>ERZ772946.11-NODE-11-length-174049-cov-11.5604_pt1 | contig 174049 bp, 157 predicted proteins | sample MGYA00511680_ERZ772946 | MGnify/ENA primary metagenome ERZ772946 (study PRJEB29015, sample SAMEA2737918) | human oral metagenome | biome: human oral; feature: human-associated habitat; material: dental | place: China | collected 2016 ... | reverse complement strand
AAAATTTTGCTTGGGATTTTGATAGGAATTTTGCAGGAATTTCGCCGGAAATTTCACAGCTATTATCAAAAATTAAAATTTTATCCCTCGCTTTTTGCTATAATTATTTTTAAAATTTAAAAGGAGCAAAAATGAAAATTTTAGCGTCGATTACCGCACTAATCGTAGCAGCCTACTTGCTCGCGCAGATATTTTTCCCGCAGGCGATCTCGTTTGTCGGATGTGGCGTCGGTAGGGCTAATTCGTGCGAAGACTATGGAGGATATTTGCTTGAGGAGCGCGATTATGAGGCAGCAAAAAAGCCATTTGAAAAAGCTTGTGAAGCGGGGCTAGAAAATAGCTGTGCTATCGCGGGGGATTTATATTACGACGAGCAAAATTTATATAAAACTACAAAAGATAAGGGCAAGTCCGCGCGGTTTTATTCCAAAGCGTGCGAGCTGGGAGCTGCCAAAGCTTGCTACAACGCCGCGATAATCTCTTATAAAAATGCGGATAAGAAAAATACGTTCGCATTTTTTGCCAAATCATGCGATTTGGGACTAGGCGAGGGCTGCTTAAATGCTGCGGTCGCTAGCTACGAAGAAAAAGACTATCAGGGCGCTCTTAAGTTTTTCCTCAAATCTTGCGATGCTGCTTTGGCAGAGGGATGCCAGAGGGTCGGGCTAGCGTATTCAAAGAAGGAATTTGGAGAGCCGGATCTGGATAAGGCGATGATCTACTACGACAAAGCCTGCAAGCTGGGAGCTGAGTTTAGCTGCAACGTAGTAGCTGCGATGAATAAAATAAATGCAAGCGAGGCTAATGCTACTAAATAGATGACAGGGCTAGCTAGATGATAACACGGCGAGATCGAAATTAATATAGAAATTTTGCGGAGCTTTATAGGATTTTATGGAATTCTGTGGAATTTCGTCTTTAAATTTTATTGCTGAAATTCCGTATATTGCGATAATAGCGATAGATAGCGATTTTAAAATTTCAGTATCTTAGAAGTTTAGAATTTAATCTATGCTGTGGATTTTATTGACAGAATTTTAACTTATCATAGACTTATCCATCGCGATATAGGGATTTCATCATAATCATGGTGCTAAATTATATATCGTTGAAAGAGAAAAAATTGCGCAAACTAGCGAGTAGCTATGCAATCACAGCTGATATGGCAAAAATATCCGAAGAAGATCGCACGAGGTAATCAATCTGCGAAGTAAGTAAAATCAATTATCAAGTGGATGGAATCTATCAATAAACAAGTAAAATTATTCATCGCAAAGCAAGCAAAATCGATCTATAAATGGGTAGATCAAGCTTAAAACTAACTCGAATTAGCCTGTAAATAAGCTAAATTGCAAGCGAGATAAATTTTAAGCAGGCATATTGTAAGAAAGTAGAATTTTAGATGGGATAAGCAGGGTAAATCGATTTCAAATCACCGTAGAAGTTGGATGACGATCCTAATTTAAAGCCCCATTTTTCCGGGATTTAAGATACCTTTTGGATCGAACGCCCTTTTGATCGCGCGAAATAGCTCCATCTCTGCTGCACTAAAGGCTAACGGCATAAATTCTGCTTTGCTTAGCCCGATGCCGTGCTCGCCGCTGAGCGTACCGCCGAGATCAACTGTAGCTTTGAAAATCTCAGCAATCGCGTCATGTCCGCGTCGCACTTGAGCTTCATCTTTTTTGTCGGCGACCATGACGTTGGTGTGGACGTTGCCATCGCCCGTGTGCCCGAAGCAGGGCACGCGCATGCCGTATTTATCGCCGATGCACGCGATACGGCGCAGTAGCTCGGGCAGCTGCGAGCGCGGGACAGTGATGTCCTCGTTTAGCTTAAGCGTGCCGTAGATATTGATCGCCTGCGAGCAGTTGCGCCTCGCAAACCAAATGCCCGCACGCTCCTCTTCGCTTTCTGCGACGCGAAAGTCGCTCGCGCCGTTTTGAACAAAAATTTCTTTTATGAGCGCGAGCTCCTCCAAAAGCATTGCTTCTAAATTGCCGTCTGTTTCGCAGATCAAAATCGCGCCCGCGCCCTTCGGCAAGCCTTTATGAAATTTCTCCTCGACCGCGGCTATGCACAGCGCGTCTAAAAATTCCATCGCCACGGGCGTGATACCGGCTGCCATTGTCTTATACACGGCATTCATTGCTGCATCTACGCTAGGAAAAACGCCCATCGCGGTCTTTTTAAGCTTTGGCATTGAGATGAGCTTGAGTGTGATTTCGGTGATGATGGCAAGCGCACCTTCGCTTGCGATTAAAATTCCTGCCACGTTGAAGCCTGCGACATCTTTGATAGTGCGTTTGCCCGCTCGGATCACCTCGCCGTTAGGCAGTACCGCACGCAATGCCATTACGTAGTCTTTGGTGATGCCGTATTTCGCGGCGCGCATACCGCCGGAGTTTTCGGCGACATTGCCTCCTAGCGTGGAATAATCCTGACTTGCGGGATCGGGCGGATAAAAAAGCCCGCGCGCTGCGGCTGCTTTTTGCAGATCGATATTTATGCAGCCGGGTTGGACTACGGCGAGTAGATTTTGCATGTCGATTTCTAGAATTTTATTCATATGCTTTTCAAATGCCAAAATCACTCCGCCGTTTGCGGCTAAAGATCCACCAGTAAAACCGCTACCTGCGCCTCTTGGAACTATGGGGATTAAATTTTCGTTGCAGAATTTTAAAATTTGACTGACATCGTCCTCACTTCGCGGGAAAAGCACGCCGTCCGGCAGGCAGCGTCTTTTCGTCGCGTCGTAGCAGTATGCTGTGCGATGAGCCTCGTCAAAATAGGCATTATCCGCGCCTAATAGATTTGTAAAAAACGCTCGCGCGGCGCTATTCATCGCCGTCTAAGCCCAGCAAATAGCGGTAGTGCTTGTCGTAGTCGCTGATCGGGCCGTTAGTAAAGTCCCAAATGACGGTCTTTATCTCGCCCACGCGTGAGTAAAATGGCAGCTGATAATAAGCCACGCTGCCGCTAGCGAACGTGCGCAAAGGCTTGAAGCTGCCGCAGTCGGCAAATACGCCTTGTTTATCCATCGCGATAAAAATCAGTCCGGCGCTGTTTTGCGCGCAAATTTTACGAAAATCGTCACGGCTGGGATTTGGCTTGTGGTTGTAGCTAAGATAGGCGCCGCCAAGATCTGGGTGGATAAAATTTATATTCGGAAAAGCCTTGATAACCTGCTCGTAAATTTCAGCGTTAGGCGCGACGATTATGGCGCGGTCATAGAGGAAATTTAAGATCACTTTATCGCCGCTTGAGGGTAAAATTTTAGGCAGCGGTAGCGCCTCTTGAGCTAACATATCAAAAACCTCAAATCGCACCTTTGCCTTGCCTGCGCTTTTTTGTGTCACGACTGCGCGCGCGATGATGGAGCTTGCGCCGCTACCGAAATTATGCATCACCACTCCGCTGCTGCCTACGGCAATCGTAGGGCTATCTGTGATCTCGCCCGAACCATCCGTTACGCTAAGTAGGGCGGTTTCGTATCGCGGCATATTAAATTCCGCCCCTATCGCCGCACTTAAAAATAGACCTAAAATAAGTAAAGCTTTTTTCAAAATTCTGCTCCTGAATAAAATTTCGGCTAATTATACATAAAACTTTGAAATTAGCGATAAAATTCCGCGGTATTTACGAAATATAAGCGTTTTTTCGTTACAATCCCGCCTTAAAATAATATTTCAAAGCGGTTTTATATGACTAGAATTTTTATATTGCTTTTTCTGTGGATAGGCGTAGTTTTTGCGAACAACCCCAGCGTAGAGAAGTTTGCCTGGCCCGATGGCGTGAGTCTGCTGCAATTTATGGAAACTGCGGGCATCCCCGCATCGGTGTATTATGACCTGGATAAAGAGGATCAGGAGCTTGCCGCCGAGGTACGAGCTGGCGTGGAGTGTCAAATTTTGCGTGATCCAGCAGGTCGCGTCTCCCAGCTGCTAATCCCCGTCAGTGAGGAGCTTCAGATCCACATGTACCGCGATAAATTCGGCACTTTTAGATTCGTTTATACTCCGATAGTTTATGAGGAAAACAGCTACTCTTTAGGAATTCAGATCGAAAGCTCGCCCTATCAAGATATCATCAAAGCTACGGGCAATGCGGCTTTAGCGAATGAGTTTATGCTTGTTTTTAAAAACGAGGTAAATTTTAAAAAGCTGCAAAAGGGCGATCGGCTCGTGATCCTGTATGAGCAAAAGACGCGCCTTGGCAAACCTTTTGGCGGAGTAAATATCACCGCAGGAATGATCGAGGAAAATAAAAAGCCCAAATCGCTATATTTTTTCGACGATAAATACTACGACCGAAGCGGTAAAAAGGTCGAATCTTTTCTACTAATCACGCCGCTTGTTTATACTAGAATTTCATCGTATTTTACCCCTAAAAGATTTCATCCAATTTTAAAGCGATATCGTGCACATCTGGGTGTGGATTATGCAGCCCCCAAAGGCACTAGGGTAAATGCAGCAGGAGCGGGCAAGATTAGCTTCGTAGGGCGTAAAAACGGCTACGGCAACACCGTAGAAATCAACCACGGCGGCGGTATCAGTACGCTTTATGCGCATCTTAGCGGCTTTGCTAGCGGCACAAAAGCAGGCGTTAGTGTCAAGCAAGGTCAGTTAATCGCCTACGTAGGCTCGACCGGGCTTAGTTCGGGACCGCATCTGCACTTCGGACTTTATAAAAATAAGCAAGCGATAGATCCGCTTAAGGTAGTCAAGATTGAAAAAACTAACGTCATAAGCGCCGAAGAACTTAAATTTAAAGCTCTCGTCAAAGATATGGACGCCAGAATGGCTGCGGCTAAAGACGGCTCGAAAAACCCTGCTAAATTTGAAAACTACGAGTCGCTTATCACGATAAATTAAGGCCAAAAATGGAAAATAAAGAGCAGCTGGACGACGTCGAGGAAGCCAAAGCGCTTCTTGATGCGCATCTAGGCGATACGCTTGAGCATGAGCTGAGTGCCGCCGATCTTACGGAGCATTTAAAAACTCTAAAGAAGCACGACGAAGAAAAATACGTAGAATTCTTAAAAAAGCTAGATCCTGAGGATCTTGCCGATGCTGCGCTTGAGATGCCCGAGCATATGCTCGAAGACGTCATCGAAACTCTACCTCACGAAAAGATCGTCAAAGCGATCGAGGAGCTAGAAAGTGACGATCAGGCGGAGCTTTTGCAAAACATCGGCGAAATCGACGAGGACAAGGCCGAGCAGATTTTCTATGGGCTTGACGAGGACGATCGCCACGATATTCTTACTATCTCCAAATATAGCGAAGATGAGGCGGGCGCGTATATGCAGACCGAGGTCTTTAGCGCCAGGCAGGATCAGACCCTGGGGCAGGCGGTTGAGATGCTGCGCATTATGCGCGAAAAGGACGAGATCGAGAATGTCTTTCAGCTCTTCGTGCTCGATAAAAAGGGGCATCTGCTTACTACCTTTTCGACGTCCGATCTGATTTTATACGATTTTTCGCTCACGCTGGAGCAAATTTCACAAAAATTCGGCGCCGAAAATAAAATCCACTTCGCTACCGATACCGACAAGATCGACGACGTGATCAAGGACTTTGAGGAATTCGACCTTAACGTCATCCCCGTTGTAGATGCTAACGGCATACTCATCGGGCGTATCACCGCCGACGATATCCACGATCTCATCCAAGAGCGCGCTACCGAGCAAATTTATAACCTCGCGGGCGTTGATGACGAAGCCGAAGACGATGAGACGACGATCTTTAAGGCGGGTCGTGCGCGCGCCTTGTGGCTAGCGGTAAATTTATGCACGGCTATCGTAAGCTCCACGATCATCGGGCTTTTCGACGCCACTATCGAAAAGCTGGTCGCGCTCGCCGTGCTTATGCCAATAGTCGCCTCCATGGGCGGCAACACCGGCACGCAGGCGCTTACCGTAACCGTGCGCCGCTTAGCCCTGGGCGAGATAGCGTTTAAAGACAAAAAGCAGGTTCTCTTTCGCGAGATCACGATCGCTTTTATAAATGGCCTCATTTTTGCGACGCTAATGGGGTTTGTGGCGTATTTTTGGTTCGGCATTAAGCTTTTGGGGCTAGTGATTGCGATGTCGATGGTGCTAAATTTAACGCTCGCGGGGCTTTTCGGCGCCGTCATTCCGATCACGCTTAAAAAATTAAATATCGATCCCGCCGTCGGCAGCTCCGTGCTGCTTACCACGGTTACGGACATCGTGGGATTTTTTAGCTTTTTAGGACTTGCGACGTGGATACTACTATAAAAAATTTTAAAATTTCCGAGCTTAAAAGCTCGAATTTCGTTAAACCCTTTCGCTTAAATTTTGAAATGGACGGCGTGGCGCGTGCGTGGGACTGCGTAAAGGTGCACGATAGCGTCTCGATTTTGCTTTATCATACGCAGCGCGACGCGCTTTTGCTCGTCAAGCAGTTTCGCCCCAGCGTGTGGTTTTATCAAGAGGAAAATTTAATAAATTCGCCCAAAAAGGGCTACACCTATGAGCTTTGCGCTGGCATTTTAGATAAGGGCATCAGCGAGGAGCAAACGGCGATCGAAGAGGTGCTCGAGGAGACGGGATATGCCGTGAAGGATTTGAAATTTATCACGAGCTACTACAGCGCCCTGGGCTTTGCGGCGAACCGTCAAATTTTATACTTCGCGTGTATCGACGAATCGATGAAGCTAAGTCGCGGCGGCGGCGTGGACGGCGAGAATATCGAGCTTTTCTACCTGCCTGCGGCTAAGGCGCGGGAGTTTATGTTTGACGAGAAGATCGTGCGCGCACCGGGGCTGATCTTAGCATTTCAATGGTTTTTGAGCGAGTTTAAAGCTTAGCGGCGAGACGGAATTTCACGTGCCGTTGCGCATTTTTGCGCCTCGGCTTTAAATTTAAAGGACGGCGATGAGGGTTTTACTTAGGCTGTGCGTTATCGCGGCGTGTGTTTATGTCTGCGTGCTAGCGGGACTTTATATCTTTCAGGAGCGGCTGATATTTTTGGGCGAGCCGCTGGATAAAAATTTTAAATTTAGCTTTGAAAATTCCGAATTTGCAGGACTTGTAAACGTTCCCGAGAACGGCGAGCATTTAGAGGCATTGATGTCCGCTACGCAAAATGGCGCGGCGATAAATGGCGTCGCGGACGAAAACGCTTCTGTGGAGGGTGGCGTAAAAGAAAACGGCGCCGCAGCGGGTGAGATCAAAAGTGAAAGCGCTCAAACTAGCGGCGAGCGCGTCGGCGAAAATACCGCTCAGGACGTCGCATTGGGCAATAACACAAACTCCGCTGCGATAAAATTTCAAGAGATCAATATCCCGTTTGAGGGCGGGTCGATAAACGGGCTGAAATTTAGCGCGGCAGAGCCCAAAGGCGCGATTTTGTTCTTTCATGGCAACTTCGGCGACGTGAGCGGCTGGGGTGCATACGGCGCGGATTTTACGGCTTTGGGATACGATTTTTATATTTTCGATTACCCAGGCTACGGCAAATCGGACGGCAAAATTTCATCGCAGCAGCAGCTTTTTGCGAGTGCGGATGCGATGAGCCGCTACGTTTTGGCGCAGCATCCGCCAAGAAAGCTCGCGATGATCGGCTACTCGATCGGAAGCGGCATCGCAGCACAGCAGGCTGCGAAGTGGGATGCGGCGCGGCTGATTTTGCTCGCGCCCTATTTTAGCTTCGAGCGGCTAGCGCACGAAAAGATCCCCTTTGTGCCTAAATTTTTGATCCGCTACAAGATTCCGACCGCGGAATTTCTGCAAGCGGCGCGCAGCACGCAGATCACGCTCATCCACGGCGCCGCCGACGAGCTGATACCGGTGCATCACTGCCGCGATCTTGCGGGATCTCTTAAGGCGGGCGATCTATTTTATGAAATACCAAACGCGCGGCATAACGGACTGCTGGCAATGCCCGGTATTTGGGAAATTTTAAAAGAAAGACTGCAATAATCTAGCAGCGGGAGCTCGGCGTAAAATTCTACGCAGAATCGACCGCTAAATTTTAAAATTTTACGTAGAATTCTGCTCGGATTAGGTCTTCGTAAAATCGCATGAAATTTTGTAGTGGCAAAACACGGCGCAAAAAACGAGGGCGCAATTTCAAATCAAAATTTACGCGCCGTTAGCTGCAAATATAGAGCCCGTCTTGTTGGCGCTAAATTATTTCTAGTGCGCACGTGCCGTAAATTTAAAGCTAAAATTTGCGCCCGATTACGACGCTATGTATTTTAGCCGCGATAAAATTCTGTGAAATTTTATCTCCGCAGCCGTTTATAAATTTCAAGTCTAAATTTTATATTTACGCCCTGACGACGCCGTATTTTAGCCGCGCAAAATTCTGCCATATGAAATTCTATCTCGTAGAATTTTAATTCGCCGCGCTCAAATTTTATCCGCCGCTCTGAAATTTATACCGCAGCGTCTAAATTTATCCAGCCCGCTGCGCTTTACCGAAATTTATATTTAGTTGTTGTAAAATGCGTTTTTAAAAGGATTTTAGCGGTTTGTGATATGAGTATTTTAGAGCTTACGGAGTGCGTAGGCATCGCTTCGGCGGCGCTTAGCGGGTTTTTATTCGGCGTAAAGAAGGGCTGTGATTGGCTTGGGATCTTTATCGCGGCGTTTTTGACGGCGCTTGGCGGTGGGATCATGCGCGACACCTTGGTAAGCCGCGAGATCTACTCGTTCACGCACTACGCGCCCGTAACCATCGTGCTTGCGGTAAGCGCCGTAGCCATTTTTGCCAAACTTTACGAGAACCGCGATTTGGAGGGTAAATTTTTATTTATTCTAACCGATGCGATCGACGTCGTAAGCTTTTCGATCGTAGGGGCGATGGTTGCGCTAAGCTACAATCATAACGTTTTCGGCGTGGTGCTGATCGCGTTTTGCAACGGCGTGGGCGGCGGCATCTTGCGCGACGTGCTGCTGAACGAAGTGCCGTGGTTTTTGCATACGGGGCTTTATGGCACGATAAGCATGGGCGTGGGCTTAATATATTTCGTGCTTGATGGATTGGGGCTTAGCGGCGCCTTTTCGGTAATTATTTTGCTGGTTTTGGGGGTTGCGTTTCGCATGGTGGCTTATTACAAATCTTGGCATCTGCCTAAAGTGGAGTACAAACAATGAACTATTTGATGGATAATTTCGCGCGCGTAAACGTGGCGCTGGTAAGAGGCGAGGGCTCGGTAGTCTATGACGAAGCGGGCAAGGACTACGTGGATTTCGGCGCGGGCATCGGCGTAAACTGCCTGGGGCACGCAAACGAGATTGTGCTGGAAGCGATCGGTACGCAAGCCGCGCAGATCATCCACGGCTCGAATATCTATAGAATTCTGCCTCAAGAAGCCCTGGCCCAAAAGATTAGCGAGCTTTTGGGGTATCGCAGCTACGCCGTGTTTTGCAACTCTGGCGCGGAGGCGAACGAAGCGGCGATCAAAATGGCGCGCAAATACGGCACCATAAATTTCCCTAATAAGAAATTTGAAATTCTAACTCTGCGAAATTCCTTCCACGGCCGCACGCTAGCGACGCTACAAGCTACCGGGCAGGAGAAATTTCATCCCGAAATTTTTGCGCCCTATATGCCAGGATTTAAATTTTTCGACGATATCGAGGATATCATCGCGCATATCGATGAAAACAGCGTCGCCGTGATGATCGAGCTCGTTCAGGGCGAGGGAGGTATCAAGCCTCTGGATAAGGCGAGCGTGCAAAGGCTGGCGGCGGTTTTGAAAGAGAAAAAGCTGCTTTTGATCACCGACGAGGTGCAGTGCGGCGTATATCGCACGGGCGAGTTTGCGACGTCGCAAATTTACGGCATCCGTCCCGACATCATCACCTTTGCCAAAGGGCTTGCGGGCGGCGTGCCGATCGGCGCGTGCGTGGCGCAGCAAAACATTTTCGCTCCGGGCGAGCACGGCAGCACCTTCGGCGGTAACTTTTTGGCTACCTCTACGGCGCTTGCGGTGCTTTCGCAGCTAGAGTTTTTAAAAGCGAGCGGCAAGCTTGATAAGACCATAAAAAGATTTATCAAAAAACTGGACGGGCTCGCCGCAGACTATCCTAGCCTGATCGAAAAACGCGTGGGGCTCGGTCTGATGCAAGGCCTCGTGCTGCGCGATGAAAGAAATTTGGGTGAGATCTTTAACAAAGCCCTGCAAAACGGACTTTTGATCCTAAAATCCGGCAAGCGCACCCTTAGATTTTTGCCTGCGCTAAATATCAAAAAACCGGAGATCAAAGAGGGTTTTGCGCGCCTACGCAAGAGCCTGGACGAGATAGTGCGGGCGTGAAATTTAGCGATTTTTTCGAGGGCTGGCTAAACGAGAGCTACTACGCAAATGCCGCCAAAATCGGCAAGAGCGGCGATTTTTACACCGCCGTAAGCGTAGGAAGCTTTTTTGGGATCTGCATCGCGCGCGAAATTTTACGCCTAAGCGCGGATTTTTGCGCGACGCAAGAGTTAAGCTTAGACGCGGCGGCGAGTACAAATGCATCGCGGCAAAACCTTGCGGTGAGCGAGCTAAATTTAGACGCTGCACCTGCAAAAAAGCCGCAAAAGAGCGCCAAAATCGCTATCGTAGAGATCGGCTCGCACGACGGGCGGCTGCTTTGCGACATAGCGCAAGCTATCTTTACGCTGGGCGGTGCGGCGGCGCTTGATAAATTTAGCTTTGCGATTATCGAGCCGCACGAGCGCCTGCGCGAGCTACAGCGGGCGAGCTTTGCAGAGAGCTTCGGCGACGAGATCGCGCTAAAGCATTTCACAAGCGCGCATGAGGCGAAATTTAAAGATGCGATCTTTGTGGCGAACGAGCTTTTCGACGCCTTTAAATGCGAGGCGGTGGACGGCGAAAATATGCTTTTTATAGAGAGCGGCACGGCAAAATTTGCCCCCATAAAAGAAGGTGAAATTTTGACCATCACGCGCAGATTCGGCATATCGCGCGGCGAAATCCCGGTCGGATACTTTCGCTTCGCCCGCGAAATTTGCGCCAGCGCGCAGCGGTTTTATTTCATAGCCTTCGATTACGGGCAGATGGGCGCTAGCGGCGATTTTAGTCTGCGGATCTACCGAAACCACGAGGTTTTTAGCTTCTTTGAGGTGCAGAACTTGAGCGATTTTTACGGCAAGAGCGATCTTACTTACGACGTAAATTTTGAAATTTTGCGTGCTGCGTTTGAGGATGCGGGCGCGGCGGCGACGGATTTTAAAAGACAGATTGCGGCTTTGATGGACTTCGGCGCGGTCCAGCTTTTAGAGCTTTTTATGCAAAAAAGCGGCGAGAAGGGCTATCATAACGCGCTTTTGCAGTTCAATCACCTGCGCGCTGAGTTTGGCGAAAAATTTAAGATGATAAAATTTAAAAAGGGGCTTTGATGAAAGCTTTTATCGATTGCGACTGCGAAATTTTGCAAAAGACGCTGGAGCTGTTTTTGAAGGACTGCGCTACAAGTGCGCAGGATTGCGACTTCGTGATAAGCGATGAGCCGCAAAGCTCGGCAAAACCGCTATTTTTAATCGGCGAGGACGGAGATTTGACGCTCCCATTTTCAAAGAATACTTTGCTATCAAAGCTGGAGGATTTTCAAGGTTCGCTAAAGCAGGATTTTAGCGGATACGATGCGGCGGAGGAGGAAATTTGCGCTCTATTTGATGAGTTTAAGGAAAAAATCATCGAAATTTTAAGAAGGCAAAATGGCTAAATTTTCTAAACCCGACGGCACGCTCTTTACACAAATTTCAAGCGGTATTTATAGGGGTAAAAAGCTCGCTCTGCCCGCGCTTTCGAGCACGCGTAGCACGAAAAGCATCGTAAAGGGCTCGTTTTTCGATACTTGGCGGGCGGAGTTGCGCGGCGTGGCGTTTATCGAGTGCTTCGGCGGTAGCGGCGCGATGGCGCTTGAAGCGTTAAGCAACGGCGCAAAAAACGTTTACGCGATCGAACAGGACGCTGCCGCGCATAAGATAATGCGGAAAAATTTCGAGCTTTTCGGGCTCGGCGCAAATGCGATTTTGGGCGATTGCTTCGAACGACTACCTGAAATTTTGCACGAGCTGCAAGCGAATATGAACGGACGCTCGGGCGTAAATTCGCCAAATTTAAGCGGCAAAAATTTCAAAAACCATGCCGACGACGGCGCCTGCTACGAAAATTTAGACGGCGAAAAAGAGGGCCGTCGCAAAAGCTTTAGCGGCGTAGAGCAGGGCGAGGACGGATACCGCGCCGAGCAAAACGTTGGAATGGAAGGCGGCACGCAAAGCGACATAAAAAATTTAGCTAAATACGGCACGGGAAGCAGTGTGCTTGGCAGCGCGCAAAATGGCGCGCAGGGTGGCACAAATGCTGATTGCGCAGGCGAGGGTTTTGGCGGTTGTGCCCAGATTGGCGATTATGCGGGCGCTTCTAGTATAAAATATCGTGTGAATTCGTTAGCCACGGACGCCGCGAGCTTTGGCGAAAAGGTTGACAATAACTGCGCTTCTCAATACGACGCGAGCGGCACCGAGACCGCTAATCGTAGCGTAAATTTAAGCTCAAAATGCGGCAAGAGCTCTAATTTTGACGCAAATCGCGGTGCGGGCTTAGGTGCGAGCTGCGAAGAGAAAGAAATCTTAAATTTAGGCGAGAATTTTGCCACTAGCTACGGAGAAAATTTACATTCAAACGTAAATTTTGCCTATGATTTAAGAAAAAATTCTACTGAGAATTCTAGTGGCAATTTTGGCGTTAGCTGCGGAGGAAATTCGCGCCCAAACGTAAATTTAACCCGCGGTTCAAGAAAAAATTTCTCCGCCAACTCCCGTGAAAATTTAACCTGCGGTTTAGGCGAATACTTTGCCGTAAATTCTAGCGAAAGCCATACTGCAAATTCCATAGAAAATTCCATCTCCGATCCCGCGCGCAGAGTGTTTGTCTATCTGGACCCGCCGTTTGCGATCAGGCAGGGTTTTGGCGGGATTTATGAGCGGGTGTTGGCGCTGATAGCGCGCTTGGGCTCCGCGCAGTGCGAGCTGCTAATCGCGATCGAGCATATGAGCGAGCTTGAGCTGCCGCCTAAAATCGGCGATTTCGCGCTGCTTAAATCGCGCAAATTCGGCGCCACGACGATGAGTTACTACGCAAAATGAAAAGCTTAAAGCAAATTTTAGATTACTACGCCGATTTGAAAAATTGCGACGCAGATCTTTTCGGCGCGCCAGATCCGCTGCAGGTCGCAAAGGGACATCGAAACGACGTCGCGGCGCTTATCTGCGCGCTGTTTGCTTACGGGAGCGCGGCTCAAATTTTAAAATTCCTCCGCTCGCTTGATTTTTCGCTTTTGGACGCGAGCGATGAGCACATTAGAGCGGAGCTTGCGAGCAAAAAATATAGATTTCAAAGCCCGCGCGACGTCGCTGAAATTTTTATAACTTTAAAGCGGCTTAAAAATAGCCTTAGCATCGAAGAGAGCGTGCTTTGCGGTATGCAAAAAAACGGACGGATCGAAGACGGAATAAATTTTTTAATCGGCGAGATTTACAAATTAAATCCCTACCGCAGCCCGGGATATGAGTTTTTTTTCGGGCGCGGCTTTGCGCAAAAGCCCACGTCGCCGTATAAGCGCTACAATCTTTTCCTGCGCTGGGCGGTGCGTGACAGCGACATCGATCTGGGGCTGTACAAAAAGATCGAAAAATCGCGCCTCCTCATCCCGCTCGATACCCATACGCACAAAGTTTCGCTTAAGCTTGGGCTGATCGATCGCAAGAGTTACGATTTTGAGGCGGTTTTGCAGCTTACGCAAAGCTTAAGACGCTTCGATCCGAGCGACCCCATCAAATATGACTTCGCGCTGTATCGCCTCGGACAGAGCGGCGAGATAGATAAAATTTTACCTTCACTGCTTGATTAATTCTAGCTTTAATTGCACATACCGAATGGACCAAAACACTCAGAGAATAATCTATTCTTTTGAATTATATTTTCTCCTGGATATATAATAATTTCGTGTCCTTGTTTTTGCCAGATTTGTCCATTTTCTGCGCTTATGGTAGATACATCTAAGTGAGCTGTTGAGCCATAGACTAAATATATTTTATCAAATACATCACTATAGCCTAGATAATGAAAAAACGGCGCCGCAAACGTGATTTTTTTGAATTCCGTTAGATTGCTATCTTGAGCGACACAATTGGATTTATTGGAGGGTTTGTAGCCGTTTTCAATGAGTTTCTTTTCTGCTATGCCGTTAGTAGAATTTAACTTTACGTAATGAACATAGCAGATTTCATCTAGACTATCTGCGGCATTTGGTTGAATTTTTCTACGATACAAAAGTAATCCATCCATATCTGCATTGTCTGTTAAAATATTCAATTCTTCAAAATTATTGCTCTTTACGTTCCAAAAATCATTATATGGTTTTAAATAAATTGACGCAATAATAAATGCTATTATTAATATGATGATTGCCCCTAAAATAGATACGCTTATGATGAAAATTTTTAAAATCAGATCTATGATTTTTTTGAAACTATTCATTTTTATCCTTATTTTTTACTATTATAGCATACGATTTGCTATTGCGATGTACGGCGGTTAAAATTTAAGTTCACCTTTTGTAAAATATTGGAAATTAAAAAGGGACAAAAATGGAGCTTGAACTTTGGCAGTTTGCGGTGCTTTTTGCAGCGGCGTTTTTCGGCGGATTTATCGACTCGATCGCGGGCGGCGGCGGGTTGATTTCGCTACCTGCTCTGCTTGCCGTGGGCGTTCCGCCGCATGTAGCGATCGCCACAAATAGATTTCAAGGCAGCTTCGGAAGCTTCACCGCCGCTTTAAATTTCATCCGCAAGGGCTACGTCGATGCGGCGGAGATCCTGCGCGGCGTGATTTTTACGTTCGTAGGCGGGCTCGTCGGCGCTTATGTCCTGCTCCTAATCGATGCGAAATTCCTAAACTATCTCATTCCGATCCTGCTGCTGGCGCTTTTCTTTTATATGATTTTTTCGCCAAACCTAGGCGAAGCGCCCGCCAAACCCAAGATGTCAAAAAATAGCTTTTACGCGATTTTTGGGCTTGTTTTGGGCTTTTACGACGGGTTTTTTGGCCCGGGTACAGGCTCGTTTTGGACGTTTGCGCTGGTTGGAATTTTAGGGCTTTATATGAAAAAGGCGGTCGCACACACGAAGGTTTTAAATTTCACCTCAAATATCGTTTCTTTGGGTGTTTTTATCATCGGCGGGCAGATTTTATGGCTCGTCGGAGCGGTGATGGCGGTCGGACAGATCGCGGGCAGCTTTGCGGGCTCAAGTTTAGTGATGCGATGCGACGTAAAATTTGTGCGCAAGATGCTTCTGTTCGTCATTGCCGCTACGATTCTAAAGCTACTTTACGGACTGATTGCAAATTGATACAGACCGATTGAGGGTCGATCGCAAGTTGATTGCAGACTGGTTGAGGGCCCATCACAGGCCAATCTAAAGTCAAAATCATAGAATTTTATACAGGATTTCGTATAAAATTTCATGTAAAATTTTATGAACCCTCGCCGATATGCTACGGCAGCGCCATCTTACCGCCACGATAGTGCCGATTTTACTGCTGTGGCGTCGATTTTGCCACAGTGTTGCGCCGAATTTACTGAGACACTGCAAATTTAATTGTAGTGTCGATTTTATCATAGCTTCCGTATCTATTGTGCTGCGACGGAGCCTAGCTTGTTGCTGGAATAACGCGCAGATATTGTCGTAACGTCGCACCGAACTTATTGCAGTAGCGCAGATCTTGCTGTAGGGTCGCGCCAGTCTCGCTTCGATGGCACTAATTTTCCGCTGCTGCAATGTTGGTTCTGTTGCCGTTGTGTCGAAGGCTTCGCTTGCTGCGAGGTCTTTGATTTTATTTTTTCGATATCGCTGATTTTGCTCTGCAACATCGACGACTTCGTTACCGCGCTTGCTACTACGAGGATTTTAATTGCGTTGCGCGGTGTCGCACTGATTTTTTTATGACGGCGCTGTTCTTTCTGCTGCGATGGTAGCGATTTTGGCGCTGCTTTTACCGCCCCGCCGCCCGTATCACTACCATGGGCGGTTTGATTTTGCCGATCGAGACATTGATGATCTTGATGGTGCAAGGATTTGATTTGCTGCCGCAACGATGCCGATGAAGTTTCTCGCCCATTCACGCCAGTTAAATTCCACCGACCACCCGTATCTATTTCATCGTATCGCCATGCCATTCATTCGGTGCCGCCGATAGAGTCGTTGTATTGCCGAGCGCGCGACGTTATCGTGCTCGCATTGATGAAATTTAATCGGGCACCGTCGTGCACGCCTCTTTCCCGCTTACTCGCTTTTTAAAATACACGCCACCGTTAGCGAGCCGTTTTGCTCGCCCTGCGCTCGTGCCGACAGCTCAACCATTTGCTGTGCAGATTCGCCGCCGTGCCCGTATAGATAGATTAAATTTAGCCGTACTTTCACGCTCTGTTTTGTTGCGCCTGTTAGCTCTTTTAAATTTGCCGTTTCGCCGCCACGGTTCGCTTTCCGCGCTAACCTCTCGCCATATTGTCCGCTGTATTTTGTGCGATAAATTTAACCGCACCGCTGCGTTTGCCATTTCATTCTGCTATCGTAGGCGAAATTTTGCCCATCCATGCCATTTAAATTTGTCGCATTACCGCGTATCTGTTTCGCCTCGCCCACCGAAATTTAGCCAACCTCTCGCGCCAATTAAATTTCATCGTACCAGCCGCATCCACGCCCGCCCGCCCGCAAAATTCCGCCGCCTAAAACAAAGTTAAAATATTTTGCGATAAAATGGGCGAAATTTTTCACAAAGGATTTACTATGCAGATCATCTCGACTCCCGATGCGGCGCAGGCCATCGGGCCGTACTCTCAGGCGATCAAGACGGGCGGACTCATCTTTACCTCGGGGCAGATCGCGCTTAAGCCGGACGGCGAGTTCGTCGCGGGCGGCGTGGAGGCGCAAACGAGGCAGGTTTTGCAAAATCTCGCCGCGATCCTGAAAGAAGCGGGCGCTACGCTGCAAGATGCCGTCAAAACTACGATTTTCCTAGCCGACATGGGCGATTTTGCCGCGGTGAACGAGATATACGCAGCGGCGTTCGGCGAGCACAAGCCGGCTCGCAGCACGGTGCAGGTCGCTAAACTCCCCAAGGGGGCGCTTGTGGAGATCGAAGTAATAGCGCTGGCTAGGGCTTAGCGCTAAATTTAGATCGCTAAAACTCTGCCGGTTCGCGTTTGCGGTTGAAATTTTATGTGCGGGCTGCTCGAAATTTTAAACGGCTCGCTTTGATTTTGAAGCTGTGCGTGCTTTTAAATTTAGATTTTCAAAGTCGCGCAAATGCCCGCGGGCTTATGTAAACAGCGCGTTTTAGTGCTGCTAAGGCGTTAAAATTTCTCGCTCGAAACGGGATCAAAATGATAGAAGAGCTTATTCAAAAATCTAAAAATATCACGGCCTCGGGGCGCAGCGACGGCTCGGTTTCGCGCTGCCTGCGAGCTACAAGCAGATGCTGCTAAGATACGCTAGCGTGAGCGTAGCAGGGACGGAGCTAAAAACGATCGCACCGCCAGAGTTTGCGGATAGTGCCGACGCCGACATCTGCTATACGTATGAGATAAATCTCAAAAACGGGCTATTCGCCGCGGACGAGCTCGTGTTTTTGCAGCTCGAGGACGAGGAGTATTATTTTAAAATTTCGCCCGCAAGCGACATAGCGGGCGGCTCGCCAAACACGGTGCGCGGTAAGACGGCGGAGAGCACGAGCGGCGAGGCTGCGGGCGCGACGGTGCGCGATACGGTCGTCGCGACGGTAGCCTACAGTGCGGAAAATAGGGCATCGGACGACGAAGCGCGTGCGGAGAGATCGCCGGATACGGCACGCGATATGAATGCTGAAACGACGTGCAAAGCTGCGGGCGCGACAATGAGCGAAGCGGCAGACGAGGCGGCAAGCGGAACGACGAAAGAGATAGCAAGCGAGCGGGCAGACGATGCGCCGTGCGAATACAAGGTCTATGTACGCGACTACGCGCAGAGTGAGGATAGGCTTTTTGCGGACGATTTTTACGGGTTTTTGGAAAAATTTTAAGACGAAATTTAAGGCAAAATCAGGAGAGGCGAAATGGGACTGTTCGGCATTTTTAAGAAGCAAAAATTTGACATCGACGTGCGCTCGGACGGCATTTTTATCGGCGGCGTAAACTGCGAGTTTGATCTGGCTAAATTTAATGAAGCCTTAGGGCAGCCGCGCTTGATCGATGACGGAGATGGCAAAAGCCGCTATTTTTGGGATGAGGCGGGGATTTTCGCCTTCGTGCGCGCAGGCGAGCTCGCAGAGCCGAAGCTTACCGAGATGATTTTGATGCTTGAGGTCGCAAAGGGCGTGCAGTACGAAGTTCCGCGCGAGCTATACGGCGGCACGTTCACGCTTGAGGGCAGGCCGCCTCTTGAGGCCGTATCTGAGCAGGAGCTGCGCGGCGCATATATATTTTTGGAACTTAGCCTAGGCAAATTCGAAGTCTCACTAGCTCTTGCCGAGGCCGTGCAGGAGCGCATAGGCGCGATGGACTTTGCCGAGCGCTTCGCTAAACGCGATACGGACGAGATCGCAGATATCGTGCGAGCTGCGAAAATGCCGATAGGGCGCGTCTGCATCAATCAAAAAGAGAAAAAGGTAAAGCGCAGGCCGAGCGATAAATTTAAGCTTCCGCGCGCGGCCGACGAGACGCTAGCGTTTAAAAATTTCAATTTCAAAGTCGCCGTGATGAACGAACTGATGTATGAAAAAGCCCTACTGGAGCCTAAATTTGACGTGTTTGAATACTGCGAGGAGCGCGGTATCGATCCGTATGCGGATTTTGGCGCCCTGCCGCAAGCCAAAAAGTGGTTTAAGGACTATCCGGTCCCCGCAAATCTGGCGGAGCAGGTTAGCGAGCTCTATCTTGACGGCGGAAATGAAATTTACCTGCAAATCGCGCCTGATTGGGACGGCGAGGATGAGCTTTTCGATATCAAAAACATTGACGCCGCCGAGCTTGCGCCCTTCATTAATCTTAAAAAAATCGAAACGACCGGCATCGGCATATCTAAAAAGGCGCGAAAAACCTGCGCGGATGCGGGGATTACGATAGTGGAGTGAGCGCAGGAATGGACTTTGAGCCATACGGCGTGTGGTTTTAAAAAAGCCGAAATAGGCTTTTGAGCTGCGGTGCGCGCTCTTAAAAGGTCGTAATTGTTACCGCGCCGCGCAAAATTCTACTTATAGCGAGCGCTATGAATGAGCTTTGAAAGGCGCTTGGCGAAGCATCTGACATGTCTAATTTGGCGCGCGTGTTACAAGCTTAGGAGCTTCGTTTGCAGCGTAAGAGCTGTGCCGCTAAATGCGTGAGATGAGTGTGTCGTGCGAGTAAAAATAGTTCGCTTTTTGATTTTTGATTTTTGATTTTTGGGAAAAAATTCGCTGCATAGCAAGAGAGTTAAATTTACCGCTTTTAAATTTTAAAATTTACAAAGAGCGGCGCGCGGCTTTGAATGCGCGATTAAATTTAGATTTCATAACGGATAAATTCTAAGCGTGGTTAAATGCGTTTTTAATTCTGTTTGTAGCTGTATCATGTCATAAAATAGGGCAAGAGAACAGATTGCTTTTGTGTGCGTGCGGCGCGGATTGAATTAAAATTTCGGTTTTGAAATTTAGCCTGAATTTACGTCGCACTTAAGAAGTGGTTTTTCGCGCTGATACTGAAAGCCTAGAAGATGTTTTAAATGCTCAAGCAAAAAAGTATTTTGCAGGCTGGCTCGCAAGAAAGTATTTTTGAAATCCGCATCAAGAGTGTATTAAAACTAACAAGGCGCGGCGCTGCTTTGCTGGTCTCATAACGCCGCTTCGGGGCTAAATTTTATAGCCGCATAAAGCCGTCGTCGTAGCTGCCTTCTAGCTTGCGGCGCATATCTTCGCGCCATTTTGGAGTAAGCGTCGTAAGTCGGTTAAATTTTGCTAACAGCCCTTCATCGATACGCTCGCCGTAAAATAGACGGTTGAGCTCCATCACGCTCATTATAGCGGGGTCGCGCTCTACGACGTAGATCTCGTCGCCCGCGCGGCACGAGCCAGCCTCTAGCACGCGGTAGTACCAGCCGGTAAGTCCGCTGCGCGCGATTTCCGCCGTCATCTCTGCGTTGCCCCAGCGCATCGAGAGCTTGTAGCAGGGCTTGCGCGGCTGGCTTACTTGCAGTACCAGCGAGCCTATGCGGTGCACATCGCCGATGCAGACGTTTTGCTCGTGTAATCCGCTGATCGTGAGGTTTTCGCCCATTGCGCCGTAGGCTAGATTTTTAAGCCCCAAAAACCTCTCCCACGCGGCGTAATTTTGCAGCGAGTTGGCAAAAATCGCCTTTTCCGTGCCGCCGTGATGTAGCGTGTCGGCTACCGCGTCACCCTCGAATCCAAGCTCATTCGCGCGCACTTCACCCGCTCTAGCTTGCTTGAATATCGCCGTCTGCCAGCGCCTTTTTAGAGGCTGCGTGGCGCGCTCGTCGCCGTAAGCGTGCGGTTGCCCGGTCAGCAATGCCTTTAAAATGGGCATTTTTCGCTCCTTAAAATTTGCATCCGTTCTCCTTAGATCATAAAATTTAGGCTAGGATTTTAGCTCGAAAAGAATTTTAAAATTATAAATTCTGCGGCGATTTTGCGCTAAATTCCAAGTACGAGCTTGAAATTTAGCGCACGGCATTATTTGTAGTCGTTCGCGTCGTAGCTTTTGCCGTCGTTAAAGTCGCTCAAAAGCCGCACGACAACGGGGCTAAGTAGGATGATTGCGATTAAGTTGGGGATCACCATCAGTCCGTTAAACATATCGGCTAGCCCCCAGACGAGGTCGATCTTTTGCACGCTCCCTATGAATACGAATGCGACGACTAAAATTTGCAAGAGCTTGACGAATTTTGCGCCCAGGAGGTATCGCACGTTGATCTCGGCGAAGTAATACCAGCCCAAAATCGTGGTAAATGCGAAGAAAAATAGGCAGATCGCCACAAAGCCGTAGCCGCCGCTGCGACCCAAAATTTGCGATCCGAAGGCTTCCTGGACCAGAGATATGCCCGAAAATACCGCCTTGCCGTTTTCGAAGGTGACTACGTCGGTGCTGAGCACCACAAAAACGGTGATGTTAAGCACGATGAATGTATCGACGAAAACGCCCATTATGCCGAGCACGGCTTGATCTACGGGGTGTTTGACATTCGCCGCGGCGTGTGCGTGCGGCGTCGAGCCCATGCCCGCTTCGTTTGAAAAGAGCCCGCGCGCGATGCCGTATCTCATCGCAGTAGCGATCGTAGCGCCCGTAGCACCGCCCCAGGCAGCCGATGGATCGAACGCGGCTTTGAATATCAGCGCGATGACGGATGGAATTTTATCGAAATTTGAGCCGATGATGACGAGACCGACTAGCACGTAGCAGATCGCCATTAGTGGCACGACCTTTTCGGCTACGCGCGCGATCGCTTTGACGCCGCCGAAAAAGATGACACAGCAGATGAGTGCTAAGGCCGCGCCACTCACCCACTTCGGAATCCCGAATGCGCCGCTAAAGCCGTCTGAGATGGAGTTTGCCTGCACCATATTGCCCATGAAGCCCAAAGCAAAGATGATAGCTAGCGCAAAAAACGCCGCTAAAGGCTTAGCAAGGGGGCTTTTGAGTCCGCGACTGATGTAAAACGCGGGCCCTCCGATCATATGTCCGCTGTCGTCCTTGGTGCGGTAAATTTGAGCCAGGCAGATCTCGGCAAAATTCGTCGCCATGCCCAAAAATGCCGCGCACCACATCCAAAATATCGCGCCCGGTCCGCCCATGACTAACGCGGTGCTGGCGCCTACCAGGTTGCCCGTGCCGACTTGCGCCGCGATCGCCGTGGCGACGGCTTGGAACGAGCTCATACCGCTTTTGCCCGCAGCTTCGCCGTGCAGGGAGAAGTTGCCGAAAAGCTTGCGCGCGCCCATTTTAAATTTAAAAATCTGCACCAGGTGCAAGCGCGCCGTAAAATATGCGCCGGTGCCGCAAAGTAGGGCGATTAGAAAGTACGGACCCCACAAAAAGGAGTTGATCGCGTCAATTGTGGCGGTGAGTTTGTCGAGAAAATTTTGCATGATCTTTTCCGTGAATTTAAGATGCGAAAATATATTTTAAAAACTCTTAAATTCCTATAAATCGAGGTAAATTTAAGCGAAATTTTAAAGCGTTTTTATAATTTTACTCAAGCGCATTAAGCAAAGCAGTATATGCCGTTTGCTCTGCATGCCAGCTTGCCAGATAAGCAGCTTAAAATTCCCGCCTTAGCTGTCGAAATTTGCAAAGCAATCAACTGAAATTTTAAGCCTTATTATTCATCACCGCCGATTTTGAAAACGAACATCTTGCACGCATTGCAAAAGGCGGGAATTAGGCTAAAGAGGCGCCCTTTGAGGCTCCAGTGGCTTTTATACATTTTTAGCATTGCAGCTTCTTTTATGAAGCGGATACGCGCAGGCTCCCAGCTCTGCACCTCTACGCCGCCGCCGATACCCATTTTAAAGGGCGCGTTTTGCATGTGCCGCATCGCATCGTGGCGTTTGGAGTCGAATTTTCTAACCGAAAACTCGCTCATAAAATCGCTCAGCACGTAGCCGCTAAATTTTTGCGAAAGCGCGATAAAAAATTTTTTAAATTCCTCCTTTTCAAAATACATACTCACGCCCTCTAAGATGAATATATAGCCCGCGCTGCCGTGTTTTGCGACTAGCTCGTCCATCCACGAAAGATCCAGCATCGAGCGGGGCAGGCTGAAATTGTTCTCCGCCTTGGGTAGCAGCGCGTCGCGTATGGCTATGACGTCGGGTAGATCGAGGTCGTAAAATAGAGCGTTCGGTAGGGTGCTTTGCAGCCTAAGCGGGCGGGTGTCGAGCCCTGCGCCAAGCTGTACGATGATAGGGCGGTCGAACTCCGCCGCGAGCCGCAGCGTCTCGTCGTCGAAAAATTTCGCGCGGATCACGGTGCCCGTTTTACTAAGACGCGCATCGTCGAATTTTGCAAAATCATAATCGATCTGCTCTACGACGGCGCTTGAAAAGGGATCGTTTAGGATCGGATCCGCGTCTTTGAAATCCAGATGGCGCATATAGACGTTGATCAGCAGCGTCTCGGAGACGTTATTTTTAAAATTTAACTTTTGCATGAGGCTTCCTTTCTTGCGGTATTGCCGCGAGCAAAATACCGCTTATTTTTAATATGCATTATTATATATTTGCTAAATAAAATTTCAATAAAATGATATGAATTTTTATTTAGAGATAGAATTTTAAATTCGCGCCGCGGGTTTTGGCTATAATTTCGCCGCATAAGGCTCAATAAATTTTTGAAATTTTACGCGATGCAAAGCGCGGGTAAAATTTAGAATTTTAAAAGCTATAAAATTTATTAGCTTAGGCGACCTAGATGCGCAGCCATAGTGCGGATGGTAAATTTAATCCGCGCAGCTTTATCTTTGTCTAAATATTTCATTGTATAATTCTTAGCTTTTGGAGGTTATATGGAAAAATCGCGGCTGGGACTACTGCAAACCGAGGCTATCGCCACGCTTAGCGACGAGGAGCTTGCAATGTTCGAGCACCAAGTCATCAAAAAAGGCTATGTTTTTTATAGCGAGGCGCCTAAAGTTTTTATTTTTAAAAGTGGACAGGCGAAGCTTTCGTTTTTTGAAGACGGCGAAGAATTCATCATCAACTACCTAAACAAGGACAATATTACCATTCTTAATGAAATTTGCGCGCTTGAGTTTTTAGAGGACAGCGAGATTTATACGATCGATGCGAGCGGACTAGGGGAGATCTTGGCAAATCGCAGCTTTTGCGAGGCATATATAAAAATTTTAACAGAGATAATTCTGCTGCAGCGCAAAATCACACGCTCTATACTTTTTGAAAATGCAAAAGGGCGCATCGCGAGCTTTTTGATCGAGCTTGCAAACGAGCAGAATTTTCATCAAAATGGCTATAAATACGTCTTTTTGCCCTTTTCGCTAAAGGTGCTTTCGTCCTTCGTAGGGCTCAAGCGTCAAAGCGCGAGTACCGCGTTTAACGAGCTTGTAAAAGATAACGTAATTCAAAAAATCAGTCAGCACGAGTTTTTGATCCTGGACTACGACAGATTGCTTAGCTATTGTGTTTAGGCTCGGGCTAGAGTTTTTAAAGCATTTATGCGGCTTACGCTTACGGCTTAAGTGCGAAATTTTGTCTAAAGTTATGGCGCAGGATTTTACCTAGATTTGCAGCGTAAAATTTTTATCAAGAGCCTGGTTTTGGAATTTCATCCCGAATTTCGTTAGGATTTCGTCTAAAATTTTGGATCAAATGAAATTTTACGCATCGGAATTTTTAAAATTTAAGAAACTAAAAATGCGCGGCAAAGTGCCGCGCCATATTTTGTTTATATCGTGCTGAAGTGCGATAGATTAGTCTTTCTTTTTCATATCGTATTTATTTACCATAAATCCGACCAAGCCTACGAAAAATAGACCGCCGCAGATGTTACCTAGCGTAACTGGGATCATATTTTTAACGATGAAATTTCCCCAGTTTATTGAATCTATTTGAGCCGCCGTTACACCGTGAAGCGAGCTTGCAAGAGCATTTACATCGCCACCTGCAGCCGCAAGGTAGTGGCCTTTAGCGATGATGCCTTCAGTTAGGATAAACATATTTGCCACGCAGTGTTCCATAGAGCAAGCTACGAATGCGCCGATCATCCACATAATTGCAAAGAATTTACCCGATAGATTGCTCTCGCTGGTCGCAGTCCAGATAGACATACATACAAACACGTTACAAAAAATTCCGCGGATGAATAGCTCATGAAAAGGTGCATTTATTTTGCCTGCTGCTGCAGGAATGAAGTGCTGCAAAATGTAGCCATCATATTTAAGCGGAAGTCCTGAGTAATAATACATATACGCGATTAACGCACCGCCTACAAAGTTAAAGCACCAAACGATAGCCCAATAGCCGATAGTTTTACCTAGCGGTAATTTGCCATCGGCAGCAGGTACGCCCGTTAAAACCGAGCTAGTAAATAGATGCCCGCCGTAAAAAACCACCATCATCAGACCGCAGCTAAAGGTAATACCACCGATGAAATTCGATAAGCCAATAGATTGCTTTTCAGCCATTCCGACGGTCGAGTGAGCCCAGAAAATATCACCCATAGCGATTGCAGCGCCCGCCATTATAGCTAGAAAAATTATGCTAATTAGCGGGGTATGCGCCTTGTGTTGCATCGAACTAGATACCGCTTGCGCGGTTTCTGCAGGATTTAACATTTACTCCTCCTCATTTAAATTTGAATCAATTTCTAAGATACGCTCATAAGCTTTTTGCGCACTTTTTTTTGCGCTCTCGCTCAGTCCTTCTTTAAAATCAAGGACGTTATCGAGCAACACGCTAATGCCCAAAAACAACGTCTTTGGGCAAATTTTGCGCAGATAGCTTAGAAGCACCGGCGTAGGCAGGTTATGCGTCGAGTATATGTAGTCACGATCATTACTAAGATCAAAGAATTCTATCTTATCCTCATCAAAGCCGCTCATTGCATCTACTACGATCAGAATTTCAGGGGCGAATTCCCTAAGGGCTGCAAATTCGTTTTCGGGCACATCTTGCCCATAAAAAACGCGCCAGTCTTTTAAGTTCGCCTCGACTATTCGCCCCGTTTCATTGCCCACGTCGTCATCACCGCGAAGGGGATTGCCGATACAAAGCAACGCCTTTCGCATCAAAAATCCTTCCTTAGCACGAAGTATCCTTCGCGCATATTTTTTAGCAGATCTTTAAGCTCACATTCGCAAAGCTGAGGGATTAGCTTAGCTGCGTGCTCGGCAAAAATTTCAATCTCGAAATACTTGCTTAGGTTACCGATCTTAAATTTAACGTAGTCGCCCGAGTTTTCGACGATGCGTTTAAATTCTTCATCGTCTATCTCAAGTACCTTTTCGCTAAAATCTATCGTACCTACGCCGTGACCGACGCAGGTGGAAAAAACCTTGATATCCTTTAGCTCTTTGGGTAAATTTTCGTTTTCGTCCATATGCCGCTTTGTAAGCTTAAAAACCTCAATCATCGTTTGCTCCAGACCTCTTTTTGCGGATCGATTTTAAATTCCTCCGTAGCGCGGGCGTATTTTAGATATACGTCGTTGTGTAATAGCGCCATACACTCTGCATATCTAGGATCCTCTTCGGTGTGGATAGCGTTAAGTAGAGCCTCGCGAGAAGCTTTTGGATCGTGAACGTCAGATGAGGTTTTGATCGCATCCATATATTTTGCAAATAAAACTCTTCCGAAAATATAGCTCATCAGCCTCTTAGCTTCAGCTTGCAGATCGCGCTCGAATAAAATATCGCCGATAACTGAACTCTTAACCGGTGGCGGAAGAGTGCTATCTTGCTCATAGCTCTTCTTTTGAAGCTTTTGATCGATGATGCCAAGCGCCATGCCAAGACCATAGATGATGCTAGCAGGATGCGGAGGGCAGCCTGGGATATAAACATCTACCGGTACAATCTTATCGATGCCGCTCCATACGCTATATGCGTCATGGAAAATTCCACCAGTGCTTCCGCAGGCTCCGAGAGCTACTACGATCTTTGGATCAGGTGCAGCCTCATAAGCGCGAAGCAGCGGATAATACATCTGGCGAGTAACCGGGCCGGTGCAGACTAAGATATCTGCGTGGCGAGGGTTAGCTACGAGTTTAAATCCGAAGCGCTCCGGATCCCACATCGGCGTGATAGAAGCAAAAATTTCAATTTCACAGCCGTTGCAACTTCCGCAGTCGATACGATAAACGCTGAAGCTTCGTTTGATATTTTTCAAAAGCTCCAATTTTGCGGTTAGATCGTTTGCGTTTTTAATATTTTCGGGGACTTGATACAAACTCATTTTATTGCCTCCTCTATACCTTTGGTTACTCTTTCGACCGCTTGAGCTTTTTTGCATTCAGGACAGATATAGAGATATTTTTTAGCTTCTTCTAATCTGCCTGGGAGCAAATTTGCAGTACTTAGCTTTTCTAGCGTGTAGTTGATGAGCCTTTTTGGGGTCATCGGCTTGCCGCAGCAGCTGCATTTTTCCATCTCAAGCTCGCCGTGTTGGATAAGCGCGCTTTTATCAAATTTTACCGCTAGCTCAAAGCTATTGCCTAGCCTTACCGCTCCCGTAGGGCATACTTCGTCGCAGCGCCCGCAAAATATGCAGCGCCCGCAGTCAAATTCCCAAATAAGTTTGGTTTGAGCTTCGTTCATCTTAAGCTCGATTGCATTAGATGGGCAGGCGATACCGCACGCGGCACAGCCTATGCAAAGCTCATAGGTGTATTCAGGCTGCCCGCGAAAATTCTCGGGCACGATGTATGGCTCAAACGGATAAGCATAGGTCGCCTTACCATATTTTTCGGTAATGTCGAATAATTTCATCATCTTAAATCCTTTTTGCTAACCTTGCCGTCTTGGCAAAATTTCTTAAGGTCTTTTTCGGTTAGAATTTTACTCTTTCCGCTATTAATATCGACTAAAGTTACGCGCTCGGTGCATGAGTAGCACGGATCCATCGAGCATACGATTAGCGCCGCATCGGAGATGTTATTTCCGCGGAATTGAAATCGCAAGCTCGGCCAGTTGTTATACGTAGCGGCGCGACATCTCCAGCGGTAAACCTTCTGTGCGTTTCCTTGCATGATCCAGTGGACGTTTTCGCCTCGCGGCGCTTCGTCGTGACCTAAAGCGTAGTTTTCCGGTCTGATCATAGTCTGTGGATCGATCATTATCGGAGTTTGCGGCATTTGATGCAAGCACTGCCTGATGATGTGGATCGATTGTTTAAGCTCTTTATATCTTACGACTTCGCGGCTGAATACATCGCCACCGTGTTCTACGGCTACTTCGAATTCTATCTTATTGAAGAAATCGTAAGGATGATCGTAGCGGTTGTCGCGTTTAAAACCGGAAGCTCTCATATTTGGACCTACCGGGCTGAAATCGCGCGCTACTTTGCGATCTAATACGCCCACGCCCTTCCAGCGACCGATTTGGCGTTTATCCTCCATAACGGCGTCCCAAATTTCAGAAATTTGAACATCAAGTTTATTGATGATCTCGATGCTCTTGCGGATTTCGTTATCGGTCATATCGCGGCGAAGACCGCCCATAATGACGTTGCCGTAAGTTTTGCGACCGCCGGTTACGAGCTGGGCTAGCTCCATAGAATACTCACGCACCCTAAAGATATGCATGAAGGCGTTGTAGTTACCCGTTACCTCGCAGGCTAGACCGATATTTAAAAGATGGCTGTGAAGACGCTCAATCTCAAGGCAGATGACGCGGATGGCTTGCGCACGAAGTGGAATTTCAAGCTTGATGGCTTTCTCTGCTGCTTCAATACACGCAATCGCGTGAGCGTAGCCGCAAATTCCGCAGACACGCTCTGCTAAATAGCCCATCTGATCGTAATTCATTCGGTTTTCAGCTAGCTTCTCCATACCGCGGTGTTGATAAAACAAGCGGTAGTCTGCATCGATAATCTCATCGCCGTCGCAAAATAGTCTAAAGTGTCCCGGCTCATCGCTCGTTACGTGAAGAGGTCCAAGCGGAACATCTACTACTCCGTCGCCGCTAGGAAATAAAAACTCTGCATTAGGCTCGTCTTTATGATCTACAGGATCGGGCCTATAGCGATAGTCCATTGCGTCTTTGCGAAGCGGATGAAGTCCATCCGGCCAATCATCGCTTAACACCAAACGGCGTTTATCAGGCAAGCCCTCAGCGATTAAACCAAACATATCGAAAGCTTCTCTTTCGTACCATACGCAAGCAGGCACTAAAGGAGTAACCGACGGGAACGTCGGATCCGATCCAGGAATTAGCGTCCTAACGGTAATGAAGCATTTATCCTCTGCGGCGAAATCCTCCGCTTCGGTCATTTTGCCACCTTCCATAGATATCGCATAGTAAAGCGCGAAATTTCCGTTTAGCTCGCGCTCATCGTTAGGGATCATCGTGCTGATAAAACCGCCGATGTCATAATATAGCGTCTTAACCGCAAGCGGCAGATCATTTCTATCCACTAAAACGGTGATTTGATCCTCGGCTTGGCGGGTAACTTCTAAGACCTTGACTTTGGTCTTTAAAATTTCTATAAATTTATCACCTCTCATTTTTAACCTCTCATCATTATTCTAACGCCGTTTTCGACGAGCATCCAAAAATCACCTACGTGCCATACGCCGAAAATTATCACTAAAGCGCAAAGCAAGATTAGCGGTAAATTCTCAAACAAGCTCATCTCTTTAGCATAAACCACTTCACCTTTAGGCGTACCGAAGCTCGCAAGATTAAAGTGCGCGAAGTCCGCGATGAAAATAATTACGAGCGCGATCGCAAATAATGCTACGGCTATGTATTGACCACTGGCTATCGCGCCTTTGAAAACGTTAAATTCGCTTACAAAGATCGCAAACGCAGGAACACCTACGAGCGAGCAAACCGCAGCGCCAAACATTATCGTAGTAAGCGGAGCGATTTTTACCATGCCGCCCATTCTAGTCATATCTTTGTGACCGTAAATTCTAGCGATATTACCGGTAGAGCAGAATGCAAGAGCCTTGGTAAAGCTGTGAGCTAAGCAGTGAAAGATCGCCGCAAGCAAGCCAAAATATCCGCCGATACCTAGCGCAAATGCAATAACACCCATATGAACGACTGAGTGGTAAGCAAACATCCTCTTTACGTCGTGTTGGCGAACGAGGAAAATTCCTGCTATAAATAGCGTGATCGTACCGGAAATTAACATCACGGATTGAACAAAGTCAAAGCCTACAGCTTGAGCTGTAATAGCGTAATATCTAAATATCGCTAGCATCGCACATTTTAAAAGCACACCCGAAAGTAGTGCCGAAATCGGAGCCGGACCTTCTGCGTGAACGTCAGGAAGCCAAGTGTGAGTAGGAGCAAGTCCTGCTTTGGTTCCAAAGCCGATTAGAGCGAATATAAAGATAAGCTTAGCAGCATCGCCGTTTAAATTTTTGGCATTATCCATAATGCTCGTCCAAAGCATCGAAGCCTCGCCGTCGCCCGTGATTTTGAATGTGGCCGCATATAGTAAAACGGTCGCATAAAGCGCGAACGCTAAACCGATCGAGCAGATAACTATATATTTGTAACCGCTCTCGGTAGATTTTTTGTCTTTATGAATAGCGACCAAAAATACCGAAGCTAGCGTAGTAGCCTCTACCGCAGCCCACATAAACGCGACGTTGTTGCAGATAACGCTAAGCGTCATCGTAAAAACGAAAACATGGCAGAGCGCATAGTATTTTCTAAGATCGCTAAGATCCAAATGACCGCCCTGTATCTCCCATTTCATATAGGTGGTGGAGTATAAATTTACTAAAAAGCCCGTTACTGCAATTAGTACTAAAAATACACAGCCTAGGCTATCTAGGAATAGGAATTTATCGTATGCGTAAAACGCCTCGGCATTGCCGCTTAAAAGCTTTCCTACGTTACAGAGTAGCCCTGCAGATGTAACTGCAGAAATCAAAACGTGTAGCGAGCTTAGGAGCTTGAAATTCTTAGGGCATAAGAATAATATCAGCGCTCCGAGCAACGGAAAAATTAATATAAAAGCTAAACTATTCATCATTAACCCCTTAAATTAGAAGCTTTAGACGTATCAAGTCCGTCATAAGCTTTGTAAAATCTAACCGCCAAAACGCTCATAATAATAACCGCAAAGATTGCATCGGTTAAAATTCCAAGCTCGACTAGCTCGTGAGAGTTGTAAGCCATAAGCGCAAGGCTTAGGTGGATGCCGTTTTCAAAGAGGCAGTAGGCTAGAATTTGCTTGATGAAAGAATTTCTTAGCATGAAGCCAAAAATTCCCATCATAAATACGGTTACTGCCGCTATTAGAACGATCCTTTCTTGAATAAGAGAGAATTTAAGCAAGATCGGATTGATTGTCATCGCAATTGCTAGCGAAAATCCCATCGCAATAACGGGGCTTACGAAAAAGCCGCCTACCGGCTCATCCTCGCTGATCACATCCAGTTTTTTAACTAGCCAAAATAAAATTCCTGGCACGAAAATAACCTTCGTAAAAAACGCCACTATCGCCCAAATTCTAAGTTGCGGCGCATTGAAGTTAGAATACAGCATAAAAAATATGCTTACCAAAAGTAGCGTCTGAATCGCGTAAATTCCGATCGAAAGTTTTAAATTTCTAAGTCCGAATACCGCGAGTGACGTTACGATCATACAAATTGCTAAAATATCGATACTATTCATCTTAAAATCCTACTACGTAAAGCGTTAATGCCGCAAAAGCAATGGCAAGAGCGCCGCATGAAATTTTGCGCATGCTCGAAGTCATTCTAAAGCGTGGTCCAAAGTTGTCGATGAAAACGGCTGCTACGTAAAATACGCCAGTTTTTAGCACAAAGATTATGATCGCTAAAAGCGGATTGCTAAAATTCCACGGCTCAAATATCGTTAGGAATAATCCGATCATCGCAAATTGCTTCAAAATAAGCGCCGCTTGCACTAAGCCGAGATCGCTGCCTGCGTATTCGCCCAAAAGTCCTTCCTGAAGTTCTTGCTCGGCTTCGGCAAGATCAAATGGCTTTCTGCCGGTCTCGACATACATACACCATAAAAATGCAATCGAGGCGACGGCAAAGCTTGGAATTTGATAGCCGATCTGACCGCTGCGTACCATCTGCTGGATCTCAACTAAATTTGAAGTTCCCGCAGCCATCATTACTACAATTAGGCACATCATCATCACAGGTTCGACAAAAACGGCAAGCATCTGCTCACGTCCACCGCCGGTTGCCGCAAAAGGGTTACCGCTATCTATCGAAGCCGCACCGAATACGAAGCGCAAAAGCGCGCCTAGATATAGGATAACGAAAATATCCGAATACGCTCCGAAAAGAGTATCTTTGCTGTATGTAATAGGAATAGCCGCCAAAATCGCCGCCGAAGTAGCGAAAAGGAAAAACGGCGCCCATCTAAATACCCAGTGGCTGCACGCAGGAACGGTCCTGCCGCGCTTAAAAAGCTTAATAATATCGCGGTAAGTCTGGAAAAAATCGCTTCCTTGTTTCGACTGAAGCTTGGCTCGAAGTTTTCTAGCCATACCGTCGAAGAGTGGAGCGACTAGGACGATAACCGCGACTTGAAATATCATTAAAAATATAGTTTGTATAGTCTGCATCTCAAACCTCCTAGATCAAGAAATATCCGACGCCCAGTATCGCGCAAAGATAGATTAGGATGTAAAGCGTATATAAATTTGCATAGCCGCTTTGAATAATTCCTATCTTATCGGCGATCTTCTTACTCCAATCGATTACCGGTTGATAAATCATCGTCCACCAAATGTCTTGTGGGTGGTTGTGATACTCGATCGGTCCGAAGTAGCCGTTTTGCTCTATTCTGCGTTTATGACCTCTAAATAACCAGTCCATAATCTTTCTTAAATCGCCGGTAAAAGGACCGCCAGTTATCTGCATGCGAGGGCTATATTTAAAGCCGCATGCCCAAGGATCGGTTTCACGAGGTTTGTCGCGATTTGCTTTCATAACCGCTAGGATGATAAACGGAAGCAGCATTGTAGAGCACAAAATCACTGCAATAAGAGGAGTTGAGACGATACTTCCCAAAGGCGAAGTGATTGACGAAGCGCCTAGGCTTGCAACATACCCGCTATTGGAAGTGATAGAATTTACCGCCTGCATGATGTAATCGACTATGAAGTGTGCGCCTACACCAAATCCCACGCAGCCTATCATCAAAATGATCATTCCTAAAACCATTCCTAATGGGCTTTCTTTTGCGTTTTCCCAAATTTTTTCATCTCTCGGGGTTCCTGCAAAGATTACCGCATAAAGCTTAAGGTGCATACCGACCAAAACGCCGGTGAGTGCAAGAGCGACCACTGCTAAAGAGAAGGCGTATCTAATGAAAATTCCGCTTTCCTTAGCGCCCTGAAGCATTCCTTGATAGGTAAACCACTCTGAGACGAAACCGTTTACCGGAGGAAGCGCTGCGATACCCATGATGCCGATAAACATACCGACAGCAGTTAGAGGCATTTTTTTAGCTAGACCTCCTAGCACATCCATATTTTGCGTATGAGTAGCGTGGATTACAGAGCCTGCACATAAGAATAAAAGGCCTTTGAATATTGCGTGGTTTACTACGTGGTAGCAGCCTGCTAAAAATCCGACTGCAGCTAGCGTTACATTGCCTGCTGCGACGCCGTAAATTCCGGTACCTAAGCCCAGCAAGATGATGCCGATATTTTCGACCGAGTGGTACGCAAGAAGCGCTTTGAAGTCGTGCTGGCACAACGCATATAAAACGCCGAAAAGCGAGCTAGCCGCTCCTAGGATTAAAACTGCAAGCCCAAAATATATGCTTAGCGGTAAAAATAGCGTAAATTTAACAAGCGTAAAGAGCGCTACTTTAATCATAACGCCGCTCATCAGCGCAGAGACGTTCGATGGAGCCGCAGGGTGAGCTTGCGGTAGCCAAACGTGAAAAGGCCACATTCCCGCTTTTGAGCCGAAGCCGACCAAAAATAGCACGAAAGCAGCCACGGAAGCGCCCATCGGCATATTTACTTTTCCCCACTCCGCAAATTCGAAGCTGCCTGCGTAGTTTGCAATGATAAGTAATCCACAGGTGATACAAAATGCACCGATCTGCGCTATACCTAGATATACCATAACGGCTTTGAGCGTGCCTTTGCCATCGTTTACTATGATTAAAAATGACGAGATTAGCGTCATAAGCTCCCATAAAACAGCGAAGCAAAATACATTATCCGCACTGATGACTAAAAGCATAGATAAGATGAAGGTATTAAATAAACATGCAAAAACGCCGATATTTGCCTTTCCGATATATTCCTCAGCATAGCTCATACCGTAAACGCTGCTTGCAAAGCCTATAAAAACGACTACGAAGCTGAAGAAATTTCCAAGCGGACTTAAAGCAAATTTTGGCGCATATAAGAAAGTGCCGCCTAAAACGAAGCTGTCGCTTACGCCCATATTGGCTACGAAATGGCACATCGCATAAAAACAGCTGATAGCACCTAATCCAAATCCCACCTTAACGGCAGTTTTTGGAGCGCAGTATAAAAGAATACTAATTACTGCACTGACGATAAATAAAGTATAGACGCTTATCATTTTGCGCCTCCTTCTTTTTTGGCGACGCAACTGATTTCGCCGTTTAATACGTCTTTTGCAAAAGCATTAGCCGCATCGTAGTCTATCGCAAAGCCCAATTTATGCTTACCCTCTTTAGGATCTATCATAATGATAGCGCTAGTTGGGCAAACCTCGACGCATGCAGGACCGTTCTCGCGTCCGTTACATAGATCGCATTTGATGGCGGTGCTTTTGGCGCCCGCTTGGCTTTCGATCTCGAGATAATACTTCGGCTCGACCGCATAATTTACTGACGGCATAAGCTCGGCATTCGAGCTGATCGCGCCATAAGGACAGGCGAGCGTACACATCTTGCATCCGATGCAAATTTCTTCGTGTAATTCGATATAGTTATTATCGAAGCGAAGTGCACCGGTAGGACAGACGTTTGCGCATGGTCCGTCATCGCACTGCCTGCACTGCGTAGGCATAACGCCGTAAGCCTGTCTAAGCACGGTAAGTCGCGATTTAGCAAGCTTGCCACGCTCGTAGGCACTTGAGTAACAGGCCGCCATGCATGTCGTGCAACCGATACATCGTTTGTAATCGCAGATTACAAATTTATGTTGTTTCATACCTTTCTCCTTGACTTAAGGAATTTTAAAAATTTTTTACTAAAAATTTTGGTGTAATTATATTTAAGTCCGTAAAAAAATTCCGTCATTTATCTGACGATATTTGGAATTTATTTGATAAATTTGCTTTCAAAGCTTAAATTTGAAAACTAATTTCTTTTTTAAACCAGTTCGTTGATTATTTGCTTTAAAAGTCTAGTATATCAGTATTAAAGTATATTTTAAAATTTAAATTGCTACTGAAATTACCCCAACTTACTCCTAATTATAATTGAAAAAATTCTTTTAGCTTAAGGCAAAATTTCAATTTTATTTTAGGTAAGAATTTATATAATTGTGCCGAAATTGCATATATGGTAATTTTGCATGTTTAGTATTTTCGAAAGGAGAAAATATGGCGAATAAAGGCAAGGTCATATGCCCTTATTGTGGCACAGGCTGTCAAATCGAGCTGACTGCGGAAGACAATTATATCAAATCCGCAACCGGCGTAAGCGACAACCCCGTAAATCAAGGTTGTTTATGTTTGAAAGGTTATTACGGATGGAATTACGTAGGCTCTAGAGACAGGCTTACTACTCCGCTAATTCGTAAAAAGAATGGCAAATTTAGTAAAGACGGCGATTTGGTCGAGGCTAGCTGGGATGAAGCGCTTGATTTGGTTGCTAAAAAGATGCTCGAAGTTAAAGAAAAATACGGCGCCGACGCGATAGCCGGAAACTATTCCGCACGCTGTACGCACGAGGATAACTACGTAGCGCAGAAGCTACTTAGAATTTTAGGCACGAATAATATCGATCACTGCGCGCGTATTTGACACGCTCCGACTGTGGCAGGTCTTGCCAAAACAATCGGTAACGGAGCGGCTACAAATAGCTTCACGGAGATCGGAACTCACAGCAACTGCATTATGATGATCGGCTCAAACCCGGAAAATGGTCACCCGATCGTAGCTATGCACGTTCAAAGAGCACTAAACAGAGGCGCTAAACTCATCGTCATCGACCCGGTTAAGACGGAATTTGCAAATCGCGCCGATATCCACCTTCAGCTCGAGCCGGAGCACAATATCCCAGTCATCAATGCTCTAATCCATGCTATTATCGACGAGGATTTGGTAAATCACGAATTCGTTAATAAATACACTAAGGGTTTTGAATATGTAAAAGAGGCGGTTAAGGATTATTCGCCTGAGGCCGTAGCTAAATACACTAGGTTAAACGCTGAAGATATTAGAAAAGCGGCTAGAATTTACGCTACTACGCGACCTGCGGTTATCACGCACGGAATGGGTGTAACTCACTTCAACCACGGCGTAGGCGCGGTTTGTGATATTTCAAATTTAATGCTCGTAACGGGCAACGTAGGCGAGCTAGGCAGCGGCGATCTACCGATCCGTGGACAAGAAAACGTTCAAGGCTGCTGCGATATGGGAATGCTTCCTAACGTATTTACCGGCTATAAAGCTGTAACCGACGAGAGTGCCCGTGATTGGTTTGAGCGCCAGTGGAATTTACCAAAAGGTCATCTAAATGGCAAGATCGGCATTCATAAAACCGAAGTGCCTGACGCAATTCTTGATGGTAGGGTAAAATTCTTCTGGACGATGGGCGAAAACCCTGTTATGACCGATCCGAACGCAAACCACTTCTTGCGCGCGATTTCGCAGGTAGAGATGTACGTGATCCAAGATATTTTCTTAACCGAGACGAGCCGCAAAGCAGATGTCGTGCTCCCCGGAGCTTGCAGCGGCGAGAAGGAGGGCACTTATGCTAACGCTGAGCGCCGCGTACAGCATAGCGAGATTGTAGTTGCCCCTCCGGGACAAGCTAGACAAGACTGGGCTATCATCTGCGAGCTTGCCAGACGCCTAGGACTAGGGGATTATTTCACATTCCAATCTCCAGAGCAGATTTGGGAAGAGGTGCGCAGAGTAGCTCCGCACAACTACGGCGGAATGAGCTATTACCGCATCAAAAAATACCACGGACTTCACTGGCCGTGCCCTGATGAGAATTCTATGGGCGGACCTGCATTGTATCTTGATAAGAAATTCTTTACCCCGGACGGTAAAGGAAATTTCGTCCCAGTTCTATTTGTGGATGATAAAAGCAAGATCGAAAGCGCCAAAGAGGAATTTGCAAAGCGTATGAATATGCCGAAAGATTATCCTGTAATGGCGGGCTCCGTGGACGAGAAGACCGACGAGGAGTTCCCGATCCAGCTTCTAACTACGCGTAAGGTTTACGAGTACGCAGGAGGCGCGATGACTAGGCGCTCTAAGACCGTCGAGCAGGGCGGCGACGCGATAGGACCGATTGCGGAAATGAATCCGAAACTCGCCGAGAGATATGGAATTTCACAGGGCGATTTCATCGTCGCGTGGAGCCGCTACGGCTATATCGCGATCAAGGCCGACATCACCGAGTGTATAATGGATGGTATCATTCAGATGTCTTATCACTACTGGGAGAGCTGCTGCAACGAGCTAACCAGCGGCGGCTGGGATCTAATCGCCAAAACGCCTACATTTAAGGCAGCGATTCAGATCAAAAAGATCGACGAAGAGGAATTTTTGCGTATCCGCGAGCTTAAGCGCATTAAATTTCAAACCAATAAAGTCGTTTACGACGACTTCCACCACCATCCGATTAAATTCTAAGAATTTAATCTTATCCGTAGATTCGGGGGCTACGCTTCCGAATCTACTTTTTAACAATCAATTCAAATAATATGAAATTTTGGCGATTTAGCCGTCTTGCAGTATTTTAAAGATTAAAAATTTCAAGAATTCAATAAATTTCGCGGTATTAATACGCTTTCTTTGCGTAGTTGCACTATCGATAAAAGGGTGTGAAATTTATCTGCTATTGCGTTAATAGATGCGGCGGCAGATACTGGGCATTCGTGATTTATCAAATCCTAATAAATTAGCCTTAATCAGAGCGGCGCAATGGAGTAAATTTTAAAGATAAGCATGATAATAAGGCTATTTTATCGCGACAAATCTTGCCAAATTACATTATTGATTAAATTTTAACGCGTGCAGGCTGATTTTATGCGAATTAGCCTATATTGCCAAGAAATGTCATAATTTTAATAACGCAAATGCAATTTTTGTAATTTTGATAGATGAATGCAAAAGGCTCATAGGCTTTTTTAAAATGCTAGACGCGGCTTTTAGTCTTAATGGTCGCAAATGCCGGTTTCTAGCATAACCGGAGTAGTTTCGCGCTCCGTCTGAAATCCATAAATTTTGATTTTAAAATTTTAGATTTAAAATTCCGAATTCCGCCGTGCTTGGAGCTCGGAATTTTTATAATTTTATTTTATCGCGTGTTTTTGGCGTTCTATTTTCACGCGGGAGCCCTTTGCTGCACTAGATAGCGCTGCTTGCGATGTTAAAGCTATTGCGCCAAAGCTTCTGCCTGCTTGCGAACCAGATTTATGAACTGGGCTCTGATATTGAAGTTATTGTGCCAAAGCTGCTGCGGCAGAATTCCATCTACTTTATTTAAAAGTAGTTAGAATTTCTGCCGCTTGTCGCACCTGAGTTACTTATTGTGCCAGATCTGTTCGTCTCGCCTTAATTTTTATCGCTCATAGCGCCCGCTGCTTTACTTTGTCGTGCCTAAATTTTTGCCGTCCGTCGCGTTAGAATCGCTCGCAGCGCCGTGATTTTCGCTGCTTGCAGAATCTGAGCTTGTCGTACCGCTAGGGCTTGCGGAGATTGGATTTGCTATGCTTTCGCCCGCGATGCCGCTTACGTTATTTATGTAGGCTACGGTGCTTATTTTATTCCATTCTCTACCGATTTTCAAAAATGCGCGCTGGCTGTCTAGGATCTCTTTAAACATCGGATCTTTCGCCGCTTCCTCGTCTAAGATTTCATTCGTTGCTTTTTTAAGCGCGGCTATCACGTCCGCAGGGAAGTCGCGCACCTGCACGTCCGGAAACTGCGCTTTTAGCTCTGCCCAAATGCGAGCGTTTTCGTAAAAGCCCTTATTTTGGAAGTTCTCGCCGGCAAGTCTTGCTGCAGCCTCTAAGATCGCTTGAAGATCCGCAGGCAGCTTCTCTAGCGCCTTTTGATTTACCAGCAGCTGGCAGTCTCCCATAGGCTCTTGCCAGCCTGTGTAGTAGTATTTAGCCACTTTGTGAAATCCAAGCGGCATATCATAGACGGGGCTTACCCACTCGACTGCGTCGATCGTGCCCATCTCTAACGCCATAAATAGTTCGCCCGTAGGCACCGTGTTTATAGTAGCACCTAGCTTGCTCATCACCTCTCCGCCTAGCCCCGGTATGCGGAATTTAAGCCCTTGCAGATCCGCGACCGAGTTGATCTCTTTTTTAAACCAGCCGCCCATTTGCATGCCGGTAGATCCCATCAAAAAGGTCTTCATGCCGTATTGCGCGAACATCTTATCATTAAGCTCTCGCCCACCACCATAATAATACCACGCGTGCTGCTCATCGGTAGTCATACCGAAAGGCACTGCCGTCCAGAGCATAGTTTTGGCGTCTTTGCCTTTATAATAATAAAGCGAAGTATATCCTAGATCGTATTGACCGCTTTTGACGAAGTCGAATATGCCAAAGCTTGCCTTGTGCTTGCTCGGTGTATCGATACGGATCTGAAGCCTGCCACCACTAAGGCTTTCGGCATAGTTTTTAAAATCCTCAGCAGCAGCGCCCAAAACGGGCGTAGTCGCCTCCCACGTACTAGCAAGTCTTAGGCGATAAACCTTATCGTCGCCGAAAAGCTGCGAGCCCAAAAGCATGAGACATGCAAACAAAAAAATCTTTTTCATTTATATCCTTTCATAAAGTTTTAAATTCATAAAATTTCAAAATTTAGCGCGCCGCCGGCTTAAAATTTAATCGCGTCCTGCGTCACTGCTACGAAATTCTGCTTCACGGTGCCTATTTTATCGATACGTTGCTTTCTATTCTATTTTACGACGTTTCATCTTATAGGCACTTTGCTTTGTAGACATCTTATTTCGCGACATTTTACTTCTTAGCGCCCTGCCCAAGCTTTTTTATTTTACAATGCCTGACTTTGCGACGATAGAGCGCCATGTTAGTTTTATTTCGCCGCGTTCGGGCGTACTTACCTACACCTGCGCCATATCTAGCGATAATATTTTATCAAGCGCGCTTACTTAAAAGCTTCCAGCGCGGATCTTTTTTGCTTAGAAATAACAAAAGTATCTTAAATGCCATCTTTGCGCTTTTGCAGATAAAATTCTCCTTTTCTTTCAAAGCGAGCTTTGTCATTATCGGCAAGCTTAGACGCTATGCCATTTTTTGATCTTAGACGGCAGAATCGTGCTTTTAAATTTAAAATTCCGTAATCTGCGTGATCTTCGCGCCACACTGGCAAGCAAAGATTTAGCCTTTATATTTAAATTTTTGCACCTTAGTTAAGCACAAAATTCCGCGCGGAGTTTTGATGCAAATTCCTCGCGAAACCTAGATTAGAATTTTACGCAGAGCCGCCCCTCGTTGTCTAAAATCTTTTGCAAAATTCCGTGCCGCAAAATGCACTTAAAATTTTGAATTTGCTATTGCGCGGAATTTCTTAGCGTAAATTCTAAGCCTTGAAATTTTGCTCTTGTTTGACAGCATAAAATTTTAAAATTAAATTCTGCAACTGCCATGCCTTAAAATTTTATTTGCAAAACATACTTTTTAAATTTTAAAATTTTAAATCTAAACCCGCAAAATTCCGTATTTTGCGTTTTTGAAATTCTATTTAGTAAAATTTTATCTCGCGGATCTCTCGCTCTATAAATTTCTGCGCTAAATGAAATTTTACTCCGCATAGTTTGCGCTTCGTAAAATTCTAGCGCGCAAAATTTTGCTTAAAATTTCGCGCTTAACCCTTATTTTCAAATAACTCCGCGTGTTTGCCGCGCAAAAACTCGACCACGGCGATCACCTCGTCCGCGCCGCTAGCGTCAGAGTTTTGTAGCACGACGTCGATATTTTCGATATACAGCTGCGCCGCGTCGGCGAGCCGCTCGCGCTTGATGCCCGCATAAAGCAGCATCGCGTCAAGCAGGATGTTGATCTCGTAGATGAGGTCCTGCTCGGCGATTTTTTCGTCATTATTTTTCATCTTCTTCCTTTGAAATTTGAGTTTTTTTCTCGATTAGATCCACGATTTGCGCCTTTACGGCTTCGTACGAGCTAGCGTCCTTAAAGCCCGCAAACATCCCGCCACTCGCGTTTATGTGTCCGCCGCCGCCTAGGAGCAGCTTTGCCATTTCGCTAACGTCGATTTTGCCGTCGGCGCGGAAGCTGAGCGTTTTTTTGCTCGTTACGTCGATGAAAAAATCGACATCGGGGTTTTGCGTCAAAAAATCGTTGCCGATGACGCTTACGTTGCCGATATTGTAGGTCAAAATGCCCTTTTTATCGAGGTAGCTGATCTCAAAGCGCTGCTTTTGCGCGCTTAGACGGGCGACTACGAAATGCGAAACGAGATTGCTTAGCGTATCGTCGCGCTCGCTTTTAAAAAATTCCTTCTTTATGCCGTGCAGCGCGCTATCTAGCGCAATGTGTGCATTCGGCTCGTCTTGAAATTTAAAAATTTTTTCTAACAGGAAAAAGATATAATCCCTGCTCTCCTGCTCAAACATAATTTTATTGATCTCTTTCGCGCCCGAGACCATGCCGAGGCAGACCTTGCCGAGCTCAAACTCGCTTTCGTCTTTCAGCCAGATGTCCACGGCGTTTACGATGCGCACGAGTTTATCCAGCCGCGGCGAGCCGCCGAACATCGCGCTGAAAAAATCATAGGTGATCTTCGTGGCGCAGCGCGATGAATCCAAAAAATACCACGGGAATTTTTTCGCGCACTCAAGTCCGCTTTGATGATGATCCAAAAGGATCACGCGGGCGTTGCGGCGCGCCAGTTCGCCGCTAAATTTCTCGCACTGCGCGGGTAGTAAATTTAGATCGGTGATCAAAACCAGGCTTTTCTCGTCTGCGTCTGCGGCAAGCCGCTCGTCGATGCGAGCGAGGATGAGCTCAAATTTTTCGTTTATCTCCTTGCCGTAGTTGGCGTTGAAAAATTCCACGTCTGTCAAATAGTGCGCCGCGACGAACTGCGCGCCGTAGCCGTCCAGATCGGTGTGGCTGAGGTGATATATTTTCATTTGCGCTCTTTGCCGATGATATCTGCTAGCGTGATTGTATCCATATACTCATCGACTTTCTCTTGAAGCTCGCCAAACATTAGATTGACGCGGCACAGCGTGCGACCGTTCGGGCAGGCGTCGATCCCCTCGGCGGTGCAGTCAAATACCGTCGCCTTGCGTCTTTCGGCGCTTTTGATGATCTCGCTTAGCGTGATCTCGTCCGCATTGCGCGCGAGTACAAAGCCGCCTTTGGCGCCTTTGAAGGAATTCAAAAGTCTCGCGCGAGCCAAATTTTGTAAAATTTTAGCCAAAAAGCTGCGTGAAATTCCAAGCTCGCTAGAGATCGAATCGACATCCATCGATTCCTCCTTACCCGCGATGCAGATCATTGAAAGCAGGGCGTATTCGCTTGCTTTTGTAAAAAGCATTTATTCTCTCCTTTGGTCTGAAAGCGTGCATTTTACACAAAGAAAGCAAAAATTTAGGTTAATTAAGTATAATCGCTTCCTATTTTACCGATCAGGAGGTCATCATGGCTTTAGACACGGCTCAAAAGGCACAGATAGTTGCGAAATTCGCTAGAAGAGAGAAAGATACAGGTTCTGCTGAGGTGCAAATCGCGCTTCTTACCGAGAGGATCACGCTTCTTACCACTCATTTGCAAGCAAATCCGAAAGATTTTTCATCTCGCTTAGGACTGCTAAAGCTAGTAGGTCAGCGCAAAAGAATGATGAAATATCTTAAAAACAAAGACTACGCAGTTTACTCTAAGCTCGTTAGCGAGTTAAATTTAAGAGATAAATAAGCTTCTTTGCTCGCGGCGGCGTTTATTTCGTCACTGCGATTTATACACGGCGTCCGTCAAACGACGGACGCTTTTTTTGTGCTCAAAATTTCGGCTTCCGTCTCGCTTACGAAATGTTTAAATTTATTTGGAATTTTTGAAGGTTGGCTAAATTCAGTACGGATGAGTAAATTTAATTTTAAAGGATTTTTGTGGGTTATTTCCACGGTATCGCGATTGATGTGAAAAAAGAGTCCGGATCCCACACAGACAGCCCCGCAGATGCGGGTATTTCTAATGATGCAGCTTATGCAGCGGTATGACAATTTCGATTAAAAGGGCAGGGCGCGGACGTTTTTAAAATAAAAACGGACGATGGTTTTTATATTTTTAAAGGTGATGAAATCGCCGGCTATGCTCCCGCTAGCCATGATAGCAAAGAAAAAGAATGCTTAAAAAATGTCTCAAAAGGTGTAGATACCTTAGGCGCTTATCGTTGCCTGAGCCCATTTTGCCGGCCGGGAGACACGGAGTGGGTTATATTGTGACCGATATAATAGCTTGCGTCGTATTTTGTGTCGCCGGAAATTTCTTTATCGGCGGCTATATATGGGGACTTTTAGCTTTTGCTTTGTTCGCGATTTGGAATGATTTTTTTGAACGTAGCGATTTCCAAAAAGCTATGAAAAAATACGAAGCAGATAGAGCTAAAAAGATCGAATACGATGAGTTTATAGCAAGCTTTGAAAGACGCGTCGCAAGTGAGAAGATCGATGAAAATACCGGGTTGATCACTAAAACAGAACCGAATAAATAACGCAAAATTAAGAATTTTATCCTTTTTAAATGTGCCACTGCGCTCGCTATGGCGTATTTAATCGATGAAAATAGCTTTAGTGCAGCAAAATTTTATATTGCAATGCGATGTTTGCTTTGCAAATTTTCAAAAATGCTCGCTGTTACAATTTAAAACTTAAATCTTTTGGGCATAATACTCATTATATCTACTCGCTATTTAAACGCCACGAAGCTCATAAAATTCGCCCATTTAAAGATACTCTCGACGCGCTTAAAGCCCGCGCTTAGCGCCAAGGCGCGGTTTTCTGCCTCGGTGTAGGGCACGAGGACGTTTTCAAGCGCCTCGCGTTTTTGCGCGATCTCGTAGCGCGAATAGCCCTGCGCGCGCTTGTAATCCTCGTAAATTTCGATCATCTGACGCGCGAGCGCAGGCTCTTCGTAGATAATCTTTTCGCTAAAGATCAAAACCCCGTCCTCGCGCAATCCGTCGTAAATTTTACTCACGAGCGCGGCGCGGCGCGGCGGCCTGATGAACTGCAAGGTGTAGTTTAAAATCACGGCGTCGCAGTCTTCGAGGCTCGCATCCAGCACGTCCGATACGCTAAGATCGAGCTTCGCGCCGAACGCTGTCGCCTTGGCGCGGGCGTTTTGTATCATCGCCTCCGAGCTGTCGATGCCGCACAGCCGCAGATCGGGGCGCAGCGCAAACAGCGCCAGCAGCGCGGTCGCAGTCGAGCAGCCAAGATCGATCACGCGCGCCTTTTGCGGCAGTATCCGCGCCAAAAGCTCGCTACTAAGCCGCGTGCTGGCCTCGTAAAACGGCACGCTGCGGCCGATCATATCATCAAAAACCGACGCGACGCTAGCGTCAAACTCAAACTGCTTTTTGATAGGCTCTTTAAAAATTTCGTCTTTCATCCGTTTCCTTTTAATTTTGCTATTTACGCAGCACTCGATTTATACTTCCTACGCATGCTAAACGCAGAATTCTCACGCCGTGTTTTCTGCACTTACGCGACACTCGACTTGCGACCGCTACGCATGGAATTTTTGCGCTTAGTTTGCCCCGCGCGAAGCATACCTAAATTTTAAACGCAGCATGAGCGCTTTTAATGCGAGCGAGCTGCATCCCAGTTTGCGCCCAACTTCTAGCCCAGATACGCTCGATGCATGGTTAAATTTCACGTCTTGCTTGACAGACCCTGAAATTCCGCGCCGCGCGAATACATCCTTAAAATTTTACTCCGTATTTTCGCAGCATTAATTTTACGTCGCCAAATCTCACGCTACCAAAACAGCTTCTTTAAATTCTTTAATTACGAACTTAAACTAAAAGCATAGTCAAAGCTTTATTAGTAGAATTTCACGCCTATTTTGCGATTTTACGCGCCGCTTTTGTGCACACTTCCCATATGGCATCGCAGACGCAGACGGTGCACCAAGCATCCTCGGAGGCAGGCACACGACTTTTATACGGGACGACGCAGACGGCTCATTTAATGCGTCGTAGATGCAAAACGCGGGCAGACGCATCAAATCAAGCGCACAGCCCGAAAATTTCATCTTTAAGCTTGCAAGCCGTAGATTAAAATTTGCGGCTTCGTAGTACCGCCTCCGCCTCTGAAGCGTCTTTTAAAATCTGCTCTTTAAGCCGCGCTAAATCGCTAAATTTGCGATTTTCACGTAGGAACTTTATAAATTTCACGCAGACGAATTTCGCGCCGCTGTTTTTGTCCGCAGCCTCTAAAATTTTATTTTCGGCGTCCAAGCTCTCGTTCGCCGCAAAATTTCGGGTAGAAATTTCGGCCGAATTACGCGCCGAAATTTCATCTAAATTTTGCGCAAAATGTGCGGATTGTCCCCCACAGCACGGCGCGCGATCTTGTGCGGAATTTAAACCAGCCTCAAAGCTTGCAAAGTCCCCCAAAATGTGAGTTTCAAGCGCGAAAGCCCCGTCGGTGCTGAGCCTGTGCCCCAAGAAGCTCACGCTTGCAAATTCCTTGCTTCCAGCGCGCGCCAGGGTCGCATACACGCCGCTTTTTGGCATAAAATAGCCGCTCGCATCAAGATTTAGCGTCGCTACGAACTCCCGTGCCCCGCGCCCTTGACCGCGTACGATCCGTCCGCAGATCTCGTAATTTCGCCCTAAAAGCTCCGCCGCCTCTTCGCACCTTCCGCGCGATAAAAGCTCCTTGATCTTACTTGAATGCACGCCGCCGCCGCTTAAGCAAAACTCCCCTAAGACGCAGGTTTGCCCGCGAAATTCGCGCCGCAAAAACTCCACTCCGCAGGCTCGATCGCGCCCGAATCTAAAATCCTCGCCGACGACGATTTTTTGTAAATTTATGAAATTTTGCTCTAAAAGCTCGATGAATTCGCCTCCGCTTAGATTTTTGATTTTGCTAAGTTCGCAGTAAAAGAGCTTTTTCTGCGTGTAGGCGCCGCGGGACGCGAAGGGGGTGAGCTTTGCGTCGCCGCCCGCTAGGATCACGATTATCGCGCCGTGCTCGCCTAAATGCTCGAATAATTTTTGATGTCCAAGGTGCATGCCGTCGAAGTTACCGATCGCTACGGCGCGCACATTATCGCGGTTTGCGCCTTGCAGCGTTGCGAAAATCTCGCCACGTATGAACTGCTCGCTTAGGCGCGCACGCAGCACTTCCGCACAAGCAGGAAGCGTGCCTTGAGCTTGCGCGTCTACGCCATTGCCGCAAGTGCCGCCATAAGCCGTTTCGTTACTGCAAGCGGCGTCGGTATTTGCTTCATCTGCGCGGTGCGCATCGCCGGTTTTATTTTCATTGAGCTCTTGCCTTGGGCGTTTGATATTTTGAGATGAATTTTCTCCATTGCTTGTGAAATTCTGTTCCGTAAAATTTTGCAAGTTGGAATTCTGCGCTACGAAATTTCGCTCTTTAAAATTCCGTAGCGAAGCCCCTGTATGGTCTTTACCTAATTTTTGATTAGCCATTATTTCTGCTTCGTCCAGACGATTTTTTTGGTGTCATAGCCGCTGTGCTTCGCCTTTTTTAGATAAACGATGCGGATCGGCTCAGGCAGGGTTTTGGTGCGCGAGAGGATATACAGCTCGCTCGTATCGGCGCCGAAGATCAGGGCGTAGCGATAGTCGCCGTCCACCTGCGCCACGCGGTAGAGGGAGTCAGAAATCAGGCCTTTTTGATAGAGCAGGCCTACGTTTTTATCGCCCGCAAACTCCAATACGTGCTGCTCGTTTTCGATTTTGCCCGAGCTTGTTTTGGCGGTTTTTAAAAGATTGATCGTGGAGTTTTTATCGATGAAGCACTCGTACGCGGTGTTTTGCAGCTCGCTACCGCCCTTCATACGGGCGATTTCGTACCAGCCGCCGCTAAATTTAGAGATGTCGAAATTTTTTACCAGCGGTGCTTTCGGGCTCAGGCTTTTGGCGCATGAGCTCAAAAAAACGGCGCCTAGCACCAAAATAATCAAATTTTTAAATTTCATCGTTCATCCTTTTTAGAAGATAGAAAAATTCTTGATTTCCTTCTTTGCCCGTGATCTTACAGGCGCCAGAGTGCAGCACGGCAAGGCCTAGCTCGGCGCATAGCCGCTCAAATTTCGCCCGCGCGCCGCGCGCTACTTTTTCGTCCTTAAGCACGCCTTTTTTATTTCGCTTCGCCTCTGCACCCACCTCAAATTGCGGCTTAAATAGCACGATGATAGCGCTTTTTGCGAGGCTAGTGAGGCTTTTTAAGATCAAATTTAGCGAGATGAAGCTCACGTCGCAGGTGATGAGATCAAATTTTTTCTTGCTTATAAACTCCCTAATGTCGGTGTTTTCGCGCACGATCACGCGAGGATCGCGCCGCAAAATTTCGCTTAGCTGCGAGCTGCCGACGTCAAGCGCGGTCACGCTCTTTGCGCCGCGCTGCAATAAAATCTGCACAAATCCGCCAGTGCTGCTGCCCACGTCCAAAACATCGGCTCCCGCTAAATTTAAAATATCTTTTTGCAAGGGCTTTATTTGTACCGGCTCCGCGCCGCCTTCGTTGCGGCACGCGCCCGCATTGCCGCCCGATTTGGAGGCTTTCGCCGCATTTAAAATCTCTGCCGTTTCAGCGTCTGCGTCCGTTTGCAAAAGTCCTGCCGTATCAGCATTAGTTTTTACGCTGCGGATCGCCTCGGTAGTCGCTTTCGCGCTCCTTGTCGTCGTGACGGCCGCGCTTGAAATTTTATCAGCCTCGTTCGCGCCTAAAATTTTATCCGTAGCCGCAAAATCTACATTTGAAATTTGCGTCGTTACCTCACCCGCTCTTTGCGTCGCTGTCGATTTATTATCTGCGCTCTTTGCGCCGCTGCATGGCTTTGAAATTTCTGCCGCCGAGTTAGGCGAATTTGCACCGCAGCTTGCCAAAAGTCCGTTTTCGGCAAGTTCGTCCAAAAAACCCGCAAGCTTGAGCGCGCCTCTGCTTACATAAATTTGATCAACCGCGCTGATTTCGCCGCTCTGCTCGGGCGCGATCTGCGCGGAGGGCCTGTTTTGCACGGTGCCTCGCAGCAAAATTTTATCCTGTTTTATCAGCGAAGCGGCCTGATTTCTGCTGATTTTAAGCGTATTTGCGACGAGTAGATCAAATCTCATTTTGTCTTTTCTCCGCGTCGCGCGGCGGTGAAATTTTAAATCTCACGCAGTTTTTGCGTGAGCTTGAGCTTAAAATTTTATCGCGTGTAGTAAAACCTCGCGTAGCAGTACCGCAAGGCTCAAATTTTAACCCGCGACATGCCGTAAATTTAGCCATACCGCGTGTTGCAAATTTTAGCTCGCCGTGCGTTGTAAATTTGATCTCATCGCTAGCGAAAATTTTAAAATTTTTCCTATCGGCGCAGTGTTCGCGCGCCGCAAAATTTAAAATATTTTCGCTTGCAGTCGTATCTATCGGCGCTACGCCAGCCGTCTCGGCACCGCGGCAAGCAAAGTCCGCACGGCGTGCAGAAATCGCTTCTCGCTTTGTCGCTGTGCGCACCTCAAAGCCCTGTGGTCTTGCGCCGATTGCTCGATTTGTAGCTCTCGCTTCTGCCGTTAAATTTGACGTTCGTTGGCTTGGCGCAAAATTTTTAAAATTCTCGCGCTTCGTAAAACACACAAACGCCGCAGGACGGAGGTTTCTTTTGAAATTTAACCCTGCGCCGTTTGAGTGCGGGTTTGGCGCCAAACAAAATACATTCACTCGCCGCTCCCCGCAAGCGTTTGGGGCTCGCTCTTGCTAGGCGAATTTACGCCGGTCGTCGCCAGGCTTGCGAGCGCTTCAAACTCGCTCTCATCGATCACCCGCACGCCAAGTGACCGAGCTTTTTGCAGCTTGGAGCCCGCTTCTGCGCCTGCGAGCACGAAGTCGGTCTTTGCCGATACCGAGCCCTGCACCTTCGCGCCCATAGCCAAAAGCCTGGCCTTAAACTCGTCGCGCGGACGGCTGAGCGTGCCGGTGATGACGACGCTGCGGTCCGTGAAGGCGCTTTTGACGGTCTGCATCTGGGGCGCGCGAGGCGTGATGATTTCGCTTAGATTTAGAATTTTTTCGCGATTTATCTTGCAAAACTCCGCTAGGCTCCTTGCCATCGCCTCTCCAAAGCCCTCCAGCCGCAGAATTTTATCCTCGCTTGCATCTAGCCAATCTTGTCCGAACGCTGCGGCGATCTTGCGCGCGGCCACCTCGCCGATGTGTTCGATCCCTAAAGAAGCGATGAAGCGCTCAAGCGGCGCGTTTTTGCTCGCATTTATCGCGCCCAAAAGATTTGAAATTTTTTTATCCGCAAAGCCCTCAAGATCCGCCAAATCCTGCGCGCCGAGGGCGTAAATGTCGCTGATCTTTGAAATTTTGCCGCTTTCAAAAAGCTGCGTGATCGTCGCGTCGCTTAGCCCTTCGATATTCATGCATTTTTTGGAGCAGAAATAGATCAGCGAGCCTATCACGCGCGCCTTGCAATCGAGGTTTTGGCACTTTATGAGCGCGCCTTCGTCAAGCAATTTCTCGCCGCAGACGGGACAGCGATCCGGGCGCGAAATTTCGCTCTGCGTACCGTCTCTGCGCTGTTTGTAAACGCTCGTGATCTTCGGGATCACGTCGCCGCTGCGGATGATGCCCACGAAATCGTTTTTCATCAGCCCAAGCCGCGCGATCTCGTCGAAATTATGAAGCGTCGCGTTTGAAACGTTCGCGCCGTCGATATTTACGCTATCTACGACGGCTACGGGGGTTACCGCGCCGGTGCGGCCGACCTGTAGATTGATCTCGCGCAGCCGCGTTACCTTTTCGACTGCGGGGAATTTATACGCGACCATAAAGCGCGGGAATTTCACCGTATAGCCCATCTGTGCGCACTTCGAAAGCTCGTTTACGCGGATTACCATGCCGTCAAGCATCAGATCTTTGCTAGCGCGCATGCTATGCAGCGCCTCGTATGCACTCCTGATCTCGCTTACGCCCGTGCAGATACGGCAAAACTCGTCGCGCAAAAAGCCGAGACTGCGCACGAACTCCATTATCTGCGAGTGCAGCGCAAAGCTTAACGAATGCTCGCCGACCCCCCACGGGATAAATTTTAACTTCCGCTTCGCTACGATCGCGCTATCCAGCTGCCTCAGGCTGCCTGCGGCGGCGTTGCGCGGGTTTGAAAACAAGCTCTCGCCGTTTGCGGCGCGCTCGTCGTTTAGCGCGTCAAAATCGCTCTTTGCGATCAGCGTCTCGCCACGGATCTCGATCCTTCCCTCGTATGGGATCTGAAGCGGCACCGATTTGATCGCTCTTGCGTTTTGCGTTACGTCCTCGCCTATAAGCCCGTCGCCGCGCGTCGCCGCGCTTATCAGCACGCCGCCTTCGTAGGTCAAATTTAAGCTCGCGCCGTCAAATTTCGGCTCGACGTAAAACTGCGCGCCGCCCTTCTCGCCGCGAGCTAGCCACGCCAAAAGGTCCGCGTCGTCGAAAATATCCTCCATCGACCACATCTGCGCGCCGTGAGCGAGTTTGGAAAAGCCCTCGCTGATCGCGCCTCCGATGCGCCGCGTAGGCGAGTACGGCAGTGCTAGCGCGGGATTTTGCTCCTCGAATTTCTCTGCTTTTGAATAAAGCTCGTCATACTCCTCGTCGCTCGCGATTGGCTTATCGTCGGTGTAATATGCCCGCGCCCACGTATTTAGCGTATCTACTGCAGATCTGTATTCATCGTAATTCATCTTGCGCTCGCATCTTTAAATTTTAAAATTCCGCGCGCCATTAGAATTTCATGCGCCGTTAGAATTTTACGCTCCGCGGCGAGTCTGTGTACTTGAATCGCTGCGCCGCACAACGAGTAAATTTTAAATTCCATTGCCGAACTCCTTTAGCGCGCGCTCGTAATCAGCCGGCGTGTCGATGCCGATGCTCGCGGTTTCGATGCCTAGCATTGCGATCTTCTCGCCCGCGCTTATGGCGCGAAGCTGCTCGAGTTTTTCGGTATCTTCCAGCGCTGAGGCGGGCAGGGCGCAAAAGCGCTTTAAATTCCGCACGCTGTATGCGTAGATGCCGATGTGTCCGAGGTAGCATTCGCATGCCGTGCGCGGGTAGGGGATGAGTGAGCGCGAAAAATAGATCGCAAAGCCCGCATTATCGAGCACTAGCTTGACTAAATTCGGATCCTCCGCCGCCTGAGGGCTTATGTATTTGTAGCAGCTCGCCATGAATGCGCCCTTTTGCGTGATCATGGCGTTGGCGAAATCTTTAAATTTAATCAAATTTTCGCTCTCGAAAAAGGGCTCGTCGGCTTGGATATTGATGATGATCTCGTTCTCCGCAAGCGCCGCGTTTGCGACCGCTTCATTGATCCGATCGGTGCCGCTTTGATGCTCGCGCGCGGTGAGAACGGCGTCAAAGCCGTAATCTTGCGCGATCTTTAAAATTTGCGGCTCATCCACGGCGATTAGCACGCGGTCTGCCTTGGCGGCATTTTGAGCCGTTTTGATAAACATCGGCACGCCGCCGAACTCACATAAAATTTTATTTTTAAAGCGCGTCGAAGCAAGGCGCGCGGGGATTACTATCATTTTTTTATCCACTCCATTATGGCGTTTTTGATCTCGCTTTGCTCCACGACGCTAGAATGTACCTGCGGCGCGCTAAAAAGGCGCGAGATCTGCGGCGGAATGTCGCTGCGAAATTCCTTCGAAAGCGCGATCATATCAGCCCTTTCGTCCTCGCAAGCCCTGCCTTTAATCGCGCCGATCATCGACGGCGTAAATTTAATCCACTTCGCGGTCGAGATGACTAGATTTAGGCGACTTTCGTCAAGCAGCTTGAAGCAGGTCGCCGTGTGCGGATCGATCAGCACGCCGTGGCTGCTCTCTTGCTTGATAAATTTAGCGCACTGCGCATCGTCGCAAAAATCCGCCTCGAAGACCTCGCGCAGCTTCGCAAGCTCGCTCGCGCTAAGCTGATAAAATTTATCTCGCGCCAGGCTTTGCATCAGCTCGCTCGTGCGCGCATCGCCGAACATATCGCTAAGCAGCCGCTCGACGTTGGAGCTAACTAAAATATCCATCGCAGGGCTGATTGTGCGGATGAGCTCGCGATTTCGCAGATCGTAGATGCCGCGCGTAAAAAGCTCGGTCAGGATATTGTTCGCGTTTGAAGCGATCTTGATTTTGCCGATCTTTGCACCCATTTTTTTGGCGAAATACGCTCCCAGCGCGTTGCCGAAATTCCCGCTAGGCACTATGACGTCGAAGGTGTTAAATTTAGAGTCCGGTTTTGCGCTCTGTGCGCTGTTTGCGCCCGCTGCGGCGCCAAAATTTTTACCGCACGCCGTGCACTGATCGCTTTGCTTTAAATTTTGCTCGGGGCTCAATACGCCGTGCTTTGAAAAATAGATGCTAGCGTAGAGGTAGTAGATGATCTGAAATAAAATCCTGCCGAAATTTACCGAGTTTGCGGCGCTTAAATTTAAATTCGCCCGCGCGAGTTCGTTTTTGAAATCATCATCAGACAGCAGCGATTTTAGCGCGCGCTGCGTATCGTCGAAGTTGCCGCGCACGCCTAAAATTTTAAGATTTGTCGCGCTTTGTTTGACCATCTGCTGGCGCTGTATCTCACTCGTGCCGCCCTGCGGATAGAGGCAGACCGCTTTGATGTTTTCGTCGTCCGCAAAAGCCTCCAGCGTCGCAGGCCCAGTGTCGCCGCTCGTGGCGCACATTATTAAAAATTTTTCATTTCTGGATTTTGCGATGCTCTTTAAAAGCGCGCCGAAGGGCTGTAGCGCCATATCCTTAAACGCAAGCGTCGGGCCGTGATAAAGCTCCAAAATATAGGCGTTTTCGCTTAGTTTTTTGATCTGGACGGGGCAGGCGGGATTTTCAAATTTATCGTAGCGCTTTAGCGCGCTCTCAAAGACCTCGCTGCTTACGTCAAAATCGAAGCTCTCGATAATTTTAAGCGCGATCTGTTTGTAGCTCAGATCTTCGCACTGCTTAAAAAAATCCTCGCTCAAAAGCGGCAGCCTCTCGGGGCTAAAAAGCCCGCCGCCGCTTGCGCTCGGATTTAGCAGCGCGTAGCTAAGATCCGCTTTTTGCGAAAAATCTCTCGTAGAAACCAGTTTCATCTTTTTCCTTTTTAAAATTTTAAAATTTACGCCCGCCCAGGCGCTTTAAATTTGATCGCTTAGGTCGCTTGCACGGATTTGCGGCATTGCTGCTTTAAGCCTGCCGCCTCCGCGTCCGCGCCTAAATTTCTTCCTTTATCAAACTTCCTATGCCGCCGTCGGTGAAAAGCTCAAGCAGGATCGAGTGCGGAATTTTGCCGTTGATGATATGCGCGGCACTCGCGCCGTTTCGCACGCATTGCAGGCATGCATCGACCTTTGGGATCATGCCGCCTGCGATCGTACCGTCCTTTTTAAGTTTCGAAATGAGCGCGGCATCGAGCTTGCTGATCAAATTCCCCTCTTTATCGAGCACTCCGTCAATGTCGCTTAAAAATATCGCCTTGCTCGCTTTTAGCGCGGCTGCGATCCTGCTAGCGCAGAGATCGGCGTTGATATTAAAGCTCACGTTTTCGTCCGTCTCGCCGCCCGCAAGCGGAGCGATTACCGGCAGATAGTCCTTTTGCAGCAGGTCGTTTATCAGTTTGGTATTTACCTCGGTGATCTCGCCTACGAAGCCGTATTTTTTCTCATCAAGGAATTTTGCCCTCAAAAGCCCGCCGTCCTTGCCGCTGATGCCGATCGCAGGCGCGCCGTTTTGGTTCAAAAGCGCCGTGATCTCTTTATTTACCGCGCCGCTTAGCACCATCTCGGTAATTTCGATCGCGTCTTTACTCGTTACGCGAAGTCCATCGCAAAATTCGCTCTGCACGCCGATCTTATCCAGGGTCTGATTGATCTTTTTGCCGCCGCCGTGCACGACGATGATCTTGATGCCGACCATATGCAAAAGCACGATATCGCGGGCAAAATCAAGCTTGAGCGTATCGTCGGTTTGCGCCGCGCCGCCGTATTTGACGACGAAAATTTTATCTCTAAATTTACGGATATAGGGCAGCGCGGAGATGATGACTTCGGCGGTTTTGCTCTTTTTTATCATAAAATTCCTTTAAAAACCTTATTTTATCATAGCTTGGTTTATGTAGTTTTGAATTTTGCGGATAAAGTTTTCGCTTAGCTTTAAATTTAACAGAATCACCGAAATTTCCGCGCTCAAATCCCTTAATTTCACGTAATCTTTCGCCGTGCAAAGGATATGCTCCACGCCCTCGCGCCTTAGCAGCTCTAAAATCTGCTCTTTTTTGAAATCGTAATGATCGGGGAAAAATGCGTGAGCTTTTGCAAGCGGTAAAAACTCTTGCAAGCGCCAAGGTTTGGCGATAGCGCTGATTAAGATTGTGCGGGATTTTTCAAAACCAGCCTCTTTGGAATTTAAAATTTTATCCGCGGCGGCAGGGTTTAAATTTGAAATTTCATCTGCCGCGCGATTTAAATTTAAATCCGAAATTTCATCCGCAAGATTTGAAATTTCATCCGTGCCGTTTAGAGTGCCTTGCAGATCCGCCGCCGAAACGATTTTAAGCTCCTGCGAAATGTCGCTCGGAGAGGGTATAAAATCCGCAAATTTATAAAAAAACGGCGGGTAGCGATACGCGGCGAAGGGCAGGCAAAAGGGCAGCTTCGGCGCGCTTTGCGGGCGTAGCAAGATATCAAATTTAGAGATATTAAATTTAGAAAATCCGTCGTCTAGGATCACGAGCTCAAAGCCGAGAGTTTGCGCGCGCAATATCCCTGCGGCGCGATCTTCGCTAACGATCACGTTTGCGCCGCGCAAAAACAGCGCGTATTCCATCGCCTCATCTCCGCTTTGCCTCACGTCGCAAAGTATCCGTCCGCCGAGCGCTACTTCGAGCAAGCCTCTGCTTTTGCGCCCGTATCCGCGAAGGATGATGCAGGTTTTAAACTCCCCGCTAAATTCTTTAAAAAGCGCCCGCACCAGCGGGGTTTTGCCGCTTCCGCCGAGGGTTAAATTTCCGACGCTGATTATTGGGATTTTAAATTTTTGCGGCTTAGCAAAGAGCCTTTTTAGGCAGACGATAAGCGTATAAAGTAGCGTTAAAGGCGCTAAAATTACTCCGAGCGCAAGCCATGCGGGGCTCGGGTCGTATAGGTTTCGCTCGATTAGGAGTTTAAACACGATTTTGCGCTATCTCTTTGATCTGCTCGCAGATGTAGCTCACATCGTCGTCGCTAAGCGCCGTGTAGATCGGCAGGGATAAAATTTGCTGATAGTTTTTAAGCGCATTCGGAAAATCATTGACCTTGTAATTATATTTGCTTTTATAGTAGCTTAGCAGATGCACCGGCACATAGTGCAGCGAAACGCTCACTCCGCGCGAGATCAGCGCTTTGGCGAAATCGTCGCGGTTTTTATCGATCTTTACGATGAACTGAGTATAGATATGCTCCTCGCTGTCGCTTGGAAGCGTCACGTGAGGGCAGTTTGCGAGCTGCTCACGGTAGGCTGCGGCGATCTGCTTGCGGCGCTTTATAAAGGCGTCGGTTTTTTCAAACTGGGCGATGGCGTAGGCGGAATTTATGGCATTAAGATCGTATTTTTGACCGATGCGATCGACGTCGTAGGTAAAGGACATATTGCCGTCTTTGTAAAAGGCGTCTCCTACGATGCCGCCGTTTCTTAAAATCTGCGCGGCGCTTGCGATCTCATCGTCGTTCGTGACGAAAAAGCCCGCCGTAGAGATTGCGTCTTGCGCTTGAGGATTAATCTGAAAGCACGATATGAGCGAGCTTTTAAGCGCTCCGATTTTTGCGCCTTTATAGGTAGCGCCCATAGCGCGGCACGCATCGTCTATAAGGACGATATTTTCGCTTTTGGCGACCTCGCTGATGGCGTCTATATCCGCAGCAAGCCCCGCGATGTGCGAGATGAAAGCGCATTTTAGCTTCTTGTGGCGGTTCTGATCTATCGTGCGAGCAAGGCTTTCGCTCGTGATATTAAAGCTTATCGGATCGATATCTACGAAAACGGGCTCGGCGTCGAAGTGGCGGATCACTTCGGCGACGTTAGGGAAGGAATTTACGGAGCATAAAATTTTATCTCCGCGCTTAATATCCATCGCACAAAGCGCCAGATGCAGCGCCGTCGTGCCGCTCGTAGTCGATACGGCATGCTTTACGCCGAAATATTTACAAATATCCTCTTCAAAAATTTCGCTATATCTTATATCGCTGTTGTAGAGGGCGCTTTTAATTAAGTCTTCCTCTTTTTTATCGATTTGAGCCTTATAAAACGGTATCTCTTTCATAAATCTCTCCTTAGTGTGCGGGCTCTATGCGGGCGACCGCGGGCGCGCGAAGCTTAAAATTATTTTTAAGAATTCTACGGACGATAAATTTCACCAGCTCTTGATTGTGGTGCGAGTTTTGCAGATATTTTAGATCGTTTGAGGTTATTTGCTCGCCTGAGCGAAATTTCGTCCGCAGCGTTTCGTGCGAAAAAATATCTCTTAGCACACTATCTAAGATCTCGTAGCTGTATCCAAGCTCACGTTCGTCGCTTTGATTTTCCCATAGATCGGCGCTGGGAGCTTTTTTTATGATCGCATCGTCTATGCATAAAATTTTTGCAAATTTAAACAGATCGGTTTTTAAAATTTCGCCGATCGGATTAAACGCGCAGGCTAAATCTCCGTAAATCGTGCCGTAGCCGAGCATCCTCTCGCTAAGATTGCTCGTGCCTACGACTACTCCGCGTTTTTGCGCGCTGTAATCATAAAGTAAGCTCATTCTCACGCGCGCGGCGAAATTTCCGATGCGAAGAGCGCTTGCGCCGGGATTTAAAGCGGTAAAATTTTCTACAAACGGCGCGATCTCTTTGATCTCGTAGGGGATATTAAAGGATTCGCAATGAAAGATCGCGTCTGCCATATTTTCTAAATTTGAACCCGCGCTAGGCAGGATAAGCCCGTAAGTGGGGATCTCGGTAAGCGCACAAAGCGCAGAAACCACGGCGCTGTCAAGCCCACCGCTGATACCCACTACAAAGGCGTCCGCACCCGTTTCATCGAGTCTCTCCGATAAAAAATCGGTCAGTTGCGGCAGCAAATCGTCCAAGAACATAATATTTAGCCTTAAAATTTTACGTTAAATTGCGCGAATTTTAACTATTTTTGGCTAAATTACGGCTTTAATTTAAGCTTAAAAGGAGGATTTAAATGCAAATTTTAAAAAAAGCTTTCGGCGAATACGTGACGAATTGCTACATTCTAAAGGGCGAGCAGGGCGATTTGGTGATCGATCCGGGCGAGGGCAGTTTTGATTGGGTGATGCAAAATACGGGAAAGATCGCCGCGGTTTTGAATACGCACGGGCATTTCGATCATGTTTACGACGACGCCAAGCTGCAAAGGGCGGGCGCTAAAATTTATATCCACGAGGATGACGCCTTTATGCTACGGGCGGATCCTTTTGAGACGATGCCAGAATCCATAGAAGCGGATGTGCTCATAAAAGGGCAGGAGCAAAGCTTTGAAATAGCGGGCTTTAACGTTAAATTTAGCCTTTTTGCAGGACACACGCAGGGCAGCTGTATGATAGAAGTGGACGGCGTTATCTTTAGCGGCGACGTCATATTTAAAGGCTCTATCGGCAGGTGGGATTTTCCCTTTTCAAGCGGCGAGCAGATGAAAGAATCTCTGCATAAAATTTTGCAGATAGAGGGCGATTTTACGCTCTATCCGGGACACGGAGCAAATACTAGTCTAGCGGCCGAGAGGCAAAATTTAAAATATTTTTTGCAACTTTTTGAGCGCTGATCGTTTAAATTTAACTGCGTTTCGCCGCACAATAAGCGGTAAAGCGGCGTGAAGCCGGTCGGCGTTAAATTTTTTATACTGCTTTGCTTGTGGGCGTTAGAATTTATGCCGCTTTGCTCGCATTGCAGACGCCGAAATTTACCGCTTTATTTGCCGCTGCGGGTGTTAAAATTTCTCCGCCGTGTTTGCTGTATACGTACATTGGCGTGCGATGTGCAGATAAAATTTAATCTATCGCTGCTTGATTAAATTTAGTAAAATTTCGCGCCGCCGCGCATGCAAGACGCAAAGCGTAACGCGTGCGGGAGGAGGCGAAATTTAAATTTGCGCCGCCGTACTGATCCCAGCCGCTACAATGTGATCTAATCCAATTTGGGGCCCGCTAAATTTAGCTAAATTTCACATCCCGCCGAATGCAAAATTTTCCCCGCGAGTCGATAAATTCAGTAAATTTTACGCGTTTTTAAAGGCGCAGATCACGCCCGAAGCCGCACGTAGACACGCCTCGGGGCGGGGTAACCCTCGATCGTGCGCGAGCTATCGTGTGGGTCAAGAAAATTCTCCAAGCTCTGCCCGTCGATCCACTCCGTTTTGCGCTGCTCGCTAGCATCTGTGGGCTTTTGAGCCAAAATTTCAAAATCTCTGAATTTCGCCCGCTCACACCAATTCTGTAGCGCGCCGACGGTCGGGACGAAGTAGATATTTGAAATTTTTGAGTAGCTGTTTTTCGGACACAGCGCGAAATCGCCCGCTCCTTCGATATACATCGTATCTAAAAACACCTCGCCGCCCGTATTTAGCGAGGCTCGCAGATCTTTTAGCATCTTTATGGGATCGCTGCGATGGTAGATGACGCCGAGACAGAAGATCGTATCGAATTTGTGCTCGTAAAAGGGCAGATGTTCCACGCCTAAAAGCTCGAATTTCGCGCCGCTGCGGAGGAATTTCTCGATGAAGCTAAACTGCAGATAAAATAGCGCGCTCGGGTCAAACCCCACTAGCCGCGCAGGCGCTAGCTCGCTTGCGCGAAACATATAGTAGCCGTTGTTGCAGCCCACGTCGGCGACGGTTTTGCCGCTCAGATTTAAAAACGGTCGCAGCAGGTTAAATTTTACGAAGCTTCGCCACTCGGCGTCGATAAAAAGATCATTCAGCGCAAAAGGCCCCTTGCGCCACGGCTTTAGCGCTCGCGCGATACGCAAAATTTCATTCTCTTGCTCCGCGCTAGCGCTAAAGCTTGCCCGCACGACGTCGCCGCACTCGCAGCCGCACTCGCCTATTTGCAGCGCCTCGATCGCGCTTAAAATTTCGCAGTTTTGCCCGCTTTGCAGCTTTTTAAAGTTCTCGTCTCTGATTTTTTGCAGATCCATTTTTAATCCTAAAATTTCAAATTTAGCGCCATTTTAACATAAAATTTTATCCATTTTAAGGCGCAAAGAGATAAAATCGACTTGCAATTCAAGCAAAGGAGCAAAAAATGCAAGAAGCAAAAACGAGAAAATTCAGTCTCAGGTTTAATCACGAAATTTCAAGTAGTGGTGCAGAGGTGCGGCTTTGGCTGCCGTTAGTGCTGCAAGAGCCGTATCAGAGGTTGCTTGGCGAATATCATGCCCGCTCAAATGCACAAGAGTCGGCTATCTGCGGAGATCATATAAGCACGTACTACGCGCGCTTCGCACCCGATAAAGAGGCAAGAGCGGGCGTCGGCAAATACGGCGAGCAAGGTGTCGTAGGCGAAGATGACGATTATTTTGAGCTTAGCTTTGATATTGAAATTTCGGAGCGAAACACTGATTTTAGCAAGGTAAGCTTTAATGAAAACGAGCGCTTGAGCCCAGAGATCGAGGAGTTTTTAAAGCCATCAAAGCTAATTCCGGTAGGCGGCGCTGCAAAACAAAAATCAGACGAGATCACTAGCTCGCTTAAAGGCGATCTGGAAAAGGCGCGCGCGATTTATGAGTGGATCGCAAAAAATATGAGTCGCGATAATAGCGTGATCGCATGCGGCAGCGGCGATGCAGCAGCGATTTTAAGCAGCGGCAAGCTAAGCGGCAAATGCGCCGATATTAATAGCGTGTTCGTAGCGCTCTGCAGGGCAGCCGGCATTCCTGCTCGCGCTATTTACGGCATCCGCACGGGCGCAGCGCAGAAATTTTCGCCTGAAATGGGCGTCATGGGCGCCTTAAGCGGCAATGCGCTTGAAATTTCGGGCGCACAGCATTGCAGAGCGGAATTTTATCTAAAAGGCTATGGCTGGATCCCGGTCGATCCCGCGGACGTCGCAAAGGTGCGCCTAGGCGAAGGCTTAAGCGAGGATGACTCCAAACTCGCGCGAGTGCGGGAGTATCTTTTCGGCAACTGGGAGCCGTGCTGGCTGGGCTTTAACTACGCTCGCGAAATCGTGCTAAATCCGCGCCCGGCGCATGTCCCGATTGAAATTTTTTCGCATCCGTATTGCGAAGTGGGTGGTACGCCGAAAGATCCGTACTCGCCTAAAAATTTTATCTACGAGTATTTTTCGCGCGAAATTTAGCCTTCTGACGGCTTGCATTTTACCGCCGCATTTTGCTTAAGCTAAGCCGCCGCGCTTCGTCAAAGCTTAACCGTTTCATCGAAGAGCACGCTTGGCTTTTGCGACAGCGGCGCTTTTGCGTGGTTTTGCCTGTGCCGCCGATACATACTGTCTGCGCGCCTAGTTTGCAGTCTCATCGTGTCTGTTTAAAATAAAATTCCATGCTGTCCCTTGGGGCGAAATTTTGAAATTTTAAAATTCCGCGTCGAGTAAAATTCTAAAATTTTAAAGCGAGCGGAATTTTGAAATTTTAAATATGGATAGAATTTTAAAATTTACGGCTTGCGGAATTTTAAAATTTAGCGATTTCAAAGCCGCAAAAGGCTAAAATCCACGCGTAAATTAGGGCTAAGGCTTAGCCATTTTATTTTGAAGGCATTTCATGCAAAGACGCGATTTTTTAAGAAACACTGCGATTTTAGGCGCCGTTATGGCAACTCCGAGTACCATTTTGGGCGGGGAAAAAGCCATTGGCAAAAAGAGAGCTTTCGGGCTCTCGCTAAATCACGAAATTTTGGAGAAGGGCAAGCAGACTCGGCTTTGGATACCGCTTCCTCTTATCACGGAATATCAAAAGGTAAGCGACATAAAATTTGACGGCAATTTCAACGATCCGTCCGTGGACTATGGTGAAATTCCGACGCTCTATGCCGGCTACGTCGGGGTGGCAAAGCCCACGCTAAATATTAAATTTAGCGTCGAGACCTTTGAGCGAAACACCGACTTTAGCAAGGTAAAATTTAATCCGAACGAAAAGCTTAACCCCGAGGTGGCGAAGTTTTTAGAGCCTAGTGCGCAGATTCAAATCGACGGCATCGTCAAGCAAAAATCAGACGAGATTGCAGGCGGCATAAAGGGCGATTTGGAAAAGGCGCGCGCGATTTATACGTGGGTGGCGAACACTATGCAGCGCGATAACAGTGTGCTAGGCTGCGGGCTAGGGGACGTGAAGCAAATTTTAAGTAGCGGCAAGCTAAGCGGCAAATGCACCGACATAAATAGCGTTTTCGTTGCACTTTGCCGCGCGCAGGGCATCGCCGCAAGAGAGATGTTTGGCATCCGCGTCGGCGCGTCAAGATTTAGCACTCAAATGGGCGCCGCGCCTAAAGACGGCGTCAGCCATATCTCGGGCGCACAGCACTGCAGGGCGGAATTTTATCTAAAAGGCCACGGCTGGATCCCGGTCGATCCCGCAGACGTTACGAAAGTGCGCCTGGGCGAGAAGCTAAGCAATGACGACAGCAAGCTCGTTAAAATTCGCGAGTATTTATTTGGTAACTGGGAGATGTGCTGGATCGGCTTTAACTACGGCAGAGACTTCACGCTAAGCCCACGCCCAGCGCAGTTTCCGATCAATAATTTCGGCTATCCTTACGGCGAAGTGGACGGCAACACGCTTAATTACTACTCGCCGAAAGATTTCAGCTACGATTACAGATCGAAGGAGCTGTAGCGGCTCGCGTTTTGCTATGCGGCACGTCGAACTACTTGAGCTTTTTGAGTAGGTATACAAGAAAGGCTTCCCGCTAGACGACTTTGGGCGGATGTGTAAAAGCGCGCCTAATCTACGTGCTGCCGCGTCTGCATTGGAAAAAAATTCCGCGCTTTATTTGGCGTGGAATTTTAAAATTTTTTAGAATTTTGTGAGCGGCGAAATTTTAAAATTCCAAGATGAATAAAATTTTGAAATTTTTCGGCGCGTAAAATTCTGAAATTTACTGCTTGTGGAATTTAAAATTTCACCTCTTTGCGCGAAATTTCGCGGCGTAATTTGGGAGTAAATTTCGCGTGCTGGGCTAGCGGCGGCACGGCAAGACTTATACTGAAAGGCAAAATTTGAAAACTGAACTAGAAAATCCCGCGCAAGAAACCTTGGCTCAAAAGCAAGAAAATCCTGGCAAAAATCGCTTCGGTGCGCGCAGTCTGTGGCTGATATTCGCCGCGATTTTTAGCGCGGTCGCGGCGACGTTTTGTTGCCTGCCCGCGCTTTTATTTTTGATTTTTGGCGCGAGCTTTTCCATTTTTTCAGGCGCGGAGGCTTTCGGTAACTACCGTGCACCACTTTCTGCGTTAGCGCTTTTTTGCTTCGCGCTCTCGGCGTTTTTCTTTTTCAAAAAACCGCGCACATGCTCCCTGCAAAGCGGGCGCAAAAAATGGATTCTGATCTACGCGCTCTTAGGAGCCTTGCTTGCCTTTATGCTTACATATCCCGAAATTTTAGGAGGGCTTTATGCGTAAAATTTTGTTTTTGATGCTTGGATTTACGGCGCTTTTTGCCGACAAAGAGGTTAAAATTTACGTGGAAAAAATCCACTGCCCGCTCTGCACCGCGATCGTGCGAAAGGCGCTTTTGCAAACGCCAGGCGTGATAAGCGCAAAGGTTTCGCAGCAGAGCAAAACCGCGACCGTCGCGGCAAAAGATGACGCAAACGAGACCGCGATGCTTGAGGCAATCGCTAAAACAGGCTATGAAGGCGTAATCGTAAAATAAAAATCCCCGGCAAAATTCTGACTAAATTTTAAATAAAATTCTTACTAAATTTCGGTAAAATTCATGCGACTTTACGTAAAATTTCATTTTGCGCAGCTTGCCTGCAGCGCAAGCTAGCGCGATTGAAATTCTGCGCGTATTTTGCGGAAGCGCTATGTCGGCGCTGTCGCGTTTAAATTTAGCAGAATTTCGCAAGTGCTTAAGCGAGTGCGGTTGCTTTTAAATTCAACGGGCGTGTCGCAATAACGCGCGGATATAATAAATTCAAAAGGAGCAAACATGCAAAAAAATGAGGTTATGAATGATTTTAAAGAGCTGTGCGAGATACCTCACTGCAGCTGCGAAACGGAGCAGATGAGGGAGTTTTTAGCGGATTTTGCGCGCTGCCTGGGCTTTAGCGTGAACGTCGATCAGGCGGGCAATATCCACGCCGTGAAGGGCGAGCCTAAAATCTGCCTGCAAAGCCACTACGACATGGTCTGCGTGGGTGCGGCGCCGCATTTGGAGCTCATCGAAGAGGACGGCATCCTAAGGGCGAAAAACTCGACTCTAGGCGCTGATGATGGCATAGGCGTGGCGATGATGATGGGCGCGATGCGGGAGTTTGCAAATTTAGAGTGCCTATTTACCAACGACGAAGAGGTTGGGCTCGTGGGCGCAAACGCCTTTAAGGGTAAAATTTTATCGCCGAATTTGCTAAATTTAGACAGCGAAGAGGACGACCGCGTAACGCTAGGATGCGCCGGCGGCATAAATGTAAGCGCAAAAATCGGCGCGCATACAGTTAAAAAGAGCGGCAAAATTTACGAGATCGGCGTCACGGGCCTTAGCGGCGGGCACTCGGGCAACGAGATACATAAAAATATCCCAAACGCGACGAAGCTGCTAGCGAGATTCCTCGCCGAGGAGGACTGCGAGCTAATCAGTCTGGATTTTGGCGAGAGGAGCAACTCGATCCCCGCAAACGCCGTGTGCAAGGCGCTCTGTGCGCATGAGCCAAAGCAGCGCGGCCTAGCGTGGGTAAAGAGCCTGGGCGAGGGTGAAGCGGACGTGCTGGTAAATAGCGGTAAAATTTTGGCGCTAATTAACTCATTCGCTCAGGGCGTGCGCAGCTACGACACGCAGCTTGGCATGGTAAATGAAAGCATAAATCTCTCGACCGTAAAGCAAAAGGGCGAAGTGATCGAGTTTGACTTTTTCGGACGCGCGATGAAGCGCGAGGGGCTCGAAAATCTTGGCTTTGAGACCGCTACGCTAGCTAGCGCGCTGGGCTTTGATGTGAGAGTAGCCGACCGCTCGGCGAACTGGGCTCCGTGCATCAGCGACTTCGCGCATCTGGTGCTTGAGGAGTTGCAAAAACAAAAGCCGCAGGCCAAATTTGCCGCCGTGCACGCTGGCCTTGAGTGCGGCGTACTGGTCGCAAAACAGCCCGAGCTGCAAGCCTGCTCCATAGGCCCAAATATCCACTCGCCTCACTCCGTGAACGAGCACTGCGAGATAGCGTCGGTGGAGATGATGGCGGAAGTCGTAAGAAATATAATCGCTAGATTGCAATAAATTTAGTGGCTTGTCTTTTTGTCCTATACTTCGTTGGATTCAAATTTTACTCGGTCACTACCGACGAGGTAGCTCCCGCCCTTAAATTTAAATCCGCCTCGTCTAGAACAAAAATATTTCGCCTTTAAAATTTAACGGCGCTTCCTCTTTTGAGCGTTTTTATAGAAATTACGCTTGTAGCATTGCTACGATAGTTTTGAAATAAATTTGAAAATTTTAATCTAAGATAGGCTTTATGCCTAGCCTTAATTAAAATTTTCTGCACAACTTTCAAAACGACCTCACGATACGTTGTCTTAGCTTCTTGCATTACAAATTTGATTTTAAAATTTGCAGCGATTTTTATAAAATACAGATCATAATAAACACAGCTACCAAGAATCAAAATTTTAAAATTTCGTCAAATTTAAGCTCGCATCTGCAGGCTGAAATTTTACGGAAAATTCTTATCTTTGCTGCTGCACAGCTCGTTTAAAAAGCACTCTTTGCAGTTCGGCTTGATCGCCTTACAGGTGTAGCGACCGAAAAGCACCATACCTTGGTGTAGCTTGCCAAGATCCGTCTTAAAAGCCTCGCTTAGATCACGCTCCGTAAGCTCGGGCGTCTTTGCAGCGCTCAGCCCCAGGCGATGCGCGACGCGAAAGACGTGCGTATCCACCGCCATTACGTTTGCGCCCGCGCCCTCTAAAAGCACGACGTGAGCGGTCTTTTGCCCCACGCCCGCAAGAGATTTTAGCCCCGCTTCATCAAGTGGCACGACGCCGCCGAAATCGCGAACTACCGCCTGCGCCATTTTGATTAAATTTACCGCTTTGTTGTTGTAGAAATTACACGAGCTGATTAGCAGCTTTACGCTCGCCAGATTGGCCTTTGCGAGCTCTGCAACGCTTGGGAATTCCGCAAAAAAGCGCGGCGTGATCAAATTTACCCGCTTGTCGGTACACTGCGCGCTAAGCATCACGCAGACCAAAAGTTGATAGTTGTCTTTAAATTTCAGCTCGCTGCGCTCTTCTGCGAAGTTTTGTAAAATTCTCTTTTTTATCTCTAAAATATCTTTTTTGCTTCTCATTTGTATTTCCTCAAGGCGGAATTCTACCCTAAAATTCTAAAGTACAGTTTGATTGTTAACAACTTTGAGTTATAATCGCCATTAAAATTTTTTTAAGGAATTGTGATGAAAAAAGTTTTATTTACAGCACTTAGTTTGGCTGCCGCTATCAGCCTTAACGCTACCGTTTACGCTACCGTAAATGGCAAAGACGTAACCGAAAAAGAGCTTGCTCCGCTACTTCAAGGCATAGGCAACGTAGATATCGCTGCTCTTAACGCGGATCAAAAAAAGGAGCTTATCGATAAAGGCATCGATCTGATGCTACTAACGGATGAAGCTAAAAAATCGGGCGTTATGGACGAAGATGTTTATAAAAAAGAGCTTGAAATTGTAAAAGATAACTTAGCGCTTCGTGTATGGCAGGCTAAAGAAGCCAGCAAAATAAATATCGACGATAAAGAAATAGCCGATTTTTATAACAAAAACAAAGCGCGCTTTACCGAGCCTGCGAGAATCAAAGCGGCTCAGATCGTCGTTAAAACCGAAGCTGAGGCAAACGATATTATTAAGCAGTTAAAAGGGCTTAGCGACAGTGCACTATTTACTAAATTTGCAGAGCTTGCCAAAGCTAAATCTATCGATCCGCAGGCTAAACAAACCGGCGGCGAGCTAGGCTGGATGCCTAGCGATCAGGTCAAGCCTTTTGCCGATGCGATCTCTAAGATAAAAGATGGTCAAATCACTACTAAAGCTATTAGAAGCAGAGTCGGATATCACGTCGTATTAAAAGAGGAGTCTCAAGCTAAAAAGCAGTTAAGTCAAAGCGAGGCAAAGCCTTTCATTGAGCGCGTGCTTAGACAGCAAAAAGCAGCAAAAGTAGTCGAGCAAAAAGCGGCAGATCTTCACAAAAACGCTAAAATCGAGTATAAATAATATAGGAGCTAAAAATGGGCGTTTTAGATATAGTAAAACCGGGCGTTTTAAGCGGCGATGACGTAAGTAAGGTCTATGCGTATGCGAAGCAGCAGGGCTTTGCGATCCCTGCAGTAAACGTAGTGGGATCAAATTCCATAAACGCCGTCTTGGAAAGCGCTAAAATCGCAAATTCGCCCGTAATAATTCAGTTTAGCAACGGCGGCGCGGCGTTTTATGCAGGCGCTACTTGCCCTAATGCCGCAGTATTGGGCGCTATCGCAGGCGCGCGCCAGGTGCATGCTCTGGCGGCTCATTACGGCGTTGCAGTGATTTTGCATACCGATCATGCCGCAAGGAAGCTGCTTCCGTGGATTGACGAGCTCATCGAAGCTAATGCCGCTCATAAAAAAGCTCACGGCGTGCCGCTGTTTAGCTCACATATGCTTGATCTTAGCGAGGATGATTTGGAGTTAAATTTAGCGACCTGCGAGAAGTATTTGGAAATTTTAAGCGATCTTGGAATTTCGCTTGAGATCGAGCTTGGCGTCACAGGCGGCGAAGAGGATGGCGTCGATAATACCGGCGTCGATAATGCGCGGCTTTACACCCAGCCCGCAGATGTCGCGCTTGCTTACGAGCGACTAAGCAAAATCAGCGATAGATTTAGTATCGCAGCAAGCTTTGGCAACGTCCACGGCGTGTATAAGCCGGGCAACGTCGTGCTGCGACCCGAAATTCTAAAAAATTCGCAAAAATTCGTCCGCGAAAAATTTAATCTGCAATCCGAAAAGCCCGTAAATTTCGTCTTTCACGGCGGCAGTGGCAGCGAGACCTCCGATATCAAGGCGGCCGTGAGCTACGGCGTCGTTAAGATGAATATCGACACTGACACGCAGTGGGCATTTTGGGACGGCGTGCGCGCTTATGAGGCCAAAAATCGCGGTTATTTGCAAGCTCAAATCGGCAATCCGGAAGGTGAGGATAAACCGAATAAAAAATTCTACGATCCGCGCAAATGGCTGAGAGCAGGCGAGCAGAGTATGGTGGCGCGCTTGCAAGTCGCATTTGACAATCTAAATTGCCTAAATAGGAACTAATATGGATCGCCCAAATAACGAAGTGCTCGATATCACGCTACCTGAGGCGAAGGAGCGCTCGTTAGCGGGCGTTTTTTTTAAGATCGCAGCTCTGCCAATTGCGGTTTTTGTGGTGTTTTTGCTGGGCTATTTGGGGCTTATCGGGCTGAAGGTAGAGACGCACTCGATCCTGATGCTTGCAGTTTTGCTCATTATTGCACTAATTTTAGCTCGTCATAATGCAGAATATGGCTGCTTAAATTTTCAAAATAATATCGATGATTTCAAGCGTGAGCTAAAGAATTACATCGTCGCCAATCTCTTAAGTATCGGCGGCAAAAAAAAATCAGATGCCAGCTTTGATCTTTTTGTGGACGAATACGGCTATTCGCTGCGTAATCAAAACTACGCTTCCGTCGCGTCGGCAGTCTTTCCGATGCTTGGAATTTTAGGAACTTTCATCTCGATTGCGATTTCGATGCCACACTTTTCCTCAAGCAATATCGATGGGCTCGAAACCGAGATCGCGCAGCTTCTAGGCGGCGTAGGTACGGCGTTTTACGTCTCGATCTATGGAATCTTTTTGGCGCTTTGGTGGATATATTTTGAGAAAAAAGGCATTAGCAAATATGAGCGTCTGCTCATCAAATACAAAAATTCCACTAAAAATTTTTTCTGGAACAAAGACGAAATAACACAGGGCTATCTGAGTGAAATTTTAAACGCTAATTCTGAAATTTCGCGCTCATTTGCGATGATGAGCTCTACGAATTTTACCGAAAGGCTAAACCGCCTAATCGATGAAAAAATCGGCGCGTTTGAAAGCGTGATGGAAGCCGAGAAGCGAAGTATGGCGATTACACAAGAAGAGCTTGAAAAGGCAGGAGAGATGATCCAAAGGACAAATCTCGCTCACGGTGAGCTAGATAAGAGCTTCGCTCAAATTTTATCTGCGCTTAAGTCCGTGTCTGCAAGCCTAATCGAAATTCAAAACGGAATTTCCGCGCAGTATCTAAGCCAGTCTAAGACTTTAACGGACGGGCAAGGCGAGCTGGCTAACATTACTAGTGCATTAAGCACTCAAATCAAGAGCCTAAATGCTTCCTTGGGCGGGTTTGCGGGCGAAATTTCAAGTTCACAGAATGCTTACGCCGCTAAAATTGACGCTAGCTTTAAGGGATTAAGCGCGGATTTGAAGGCCCTTTTAGCTGGAGAGGACACTGCGCGAACGAGCAACGAAAGCATCATCGAAGAGCTTCGAAAAACGCTTGCGAGCATCGATGAAAAAGCACTTTTAGATGAAAACGAATAACGAAGAAAAAGAGACCTTTTGGATCGCGTACGCCGATTTGATGGCGGGACTGCTTTTTGTTTTCGTGCTTTTAGTAGGCGGCATCATCGTCAAATACTTCCTCACGCAAAGCAATCTGCAGGAGAAAGAAAGTCAAATTTCAAGCGCGCTAGCAAGCCTGCAAAGCCAGGAGAAAAAAAGCGCCGAGCTTGAGGCGCTGAATAAAATTTTTAGCGACCAGCTCGAGAAACTAAACATCGAAAACACGGACCTTCGCAAGCAAAATTCCATCTATTTCATACAGATCGAAGATCTAACCGAGATGGCGGAGAAGCTGAAAAAAGAAAATTTAGACATCAACTCGCTTCTGCAAAAAGCGCGCGACGACGCCAACGCTACGATCAGTCAAAACGAGCTTAAAATCGCCTTTTTGCTCGATCAGCTCACGCAGAAGCAGAGCGATTTTAATAAAATTTTACAAGACCTCAACGTCACGAAAAACCGCATCCGCAACCTCACTGGAATGAAGGTCAAGATCATCGCCGATCTGAAGGAAAAGCTGGGCGGCAAGATCCGCATCGATAACGAAAGCGGCGCGATGACGCTAAGCTCGTCGATCCTTTTCGACAAAGGCTCAAGCGAGCTGAAAGAGGGCGCCAAAGAGACGCTCCGCTCGACGCTGCAGAGCTATTTCACCACGCTTTTGAATAACGATGAAATTCGCGAAAATTTAGATCAGATCATCATCGAAGGGCACACGGACAGCGACGGCGGGTATTTGTACAACCTCGAGCTGTCGCAAAACAGGGCGTTTGCTGTGATGGATTTCATCAACTCGTGGAATAAAGACGAGCGACTGCAAAAATATCTCATCGCCAGCGGTCGCAGCTACACGCAGCCCGTGATGCGTAGAGGCGTCGAGGACAAGGACGCTAGCCGCCGCATCGAGATAAAATTTACCCTTTCAAACAAAGAGGCGATGGAGGAGATCAGGAAATTTTTGCAGTTCGACGCGAACGCTACGAATTAGTAGCTCGCCCTTAACGGCTCGCTCGAAATTTTAGTCCGCAAAAAGGAAGAGCTTAAAATTTTAAAATTCCTAAAGAATTAACGGCTCATCTGAAATTTCAACGGCGGCGGAATGCATCCGTTTATTTTGGCACGAATGTCGTAAAAGGGAGTGGCTCGCTAAATTTTATGCAGCGTTTACGCAGCATCTGCCGCAGCGGAATGGATATAAATTTTAAGCCCTGCATATTTTGACGCGCTTTTAGCGCTGCCACGCGATAATATGGTTTAAATTTAGACTTTTAATTTAAGCTGTAAATTTAAGCAGGCTCACGGGCGGCTTAAAAATTTAAATGAATTAAAAGCCTAGCTCATTTAACTTTTTATATCCGTCGCAACCGACTTGAGATCCTAAATCGCAAGCCTTATTTAAATATTTTTTTGCAGTGTTTGTATCCTGTTTTACGCCTTCACCATAGAAATATGAAATCCCAAGATTATAGCAACCGTCGGCAAATTCCAAGCGACAAGCCTTCGAAAATAGCTCGTTTGCTTTTTTAGAATCTCGCTCTACGCCCTCGCCCAAATAGTATAGGACTCCCATATTGTAGCACCCATTGACTAATCCTAGATCGCAAGCCTTAGAATATAACTCATATGCTTTTTTGTAGTTTTGCTTTGTGCCACTACCATTTTCATATGAATTCCCGAGATTATAGCAGCTTTGGGCAAGCTCTAACTCACAAGCTCTAGAGTATAGTTCATTCGCTTTTTGGTAGCTTTGTTTTACGCTTTCCCCTTTTTCATATAAAATTCCAAGATTATGACAGCTTTCGCCATGTTTTAAATCGCAAGCTTTTGAATATAGCTCGCTCGCTTTTTTGTAGTCCTGTTTTACGCCTTCGCCAGATGCATATAAAAGCCCGAGATTGTAGCATCCGTCACCTTCTTGCAAATCGCAAGCCTTGGAAAGCAGTTCGGTTGCTTTTTGGTAATCTTGCTTTACTCCCTTGCCTGAGTGGTATAAAACACCCAGATTGCCGCAAGCTATGCTATTTTTTAAGTCGCAGGCCTTAGAATACAGTTCGGTCGCTTTTTTATAATCTTGCTCCGCGCCCTTGCCGTATTCGTATGACGCCCCCAAGGTGGTGCAACCCCAGCCGTCGCCCAAACTACAGGCTTTAGAATTTAGCTCCCTTGCTTTTTCATAATTCTGCTTCACGCCATCGCCCGAATAGTATGCCATGGCGAGATTCACGCATGCTAAGGTATTGTTGCTATCGCATTCGCTTTGTAATCTGCTTATACCGGGATCTTCTTGTTCCGCCGATGGCAAAGCCATGGCTTCTGCTAGCGATAAGGCCGCCGTAGCGATCAGCGCTAAAAATATCTTTTTCATACATCGCTCCATTTAAAATTTCGGCTATTTTATTTCATTTTCGCTTAATCTTTTGAAAATCGGCGGGCCCAAAAGGTCTTTAAATTTATACAGCCGCGAGCTTAAAGGCGAAATTTAGCAAAAAGCGTTAAAATTCCAAGCATTACAAGGAGCAAAAATGAAAATTTTAAAAAGCACGGACGCAAATTTCAAAGAGGAATTTGCGAGGTTGGTGCGCCGCGGCGAGACGGACATGAGATCGGTAATGCCCGTCGTAAGCGGTATCATCGAAGATATCAGAGCGCGCGGCGATGAGGCGCTAGCTGAACAGATTGAGAAATTTGACAGATGGCGCGTGCAGGGCGATCTGGCTATCACGCAAGAGCAGATGAGTCTTGCGTATGAAGGCTTAACCGCAGAGCTTAAAAACGCGCTACAAGTCGCATACGAGCGCATCTACGCCTATCATGAAAAGCAGCTTGAGAGAAGCTGGTTTAGCTTCGATCCAAGCGGCGCGATGCTCGGACAAAAGATCACGCCGGTAGATCGCGCGGGGCTGTATATCCCGGGGGGCAAGGCAGCGTATCCGAGCTCGCTTCTGATGAACGCGATCCCCGCAATCGTCGCGGGCGTAGAGGATATCAGCGTCTGCACCCCCGCCGTGGGCGGCGTCGTAAATGAGCTACTGCTTGCGGCTATGCATGTGCTGGGGATCAAAAAGGCCTACAAAGTGGGCGGCGCCAGCGCGATCGCGGCGATGGCATACGGCACGCGCACGATCGGCAAGGTCGATGTCATCACGGGTCCCGGGAATATCTTCGTCGCAACTGCTAAAAAGCTCGTGTTCGGCGACGTAAATATCGATATGATCGCGGGCCCTAGCGAAGTGGGCATCATCGCAAACGCCGCGGCAAATCCGCGCAACATCGCTGTGGATCTGCTCAGCCAAGCCGAGCACGACGAGATCGCGAGCAGCTTTTTGATAAGCGACGATGAAAAATTCGCTCTTGCCGTCGCAGAGCATATCGAGCGCGAGCTGCCTACGCTTGCACGTGAACCGATCGCTCGCGCCAGCATCCAAAACAAGGGCGCGATCATCATCGCGCGCGATATGAACGAATGCGTGGGGCTAATGAACGAGCTTGCGGTCGAGCACCTCGAGATCGCGACCGAAAACGCCTACGAGCTGCTTCCGCGCATACGCCACGCAGGCGCGATATTTTTGGGTCACTACACGCCCGAGGCGATGGGCGATTACCTCGCGGGCCCCAACCACACGCTGCCGACAGGCGGAAGCGCGCGATTTTTCTCGCCTCTGGGGGTTTATAACTTCATCAAACGAAGCTCGATCATAGCGCTAAATAAACGCGCCATAGACGAGCTCGGAGGCGTGTGTATGGCGCTAGCGGACGCAGAGGGGCTAGGCGCGCACAAAAAATCGGTGCAGATTAGATTTGAAGAGAAGTGATTTTACGCTGTAGCTCCAAGAGACGGCAAGGTCGGAATTTTAAAGAGCACCGGCGGTTGTTGCTAAACCAAGAGCCGAAATTTTAAAATTTAAAGATGAGTTAAATTTTAAAAAATATAAGCGTCGCGGCGAGATTAAAATTTTAAAATTTCAAAAGCGCTATAAATTTAAAAAAACGGTCGTATTTGATTAAAATTTAAGGCAAATTTACTAAGCGAAATGATATACTTTCGCTGATTTTTTACAAGGAGAGAAAAATGAAAAAATCACTTTTAGTTTTGGCTAGTTTTGGCTTTGCGCTAAGTCTTAGCGCCGCAGATCTTTCAGATAGCTGCAAAGAGTACTTCGCAGATCTTGATAAGATGGTTGATACCTACAAACAAGCGGGTCAAGAGCAGCAGGTCAAGATGTATGAGGATCAAAAAAAGCAGTCTATGGATCAGATCAGCGCACTTCCTAAGGAGCAGCAAGAGGCCACTTGCAAACAAGCTAAAGAGATATTTAAGCAAATGATGGATCAGATGAAACAACAAGGCGCTATGAAATAAATACCTTCGCGGGCACGATGATGCCTTCTTCAGTCGCGGCGATGCGATATCGTCGCGACTAATTCTTTTTAAACTCACACTTTTATTTTAAAAATTTTTAAATTTTAAAATTTGGATGTTTTATCCTCGTTGCTTTCGGGGCTTGCTAAGAATTTCAGATTTGATATTTAGCTTGTTGCAGGAAGTCAAAACCAATAAAGCGCTCACCGTCGTTAAAATGCTTCGCAAGGCGACGCATCTTGGCATGGCGCCTGCAGCACACTGAAGATTTACGAGCCGTTTTGGCGCGGCTCGAAACAGCGCCTCATCAATATGATGAATTCGAGGCTCGGTTTAAGCGTTATTTTATCGCGATTTAAAATAGCCGTGGCTCATAGATAGAGGGAATTCGCGTCTCAGTTTGCCGCTCTGTCTATGAAATTTACGGCCAAAAACATCTCGCAAAATCGCCTTGGATTTTAATCCTTAGTAACGATCGCGCCGTTTTTTATTTCGTGCACGCAGACATTTCTGTGCAGCTCTTTATCGGCATCTAAAGTATAGTAGTGCGTTGTTACTGTGCAGCGTAAATCGGCGTTGATGACGAACTCCTGCTTGGCGCGCATCGGCGGCTTGCTTTTACCGCAGTGCACGTAATCGGCGTAAATTTCGCGACAATCGCTTATACGAAATGCGTCGTTTAAAAGGCACATAAAAACATATTCGTGCCCGTGCTTGCTATCTTGGAAATCCCCCAGATAAAGCCTTAGCAGAATTGTTTTGGCGCTCTTTTTTGGCAAACGACAAGCCCTTATGTCTTTGATTCTCTCCCAATACGCGCTTAGATTGTCGATTAAAAAATTCTCCTTTGCGAACGAAAACAGCTCATTTTTATCAAGTAAATTTTTATCGATAGCCGCTAAGGGTGAAATTTCTCCCGGATAGCGTATCGGCAGTTGCGCGATCGGCAGATCGTCGTAAATATCTTTCATACTCTGATAAATCTCCGGTCGCGGCGCATCGCCTCCCTTAGCCGCAGCATTTTCCATGCCGCATAGCGCAAGTAGGCACAGCAAAAATGTCCACACCTTCTTCATAGCATTCCCCCTTATTTCGATCGCGACCTCTTTGCTTCTGATCATACTGCAAATTTTAAAGCCTTAATATGAAGAAAAAAGATCAAAAATCAAAGTGCCGCTTTTACAGCCATCCTTAACTATCTTTTTCTATTCTGCCCTTGCTTTTGGGCTAATTTAATCCGAGTCCTCTTGTTCTTGCGTGAAACGGACGATGCGCAGCTATTCACCTTCCGTAGCCTCTTCGGTGAAGCTAACGATGTGCGGAGCTGCGATGCGCGCGTAATCCTGCGCGTTTAGGATGATCGAGTGATCAAGCAGGCCCGCGTTGAAAGCGATCTCTTCAAAGCGTCCGAACAGCGACGGATCGGCGATTAGCAGCAGCTTGTCGTGGAAGCTAAAAGGCGGCACCGAGCCGATGACGCAGTCCGTGAGATCGCCCACTTCGTCGGGGCTTACGAGCGATGCTTTCGTGCCGCCGAGCCCCTCTGCCAAGCGCTTTAGATCGGTTTTATGATCGGCTGCGAAGACCGCTAGGACGTAAATTCTGCCGTTTCTACCCGCGGGTTTGTCGCTAGGAAGCTTCAGCTGCTGCGGTACGTTTGCGCAGATTTGATCGGCGGTTAAAGCTAAATTTCCCGCGCAGGCGCCGTTTTCGCAGCCTTGAGCGCTCGCAAGGGCGGAAGCGTCGAGATTTTGCGCGTCATCGGCGCTTGCTAAATTTAAATTTTGCGAAAAAGAAATTTGCCCGTCCTTAAAGCCCTTGATCGTGCAAACCAGCGCCTTTGCGCCTTGTCCTAGCTGCGTGCCGCGGATTTTGGCGACTTCGGCGGAGGTGCCCGCGCTTTCGTGAGCTACGACGCGGAAGCGCGCCCCCTGCTGCGTCAAAAGCTCTTTTAGGCTTTCAAAAATTCTCTCTGACATGCTCTCTCCTTGAATTATACTGAAATTTTAACCAAACGACCCATCGATGCCGAAATTCCATTCTTCGCCGTAAAATTTATCTCGCCTGCGCGCAAAACCATTGCGCGATGAAAGATCTATTACATGGCGGAAATTCCGCCATGCATAAGCTCGGTCCGCCCTGCTTCTTGCGAAATTATTTCATCTTGCGGATTTTAGGCTCTTTGCTCTCTATGAGCTCGTAAATTTTAAGCTCGACCTTAACGTCTTTGGGCGCCAAAATTCTAATTTCGCCGCCGTCGTAGGCGAATGGATGCGTGAGCTCGTAATAGATCCGCTTCTTTTGCTTCTTACCGTCGCATAGCATCAGCGTTTGAGCAAGCTCATCGCCGCCGCTAAACTCGTAATAAAGCCCGTCCGCGCCCTCTTTTTGCTCTATTTTGCCGCCGATCAGATACGCGTCGTTGCAGTCGGCTTTGATCTCTTTGGAAAAGACCGCTTCGACCTTAAACTGCTGCGGCGGCATCTTTGACGGCGTTAGCTCAAAGACGTTTAGCTGCTTTTGCGCCTCGCCGCCGAACAAAAACAGCGGCAAGAGGAAGAATAAAACGCTTTTTTTCATTTTTTACTCCTTGAAAAGATATTTTTATTCAAAATTTTAGCGAAATTTTTACACATTAGTCTGAAATTTCAATCAACTTCGTTTTTGCCTACAATACAGATGATGTCTTTTAGCGCCTCCGCCTCTGATTTTAACGCCTCGCTATTGGTTTTTTGCGCGGCGCTCTTTTTGTTCGCTAAATTTTTGCTAGAGCTTTGCGGCGAGAGCTTTTTGCGCGAGTTTAAAGCTTTGACGGCGTCGCGCGATATTTCGCCCTGCGTCTGCGCGGTGGAAATTTCGCCGCTAGCCCTGCCCGCCTTGCTCGTGCGGCGGCTTAGCACGCTTTTGACGCGTATCTTTTGGCCTGCGTAAAACGCCTCGCAAAGCCCGCCTTGCGCCTCATAGTCCGTTACTTTGACGCTGCCTTCTTGAAATTTATAAAATTTCACCCGTTTTGCTCCTTGTAGTTCCTCTGCTCCGCGCCATACGTCGCCCTGCGCGTCCAGATCCGCGAGCGCAAATGCGCCGTCTGCCGCCTTATACATATCGCCGAGCCTTATCGGTATGCGTTCGCCGCTCTTTTTGGTAAGCACGAAGCCGATCTTTTCGCCATCTTTTGGGCTCTGGCGGAACTGCCCCGAGAAAAATGCCGTGAAAAACGCGACCTCCTTGACCTCGCCGTCGGTGCCTAGGTACCTCGCCCAGCCATCTTCGGGCACGTCGATCTCGGCGACATCTCGTCCGTCCTTTGCGCCGCATTTTAAGCCCGCGCAGCCGCTAAGCGCTAATGCTGCAAGCGCGGCTAAAAATAAGTTTTTCATATTTTCCCTTCAAATAAATTTTGGCTCAGAGCAGGGCGCCCGCCCCGCCTCGGTGCGTAAATTTGCGCAAAATAGGGCGCGCTAGCTTGCTCGGGGCTTACGCTATTGCGCTTCAAGGCGTGCAAATACGCGCGAGATAAGTGGTAGCGCGGAATTTTAACGTCGCTAGGCGCCTTTTGCAAGCGCTTTGCGGCAAATCCGCTCGAAACTCTCAGGCACGCAAAGCCCGTATTGCGGCTAAATTTATCAAGCCGACGTTGCCCAGATGCGTAAAAATCGCCGTCCGCTCGCCTCAAACGAGCACTCCTGCCAGTCCCAGTCGTTCTCGCCGCCCATTGCGAAATTTTCAGGCTCGCCTGATAGGCCAGCCGCGCTCAAAGCAGCCGTTATCCGCTCCTTCATAAAATCATCGGGCTCGCTCGGCGTAAATTTTTCAAATTTTATCTCGTAAAGGGAGGCAAGCCCAAAGTCCGCGCGTACGAGCTTGCCGCACTGCTGCGCGAACTCTGCGGCGCTACATTCGTGCTTTGGGGCGTAGTACCAAACCTCCAGCTCCTCGATGCTTTCGCCCTCAAATTTTATGGATTTTATCATTTTGACCCCATTTCGATCGTCGCGGCGGTTTAAATTTCGTCGCTTAAATTTTGTTTGCACTCATGCGGCGCAGGTCTTACGCACAGGATCAAACTCTCGCTGTTCGGCGCGAGCGCGCTGCACAGGCAAATTTTAAATTTGATCCGCCGCGCTTCAAATTTGCACGCCGAAGTCCGCCCGCATCCCCTCTTTGCCCCTCGGCGTAAAATAGCAAACGACGTAGCAGAGCATTCGGTCCTTGCAGTCGTATTTGGCTTCGAGGCCACGGGTAATGCGTGCAAATTCCTGCGGCGGCTTGTCCGCAAAGGCGCCTCGCAGCTCCTCTGCGGCGATATGTCTCGGGCTAAGGAGCAGATACGCTGCGCCGCCGTCCTCATCCTCGCTTATCGCGCGTAAAATTTCACCGCTCGCGCGAACCCGCCAGTGTTCCTTGCCGTCCCACTCGCGCAGGCTTAAAACCGTCGTACCGCCGTCAGCGTCCAAAGCCTTTTCGTTTGGAATTTGAGCGCGTAAGGAGCCTTCATTTAAACTCTCCTCGCTCGCGACCTCGATAAAAACGTCCGTGCCGAGCAGATAGCCGGTCCGCTCAAACTCGCTTTCGTACTCCCGGCCGTCAAATTTAGCGGCAAATTCTCGCACCCGCTCGTCCGCTTCGCAGCCGAACATCATCGCGTCGCTATCTGAAATTTTAACGATATAAGGCTCGTTCATGAGACTTTCCAAATTTTATTGCGGCTCGCATTTTCCGTAAACCCACTCGCGAGTTTCGTTTAGCTTAAACTCGCCGTCCTTTAGAAAATACTGCTTGCTGCTTTTGATCGCGTTTTCGCCCGCGGCTATGTAGTCGCCGATGAAGCCGCGATCCAGGACGTCCTGCGCTAAAATTTCAGGCTCAAAGACGTTTTGCGTCCTTTGCGTCTCGTGCCATTTGCCGCTCTCATCAGGCTCGCGCAGGATGATGGAGATGTTATTACCCGCTTCGTCGTAGTCGTAGATGTATTCGTACTGCTTGCCATCGGAGGCCGTGCGATTTTTTATCACGTTGCCGCGCGCGTCGTAGCTAAACTCGTTTTCAAACACGACCTCCCAGCGTTGCGATTCCTCGCGCCAGAGCTCGGTTCGCTCGCGTAGAAGCCTGCTTTCCTCGGTCTCCTCGTGCACGTTTTTGTAGTACTCCCTCCACTCGTTTTTTGCGGCGTCCCAGCGCGATCTTAGCTCGCTAAAGCGCTTATACTTGGGCTCGATCTTGCGTAAGACCTTTTCATCGCGCTCCCAGGCGCCGTCGCGCCATATAAAATTTATCTCGCTGCGCGTCCCGTCCGCGGCCGTAAAGACGGTATGTTTTGTAAGCGGCACCCATTTGCCGCGCCACGCGTAGCCTTCGGAGCCCGCGTAAGCGTCGCCGTTGTAGTGATATATCGATTTTTCGTACGGCACCCATTTTTTCGCTTTGGCGTTCCATTCATAGGTCGATACGAAATTGTTTCTGTCGCTTTCATCGACAATCCTTTTTGTAAGGTATGTCGGCGTCCATCTGCCCTTTTTTAGCGTGAAATTTTGCAAAATTTCCGTTTTGCCCTCGCGCTTTTCGACGGCTTTTTCCCCGTCGTATGGCTTGCCGTCCTTGCTTTGCAGGCTGAAATAAATTTTTGAGCCATCCTTTGCGATCTCCTGCTTGCTCATCGCCGTTTCGCGCAATTTATTTGCGTCCGCGTCCCAGTCGTATTCGATATTTTCGATCTCGCGCTCGCCGCTTTCGTCAAATTTGCTAAAGCTTTTCGATACGGACGCTCCCTCTTCGCTGCTTTTTCTGTAAATTTTTTCTAAGCGGCGGGTTTTGGCGTCGTAGTTTTGGCTCACTTCATATTCGTAGCGCGGCAGGGCGCCGCCTTCTGTTTTATAGCTCGTCTTTTGCAGACAAATTTTATCCGCCGCCGCGTGTTTTGCTGCCGTCTCGGTCGCGCCCGCAGGCATCGCAAGCGTTAACGTCGCCGCCAAAATAGAGCCTGCTAAAACTGCCGCTCGAACTCGAAGCTTGTCTGCCGAAACCGCCGTCCGCGCCTTAAAAGCGCCCGCCGAAATAATCGCTCGCGCTTTTAAATTTGCCGCCGCAAAATCTGCCGCACCCTCGGGTGAAATTTTAAAAACACCTCTCATGACCGCTCCTTTTATTGTCTAAATTTTAATCCATGCTACGTCCGCTAAATTTAAACGCAAAGCTCGCGCGGCGCCGCGTCTGTTAAATTTAAACGCCGCGATGATAAAATTTAACTGCAGCACTCGCACAACACCGCGCAGGTAAAATTTAGCCGCGAAATTTTACCTGCGCATCTTCAAACGCTACTTTATCTTTTTATATTTCCACGTCTGCTCCGTTATGAGCTCGGATTTGCCGTCTTTAAGCTTAAATTCCTTAAAGCTTGTTATCGCGTAGATACTAGGCATCTCAAACATCATCAGCGCGGCTCCGTATCCCACGCTATCAGCCGGGATTTGGGTATCGTAAGTAGCCTCTGAGCGCCCGGTTTGCACCCATTTGCCGCTCGCATCAAGCTTGTAGATATCCATCGCTGTATTGCTGCCGTGCTCGTCGTAGCTATAGACGTATTTGCCGCTGCTGGAATTTGATTCGTAACTTTGCTCGAGCAGTTGCTCGCCTGATTTATCGTAAATTTCGCCGTTTGAGTAGCTTTTGACCCACTCTTTAAGCCGCTCGTCCCACAGATACGAGGTCATATTAAGATCCGCTCCCTTCTTGATAACGGTTTGTTTGCTCATATTATCCCATGCGCCCTTCTCGTCGTTCCAGATGAATCTCGTAACGATCCCCTCGCCTTTCGCGGCATCAAGCTCGTGCTTACTCATCGTCGCGTTTTGCCACGCGCCGCCCCTAAAAGTGCTGCGGATCTGCTCGTAGCTGCCGTTTCGATCGCCGTTAAGCATCTCTCGCTCGCTGTTTTGCCACGCGCCGTTTACAAACTCGTAGCTCACGTATCCGCTCATCTCTCCTGAGGCGTCATAGAAAATTTCGGTCTTATCTTTGGGCTGCCAACTCTTGCCGTCCCATTTGAAGCTTATCGTAAGCTCCTCCTTATCCCACGCGTTTTTTACGGATCTGTTCATGCTCTCTTTATGCCATTTGCCCTTCGCAAACTTATATCGCACATCCTGCGTCGCGTTGCCGTCGTAGCTGGAGACGGTTTTACTCGCATTGCGCGTGCCGTCATCTGCTATCGAATTCGTTTCGCGCGTCGTGACGTTACCCTTTACGCTTTCCGCGTAGTCTTCTATTTTTTCCCACTTGCCGCTTTTAAGATCGAGGTTAAATACTTCAAATTTAACAATTCCCCCCTTTTCGTCAAAGTAGCTGATCTCTTTGTAGCTAGAGCCTAGGCCGTCCGAGGAGTTCGTATCTCTTATCTGCTCCAGCTTGCGCGTCGCCGCGTCGTAGCTTAGATACGTGCTCTGCTTGCGATCTCCGAGTGAGCTGTAGCTCATACTTTGCACCATATACTCATACTCCTTGGCGAACGCCGCCGCACAGAGCAGCGCAAGTATCGTAGCGAGCTTTTTCATCCTCTCTCCTTGGAAAAATTTTGATAATTATATAATGTTCGTATATAAAAACGGATAAATTTCGCTGCGCGGCTAAATTTAAAAACTTCGATTTTTAGGCGGTAGCGGTGGAATTTTACGTCGCCAAACGGCTGGAATTTTAGCAATATTTGATCTGATTTTGTGTTAGTTGTCGATAGAATTTATGCGAAATAGAATTACGTGCGAGCTTCTGCTAAATTTTAAACAGATCTAGGCTGATTTATATCAAAGCTTCACTGCGTGCCGTTAGTGATAAAATTCTACGTAATAAAATTTTAAATTCACGCGCAGATTTTCTTTAGGAGATAAAAATGCAATACTAAATTTTTGGCAACTCAAAATTTTAAATAATGCCGATTTTTCAAAAGTGCCGCTGATTAAGCGATACTAATCGCAGAAGCTCTTATCCGTGTCATTTGCTTTGCGCTTGGCTAGGAAGTCCGCCTTTTTAGCGGGGTCTGCGAAAAACTCGTCCTGCCTAAGCAGCGCGGCGTCCATTTTGTCCTCGGCTGCCTTGAGCGCAGCGGCGCGATCTACGAAGTGCGATGGAAATTTCTCATCAAATATCGCTTTATACGGGTGCGCCTTGACCCAGTCCCTGGCGCGTGCCGCCGCATCGCGCTGTTTAGCAAGATCGCAGAATGCATATGGATTTACCACGTTGCCGACTAGCTGCAAAAATGCCGCATTCGCGGACTCAGTCTCGCGAAACATCTCGTCCTTGATATCGATGACGCGAGCGAAGGTTAGGAAGCGATTTTTGCCCGCGTAGAACCAAAACACCGCGTCGTCCTTAAGCCCCAGATCATAAGCGCGTGCAGCGACCGTCATCAGCGTGGTCGGAGCGACCATGTCCGGGGCGTCTTCGATGATTTTGATCGCCTTTCTTAGGCTCGCCACGTCGTTTTTCATCAACAGATCGTCGATCGGCTCGTAAACATGCACGTATTCGGGCTTACCATCCTTAGCCGAATAAAACGGCGAAACATAGATGTCGATCGAAGTGATTTTTTCCACTTTATCCTCACCCTGGGCGCTCAAAGTCGCAGCCGCCGCCGCACAGAGCAGTAGTGAACGAAATTTTTTCATGGTCTCTCCTTCGGTTAAATTTTATAAATTTGCTTCGTAATTATATCTTGAAATTTAAGAACGCGAGCTTGATTTTTAACGAATATATTTTTGCGGAATTTTAATTTTTTTGCGGCGGCTTTATTTTCTTTTGATCCGGCTTCGGCGCGACGCTTTACGCGGCTAAATTTAAGCGCCGTTAGTCGTAAAATTTAGCTTATAATTTAGATTGCTTAGCTAAATTTTTCCGTTTGCGCTTAATCCGAAAACGAATTTCGCCTTTACGTTTAAATTTCATCGCCGAAAAAGTCGCCGTCGATGTCGCAAATCTCGATATTTTGCCGCACTTGAACGCCGAGTTTATATTTTATCATCAGTTCCGCCAGTCGTTCGCCGTCAATCAGAACAATCGTGTAATTTTGCATGTTTGCGGCGCATCTTGCGGCATCTTTGCTAAATTTTGACGTCGTGATAAATACACCCTTTTTGGTCTGCTTATCCGATATCGCGCCTACGAATTTTTGAATTTCAGGACGCGAAACCGCGCCTTGCCAGCTTTTAGCCTGGACGTAAATTTGCGATAATCCAAGCTCATCTTCATCTATAATACCGTCTATACCGCCGTCCGCGCCGTTTTTTGGTTAGTCTGCCTACTCCGTAGCCCATTTTTTCGAGCAAGCATGTCACCAAATACTCAAAAAAGCTCGGCTTTTTTTGTGAAATTTCGTCTAAAATTTGAGATTTTAGATTTTTTGCGAGCTCGTTTGTTGTCTCGACGATGATGTCGATAGGCGTCTTTTCTTGCGTCACGATTTGCGAGATTTTGGTGCTTGGAGCGCTTTTGTTTTTATAAATTTCATCGTACCAAGCCTCAAATTTTGCCTGAGCGTCTTTACTTTTTAGCATTTGTTTGCCAAGATCCGTTATCTCGTACACGCCTCTACCTGATCTTTTGATAGGCTTTTTAACGTCAGGTAAATTTACAACTTCTTTATTTCCTGCAAAGTCCGATAACGCTCAGCTTGCACGGTTAACATATACAAGCATGCCGCTAGGTATCCTCTGTAAGAGTTAGTCGTCGTTAAATTTATAGCTTTGTAATGAACTCGAAAATTTCTTTTCTGTCTGACTTGCCGCGCTCGCCGATAAATCTTAAAATCGGAAACATCATCTCTTTGTAGCTTGGTATCATCGTTTTTCTCCTAATTTTTTACAATTTTACCTCTCTAGGCCTGCAACTTAAAAACTTCAAATTTTACCACCAAATTTAATGTTGCGCATTAAATTGATCCTGAAGACCCGTTTTCGCCGTGTCGCGGTAGAAATCGATCTGATCTTTTTTGATGATGCGGATGTAGTCGGTGCTGCCGGGATGGCCGCTTTGAAAGCCCGCCGTCATCACGTAGGTGCCGCCTTCTTCGATGAGCCCGCGCTGCAAAGCCTCGCTTATGATACGTGCGAGCAGCGAGTTGATGCTCGTTTTTTCCCTGACCATCGCGGGATTTACGCCCCACACGAGACTTAGCGCGTGCGCGGTCTGCTCGTCGTGCGCGATTGCGATGATGTCGATTTTGGCGCGGTTGCGTGCGAGTTTGATCGCCGAACGCCCCGAGCCCGTGATCGAAAGTATCGCGCCCGCGCCCAGCCTTGCGGCAAGCGCTGCGGTGCTTGAGGTGATCATATCGGTCTCGTCGTAGAAATCGTAATCGTTAAATTTATCGTAAGGATAGATCTTTTCGGTCTCGCGGATCGTCTCGCTCATCGCGGCGACTACGGCTGCGGGATTTTTGCCGATGGCGCTTTCTTCGCTTAGCATCACGGCGTCGGTGCCGTCGAGCACGGCGTTTGCGACGTCGCTGATCTCGGCTCTGGTGGCGCGCTCGTGCTCGGTCATACTAAGCATCATCTGCGTGGCGGTGATGACGGGCTTTGAGCGGGCGTTGGCAAGAGCTATGATGCGCTTTTGGATGCGCGGGATCTCATAAAACGGCATCTCGATGCCCAGATCTCCGCGTGCGACCATTATGCCGTCGCTTGCTTCGATGATCTGCTCGATGTTTTCTACAGCATCAAATTTCTCGATCTTGGCGTAAATTTTAGCTTTTGAGCCCAGCGAGTTTAAAATTTCACGCACGCGCAGGATGTCGTTTTGAGACTGCACGAAGGAGATGCCTACGAAATTTACGCCGTGCGCCGCGCCCCAGCGCAGATCCGCGAGGTCTTTTTGCGTGATAACGTCGATATTTAGGCGGGTGTTTGGGAAGTTTACCCCTTTATTTGAGCTTAAAAAGCCGTCGTTTTCGAGCACTGCTTGCACGCCTTGCTCGCTTACTGCGACTACCTTGGCGCGGATCGAGCCGTCGTAGAGGTAGATAAACTCGCCCGTCTTCATCAGCGGCAAAATTTCTGGGTGGTTGATACACAGCTCGTATTCGCCTTCCGCGCTCTTTTTGCCGATGATTTCGCGAGGAAGGAAGGTGATTTTATCGCCCGTTTTTAGTTTAAAATTTTCCTCGAGCTTGCCGACGCGGATCTTTGGGCCGCTGATGTCCTGAAAGACGCCTACGCGCACGCCCAGGCTCTTTTCTACGGCGCGAATTTTGTTTAAATTTGCCTCGTGATACTCGTGCGTGCCGTGGCTGAAGTTCATCCTAAAGGCGTTGCAGCCCGCCTTTACCATCGCGCTCATCATCTCTTCGCTGTCGCTTGCGGGCCCGATGGTCGCTAAAATTTTGGTTTTTTTAAGCATCTTTTCTCCTTTAAATTTAAAATTTATCGCCGCATTGGGCGAAATTTTGCGCAAAATTTTGAAATTTCTAAATTTTAAAATTCGCTAGACGAAGGAATTTTAGAATTCTACGGCACGGCGAAATTTTAAAATTTCATAACTTGCAGTGCAGGTTAAATTCTAAAAATTCGCGTTTGAATGAAATTTTAAAACTCTCTAGATGTGAAGCGCGAGCAAAATTTTAAAATCCTCGCCGAAGTAAAATTTCAAAATTCTTGCCCGAGCGAAATTTAAAAATTCCTCTTTATTGCATCATTTCCGCGTCAAATTTTGCATCATCAAAGCTCGCTCCTAAATATTCGCAGGCGCTTTTTGCGTCGCGAAGTGCGTTGCCTAGGCAGCTCGTAGCGCCGGGACTTGGGGTCATATTAAAGATAATCCCCGGATTTTCGCCTATTCTAGCTTCGCCTAAAAGCAGCTTTTTTTGCGAGTGTGAGATTACTTGCGGACGTACGCCGCCAAAGCCCTTGGCGTAGTAAATATCCTCCTCGCGGATGCTAGGTATGATCTTGCGCGCATTTTTGACGAAAAGTTTTTTGCCTAAAATCGGTATCTCAAAGCCTATATTGCGGATTAAGAAGTCCCTTACCTCGCTATCGCCAAAATTTTGCCAAATGACCTTGGCTACGTCCATGTCAAAATTTAATGACTGAAAAAATTCCGGCACCGAACGACAGCCCTTGTAGCGTTCAAGCTTCGGCATCGTAAGTGCGGTAGGGCCAAATCTCGTGCACCCGTCCGCCAAAAGATCGGGATCGCCGTGAAGCGCGGCAAATGGAAGCTTTGGGTTTTGCACCATGTAAACCTTGCCGTTTAGAAGCTTTTGCTTGGTTAGATAGAAGCTGCCCGCAATGCAAATCGTGCTAAGATCCTGCCCCAGCCCCATTTTGTGCGCTAGCCACAGCGAGTGGGCGCCCGCATCTACGACTACGAAATCAGCACTTAGCGAGAGTCTATTTGCGGTGCGGATATAGAACTTATCGCCTACTTTAGTGATGTTTTGCACCTCGGTGTTTAGGTACAGATCGCAGGTTTTGCCTTCCGCGTTTTTAGCGTTTTGCACGAAGGAATTCGCCATCGCGCCGTAATCGATCGTCGTGTAAACTCCCGATTGTACGCCCATTGCTACGATATCCTCCGCTCGCTCCTCACCGCGCCCGTCAAAAACTAGCTTGGGCTCGATTTTTTTGAGCTCTTCCTTGTCGAAAAGCTGCAGATACGGATAAAGCTCTTTAAATTTCTCAAAGCGGTCTTTAATTAGCTCTACCTCACTTTCGCCCACGCCAAGAGCCATTTTCTGCCCCTGAAATAAAAATTTATTCTCATATCCGTGCTTTTGGCAATATTTCACGATCATATCCGCCTTGCGCTTGACTTCGGTCGCTTTTTGTAAATCGTAGTTGGTCTCGATGTCGCCGCAATGAATCGTCTGGGAATTTGCACTGGCTTTAGAATTTAGCGTCGCAAGCCCTTCGTATTTTTCAAGTAGAGCGATATTTTTGATCCCGCTAAATTCTGCCAGCACGTACGCTAGCGCGCTGCCCGTGATACCGCCGCCTATGATGATTACTTCGTAATGTTTTTCTTGCATGCCCTTTCCTTATCGAATTTGACTACAATTGTGCGAAAATTTCGCTTAAAAGCTAGTTATAAAAGCGTGAATTTAGATGATTTTATATAAAATTCGCACCATTTCATTTTGGGAGTAGTATATGAAAAAATCGATTCTTGTCGGATTAAGTTTGATTATAGCCACGTCGCTGTGGGGCGCAGATAAGAAAATTTATCGCCTTAAGCTAGCTCAGACTTACGAGCTTAGTATGCCTATCGTAGGCGATGTCGCCAAGCGTATGGCAGATCTTGCAGATAGTATGTCTGATGGCAGGCTGAAAATCAGCATCGACGCGCCTAGCAAACATAAAGCACCTTTTGCGATCTATGATATGGTCAAAAACGGACAATACGATTTAGGCTATACTGCGAGCTACTATTATAAAGGCAAAAATAGCGCGAATATGCTGTTTACGACCGTGCCTTTTGGTATGACGAAAGATGAGCAACACGCTTGGTATTACTTCGGTGGAGGCAAGGAGCTAGCGGATAAATTCTATGCTAAAAGCAATCTAAAGGTCTTTAATATCCTAAATAGTGGCATGCAGATGGGTGGTTGGTTTAAAAAAGAGATTAATACGCTAGACGATTTAAAAGGGCTTAAATTTAGAATTCCAAGCTTTGGCGGGGAGGTTATGAGCCGCCTTGGCGTCGCAGTCGCTACGATACCGGTAGGTGAGCTATATATGGCACTAGAGATGGGCACCATCGATGCGGTCGAGTGGGCAAGTCCTAGCTTTGATATACCTCTAGGCTTTCACAAGGTCGCAAATTACTATTATACGGGATGGCAAGAACCTGCTAGCGAGCAACAGATCGTAATAAATCTACAAACTTGGCAGAAGCTTCCTAAGGACTTGCAAAATATCCTAGAGGCTTCGATCGCAAAGGCGCGCGAATACGCAGAAAACGAGACGTTTTATAAAAATGTAATAATTTGGGACGAGATCAAAAAGAAATATCCAAACGTTCAGATTCGCTCTTTTTCGCCTGAAATTATGCGTGCGCTTCGCAAGGCGACGGATGAAATTTTAGCCGAAGAAAGCGAGAAAAATCCCGATTTCAAAGAGATTTGGGAGAGCCAAAAGGCGTTTTTAGCTAAAGCTAGAACGTGGACGAAGATGGGCGATTTTACATATATCGAAAAAACGGGCGACGTTGAAGCCGAGCAGAATTTTACCGCTTCGGTGAAAAAAATCTCTGTTCCTGAGCCCGTAAATAGCGCAGCCAGCGAGATAAATGCAAGCACTGCCGCACCAAAAAACGAGGATAATCAGACGAAATAGTGCTTCATTTTTTAGCTGTGTTTTTATGCCGCGCGGCTAAACTAAGCGCCAGATAAAGGTGTATGCGGCTTAAATTTGATCGGCAATTTTAGGCAATTTAGGCGAGGCGCGGGTGATTAAAATGCAGGTGATTTACTTATTGCAGCTGCGTAGCTCGGAGTATCTTTAAAATTTTAATTTATGAAAGCGGCGATGAAATTTTATCGCTGCTTTAGCATTTAAGTTAAGGCGCGTAATTCGAATCACTGCGTTTAAAGCCTAGTTTAAAAGCCGCTCGGTCGCCGCCGTACAAGGCTAAAATTTTATCAAGCTCCAAGCCTCCTCTTTTTTTGCTTTATTCTTTTATCTTTTGCGTTATTTAAGCTTGATATTCCGCCGTGCTCGCTTGCGGGCGACATTGAGCGAGGGAGAATTTAATCTTACTTTTTCATTTCGCGTAGTTAGCGGGGGAGCTTTGGCGAAGCGTGCCAATCTGAGATTTCAAATTAGTAGCGTTCATAAATTCCGCATTTTAAAATTTCAGCGCTTTTATCTTGCAAATGCCGCTTTTAAATGAAATTTGCTTTGGGTTTTTTCTATATAAAAGCGGCAAACTTCAAATAAAATGGCAAAATTTTAAAATTTACACGCTTAAATATCATAAGCAATGAAAATATAAAATTTTTGTCCTTCGGAGATTAAGTACAAAGCGCGTTAGGAAAAATTTTATAGGTCAAATTTCGTTTTAAGCGATTGCAAATTTAAAAGCTTGCGTGAAAATTTTTTTAAAGCCTGCTCTAGTTAGAATTTATCATTAAACTAGACGGGCTTAGCCTTGGAATTTCACCGCGTAAATTTTAAAATTTTGCGCGAGTTGAGCTTAAAATTTTAAAATTTCGATTCTACCTGTAAAAACTCTTAAATTTCACGGCTTAGAATTTTGATGCAGAATTTTGCTGCAACGCCACTTTTGGGCGCGCGATAAATTACACGACTGCAAAGCCACGTAGAATATTGAGCTAGGCTCGCTGCTGCAAGCCTAGCGGGTGTCGCAAGTTAAAAAGGCGCTACTGCAAAGCGCAAAATTTTATTTCAAAGCCTTAAAAAGCTCCACGCTATCGAGCTTCTCCCACGGGTATTCGTCATTTCCGACCTGTCCGCGCGCGGCGACGTCGGCGTAGAGAAAGCTTCCTTTGCCCGGGCGATCAAGGCCGAATTTATCGATGATCCAGCGCGGCGTGAGCGGGAATTTTTCAAGCACGAAAGCGGATAGCTCATCGTCGCTAGCCGCGCCTAAATTTGTCCCCATACAATCGACGCTGACGCTGACGGGCTTTGCCACGCCGATTGCGTAGCTGAGCTGGACGATGCATTTTTTCGCAAGCCCCGCCGCGACGATGTTTTTGGCGATATAGCGCGCCGCATAAAGCCCGCTGCGATCGACCTTAGTATAGTCTTTGCTACTTTGAGCGCCTCCGCCTATAGGGCTGTAGCCGCCGAAGCTATCGACGATCAGTTTGCGCCCCGTTAGACCGCTGTCGTGAAGCGAGCTGTGATTTACGTAGCGACCGGTCGGATTGATGTAGATGATCGTTTTGCTTTTGTCGTAAAGCTCCTTCGGAAGCCCCGCCGAATCGATCAAATTTCCGATCAGATCTCGGACGCGCTCGATACTCATACTCTCGACGCAAGGCGCGGAAACCACGATCGTATGGATGCTTTGCGGCTTACACTCCTCAAAATTGCTCTTCGTACCGTAATCAACCGTAACCTGCGTCTTAATATCGACGCCAAGTTCGTTGGGATGGGATTTTGCGTAGGCATAGACGTGATCGCAAAGAAGCCTCGCGTAGGTAATTGCCGCCGGCATAAAATTTTTCGTCTCGCAGCTTGCAAAGCCGAACATTATGCCCTGATCTCCGGCTCCGATCTCGCCGCCCTCTTGATCGACGCCTTGGTTGATGTCGGGGCTTTGCTGGTTTAAAAATACGTCCACTTGCAGATCCTGCGGATGCAGGCACTGCGCGCGTGTGAAATGAGGGTTGTCGTTGTAGCCGATCTCGCTAAGCGCGCCCTTTACGATGTGGCGGTAATCGTCGTGGGTAAAATCGATCTTAGCGTTTACTTCGCCGCCGATTACTACGTGTTTGCCCGCGATGAAAACCTCCGCCGCGACGCGCCCGTTGGGGTCCTGCTTTAAAATTTCATCCACGATGCTGTCTGCGATGATATCGGCGCATTTATCGGGATGTCCGGGGCTTACTACCTCGCTTGTGAAAAGATACATATCCGCTCCTAATTAGAATTTCGCGCCATTTTATCGAACGAGGTTTTAAGATTAACTAAAAATTACGAAATTTCGCCCAAATTTAAATGCGCTTAAATAAAATTTCGATATATTTCAAACGACGTTTTGATTGAAAGGTAAAAAATGAGTTCGATTCAAAAATTAGTAGCTAGCTACAAAGATAAAAATCTAGTTCTGCGCATAGTTACAGGCTTGATAATAGGCGCCATTTTGGGCTTTGCCGCACGTTCAGCGGCAGGCGATATTGCGGCAGAGCACACTTCGTTTTTAATAAACGTAGTAGCTTTTGCGGAAATTTTAGGAAATTTATTCGTAGGCGCCCTTAAAGCGGTAGCTCCGATTTTAGTTTTTATCTTGATTTTAAGCTCGATCGTAAATAAACAATACGGCAGTGCAAGCGGCTTAAAACGCGTGGTTGTTCTATATATCGTAGGCACCTTTTTAGCCTCGTGCGTGGGGGTAGCAGCCAGCTTTTTATTTCCGACGCAGCTTGCTCTAAGTAATGTCGGCGCAGCGGAAAATGCGGTTCCTGCGAGCGTTTGGATCGTGCTAAAAGATCTGCTTTTTAAGGTCGTAGATAATCCGCTAAACGCTATCGCGCACGGAAACTACGTAGGAATTTTAACCTGGGCGATAGGTCTTGGCGTCGCGCTTAAATTTTGTACTAATGAAACAAAGAAAATTTTTACCGATCTGAGCGAAGCGGTAACCAAAATCGTGCAGTTCGTAATCCAGCTCGCGCCGTTTGGAATTTTCGGCCTAGTAGCTTCTACCGTGTATCAAACTGGCGTTGATGCGCTGCTTGGATACGTACGAATCGTAGTCGTACTCGTAGGCGCGATGGCGTTCGTAGCCCTCGTGGTAAATCCGCTCATCGTCTTTGCGGTGATTAAGAAAAATCCATATCCGCTCGTATTTACCTGCCTACGCGAAAGCGGCCTCACAGCGTTTTTCACCCGCAGCTCTGCGGCGAATATTCCCGTAAATTTAAATTTATGCAAAAAGCTCGGCATCAGCGACGAGCTAAGCTCGATCTCGATCCCTTTGGGAGCTACGATAAATATGGCGGGCGCTGCGGTGGTGATCGCGATCTTGGCGCTTGCTGCGGCTCATACGCTCGGCGTGCGCCCCGATTTTTGGACGGCGCTGCTGCTTTGCGTGGTCTCGGCGGTCGGTGCGTGCGGCGCTAGCGGCGTGCCAGGCGGCTCATTGATGCTGATACCGCTTGCGTGTTCGCTCTTTAATATCTCAAACGACATCGCAATGCAGGTGGTCGCGATCGGCTTTATCATCGGCGTGATCCAAGACTCGGTAGAAACCGCGATTAATAGCTCCACGGACGTGATTTTTACGGCGATCGCGTCGCAAAGTATGCAAAAATAACTCACCTTAAAATTTTACCGCAAATTCCGCTTAGACGGCGGATTTGCGGTTTTTAAAATTTTACTTATTCTTTTTTGATAAAATTATCCAAAAATTTTAAAAGGAAATCGATGAATTGGAATTTAGGCGAGCTGTTTGTAAACGAGGCGGAATTTAGCGGCGCGATAGATATCGCATCCGCGCAGGCTAGGGATTTTGAGCTTAAATTTAAAGATAAGCTGCACGCCCTTAGCGCGGAGGAATTTTTGGGCGCGCTTAAGCTTTATGAGAGCATCAGCGAGCAGATTGGCAAGATAATGAGTTTTGCACATCTTAGCTTTGCGCGAGATACAAGTCTTGGGGCGCAGCAGGCTAAGACGGAGCAGGCTTGCAACGACATTTCGCAGAGCCTGCTCTTTTTCGAGCTCGAGTTTAACGAGCTTGACGCCACAAAACAGGACGAGTTTATCGCAGGGGGGGGGAGGTTCAGATACTATTTGAGCTTGCTTAAGCAGCGCAAGGCCCACCAGCTAAGCCTGCCGCAAGAAAGCGTGCTTTTAAAAACTTCGCCAGTAAGCGGCGAGGCGTTTTCGCGGCTTTTTGACGAGAGCATGGCGCGGATGAGCTTTGATTTTCGCGGGCAAAAGCTTGGCGAGGAGGAAATTTTAAGTCTGCTTCATAGCCCTGATCGCGAGGTGCGAAAGGACGCCGCAGCTTCGCTAAGTGCGGTGCTGCAGCAGAACTCCCACTTGCTTGGCTACATCTACAATATGATTAAAACAGATCTTAAAATTCGCTGCGAGCTGCGCGGCTACGATAAAGCCGAGGCGGTGATGCATGAGGAAAATCAGATAAATATCGCAAGCGTCGATGCGCTGATCGCAGAAGCGGAGCGAAGTTTCGCTCTGGTCGGCAAATTTTACGCCAAAAAGCGCGAAATTTTAGGCTACGACGCGCTGTATGATTACGATAGATACGCGCCGCTCGGCGGCGATGAGAGCGAGTTTAGCTTCGAGCAGGCTAAGCAGATCGTGCTAGCGGCGTTTGAAAAATTCAGCCCGAAATTTAAGCAGATTGCGCTGATCGCGTTTGAGCGAAACTGGATCGACGCAATGCCCACACAAAATAAGCAAAGCGGCGCGTTTTCGCATTCCGGCTCGCGCGATACGCACCCTTTCGTGCTTTTAAATTTTACCCGCAAGCGCCGCGACGTATTTACTCTCGCGCACGAGCTGGGGCACGCGATACATCAGTATCTAAGCTACGGCGTGGGCTATTTCAACTCCTTCACGCCGCTAACGACGGCGGAGACCGCGTCGGTTTTCTGCGAGATGCTGGTGTTTGATTATATGCGCGAAAATTTTTCAAATTTAAGCGGCTCGCAAAATTTAAAAAGCGCCGCCGCCTCGGACGGCTCGCAAAATTTTAAACGCGATGCTTCGCAAGAGGCTCAGGGCGGTGAAATTCCAAACGAGCGCGCCGTAAAACATGCCGCCTCGCAAGACTCTGCGGGTCCGAGCGAGCTTGCAGCAAGCGATACGGATACGCCCTCGCAGACCGCAAGCGACAAGGCCGCGCTAAGAGCGATGCTTGCGGCAAAGATCGAGGATATCTTCGCTACGCTTTACCGCCAGATCGGATTTACGACCTTTGAGCGGCGCGTGCATGCAAGCGCGGATGAGCTAAGCACGGGGCAAATAGACGAGCTTTGGATGGAGGAGTCGCGCAAGATGTTTGCGGGCGAGCTAATCTTGCAGGATCATTACAAAAGCTGGTGGAGCTACATCCCGCACTTCATCCACTCGCCGTTTTACTGCTACTCCTACGCCTACGCGCAGCTTTTGGTGCTTGCGCTTTACGGGTTGTATAAAAGCGGCAGGCTCGAAAATTTCGTTCAAATTTACACCGAGTTTTTAAGCTCGGGCGGCAGCGACGAGCCGCAAAAGCTAGTGGCAAAATTCGGCTTTGATATCAATAAAAGCGAGTTTTGGCGCATCGGTATAGAGCAGGTTGCGGCGCTTGTAGATGAGTTTGTGAGGGGTTAGGATGATAGATAAAATTTTAAAAGACGATAAATTTATCGCTGCGAGCAGCGCAAATATAGGCGCGGTTTTGGATTACGTTTTAGCTCTTGGATATGGATTTGGCATCGTTGCGAGGACGGATCAGATAAAATTTGACCCGCCGCTGCCGGAGGAAATTTTAAAAAGCTTCAAAATGCCCGCGATCTTTTTGCAGTTGGAGGAATACACGCTTTCTAGCGCGCATCTTAGCAAGGATGAGCTGGTTTTCGAGGCGGGTTTCGGGCCGCAGGATTTTGCAAGCACGCTTAGCGTACCGTTTTACGCGGTTTTGCAGATCGTCGTGGACGGCAAGCCCATCGCGGTAAATTTTTCTCGTCCCGAGTCCGAGTGGCTTAAGCGCGAAAAATCGCGTAAAATTTTCTCAAAATGAGCGATATTTTAGAAGGTCTTAATCCTGCTCAGCGCGAGGCTGCGAGCCATGTAGACGGAGCGATGCTAATCTTAGCGGGTGCTGGTAGCGGCAAAACCAAAACGATCACCGCGCGTCTTGCCTATCTGCTATCAAACGGCGTGCCTGCGGAGAATACTCTCACGCTTACGTTTACGAATAAAGCCGCCGCCGAGATGCGCTCGCGAGCGCTTAATCTGATAAGCGGGTTAAATTTAAGCGGCGTGCCGCTTCTGTGCACCTTTCATAAATTCGGGCTTTTGTTTTTGAAATTTCATATTAGTGAGCTTGGGCGTAGCGCAAACTTCCAAGTAATCGATACCGACGATGAGAAAAAGATCATCAAGGGCTTTGAGATAAATTTGCCCACGTCGCTATTGGCGGCTAAAATTTCAACCTATAAAAATTCCCTAATCGCCCCCAAAGATATCGACGAGCTTCTAAAGGGCGAGGACGACGAGCTAAGCAGGATGTATAGCGGATTTTACGCGCACTGCGCTGATGCATATAAACGCTACGAGGCGTATTTGGCGGCGAATAATCTGGTGGATTTTGATGATCTGCTGATCTTGCCGTATAAAATTTTAAGCGCGAATGAGCGGCTATGCGATGAAATTTCGCGCCGCTACGCCTATATCACGGTGGATGAGTATCAGGATACCAATGACATTCAATTCAAGCTGCTGCAAAAGCTCTGCACCGCGCACGAAAACCTCGTGGTAGTGGGCGATGACGATCAGAGCATCTACGGCTGGCGCGGCGCGCGGATAGAAAATATATTAAATTTTAAAGATCAGTTCTCAAACGTAAAATTTATCAAACTCGAGCAAAATTACCGCTCCACGGATGAAATTTTAAATGCCGCCAACGAACTCATCTCGCATAACAAAAACCGCCTCGGCAAGAGCCTTACTAGCATGAACGGCGGCGGCGAAAAGATCGAAATTTTGCGTTCAGACGAGGAGAGTATCGAGGCGGCAAAGATCGCAGAAGCCATCAAAAAGCTGCTTTCAAGCGGCGTAGCGCCCTCTCAAATCGCCGTGCTTTACCGCGTAAACGCTCTTTCGCGCGCGCTGGAAGAGGGGCTGAATCGCGCCAAAATCCCGTACAAAATGGTAGGCGGCGTGAAATTTTACGAGCGCGCCGAGATCAAGGATACGATCGCCTATCTGCGCTTAGTAAACGACGAGCACGACGACTTTTCGATGAGGCGGATCATAAACGTGCCCAAGCGCGGCATCGGCAAGGTCTCGCTGGCGAGGCTCGAGGAGCTTTCGCGCTTGCGGCTCATCAGTTTATTTGACGCCTTTAGCGAGCCTGACGCGGGGCTTAGCGCCAAGGCGGCGCAGGCTCTAGCTGAGCTTAAAAGCGGCATCGCTTCTATTTCCGCGCTAGCCGATACGATCAAAAAAATAGACGCTCTGGAGCCCGCTTTCGGGCTAAAGGCTTACTATGCCTCGCTTCCGGATGGCGCCGATCGGGTAGCGAACATCGACGAGTTTTTGGCGATGTTAAAAGACGAGGCGAGCAATAAGCCCGATTTTGATCTGGCGGAATTTTTAAACGAGCTAAGCCTTCTTAGCGATCAGGACGCCATCATGGGCGATGCGATAAACATAATGAGCGTGCACGCAAGCAAGGGGCTTGAGTTCGAGCATCTTTTCGTAATCGGGCTGGAGGAGGGGTTTTTCCCGCTTTTGGGCGATAGTAGCGACATTGAGGAGGAGCGCAGGCTCGCATACGTAGCGATAACGCGCGCTAAGCGCACGCTTACGCTTAGCTTTGCCGCCAGTCGCTTTTATCGCGGCAAGCGCGAGAGGCTGGACGCTAGCAGATTTATAGCCGAGGCGGGTTTGGTAGCTAAAGAGCCTCCGCGCGAGCAAAGCAGCGGCTTTAGCAAGGGAGAGCTGATCAAACACAAACTCTTCGGTATCGGACAGATCACGGCGGTAAACGGCGATCGACTCACGATAAATTTCGGCGGAATTTCGCGCGTGATAATGTCAAATTTCGTAGAAAAGATCGGCTCTTATGAATAGATTGTTTTTGGCGGACAAGCCCACGGGCGTCGGCAGCAATAAATTTTTAAGCGCTCTTAAGCGCAAATACGGCGTGAAAAAGGCGGGCTTTAGCGGCACGCTCGATCCTTTCGCGAGCGGCGCGCTGATCGTCGCGTTCGGGCAATACGCGCGCTTTTTTAGGTTTTTGAAAAAGGAGCCAAAAGTTTACGTCGCGACGCTGTGGCTGGGCGCGCAAAGCCCAAGCGGCGATAACGAAAACATAGGGCGCGTGGAACAAATTCCGTCGCTTTCGCGCGAGGTTTTAGATGCCGCGATGGCGCAAATGCGCGGCGAGATAAAATTTATCCCACCCGCTTTCAGCGCCAAGAAAATTGACGGCGTGCGCGCATACAAGCTTGCTCGCGCGGGCGAAGAGGTGAGCCTAAAAGAGAGCTCGATGCGGGTTTTTGATGCCGAAATTTTAAGCTACGCTCATCCATTCGTGAGCTTTCGCGTCGCACTCAGCGAGGGCGGATACGTGCGCTCTTTCGCGCAAATTTTAGCAGAAAAGCTAGGCGTTTGTGGCACGCTAAGCGCGCTTAGGCGAGAAAGCGAGGGGTTTTTTGATTTGAAAGATCCGCGCTTTGCGGACGAGGCGGCGCTAAATCCGCTCGAGTTTTTGGATCTTCAGCCGAATTTTTACGACGGCGACGCGCGCGACGTGATCCTGGGCAAGAAGCTCGCCGCAAAGGATCTGGCGAGCTGCGCGGACGGGCGCTATCTGCTTATCTGCGGCGATTTTTACTCGATCATCGAGATTGGCGCGGGCGAGGTGAGGTATCTGTGGAATGACGTCCCGATCGCGGGCGGTGCGTTTTAATCAGCACCTTTAGCCTGCGGCGGAATTTTGATCGGGCGGTTCGAGCTTGAATTTCGACGATCATAAATACGGCACGTTTTAAATTTGCTCGCATAGCGCGCCGCCCTGCGCGGCTAAATTTTATCGTGCGGGGCAGCGGGCGAGCGATCGCGCTCTTTCGTTGCGCACGGATCGTAAAATCGGCGTCGGGCGGAGTAAATTTAAAATTTAAACATGCGGCTTCTTGGGTGGCGCTCGCTCGTGAAAGGCACAAACCCGCGGGGGCTAAATTTAAACGCGGCGGAGCGGCGTTTAAATCCACTTTTCGGTGCGCGATGACGACGCGCCGCGAGATTAAAATTTCGCGATTTAAAAAGCGCGCAGGTTGGGCTTATTGCGGCGCAGCAAGTAGCTTTTGTCGAATGAAATTTCGGCTTGCGGTAATGTGTAGTCTGTGCCGATGGGTTTGATTTTACAGTGGGCGGCGTATCGCCAAGTTAAATTTACGACTTAGCGCAGTGCAGCTAGAATTTTGCCGGCTTGGAATTTTAATTGCTAAGATAGATTTGCGCCGCGAGTTGAAATTTAACTCGCGCGTTGCGGATTTAAAATTTCGCGCTTTATAAAATTTACGTATCGGGCGCCGCGATCGCGGATCAAGTTTCGCGCCGTGCGGCGGTGCGGCTAGAATTTTGCTAACTCGGAATTCTAATCGTTAAGATAGATTTGCGCCGCGGGTTGAAATTTAGCTGCGCGCGTTGCGGATCTGAATTTCCGCGCCTTATAAATTTACGTATCGGGCGCCGCGATCGCGGGTTAAATTCCACGGCACGCGGTTTTGAATTTTGATCGCACTGGACGGGGCGCGTCGCAGGCTGAAATTTAACTCGCGCGCGGATTGAAATTTTAATCGCGCCAGATGGGCTTGCTGCGGGCTAAATTTAACGCAAACGCGCCAAAGCGCAGAAGGAGTAAAATTTGAAAGCTTATGCAAAGATCAATGTTTTTTTAAAAGTCGTCGGCACGCGCGGCGGTTACCACGAGATCGCCTCGCGCTTCGTGCTGCGCAGGGAGCTTTTTGATGAGATAGGCTTTGAGCGCGCGAGCGGCTTTGCGCTTGAATGCGACGGCGCGCAGATCGCGGATAACATAATTTTAAAAGCCAAGGCGGCGCTTGAGCAGGCGGGCTTTGCGCGCGAGCTTGCGGAGTTTTTCGGCTCGCACAAGATCGTGCTTAAAAAACGTATTCCGATCGGCGCGGGTCTTGGTGGCGGCAGTAGCGATGCGGCGGCGTTTTTGCGGCTTGCGAACGAGGAATTAAGCTTAAAAATTTCGCGCGAGCGGCTTATAGCGATCGCGCAAAATATCGGCGCAGACGTCGCGTTTTTTGTTAGCGGGCTGGAGGCCGCAAATGTTCGCGGCATCGGCGAGATCATCGAGCCTTTCGAGGACCTCTTGCCTGCGATCGAAATTTTAACGCCCGCGATCTTTTGCTCCACCGGCGCGGTTTATAACGAATTTCGCGCAAGCTTTATGCAAAATATAAACGCCGCGCAGGCGCAAGAGATGTTGCATTTAAGCAGCGAGCAGCTGCTGGCGCAATATGGCGGCTTTCAGCTAAACGATCTTTTCGCGCCGTGCATAAAGCTATATCCGCAGATAAGCAAGTATCGCGATATGTTTCTAAGCGGCAGCGGCAGCAGCGTGTTTTTCTTAAAATAAGAATTCCAAAGCGCGCGGTTAAAATTTAAAAGCTAAATTTGAAGATAAAATTTAAAATTCGCTCGCTCGCTTTTAAATTTAAGCAAAAACGGGCTAAGCTTAGGACTAAATTTAGAAGGAAAAAGATGAAAGAACTGAGTAAAAATCGCAAGGCATTTCACGATTTTACGATACTTGAAAGCTTTGAAGCGGGCATCGTGCTAAAGGGCAGCGAGGTCAAAGCTCTGCGCGCGGGCAGGGGCAATCTCAAAGATAGCTTTTGTCGCGTGATCCGCGGCGAGCTGTTTTTGCTAAACGCCCATATCAGCTATCTTGAAAGCACCAACGCCCATTTTCGTCCAGACGAAGGGGCAGTGCGAAAGCTTTTAATGCATCGTAAGCAGATCGACAAGCTGCTTGGCGCGGTTAGCAAAGAGGGTCTTACCATAGTGGTTTTGTCGCTGTATCTCAATGATAAAAACCGCGTAAAGGCGCGTATCGCTCTAGCAAAAGGCAAAAATCTGCACGACAAGCGCGAATCGTTAAAGCGCAAGGAAGCCGACCGCGAAGCGCAAAGCGCGATGAAGCGATACGACAAGCATTCATTTTAAATTCACAAAACTTTGGTTAAAATGCGGGCTTAAATTTAAACCCGAAGGAAATGCAATGAAGAAATTTTTACTATTATGTTTAGCGATTTTTGTCTTAAGCGGCTGCGGAGATGATTCGCAGAAAAATACGGGCTCTGCGGGCGAGAATCCTGCCGCGAGCGAGAGTCAGATGGCAAAAAATTCTGCTCAAGATAAAAATGGCGAGCGTATTGGCGGCGAGAGCGGCGAGGAGGTAGCTTTTACGCCGTTTAAAACGGGCGAACGCCTTACGCTTAAAAGCGTCGTAGGCGGCGAGGTAACGATCGAGCGGACAGAAAAGGGCTTTAAGCTCGCGGACAGCGATAAAATTTTAATGTTTGATATTTTTGGTACATATTGCCAGCCGTGCCGCATCGAAGCGCCGCATCTGATGGACTTTCAGCTAAAAAACTCCGCGGATTTTCTGATGGTCGGCTTGATTTATTTTGAGGACATTACCGATGCGCAAGTGATCGAAAATTTTACGAAAAAGTTTAACGCGTATTATTTCATCTCCAATTCAAAACAAAACGAGCGCATAGTGGGTCAAATTTTAAGCGACATCGGTTATCGCCACGCGCTTTCAATCCCTTTTAAGGTAGTGCTTAAAGATGGAAAATATCAAAGGCTCACCGACATCAATGAGGGCGATGAGCGGGGCAAGCCGTATTACTTAGGCATGGTCGATACTGATGTGATAAAAAGCGATATCGCCAGGATAAAAAATGGCAACTAAAACCGGCGTGCAGATTCACACTCGCGCCAAAACAAAATCTTTTGTGCCTCGTCCGTATAAAGTAATTTTGCTAAACGACGACGTGACGACGATGGATTTCGTGGTTTATATTTTGATGGAGATTTTCGCCAAAAGCTTTAACGACGCCGTAGATTTAATGATGAAAGTGCATAAGCAGGGCCGCGCAGTTTGCGGCGCGTATCCCAAAGAGATAGCCGAGTGCAAGCAACAAGCGGTTTTACAAGCGGCAAAGGCCGCAGGATTCCCTCTTAGATGCGAGATCGAAGAGGATTAAATTTAAAGGAAAGCAATGATAGGATTTTTTTTAAACAAACATTTTGAACAAGCAATCAGCGTCGCAAACGACGGCGAGGATGAATATATCACCACTTCGCACGTAGTTTATGCGATTTTTAAATACAATAAGCCCTTCCATGGGCTCATCGCCAAAGAAATTCCGGATATTAACTACCTAAATATCTTGGATAATCTGGGCGGGCTTTTGGATATGATGCCTAAATCAAGCGGTAAGGATCCGGCGCAGACGATAGAATTTAAGCAGTTCTATGCTGAATTAAATAACGCTAAAGAGCCTAAAAATGAGCTTGATTTTATGCTTAAAATTTTAAATGATAAGGAAAACGACTGCACTAAAATTTTAAATCACTACGGTATAAACGCTGCGATTTTTGAGCTTATCGTGCGAAAGTACAAATCCGCTTTCGATCACCGCGATGAGGTCGTTTCTCGCGATGAAGCCGCAGCGATTAAGCTAAACTCATACGATATCGATGATATTACGCATGCGATGAATTACGACGAAAGCCGCAGGCAGTGGCAGAATACGGAATTTGAGCCTGCGTTTGAGGGCGAAAAGGACGCCATAAACGAGCGCGATATTAAAAAGGATTCGCCTAGCTCACTTTATACAGCAAACCTCAATAAAATCGCGCTTGAGGGTAAGATCGATCCACTCATCGGACGCGAAAAAGAGATCGAAAAGACGCTGCAAACCCTCTGTCGCCGCAAGAAAAACAATCCTATCTTAGTGGGCGAAGCAGGAGTTGGTAAAACCGCGATCATCGAGGGCATCGCGCTAAAAATCGTCCGCGGCGAAGTGCCAGAAAAGCTAAAAAACAAGGTGATTTACGCCCTTGATGCTGGCGCGCTGATCGCAGGCACTACGTTGCGCGGGGAGTTTGAGGAGAGGCTAAAGGATCTCATAGACGAGTTTAGCGCCAATCAAAATGCGATTTTATTTATCGATGAAATTCACACGATCGTTGGCGCAGGCACGGGCAATCGCAACGAACTTGATATGTCAAACATCCTAAAACCTTCGCTTGCAAGCGGCGAGCTATCGGTCATCGGCGCTACTACATACGGCGAATACCGCTCGTTTTCGCAGGATAAAGCGCTTAGCCGCAGGTTTTGTAAGATCGATGTAAGCGAGCCTAGCATTGACGATAGCGTCGAAATTTTAAAAGGCGTAGCCAAAAAATATGAGGAATTTCACGGCGTAAAATTTAGCGACGAAATTTTGCGTGATAGCGTAACGCTTGCTAAAAAGTATCAAAACGATAAATTCCTTCCCGACAGCGCCATTGATCTCATCGACGAGGTGGGCGCGAGCTTTGCGTTTAAGCCGCACGAAGCTCCGCTTGAAATCAGTAAGGATGATTTAGTAAATACGCTTTCTATTAGCGCGAATATTGCAAATTTAAGTAGTAGCGTCGATAATAAACAGGTACTAAAAAATCTGGAAGCCAATATCAAGCGTGAAATTTTCGGTCAAGACGAAGCGGTTAGCAGTCTTTGTAGGGCGCTTCTACGCTCTTACGCCGGGCTTGGAGGCGCAAGCTCTCCAATCGGCGTATTTTTATTTGCAGGTAGTAGCGGCGTGGGCAAAAGTGAGCTAGCCAAGGTCTTAGCCGCGCAGCTTGGAGTGCATTTTGAGCGCTATGATATGAGCGAATATATGGAAGCTCACAGCGTCTCTAGGCTCATCGGCGCACCTCCCGGATACGTGGGCTTTGAAAATGGCGGAATTTTAACTAACAACATCAAAAAGCACCCCTACAGCGTCATTTTATTTGATGAGGTAGAAAAAGCTCATCCTAGCATGACGAATATTTTTTTAGGAATTTTCGATAACGCAAGTCTTACCGATAACAACGGCGTTACGACCGATTTTAAAAATACGATCATAATAATGACGTCGAATTTAGGCACGAAAGAAGCGCCGCAAGTTGGATTTACGAAGGACGAGAGCTATAAAGTAGATAGTGCCATAAAAAGCTTTTTTGCGCCGGAATTTCGCAATCGTATCGATAAAATCATAAATTTTAACCGCTTAAGCGGCGAAATTTTAGAAAAGATCGTGGATAAAACTATCGGCGAGCTAGAGTCGCAGCTAAAAAACGTAAAGATTAGCCTAAATAAGGAAGCAAAAGATTTGATTATCTCGCGTGGCTATTCGGACGAGTTTGGAGCGCGAAATTTAAAGCGCGAGATCAGCTCTCAGATCAGCGATCATATAAGCGGTGAGCTGCTTTTTGGCGCGCTGCAAGAGGGTGGCTTAGTTAGCGTGAGCGTAAAAGATGGCGAGCTAAGCTTTAGCTTTGCTTCTACGCCTTTGCCGCAGATAGAAAAAAAGCAACCCGCACTAGCTCAAAGCAGCGTCGTTAAATAATGGCTCAGTTTTACGATTTTCCAGATCCTATGGATGCGCCCGATTTTGCGCCGCTTGCAAGTGGCGGCGATCTGAGCGAGGATTGTTTGCTTAGCGCTTATAGCGCAGGGATATTTCCGTGGTTTAGCGAGGATGAGCCGATTTTATGGTGGTCGCCCAATCCGCGCGCAGTGCTTGATCCGCGTGAAGTGCGTGTGCAAAAGTCCATTAAGCCCTATCTTAAGAGATATGACGTTAAATTTGACGCGAATTTTAAGGGCTTCATCGAGCGCTGCAAAGACGTACGAAAAAAAGAGAGCGACGGCACGTGGATCAGCGAGCAGATCGTGCAGGCTTACTCGCGTTTGGCAGCAGACGGCTACGCTCACAGCGTTGAGGCATACGAAGATGGCGAGCTTGTGGGTGGGCTATACGGGCTAATTTTTGGGCGGGTGTTTTGCGGCGAGAGTATGCTGAGCCTAAAGAGCAACGCTTCGAAAGTCGCGCTGATTAGGCTTTGTGAGGTGCTTGCAAATTTCGGCTTTCTAATCGATTGTCAGATTATGAACGAGCATCTGAAATTTATGGGTGCTAAAGAGATGCCGCGAGCGGAATTCCTCGCTCTATTTGCTGAGCTTAGTGCGCAAGATAGCGGCTTTGAGCGCTTTGCGGATCTTAAAGTTCCGCGCGGAGCGCAGCATTGAGTCAAAGCTTGAGATGCAGCAGCGTAAAAAATGCGCGGAATTTAGAATTTTAAAGAAATAAGATGTGGCAAAGAGATAAAAGCTCCTCGGTCGGTATGATTATTGTGATGTTTATATTCGTGCCGGCGGCGCTTTTTGTATTTTTGGCGATTTTATATTTTTGGGGCAGCACCGAGCGCAAGTTACCGCGCCTGGATGTCAATGAAACCAACAGCGCGATCCGTGGCGCGATAATCGCAAAGGATAACTACGTCGCGGCAAATTCCGTCAAACTCTACAAAGTTAGCGTCGATGCGCGCAGCATCGATAAAAACAAGCTTGATCTTTTCGTACGGTTATACTGCATCTACACGGGCGATAGTGAAAAGCGCGTCAAAAGCGCGATCGAGGGCTCTGGCGGCACGACCGTGCTGTCGTATAAGATCGACGCCAAAACCGCAGTGCATCTAAAAGAGCTTGCGTATAAGTTAAATTTAAAAAAGGTCTTCGTCAGCTTTATGGGCTCAAACGGCAGGCTAAATCCGCCTATTCGCATGAGCGTTAGCGAAAGCGGCGAGAAGCGCAGCTACAATGTCGGTGATTCGCTCACTCCGTTAATCGGCTATATCAATAAAAAAGAGGTTGATGGCATCACCAAGGTTAGCGGCATCAAAGGGATCGAGAAGTACTATGAGTATTATCTAGCGCCGGTTAGAGATGAGTTTATCGTGGGTCCGCGCGATATCGGCGGCAATATCATTCTAGAGCGCAGCAGCAAAAAAACGGGAAGGATCGACGGCTACAATGTCCGCCTAAGCGTGCCGCTAACGCTGCAAAGAAAGATAGAGCGCCTAAGCGATGAGGGCGCTGATAATTACGATGCGCGAGAAATCGTTGTGGGCATTATGAACTCCAAAACGGGCAAAATTTTATCTCTTGCGACCAACGCTCGCTATGATCCCTCAAACATCACGAAAAACGATCTTAAGAATTTAAATTTTACCGCGAGCGAATACGCCTACGAAGTGGGCTCGATTATGAAGCCGATAATTTTCGCAATCGCCTATGATGCCAAAGCCGTCAAACCGGGCGAGATCATTAATACCTATAACGGCAGCTATAAGCTTGGTACTCGCACGATCCGCGACACGCATCCTGCAAAGCAGATGAGCGGCGAGGAGATCATCATCCACAGCTCAAATATTGGAATGATTAAAATTTCAGAGCGGCTGGAGGGGCAGGCTATTTATGACGGGCTGATGAATTTTGGTATGTCGCAAAAAACGGGTATCGATCTGCCGTATGAGCAAAGCGGAAATATACCTAGTATCAAAAGCCTGAATAATAAAATTTACAAAGCCACGATCAGCTACGGCTACGGCGCGCAGATGACCTTCCTTCAGATGCTCAATGCCTATACCGTCTTTAACAACGGCGGCGTCATGATTAGCCCGCGTCTAGTCGAAAATCTAGAAAATAACGGCAAAACTTACATCGTCAACGAAAGCGAAACCCGCCAGGTCATCTCTAAACCTACCGCCGACGTAATCAAAGGAATTTTAATCAAAACGGTTGAGAGCGGCACTGGGCGCAAGGGGCGGGTAGCGGGGCTGCAAATCGGCGGTAAGACGGGCACTGCGCGTATCGCCAAGGGAGGCGGCTATTCGAGCGCCTATAACAGCTCGTTTTTCGGCTTTGCCAACGACGCGGACACCAGCTACACGATCGGCGTTTTGGTGCGCGAGCCTAAAAGAGGCAGCTACTACGCCGCTCAAAATGCGCTGCCGATCTTTAAGCGAGCGGTAGGAATTTTGATTGAGGAGGGCTATCTAAAGCCCGCAGCTGACGCAAACGCTACGCAAAAGGTTGAGATCAAGGATGAGGCAGTTGAAATTAAAGATTAAATTTGCTAAATTTCGCGAGGTTTTTTAAAATTTTGCGACTTGCGACGACGAAAATTCGCGGAATTTGGCGCGGCTTTTTGAAATTTTACGGCGTTTAAATTTTATGGCGCGGAATTTTGGCGGCATAGAATTTCGTGGCGTAAATTTTAACGGCACGAAGATGGAATTTTATCGCGATGCGGGATTTTGGCGCGGTAGTAAAATTTTATCACGGTTTGAAATTTTGCATGGCGCCGCTCGCTGCACTAAAGCAACTGAATTTTATCGTGGCTTGTGATTTTGCCGTAGCGCAAAATTCCGCGTAAAGGCAAAATTTTAAATTTGTCGTCGCGCAAGTAACGCAAATAAAACAGCGAGCAAGCTTGTAGCGTAAATTTTTAAGACGCAGCGCTATAAATTCGTGCTGTATGTCTGCGCAACTGTGAAATTTAGCGAGTTTGACTGCGAAATTTAACGATGAAATTTAACGCAAGAAAAGAGGAGAATATGAAAGCAAATGAGGGAAAAATGAAAATAGCGATAATCGGGCTTGGCTACGTTGGGCTTCCTTTGGCGGCGGCGTTTGCGGCAAAACACGAGGTCGTGGGCTTTGACGTAGCTCAGGACCGCATAGACGAGCTGCGCGGCGGGCACGATCGCACGCTGGAGCTTAGCGACGAGGAACTTGCCGCAGCGATTCAAAACGGGCTTAAATTTAGCGCGAAGCTAGATGATATGAGGCAGAGTAATTTTTACATCGTGTGCGTGCCTACGCCCGTAGATAGGCTAAATCGCCCCGATCTTACGCCGCTAATCAAAGCTAGCGAAAGCGTCGGAGCCGTGCTTAAAAAGGGCGACATCGTCGTGTATGAAAGTACCGTCTATCCGGGCGCTACGGAGGAGGACTGCGTGCCAGTTTTAGAGCGCGTAAGCGGGCTTAAATTTAACCGCGATTTTTTCTGCGGATATTCGCCTGAGCGGATCAATCCCGGCGATAAAATTCACACTGTCACTAAGATCAAAAAGATCGTCTCGGCAAGCACCGCGGAGGCTTTGGACGTCGTAGATAGCGTCTATCTTAGCATCCTGCAAAACGGCACCTTTCGCGCTAGTAGTATCAAGGTCGCCGAGGCCGCGAAAGTGATCGAAAACACCCAGCGCGACATCAATATTGGCTTTATCAACGAGCTTGCGATCCTGTTCGGCAAACTCGGTATCAACACCAACGACGTTATCGACGCGGCGGCTACGAAGTGGAATTTCTTAAGCTTCCGTCCGGGGCTCGTGGGCGGACACTGTATCGGCATCGATCCGTATTATCTGGCGCAGAAAGCGACCGAGGTGGGCTATCACCCCGAAATCATCCTCTCAAGCCGCCGCATTAACGACAATATGGGAAGCTACGTCGCTACGGAGGTCGTTAAGATGATGATAAAATACGACGAAAAGGTAAAGGGCGCGAAGGTATTGATCTTGGGACTTACGTTTAAAGAAAACTGCCCCGATACCCGCAATACGCGCGTCGTGGATATGATAAGCGAGCTTAAAAATTTCGGCTGCGAGGTAAGCGTCTATGATCCTTGGGCGAGCGCCGCCGACGCCAAGAGATACTACGACATCGATCTGCTGCAAAAGCCCGACTTGCGCAAATTTGACTGCGTCGTAATCGCCGTAGCGCATAAGCAGTTTTTCGAGCTTGATTACGCGGGCTCGCTGGTTTACGACGTGAAAAATGTCTATAAAGACGCGCAAGGAAAGCTCTGAAATTTAGCTTGGGGTTTAAATTTAGACTTCTAAATAGGCGGTTTAGCGGGGATAAGGATGAACGAGGCAAGGCTCGAAGAGCTAAAGAAAATTCTAAACGAACGACGTCAAAATTTAGAGCGAGGCTCACAGGAAAATTCTGACGCTCAAAATTCCAATGCCTTAATTTTAATAAAGGAGATATAGATGAGTAGAGGAAGTGTTGATAAAAGGTGTACTTATTACAGGTGGTTTTAAATCGCTACAAGAATATTCTGATTTGCCAAAAGCTACTAAAGGAATACAATGAAAAACCCGCTTTACTACGTAGATTATTGGTATGATTTGATTAAATTTGGCTTTGATCGGAAGCATACTTTTATAACGCTAATCGTTGTTTGCGTTTCATTTATCGCACCGATATTTCTCTTGTACTCCTACTCTATCGTACCAAGTACTCAAAGCATAAGAGATCCATTCGTATTTTACGGTACTATAAAAGAACTTAAAAGGCACAAAGGACATTATCGTACGAAAGCCAATTGTGTAGTGTCAATCCAAAATAATAATAAAATCATCACTAGACGCTTTGTAGATGTAAAAATTTCAGAAGGAACATATATTTGTGATATATTTTTTAAAGAATATGTATTTAATCGATGTATAATCATAAATATGTCTGATTTTGTATTGAATAAGCTGAGCCGCTGCGATGATGGTTTGGTTTTATTTAAAGATACGACAAACATGAGCTATCTCTACAAAGGAAGAAAAACTAGCGTTATAGTTGGTATAATTTTAGTTTTAATAGCTTTTATATTTACTTTCAAGCTTCATATAGAATATAAAAAATCCAAACTAAAAGATTAAATTTTAATCTCTAAATTTACAACGCTTGCGCGAGTATAAATTTTGCAAAATCCTCGCGGGAGTTCGGGCATTTGCACACTTCGTAGTATTCATAACCCAGCTCGCTTGCACTAGCTCGATAAAAAATATCCAGCTCAAAATCGGTCTCGGAATTATCTACGCAAAACGCGATCGGAAATATGAGCGCTTTTTTGCTCTGCAGATCCCGCAAAACGTCCGCGATATTGGGCTCTAGCCACTTCACGGGGCCCAGGCGCGATTGATACGCCAAAATAATCTCTTTAAATTTAATCCCGCGCGCAGCCAGCAGATCTTTTAAAATTTCCACGTGCGCCTCTACTTGCGCCTCGTAGGGATCGCCCGCGGCGATCATTTTTACCGGCAGCGAATGCGCAGAAAATATGAGCGAAATTTGCGAAATTTCATCCGCGCTAAATTTTGCGATGCATCCCGCAATTAAATTTAGTAAAATTTCGTTGTAAGCGGCGCTGTCGTAGAAAATGTCGATGATTCTATAATTTTTTATACCGAGCCGTTTAAGCGCCGCTTCGGCAGAGCACAGGCTCGATTGCACCGTAGTTTTCGAGAAGTGCGGATACAAAGGCATCAAAATTATCTCGTCAAAATCCGCGTATTTTTTAAACACATCCTCCGCAAATGGCGGCGTGTAATTCATCGCATAATCGCAAATTAGCTCATCTATCGGTTTTTCATCCTGCGGCGCCTCATTTTGTAGCGGCTCACCCTGCGGCGGGACATCTTGCGGCGGTTTGCTCTGCAATGAAATGTCTTGCGGCGACTCATTCGCAGCACCCGCATCCGCCGCATTTTCAAATTTTAACCCCGCGCCTAATTTTGCTCGCGCTAGTTCATTTACCCGCTCGCAAAGCGCTTCGGTGATGGAGCATATCGGCGAGCGTCCGCCCAGTTTTTCGTAGTTACTGCGCGCCGATGAAGTTCTGCTTCTTACGATGAGCGCGGCCAAAACGCTGCGCCAAAAACCACTTTTAATGTCCAAAATAAAGGGGTCGTTAAACATATTTTTTAAAAAAACTTCAACCTCACTCAGATTGTTCGGACCGCCCATGTTGAGTAAAATTAGGGCTTTTTTCATGAGATGATTTCTCTGATTTTTATCGCGTCCTCTACGCTTGCAAGACCTGCATTAGTACTGCTGTCGCACATCGCGCAAAACGCTTCGTGTTCGCGGCGTAGCGAAAAATCGTCGCGATCGACGCGCAGATTTACGCGCCCGTCAGGCGTAATTTTAAAAAGAGTTATTGAGATTAGATCGCCGAAATATACGCCGCTGTCGGTGCAAATTTCGATACCGTGGCGTCTAATCGGATAGAGATTGGACTGCATTAGCGTGCAATAGCAGCCGCTTTTTGTGTGAAGCGTCGCGCATGCGGCTAGAGTGCGCTCTTTAGAGATATTTTTGCTAAGTTCTATGCAGGCGATCTCGCTGTGAGAAAGCAGCCGCACAAGATCGATATCTCTAAAAAGGGCATTGGCTACGATATCTGCTCTATCATCGTTTGCAAAACCGCTTACGAAGCTCATCGAAAAAATTTTATCCCCCTTGGCTAGCTCGCGTAGCAAGGATACGATGACAGGATTGTAGCGGTCGGAGTAGCCTACGGCTAGGCGCGTACCGTTAGTAGTGACCGCGTAGTTTATCTCTCTAGCTTCGGCTAGGCTTTGTGCGAGCGGAGATTCTACAAAGATATTTTTGGTAAACGGTAGGCATTTTAAAATCAGCTCTTTATGCGATGGCGGGGGAGCCGTGATGACTACGGCGTCGGGCTTGGCGACGTTAAAAAGATCGGTTAGATTATCAAAGACCGGATAGCGCGGGCCGAAATTTTCACTGCTGCCCTTATGATAAAGCGCTACAAGCTCGAAATAATCGCTCCTTCTTAGCTCGCTGAAGTGCTTTTGACCAAGCTCGCCCATGCCTATGATCGCTATCTTTTTTTTCATCGCCATGCCCTAAATTTAATCTTTCGCGCCATTATAACTAAGAATGGTTAAAATTTATAATTTTTAAAATCTAATTTAGCTAAAATGCGCCTTTAAAATTTAACTTGAAATAGGACAAATCATGGATATTAGAAGCGAATATTTAAATTTCTTTGCAAGCAAAGGGCATCAGATCATCCCCAGCGCGCCGCTGGTGCCAGATGATGATAGTTTGCTGTTTACAAACGCGGGCATGGTGCCGTTTAAAAGCATATTTACAGGAGCCGTTCCGCGTCCGACGCCGCCTATCCGCACGAGCTGTCAGACCTGCATCCGCGCCGGAGGCAAACACAATGACTTAGACAACGTCGGTTATACCGCGCGCCATCATACGTTTTTTGAGATGCTTGGAAATTTCAGCTTTGGCGAGTATTTTAAAGAGCAGGCAATCGCCTATGCGTGGGAGTTTATCACCGAAATTTTAAAGCTTCCTAAAGACAAACTCTACGTTACCGTGCACGAAAAGGACGACGAAGCGTTCGGGTTCTGGGCGCGCCACATAGCGCAGGAGCGCATCTACCGCTTCGGCGATCACGATAACTTTTGGGCGATGGGCGATACCGGACCGTGCGGGCCGTGCAGCGAAATTTTTTATGATCAGGGCGAGGAGCATTTCCACTCGCCCGAGGATTATATGGGTGGCGACGGCGACCGCTTTTTAGAGATTTGGAATTTAGTTTTCATGCAGTACGAGCGCAGCAAAGACGGCAAGCTTAGCCCGCTTCCAAAGCCTAGCATCGACACTGGCATGGGGCTTGAGCGCGTCACGGCGATTAAGGAGGGCAAGTTTAGCAACTATGACAGCTCGCTTTTCATGCCGCTAATTGATGAGGTTGTAAAACTTTGCGGCAAACCTTACGTTTATGAAGGCGGCGCGAGCTACCGCGTCATCGCCGATCATATCCGCTCGGTTACGTTTTTGCTAGCGCAGGGAACAAATTTTAACCGCGAGGGCAGGGGATACGTTTTGCGTAGAATTCTGCGCCGCGCCGTGCGCCACGGCTATCTGCTCGGCATCAAAGAGCCATTTATGTATCGCCTCGTGGATAAAGTATGCGAGCTGATGGGCGGGCATTATGCATATTTGAATGAGAAAAAGCAAGCCGTAAAGGAGCAGATCAAACTCGAAGAGGAGCGGTTTTTTGCCACTTTGGCAAACGGCATCGAGCTTTTTAACGAGGAGCTTGCGCGCACTAAAGAAATTTTTAGCGGCGAGGTCGCGTTTAAACTATACGATACCTACGGCTTCCCGCTCGATCTGACCGCTGATATGCTGCGCGAGAAAAATTTGCGCGTGGATGAGGCTAAATTTGACGCGCTTATGAGCGAGCAAAGGCAGATAGCTAAAGCCGCATGGAAGGGCAGTGGCGATAAAAACGTCCGTGGCGATTTTAAGGCACTGCTAGAGAAATTTGGTGAGAATAAATTTAGCGGTTACGAAGAGCTTAGCCGCACGAGCAAGGTTTTAGCGCTACTTAACGAGGATTTTGCGGAAGTGGATGAGCTCAAAGCTGGCGATATCGGCTGGGTGATGTTTGATATCACTCCGTTTTATGCACAAAGTGGCGGTCAGACGGGCGATAGCGGCGAAGTGGAGTCCATAGCCGATGTGTTTGATACGCAGAAATTTTATGGGTTAAATTTATCCCACTTGCGCCTTAATCGTAACCTGAAAATCGGCGATATAGTCGGGCTTAAGGTTTCTGAGGAGCGTGAACAGATTGCACGTCATCACAGCGCGACGCACCTTTTGCACGCGGCGCTTCGTGCGGTGCTAGGGGCTCATATCGCTCAAGCAGGAAGCTTGGTTGAAGCGGACCGCTTAAGATTTGACTTCTCGCATCCTAAGGCACTTAGCGACGAGGAGCTAGCTAAAATCGAGGAATTTGTAAATAACGCCGTTTGCAAGGGCTGTGCGGCAAAAACTGAGATTATGGATATAGATGACGCTAAAAACAGCGGTGCAATCGCGCTTTTTGGCGAAAAATACGGCTCAAAAGTGCGCGTTGTGAGCTTTGGAGAGATTAGTAAGGAGCTTTGCGGCGGAATTCACGTGCGTAATTTAAGCGAGATAGGACCGTTTTTTATCGTCAAAGAAAGCGGCGTAAGTGCGGGTGTTAGGCGTATCGAGGCAGTTTGTTCGCGCGCGGCTTTAAATTTGGCGCTTCAAAATCGCGCTAAGCTTGCTGAAATTTCTGCGGAGCTAAAGGGGATTGAGCCTCTCCGCGCGATTGAGAAATTAAAAGATGAGATTAGATCGCTAAAAGATCAGATCAAGCATGCAAGCAGTTCTCATGCACTGGCTTTTCTAAATGTCGGTGATACTAAACTTTGCGTAGCCTCAGTCGAAAGCGGTGATATAAAAACTATGATAGATGAGTTTAAAAATAGCCACGAAAAGGCGGCGATAATGCTGATGCAAGTGGGCGCGGACGGTAAAATTTCAATCGCGGCAGGCGTTAAAAACGCGCCGATCAAAGCTGGCGAGTGGGTTAAGCTTGCGGCACAAATTTTAGGCGGTGGCGGCGGCGGACGCGACGATTTTGCGACCGCGGGCGGTAGGGACGTGCTAAAAATCGAAGAAGCGATCAAAGAGGCGATCTCTTACGCAAAAGGTAAAATTTGAACGAAATCGATACTGGCTTCATCAAAGCCTCGCAAATTTTGCCGCTGATTCACATTTTAAGCGTGATTTTTTTGGTCTGCGCGCAGATCTGCGTATTTTTGATCGCGCGGATTTTTATGAATTTAAGCAGTAAAAGTCAAGCGGATGCGAAGGATGTAAAATTTGCAGAAATTTTACGATATATGAAACGCTATGAACAGTTCTTTGCACTATTTTTGGTGATCGTTTGCGTAAGTGGATTTTTTCTTGCGGACGGCGGAAGTTTTAAATTTTCAGATCCTATGGTAAAAGGTGCGATTGCCACGCTATGGGCTGGCGCCGGCTTTATACTACTAAATTTTATCTACATGCATTATAAAATTTCATCTTTGAAGCGAGCTTTGGATGCAGGAGATGAGCTTGAGGCGAATGAGCATTTAATCATCGTCGTTAAATATTTCATCCCACTAAATATCGTAGTTACGCTGATTTGCGTTTATTTGGGCGTGACGGTGGGCGAGTTTTGATGATCTATTTAGCTTCCAGCTCGCCTACTAGGGCGCAAATTCTAAAAGATAACGGCGTAGAATTTACGCAAATTCCTTTTAATTTCGACGAAAGCGGCATTAGTAAGGACGATGCACGCACCTATGCTTACCGCGTTGCCGTAGCCAAGAAAGTGCAGTTTTTTAAAATTTATAAAAATTATGATAGAGTGCTGTTTGCCGATAGCTCCGTACTTGCCGGCGGCGAAATTTTAGGCAAGGCGCGGGATGAAGCGGACGCGTTAAGGATGCTGCGGGCTCAAAGCGGTGCTAGCTGCGCTGTTTATACTGCGATGATTTTTTGCAGTAAGGCGCTAGAACTTTCGGCACTTAGCGTCGCAAGCTTTGAATTTGCGGAATTTAATGAAGCGGATTTAAAAGGCTATATCGCTAGCGGTGATTGGCGCGGCAAGGCGGGTGCGATGAGTATCGAAGGCTTTAACGAAAAATATATCAAAAGCTCGCGTGGGTCAAAATTCACGGCGATGGGGCTTGATCTGGAAAATTTAAAGAGGTTTGTATGGTAAGAGTTTTATTTAGTTTTATTACGGTTTGTGCGTTTGCCGCAGGCGGAATTTTTTTGTATTTTTACTCGCAAATCCGCTTGGAATCGGACTCGATCATCGATTATCATCCCGAGCTTACGACTAAAATTTATGACCGCAACGGCAATTTGATAGCCAATGTTTTTAATGAACAAAATAGAATTTACGTAAAATTTGACGAGATTCCAGGCCGCGTGATCGAGGCGCTCGTAGCTATCGAGGATACGGCGTTTTTCGAACACGGCGGTGTGAATGTCGAGGCGATTTTTAGGGCGATTATTAAAGACGTCAAAGCGATGAAATTCGTCGAAGGGGCTTCTACGATTACGCAGCAGATCACGCGAAATTTAGTTCTTTCGAGCGAAAAGAAGCTTGATCGCAAGATCAAAGAAGCAATCCTATCGCTTAAAATAGAAAATGCTCTAAGTAAGGAACAAATTCTAGAGCGTTACTTCAACGAGGTGTATTTCGGGCACGGATATTACGGCATCCGCACGGCGGCTTTGGGATATTTCAAAAAGGATTTGCAAGATTTAAGCCTTAAAGAGATCGCGATTTTAGTGGGCTTGCCGAAAGCTCCTAGCAGCTTTGATCCTACTAAGCACCTGGATTTATCGCTTTCGCGCGCCAATAACGTGATTTATAGGATGCATGAGCTCGGCTGGATAAATAAGACCGAATATGAGCTTGCGATGAACGAACAGCCTACGATTTATAATGAAACGCTCACGCAAAACGCAGCGCCGTATGCCGTAGATGAGATCATAAAAGAAGCCGAAAAAATTCTACCGGACGTCCGCACGGGCGGATACCGCATAGATACGAGCCTTGATCTAAAGGCGCAGGCGATGGCGCAAGAGGCATTAGTTTTCGGCTACAATGAAATTTTAAAGCGCAACAAAGACGCTAATGCAAGCAACGTAAACGGCGCTATGGTCGTCACGCATCCGCAAAACGGCGAAATTTTAGCCTTAGTAGGCGGCGTGGATTACGCGAAATCAAATTTCAATCGCGCTAGCCAATCCCAGCGCCAAACCGGCTCCAGCTTTAAGCCTTTTGTCTATCAAATCGCCCTTGATATGGGCTACTCGACGATGACCGAAGTTCCCGATATAGCTAGAGAATTCGACGATGGCAGCGATAAAACGTGGAAGCCGAAAAATTACGACAAGACTTACAGCGGCTATATCACGATCAAAGAAGCTTTAACACGCTCGCGTAACCTTGCCTCGATCAATTTGATGCAATCTATCGGCGTTGATCGCGCGGTAAAAAAGCTGGGCGAGTTCGGCTTTAAAAACGTCCCGCCCGCCCTGTCAGTGGCTATCGGCAGCTACGGAATTTCGCCGCTTGAATACTCCACGATGTATTCGATGTTCCCCGGGCTCGGTATCACGGCAAAATCAAAATTTATAGTTTCGATTACCGATAAGGATGGCAAAACTCGCTTTATAGAGCCTGAGCGCCGTCGCGTGCTGCGCCCTGAACAGGCGTATCTGATGACTACGCTGCTAAAAAATATCGTGCAGCGCGGCACCGGTACTCGCGCGCGCGTGCAAGGCATCGACATAGCGGGCAAAACAGGCACCTCAAACGATAGCATAGATGCATGGTTTTGCGGCTTTACGCCGGATTTGCAGATCATAATTTGGTATGGCAACGACGATTATAAACCGATGCGAAAGGTCGAGGGCGGCGGTCGTACCGCAGCACCGGTGTTTGCAAAATTTTTAGATACCTATTTAAAAGAATATCCGCAAACCAAGCGCAACTTCACCGTCCCGGACGGCGTTTTTAGCCGCCAATACAACGGCAAAGACGAGTATTACACTAAAATTTCGCCACTTCCTAAACCTCGCGAAAGTAGCAGCGACGGATCATTTTAAATTTAGAGCAAATCCAAATTTTATCCGCAGATTAAAAGCGATAAAATATATGGTCAATTTTAAGGGTCAAGATTGCAGGATTTAGAATTTGAAAGTAAAAAGATAAGAATAGAAAATACTCGTGTAAAATTCGGCAAATTTTTTACGAAATTATGTTTTATATATTTTTTATATTCTCTTAGCGCCTTTATAATTCCTAAAAATATTTTAGATATTTCTCCTGCGTGCTTGAATTTCGTAAATTTTATGAAAAGCTATTTTCCAAATATCGAAATTATCGGTAGTATTAGCCCATACACCCAACTTTCTGAATTTTACGTTAGTATTATGTGGATATACGGGATTATTATTTTTGCGGTTTCTAGCTTATATTCATTGGTTTATTATATTTACTTTTGCAGATATGATGATGATTTTATATTGCTTTCAAAAAAGAAGTGTGAAAACGATTGCCCGTTTTTGTTGCTTCCGTTTATGTTTGGTCTTGGTATTTTTATGTTTGAGGTTTATTATACCGGATATTTTGCAAGTAGCGGTATCAGCATAAGAACAAGCCATTTTATGCCGGAATTTCAAAGTAGATTTTCAATTTTTGGATATATCATTTTCTTTCAATCCGGTTTTTCTCTTTCGGGTTCCGTAATATTAATGTCTACATTCGAATTTGTTTACAAAATATATTTCTATTTAAGAGGAGTGAAAGATGCAGAGCAAAGTCAATGAAAAGAGTGGTGTATTGAATTAAAAATTTGGAGTATTATCGTATGGAATTTCAAAGTTATAAATCGGAAATGCCGCTTTTTATGATCAAAGATTATTGGACTAAAATCAGCACAGAATGTTATTTAATATTAGCTGTATTTTTAGTTATATTTCTATTTTTCTGCAGAGGAAGTGCTTGGGCATATCAATTTTTAGGAGCTGTTACTTTTTTAGTGGGAATTTTATTTATTAATAAACATAAATTTTTAAATTTCTATTCCGATAGAATAGAATATAATTCTTTATGCAAAAATTATAACGATGTATATTCGGTACATAAAAGTGTAAAGGCTTCTAATTTTGATAAAATCGCTATTTATAAATTTTCTGGACTCGTGATTGAAGACGCTTGCAAATACAATGCCAATATAACTAGGTTTAAAAAATTTCTATTGCTAATTTTATCGTACGCTCTACATCCGATAAATCTTCTTTGCTTTTGTGTACTTAAAATTTTAAGAAGAATAGATAGCATAAATTTAAATGTTCTAATTTTATTAGATAGTACTCATAGTAATTATTTTGCCATTCCGTTAACTATGTTAAGTGAGCATGAACGAGTAAATTTGAAAAAGTATTTAAAAGACAAACTAAATCTAAATCTTGATAATATTGAGATCAGGGATAGATTTATAGATATAAATTTTATATAAAATTTTCTAAAACCCTTTATTCCAGTATATTTTAATAAATTCCAGCTTAAGCAGATAAATTTTATCTTTTTATTGACGAGCCTCAATGCTTATAGAAATTTAAATGGGTAGAATTCTCTCCTAATTTCAGTTAAAGGAGTGAAAATGGCAGAATTTAAGAAGCTCTGGATGACGCTTGTAGCGGTACTCATCGTGGGCTTTAGTTTCTTGGGTTTTTACGGCGGCGAGGTGTATAGGCAGTCTCCGCCGGTGGTAAAATTTACCGATGCTAGCGGAGCTGAGCTAATCAGCACCGAGCGCATTTACCGCGGGCAGGAGGCCTGGCAGAGCATCGGCGGCATGCAGGTGGGCTCGATCTGGGGTCACGGAGCGTATCAAGCGCCTGATTGGAGCGCAGATTGGCTGCATAAGGAGCTGGTTGCGTTTATGGATATCAAGGCGCAGGAGCGCTTCGGAGCGAAATTTGACGCTTTAAGCGATGAGCAGAAGGCGCAGATTAAGGCGCTTACCAAGGCCGAGTACCGCACCAACACCGTAAAAGACGGCACCGTCAAGCTAAGCGATGATCGCTTGAAGGCTATGGCGGTCGTAAAAGACGAGTACATGGGCGTTTTCGGAAACGATCCGCGCTTTAAAAAGCTTCGCGAGGATTACGCGATGAAGGAAAACACGCTCGCAAACGAGCAACACCGCGCCGAGCTCGTGGATTTCATCTTTTGGACTGCGTGGGCGGTTTCTACGGATCGTCCGAGCGGAGAGGCGACCTATACCAATAACTGGCCGCACGAGCCGCTGATAGACAACGTCCCTACCACGGAAAACGTCGTTTGGACGATCGCAAGCCTCGTTATTTTGCTTACCGGCATCGGTCTTCTGGTGTGGTTTGGAAATTTCTACGGCAAAAAGGACGAGGATTTCGAGGCTCCTGCGAAGCTTAGCGCCGATCCGATCGCCGCTTTAGCGCTTACTCCGTCGCAAAAGGCGCTTGGTAAATATCTTTTCGTAGCGGTTGCGCTGTTTGCATTTCAGGCCTTCATCGGCGGCTTTGTTGCGCACTATACGATCGAGGGTCAGTCCTTTTTTGGGCTTGATATTTCGCAGTATATCCCTTATTCGCTAGCGCGCACCTGGCACGTGCAGGCATCCATTTTCTGGATCGCTACGGGCTTTTTGGCGGCGGGATTGTTTCTAGCTCCGATCATCAACGGCGGCAAGGATCCGAAATTTCAAAAGCTCGGCGTGGATGTGCTTTTCTACGCGCTTCTTTTCTTGGTCGTCGGCAGCTTCGCGGGCGAATACATGGCGATTGCGGGCAAGATGGATCCAAGCAGCAGCTTCTGGATCGGGCATCAAGGATATGAGTATTTAGACCTCGGTAGAATTTGGCAGCTGATACTGTTCGTGGGCCTTGTGATCTGGATGGTACTCGTGCTTCGCGGCTTTATCGCAGGCTTTAGAGCCGAGGGCGATAAGAATTTATTAGCGATCTTCACCGCTTCGGTCATCGCCGTGGGGCTTTTTTACGGCGCGGGACTATTTTACGGGCAGCGCTCGCCGATCCCTGTAATGGAGTATTGGCGCTGGTGGGTCGTGCACCTTTGGGTCGAGGGATTTTTTGAGGTTTTCGCGACTGCGTCTTTGGCGTTCGTGTTCGCGTCCTTGGGCTTAGTAAGCAAGAAATTTGCCACCTACACCTCGATTGCTAGCGCGTCGATTTTCCTAATCGGCGGAATTCCGGGTACCTTCCACCACCTCTATTTTGCGGGTACTACTACGCCGATAATGGCTGTGGGCGCGAGCTTCTCGGCGCTTGAGGTCGTGCCTTTGGTGCTTTTGGGCTCGGAAGCGTTTCACTATTACAAACTTCAATTTGCGCAGGATTGGGCTAAGCGTCTAAAATGGCCGCTTTACTGCTTTATCGCCGTGGCGTTTTGGAATATGCTGGGTGCGGGCGTTTTCGGCTTTTTAATTAATCCGCCGCTTGCGCTATTTTACATCCAGGGCTTAAACACCACTGCAGTGCACGCTCATACGGCGCTATTTGGCGTATACGGCTTTTTGGCGCTCGGCTTCGTGTGGCTCGTGGCGCTGTATATTTACAAAGACAAAAACTTTGATGATACGCTGATGAAGATCGGCTTTTGGGCGCTAAATGCGGGTCTGCTTCTAATGGTGCTAATCTCGCTTCTGCCGGTTGGAATTTTGCAGGCGTTTGCGGCGATCGACGTGGGTATGTGGTACGCAAGAAGTGCGGAATTCTTGCAAAAAGATAGCCTCTATGGGCTCCGCTGGGCGCGCATCATCGGCGATACGATCTTTTTAGTAGGAAGTGTATGCTTCTTGCTTCAAATCGTGCGAATGATATTCTCACGCGCTAAATAGAGCTTTCGCGGGCTTTTATTACTCGCTTTGCCTCGCAGGAATTTTATATTCTTGCGAGGCTTTTTAAATTTTACTCGGCTTTGCGCGAGCCCTTCGTGCGTGAGCTTATTTTCGCGGACGATATCCGCGCGAGCCTTTTGCCGCGGACGATACCCATGCGAGCTTTAAATTTAGCGGCAAATCGCGCTAAATCTTTAAAATTTTAAAATTTCATCCTCTTAAATTTACCCGAGCCAAATTTTAAATTTGCTACAATTACCGCCGAAATTTTAATCTCAAGGAGTAGAAAATGGGTGTGCGAGAGCAAATTTTAGAAGACATTAAAACGGCAATGAAAAGCGGCGATCATTTCCGCAGAGACAGCCTGCGGATGCTTAACGCCGCGCTTAAGCAGGTCGAGGTGGACGAGCGCATCAGCCTTAGCGACGAGCGCGTCTTTAGCATACTTCAAAGCGAGATCAAGCGCCGAAACGACTCCGTACAGCAGTATCGCGCGGGCGGTCGCGACGATCTGGTGCAAAAAGAGCAGGGCGAGATCGAGATCATCGCGTCTTATCTGCCCGCGCAGCTAAGTGATGCCGAGCTTGCCGCTGAGGTTGGCTCGCTAATCGCGCAGCTCGGTGCGAGCGACGCAAAGGATATGGGGCGCGTGATGAAAGCCGCCAAAGAAGCGCTTGGCTCAAGAGTGGACGGCAAGCGGCTGAGCGAGGCGGTCAAAGCGGCACTGAAGTAGCCTGCGTTTGAGGCTAAATTTCGGCTACAGCTAAATTGTATCGACGTAAAATTTCGCTGCTGAAATTTTTTGAGATAGAGCTTTGGCTGCGGAATTTATACGCTAATTTAAAATTTTAAAGGATCATCATGAAAAAATTTATCGCGGTTTTACTAGCTGTCCTGCTTGTGGGATGCCAGTGCAAACAAAACGTAGTGCCTGGGGCGAACGAAACGCCCGAAAAGATTACGGCATTTTTCATAAACGATGGCAAGGAATACATCGTAGGTGAGAAACTCAGCTATGTCCTAACGAACGGCTCGTCGCTTAAGAATATCTCGGAATTTTACGATGGCGGATACGCCAAAGGGCTTAAGCGCGAGTTTGTACAGATCGAAGTAACCGATGCTAAAAACGGCGAGGCGCGCGGTACCTTCAGTGCTTTTTTAAACTCTGCCGCAGGAGCAGACGTCGCCAAAATCAAAGCTCTAGCGAACCGCATCGAAATCGATGAGAAAAAAGGCGAGATAGAAGTGATTTTCTACTTCGATGCGCGCGTCGTACAGATCAAAAATCTTAGCGAAATAATGAAGCCAAGCGACAGGCTGCGCTCTCCGATTCCGGCAAACATCGAGGTTAGGCCTGAACGCTGCGAGGGCAACGCCCTATTGTATACGATAAGCACCATCGTAGCTGTGCCGATAATAATCGTGGGAACGGTACTGTTTCTGCCCGTGGTGATGATGCAGGAATATAGCCCGCGATAATAAAAGCCGTAAAATTCCGTATCTTGCAGCGAAACTTACAATGTAATGATCGATGAAGCTCGGCGAAATTTGGTATAACTTAGATCGCAAGTTCGATCTATTTATGATCGCATTTTATTTGGCGGCGATGTGGTACGGATTTCTTTTTAGCTTGAATCCGAAAAGCTTAGACGATCTGAAAATCGCAAATGGAATAATCATGGATGTCAGAAGCGATGATGGGCGCGAATATATGCAGATTTTTACGGATGAGCGCAAATTTATCAAAGTCTTTTTAAATGGCGATACGGATAACTTAACCTCTTTTTATAAAAATAAAATTTTGCTCAATGCAGCAATTGTTGAAGCTAATTTTAAGCGCTCAGGAGCGGACGAGTGGCAAGGCGTAAATATCAAGCCTTCTATCTCGCTAATCGCATACGAATGGCTGGAAGGCAAGCGAGTTAAAGCTTGGTATCAAAGCCGTCCGTTTCCGTTTCAGGGTCGCGGCACGGCGTATCAGGTTTTATTTTTGGATTATAATGCGAGCGTCGACCCACCGCAGCGCGAGTATCTGATGAAATTCAGATATGACAAATACGCTACGACGGATGATAAATTTACAGCTACGATATTTGGAGCTTTGACGCTCATTTTTCTTGCGATTATGGCGGGTAAATTTTATCAAGCATGGCGCCAACTGCAATAAACATTGCGCCGCGAAATTTTAAGTAGCATCGGATAGCCTGAAAACACGGCGCGCAGTATCGATACGAAACACTTTAAAAGGCGCTAGGCTTGCGGCGTGCATTTCATTGCGGATAGCGGCGCAAGCGCGAGTAGGATAAGCTTACGGCGATAAATTTAAATCGTTATCAAAAACAGATCGAAACGAGATTTAAAATTTAAATAAATAGCGTGCGCCGAGTTTTGAAATTTTACGGCTCTAGCTGCGCCGCCTAGCGCGAAATTTTAGAATTTAAACTGCGCGAGATTTCAAAATTTCAAAATTTTAAATTTCGCGCTCGTTAGCAGTATCCATAAATTCCAAACGTCAAATGGGACGGATGGACTAAAATAGCCCTTTGAGCAGCCCCTTAACCACGTCCGATTTCTCCTTTTTCGCGTCGTTTTTGCTGCTGTTATCGTCCTTTTTCACGCCGAAAAGTTTGTCGATGCCCTTGCCGATCTGCTTGTCGAGCTTGCCCTTTAGATAGTCCGATCGCACGTCGTATTTCGGCTCTTTAATCGTGCCGGTGATGTTTATTTCAAGATCGGTCTTTTCGATGTTTGCTTTAACCGGCACCGAAATTGCGCCCGTTTTGCTATCCAGCGTGCCGCCCGTAACGTTTAGCTTGCTTTTTTGCGCGCTCATATCGGCGTTGAAATTTATCAAATTTTGCTTGATCGTGCCGTTTACTTTGGCGTCGTTATAGACCTCGCCGCCTAGATCGCGGCCTAAAATTTTGCCGATTTTATCGATCAATCCGCCGCTAGGAAGGCGGCCGTTGTTGATGATCGCGTCGAATTTGCCGCTGTGCGAGCTCGTATTATACGTAAGATTTGCGTTGCCCGTGCCGTCGTAGACGTGATCGATATTTAGAAGCGTCGTAAGCTCTTTGACGATGAAATTTTGAATTTTAAAGTTCGCCTCATCGCCCGCGATCTGTCCGTTTAGCTCGCCGCCCGCAACCTTGGAATTTATGGTCGCAAACAGGCTCTTGCCGTCGTGCGAAAGCTCGCCCGTCGCGGCAATTTTGCCGTTTAGTCTGCGATTTAGAAAAAACTCTAATCGCTGCAGACTCGGGATCAGTAGCGCGTAGTTAGCCTTAAGCGCTTTGTTTTTGAGCTCGTAGGTGCCGTTTAAGCTCTGAAGCTGCGCCAGATCGGAGTTTGCACTTACGCTAAAGGTCGCGACGGAGTTTTTGATATTTGTCTGCGCCTGCGCGTCCGCTTTTAGATCGCTCGGGAAGCTCTTGCCCGTTGCGCCGTCTAAAAATTTCTTAAAAATCGCGCCGTTAGCAAGCGAAATTTGCGCCGTGCCGTTGATGCCGTCTTTTAAGCTTAACTTCGCATCGCCGTTTATCGTGCCCTCTCCGATCGCATTGCCGTAAAACAGAGCCGAAAGCACGGCCAGATTTAGATTGCTCGCCTTAAGTTTTAGATCGCTTAAATTTCCGCTCGCATTCAGGTTGCCGCCCATAGCGTTTAAATTTAAGTTTAGATTTTTAAGCTCATTTTGCGCTAGAGCCGCGCTAAACTCGCCGTTTGCCTTGCCTTGCAGCTTCACTCCCAGGACGTTTTGCAGCGCGGCTAGATCGTTTGCGTTTAGCTTCGCGGACAGCTCGCCGTTTTTGTTTTTCAGGTCAAATTTGGCCTCGGCATCCGCTTTAAGCGCATCTTTAAACGCTGAAATTTGCGAGTTTGAAAGCTCAAGCGTAGAAAAATCGGTCTTTAAATTTCCGTTTGCTTTAACGTCGCCCGAAATTTTACGCCCGATAAGGCTTTCGAGCTTCGCTAGATCGGGCAAATTCAGATTAAAATCGGAGTTTAAAGTTTTGTTTTTCAGATCAAATTCCGACTTTTCGGCGCTTATCTTGCCCAGAGTCGAATCGATCTTGCTTGCTGCTCGCAGGACGTCATTTTGCGCCGTGATGTCTGAGTTTAACGTGATCTGCACGCCTTTTGGGATGGAGATATTCATATCTTTAAACGCAGATTCGTTTAGGATCAAATTTGAACTCTTGATGCTTGCGTTGCCCTCTGCGCCGCCGCTGCTAGCCTTGATGTCTGAGAGCACGTCGATATTTCCTTTGGCGTAGATCGGTAGCGAAGCCACGGCAAGGGCTTTTTCGACGTTTAGAGCTTTAGCGTCGATTTGCAGATCAAGCGGCTTGAGATCTTTTAAATTTGCTAAAAATTTTACGTTGCTATCAAAAATCCGCCCGCTGCCGTTGATGCCGAATTTGTCAAGATCGCCCAAAATTTGCCCCTTAAGGCTTAGCTCTTCGCTCGTTTTGATGCCGAGCTTGGCTAGATCGTGCGCGTTTGCGTCGTAGCTAAGATCGAAAGAGCGCGCAAAAAGCGAGTATTTGCCCTTTACGTTTACGCTCGCAGCGTCATTTACGTTGGCGCTGATGTCCAAATCGCCGAAATTTAGATCGAATTTATCGAGCTTCACGTCAAGGCCGCTTTTTTCTTTGATCAAATTTTCTATATAAGGCTTAGCAAGATTGTTGCCAAAATCGCTGAAAAATAGGCAGCCCGCGCCTACGATAAGCAGAATTAAAATTCCTGCGATTATGCCGAAAATTTTCATTTCATCCCCTTAAAAATTTAAAATTTGAGGGTATTATAGCCCTTAAAATTTAACATTTGAAATCTCAATACTTGAGTTTAAATCACTAAAGTTTTATAAAAATTTTTCATAAACTATTGACAAGATTTTAAATTTTGCATATAATCTTAGCACTCAAACACATTGAGTGCCAATTTTAGAAATCACAAATCAAAGAAAGGACTGAAATGAAATTTCAACCACTTGGCAAGCGCGTTCTAATCGAGCGCGAGGAGGAAACTAAAAAGACCGCTTCTGGCATCATCATCCCAGACAATGCTTCAAAAGAGAAGCCTTCGACCGGCAAAATCGTAGCTGTCGGCAGCGAATGTGAAGGCGTCAAAAATGGCGATACTGTAGCGTTTGCAAAATACGCAGGTAGCGAGATTAGCTTAGATGATAAGAAATTTCTTATCTTAAATTTAGAAGATGTTTTAGGCATAATTAAATAAAAAGGATTGAAAATGGCAAAAGAGATTATTTTTTCAGACGACGCAAGAAACAAGCTTTACGCGGGCGTTAGGAAGCTAAACGACGCTGTAAAAGTTACGATGGGACCTCGCGGTCGCAATGTCTTAATCCAAAAGAGCTTCGGTGCTCCGGCGATCACAAAAGACGGCGTAACCGTAGCTAAAGAGATCGAGCTAAAAGACACGCTAGAGAATATGGGCGCTTCTTTGGTGCGCGAAGTAGCGAGTAAAACCAACGATCAAGCGGGCGACGGCACTACTACAGCGACCGTGCTAGCTCACGCGATCTTTAAAGAGGGCCTACGCAACGTAACTGCGGGCGCAAATCCGATCGAAGTTAAGCGTGGTATGGATAAATTTAGCGCTGCGGTTATTGAGGAGCTAAAAAAATCATCCAAAAAAGTAAGTGGCAAAAAAGAGATCGCTCAGGTTGCTACGATCTCTGCTAATAACGACAGCGCGGTGGGCGATCTGATCGCAGATGCTATGGAAAGAGTCGGCAAGGACGGCGTCATCACCGTTGAAGAGGCAAAATCTATCAACGATGAGTTAAACGTAGTCGAAGGAATGCAGTTTGACCGCGGCTATCTAAGCCCATATTTCATTACAAATGCCGAGAAAATGCTAGTCGAGCTAAGCTCGCCACTAGTGCTTCTATTTGACAAAAAAATTACAAATTTAAAAGACCTATTACCGGTTTTGGAGCAGGTTCAAAAAAGCGGCAAACCGCTTCTAATCATCGCCGAGGATATCGAGGGTGAGGCACTTGCGACTTTAGTCGTAAATAAACTTCGCGGCGTGCTAAACATCTCTGCGGTCAAAGCCCCTGGATTTGGCGATCGCAGAAAGGCGATGCTTGAAGATATTGCAATTTTAACGGGCGGTACCGTCATCAGCGAGGAGCTTGGCAGAACGCTAGAAAGTGCTTCTATGGCCGATCTTGGACAAGCCGAGCGCATCGTGATCGACAAAGACAACACCACTATCGTAGGCGGCGCGGGCAAGAAAAAAGATATCGACGCGCGCGTTTTGCAGATCAAGGCTCAGATCGCCGAGACTACGAGCGATTACGACAAAGAGAAGCTTCAAGAGCGTATGGCTAAGCTTAGCGGCGGCGTTGCGGTTATCAAGGTGGGCGCTGCGACCGAAACCGAGATGAAAGAGAAAAAAGACCGCGTGGACGATGCTCTAAACGCAACCAAAGCAGCCGTAGACGAGGGTATCGTAATCGGCGGCGGCGCTGCGCTAATCAGAGCTGGACTTAGCGTAAAACTAGCTCTAAGCGGCGACGAGCTTATTGGCGCGGACATTGTTAAGCGCGCGCTTTTCGCTCCGCTTCGCCAGATCGCAGAGAATGCGGGATTTGACGCAGGTGTCGTAGCAAATAAGGTCGAGCAGGGCTCAGACAAAAAATTTGGCTTCAACGCCGCAAACGGCGAGTACGTCAATATGTTTGAGGCAGGTATCATCGATCCTGTGAAGGTCGAGCGTATCGCGCTTCAAAACGCGGTCTCCGTCGCAAGCCTGCTTCTAACGACCGAAGCGACCGTAAGCGAGATCAAAGAGGAGAAACCTGCAATGCCTCCAATGCCTGATATGGGCGGAATGGGTGGCATGGGCGGAATGATGTAGCCCTCATAGGAGCGTCATTCGGCGCTCCTATGCCATTGCAACGGCGTGGTGAGATTTTACGGTGCCCCCGCAATGCCTTTGCGGCGATGCTTTTGCTATGCGCCGTAAAATGAGATGTGCCGCGTTTTGGATATGTCTAAGGCGCGGCGATTTATTATGAATTAGCGATTAAGCGGTGTGATTTTTAGTCACTGCATGATCTTATAAATTTCGTATCTTACCGCAAATTTACGGTTTTGCCGCATTATCCTTTAAATTTAAAAACTTTATCTGAGCTTGCTTTTTACCTTAAATTCTGACCTATTGCCCAAAATCTAAGCGCAGAATTCTAAAACTTTAAAATTTTATCAGCCCTCCCGCCTAAACGCTTACAAGATAAAAATTTGTTGTGGCGTCATATTTTTGTTGTGATAAAATTTTATTGCCAGATAGAATCCTAGCTGCGGAATTTTTACAGCTTAGCCTTTATCCAGGTTTTTGTTTGGCGATACGGCTTGGAATTAGAGCTGAAATTTCATAGCCTCACTCATTAAATTTAACGCGGCTTAATCTAAGCTTTGCTAAATTTCGCCTAAAATCCATGGAAAGGAAAACGATGAAAAATTTAGCTCGTATTTTTTTAATTGCGTTCATTTTGACGAGCTTCTCTAGTGTTTTTGCCGCGCAGCAAAACCATAAATCGCCCGCCGCGTTGCAAAACCATAAATCTAAAATTTCATCTCAAAATCTGCGAGCCAAAGATCATCTGAGTAAAAATACTTCGGTGAAATCCTCTACCGAGCCGCATGCTAAAAAATCTGCAAATGCTAAAAGCCTTTCAAAATCCAAGCTTACAAAAAATACGCGTGCGTCTAGGAATTTCGCTAAAAATTTCACGCAAAAAAGTGCGAAAAATTTTACTAAAAATCCCGGGCAAAATTTCGCATCGCATTCTGCGAAAAATAAAGCATCTAGGCACCCGGCTAATCAATCAAACAGCCAGAATGAAGCTAGCAAGAGCCTAGTTGCGACGCTGATGCGTTTGCCAAAGACCCGTATCTATGAGGACGAGGCGCCAAGCGCTCGCAATACTGCGCAAACTCACGGAGGCGCAGATATGCGGAGAAATACAAGCGCGCAAACTCACGGAGGCGCGGATGAGCAGACTGGCAAAATCGTAGATGCACAAGCTCGCAAATTAACGACGACTCGAATTGCACAGCCGCAAGCTCGCTACGGCTATAGTGCAACTCGTTCTGGCACTATGGGACATACAGCTGCATCTCATTCGAGCGCCACGAAGTATACGGCTCGTCAAAATGCCCGCGCGCCCTATCTTCCCACATCTACTCGCTCTAGCCGTGCGATAGGGCGCTCTGGCGGTAGTGCGCTTGGCAAAATACCGTCGCCAAAGCGGGGTAATGCACTAGGGCAAGGTGCTGCGATGCGTTATGATGAGCGTTGGGCGAAGCCCGCTCCACAGCCTTACGAGCCTGCGCCTGAGACCGAGAAAAAGCGCGGGCTGATATTTTCGTCGCAGTGGGGCCCCGCCGCGCCGAAAAGCAAGTGGCAGCAGCACGAAGCCCCGACGGATGACGCTTCATCGCGCAATGAGTCAGTGATGGATATGCTGCAGGATAAGATGAGCAGGGTCAAGGTGAATATGGAGCTAGTGCGCTAGCTTAGGCGGCACGCCGACGCAATTTATATGCGTAGGCGGTTTAAATTTTGCTGCCTTTATAAGATCGCGATACTGGCGCGGTGTGCAAACACGAACGGCTGACGTTTTTTGGGCTTTGCCGCCGTGCGAAAAATGCCCTACTGCTGCAATTAAAAATAAAATTTTCATATTTCATCCACGGGCTTTGAAATTTCACGGCTGCATGCCGCGCTGCTAGGATAAACCAGACTGCACTCGTTTTGCGCGAACGGGCACTGCGACGATACTGCGGTTACAATTTCGCCGAAATTTTAAGAGCTTAATTTTGTAATTTTACGTCGCAGGACTTCGCTTGCCTGCTAAATTCGCAGAATTTTGCTTAGCTACGTGGTTTATTAAATTTCGCTTGCCATAAAATTTTGTAGAGTTTCGCCTGCTAGCGGAATTTTTAGAATTTTATTAGATGGCGGAATTTTATAGAACCCTATTTGCTCAAATTTCGCGGCGAAATGAAATTTTTTGCAAGCGTAAAAGTAAAATTTAGTGAGTGAAATTATGTAGGCGAAATTCTAGCGGCGGCTAGCGAGTGCGAATTATTAAATTTTAACCCCGTTTTGAATAAAATAGCGCAAAAAATTCTAAAGGCTTAAATTTGAAAAATCGCTATCCGACCCGCCAAATCTCCGTCGGCTCCGTCAAAATCGGCGGCGGCGCGCCCATCTCCGTGCAGTCGATGAGCTTTTCTAAAACCAAAGACGTGGAGGGCACGCTAGAGCAGATAAACCGCCTGTATTTCGCGGGCTGCGACATCGTGCGCTGCGCGGTGCTTGATAAGCAGGACGCGGACGCGCTCGCGCGGATCAAAAAAAGCTCGCCGCTCCCCATCGTAGCGGACATCCATTTTAATTTTCGCTTGGCGCTGCAGGTTGCGGAGTTTGTCGATGCTATCCGCATAAACCCGGGCAATATCGGCGGCAGGGATCGCATCAAAGAGGTCGTGCGCGCGTGTAAAGCTCGCAGCCTGCCTATCCGAATCGGCGTAAATTTGGGCTCACTCGAAGAGCAGTTTGAGCAAAAATACGGCCGCAGCGTGGAGGCGATGGTGCAAAGCGCGCTGTATAACGCCGCGCTGCTGCAGGATGAGGACTTTAGCGATATCGCGATCTCGCTTAAGACTTCGGACGCGCCGAGTACGGTGGCTGCGTATCGCGCGCTGCGCCCGCTATGCGAGTATCCTTTCCATCTGGGCGTGACCGAGGCGGGAACGAAATTTCACGCGAGCATCAAGAGCGCAATCGCGCTTGGTACGCTTCTGATGGAGGGGATCGGCGATACGATGCGCGTGAGCATCACCGGCGAGCTTGAGGAGGAGATCCGCGTCGCGCGCGCGATCCTGCAGGACGCGGGCGTGCAAAAAAGCGGCGTCAATATCATTTCGTGTCCTACCTGCGGGCGTTTGCAGAGCGACCTGCTAAGCGCGATCAAAATCGTCGAAGAAAAAACCGCGCACATCAAAACGCCGCTAAATATCAGCGTCATGGGCTGCGTCGTAAATGCGATCGGCGAGGCGAAGGGCGCAGACGTGGCGATCGCGTTCGGCAACGGGCGCGGCATCGTGATGCGCCACGGCGAAGTGGTCGCCAAACTCGATGAGAGCAAGCTCGTGGAGCGGTTTTTGCAAGAGGTCGAGGACGAGGTGCGGGTTCGCGAAGGAGCGTGAGAGCTGCGGGGCGCCTAGTCGGTTAAAGCCGCTATGATTCGTGGCTTGGGCGGCTCGGCTCTGAATTTTGGCGCGCTTGGCTAGTTATAGTTTGCTCGGCATTTTAAGGTGCTCTCGGGCTCATCGCGGTTCGTTTAGGCTCATAGGTACAGCGTGTCTTGGCGTAAAATTTTAAAATTTAATTCCGAGGCAGCGCTTTTAAATTTGAGCCTTTGAGAGTACGGCTTGTAATTTCGGTTTGGAATTTTAGCGCTGAAATTTCGTGTGAAATTTTTGAGTTTAAAATTGTAGCTTTGGAATTTCGTCTTGGAATTTCATTTTAAAATTTCAAACTCGCGATTTGGAGCGAAATTTTATAGAGCAGAATTTACCGCGCGAAATTTTAAGCGGTAGAATTTTATGCTGTCTATGAAATTTAGGCGTTGGCTCTATGCGCTCGCCAATTTTACTCGCAGATTTGCCTCGGTAGAATTCCGTGCCGCAAAGCGGAATCTTGACGGATGAAATTCCGATACGCCACGAAATTTCATCCGGCTGGATTTCGTCCTGCATCTAAATTTAAGGCGAGCGAAATTTTAAGAGTCAAAATTTCAAAGGGCGAAATTTAAAACTGACGGGATTTTAAAGGCGAAAATTCTGAGGATGAAATTTTAGATAGCAAAATTTAAAGCGGCTCAAATTATAAAATTTTGCCCGATAGAATTTTGCTAGTAGGCGATATTTCAATTCTATAAAATTTAAAATTATCGCACCGCAGAGATTTGCGGAAGCGAGCTTGAAATTTTATAGAATTTAAATGCGAAACGAGGGGAAGCGATGGCAACGAAGCAGAATGTGCCTGCAAATTTATACGATCTGGATATGGAGCGCGCGATTTTAAGCTCGCTTTTGCAAAATGAGGATGCATACGGCGAGCTGAGCGAGATAATCTCGGTCGGCGATTTTTTCTACAAGCCGCACGCCGACATCTACGAGGCGATCGTCAAGTGCTCCTCGCACAACGAGCCGATCGCGCCGAGCTTCGTTAAAAAATGGCTAGCCGAGCGCTACGACGATGGCGCATTTACCGAGGTCGTAGCCACCAGCGGCGTAGTCGATGCCCCAAAATACGCGCTTGAGCTGCGCGAAAAATCGATCAAGCGCTCGCTAATCAAGGTCGCGCACGAGATCCCTTCGATGGTAAACGAAGCCGTGCGCAGCAAGGACACCGCCGATAAAATCAGCTCCAAAATTTACGAGCTCATTGACGAGGAGCGTCACGGTGGCATCAAAAAATCGCACGAGATCATCGCTGACGTGGTAGAGGAGCTCAAGCGCCAAAAGGCGCTCGCAGGCTCGGAGCTCGTGGGGCTTGATACGGGCTTTCGTTTCCTAAACGACTGCACGAAGGGGCTAAAGCCCGGCGAGCTCATCATAATCGCCGCTCGCCCCGGCATGGGAAAGACCGCCTTTGCGCTAAATTTGATGATGAAAACGCTGCAAAGCGGCAAAGGCGTCGTATTTTTCTCGCTCGAGATGCCCTCTGTGCAGCTGATGTATCGCATACTAAGCGCGCTTAGCTCGATCCCGCTAAGCGACATAATGAGCGCCAAGCTCAGCGACGACGATTGGACGCGCTTCAACGACGCCTGCGACGCGGTGCTGAATATGCCGCTTTTCGTCTATGACAGCGGCTATGTAAACATCCACCAAGTCCGCACCCAGCTGCGCAAACTCAAAGCCGCGGACGCCAATATCGAGCTTTGCGTGATCGATTACATCGGACTTATGACGAGCACGAGCAACTACTCCGAGCGCCACCTGCAAATCGCCGAAATTTCACGCGGACTCAAGCTCTTGGCGCGCGAACTAAACATCCCGATCATCGCGCTGTCGCAGCTAAACCGCTCGCTTGAAGCGCGCTCGAACAAACGCCCGATGCTAAGCGATCTGCGCGAAAGCGGCGCGATCGAGCAGGACGCCGACATCATACTTTTCGTCTATCGCGACGAGGTTTATAAAGAACAGATGGAGCGCGAGCGCATTTCGCGGCTGGAGGCCGAGGGCAAGGACGCGGGCGAGCCCGTGTTTAGGCGCAACGACTATCAGGAAAAAGCCGAAATCATCGTCGGCAAAAACCGCTCGGGCGAGGCGGGCAGGACGATCGAGGTGGGCTTTCAGGGCAGATTTACCCGCTTCGTCGATACGAGCTTCGGCGGTGAACCCAGCGAGAGCGCGATCTTTAACGAAAATGACAATCTCGACTACGTCTCGCAGCTGCAAGATCAAGGCTTTGAGGAGCCTACTGCGCCGCGCCTCGATACGGCGCAGAATTTGCAGCAGAATTTTAATGAAGCTCAAAATTTTAACGAAGCGCAAAATAGCGGCGTAAGTTTAAATGAAAGCTCTGCCAGCACCCGAATTTCCGGAGTAAATATCGATTTTGATGAGATGCCTAGCTTCGGTCAAAGCGGTGCGCAGGACGGCGAGGAGATAGACGGCGAGTCTAAGCTTAGCGCAGAGCAGGGCTTGGCAGAGGCGCGGCACGCGGCACAGAACGCACCGCGAAAGCAAGAATTTGAGGAACAAAATTTAGATGATACGAGAGCGGGCGGCGTCGCGCCTCAAACAGAGGGCGCGCATAAAAATTTAGCGAGCACTCCGCGAGGCGCAAAAGACACATCTCCAGGCGCAACAGGCGCGCGGCAAGGTGCAGATGGCGTATCGCAAGGCGCAAAGAACACGCAGCAAGAGGATGCTACGTATTTTGAAAGAGGCGATAGCGATGAGCCGCCTTTTGAGACGCAGGAGCGGCAAGAGGACGAGGCGAAATTTAAACCCGCACCGCCTCTAAATATCGAAGAGATGGGCATTCCAAAGATCAATGAGGCAAACAGGCTCGATGACGACGACGCGCCGCTGGATCTGTGAAATAGCGCTTAGGCTCGCGCTGATCGTTAGCGTTTTTTGCTTCGCGCTTTACGCGCAGGATTTCAGTGACGCGGGCTTTTGCGCGCTGGCGGCGTTTTGGGCTTACGCACTATTTCGGGTGCTATTTAGCTTTTTTTATGAGGCGAAGCAGCGCGCCAATGCGGCGCTATTTCGCAGCGGCGGGACTTTGATTAAAATTTTTAGAGGTAGGCTGATAAGTGGGGTTTTTGCCTGCGCGGGCGCGATCCTCCTAAGCGTCACTTTGGCGCTAGGCCTAGCCGATCTGCGCGGCGCGGAGCTATTCGTGATGCTCGCGGCACTACCTGCAGCTCTTGCTCTGATGCGCCTAGCGGTGCTTAAGCTCAGCCTAAAAGAGATTAAAAATCCTAGAATTTTATCGCTCAAACTTAGCATTTTGCTGCTCGCCGCGCTTGCCGTAGAGGTAAATTTCGCCATAAATTTAGCCTATTTGCGGCTTGCGGACGGCGCAGATACTGCCGCACACTCTCAAAATTCCGCGATAAATTTTATTCCGCCTTCTCGCACCGCCGCATCTGCCGAAAACTCCGCGAGGAATAACGCTTCCGCGCCCGTCGGAAATTTTGCAACAGATAACGCCGCTAAAGCCGCTAAGAATTCCGCGACGAATAACGTCGCCATGGTTGTGCGAAATTCCGAGACGAGCAATGCCGTTAAGCCCGCAGCGGATGCCGCTAAAAATCTCACCGCTTCGGCCGCAAATTTTAAAGCGAGCTCCGTCAGAGCGGTGCACGCCTCGGCTGAAAATTCAAAGGCAAATACCGCTGCCGCACCGCAAATCAACGCTAAAAATTCTACGGCAAGCTCCGCCGCAGCGCAAAATTTAAATTTAGCTCCAACTCTCGCCACGCCGAACGCGTCCGCCGATAATTTGGCTGAAAATTCCGCGCCAAGCTCCGCATCGGTAGCCGAAATTTTTGAAATTTTAAAATCTACCGCGCCGCAAGCGCACTTCAGATCCGCTCTGCTAAATGAAATTTACGCTTTGAAATTTTACAAAAACGCGCTGTTTGATCTGGCGCTGTCGCAGAGCCCTAGCGCGCTAAAAATCGCTCTTTTGTTTCTGATCTGCGCGGGAGATTTCCTCTTTTACTGCGCGATCTTGCATCTTTGCGCCTTCGTGCTTTTTATGCCGCGAGCCACGTCCGCGCCCAAAATAGGGCGCTTTAGCGGCACGATATTCGCGCTTGCTTACGTCACGCTGTGTTTGATCTGCGCCGCGCAGACGCGCACGGCAGGCAGCGGAGCTGAAGGCGCACATCCTAAAAGCGCGGTCGAGACGAGCGTGCAGATCGTGCTGCAAAGCGGAGAGCGGCTGATTTTAAGCGCGCGTGAGGCGGACGTTCTAAGAGGCGAGCTAAACGCCACGCGCCTTGCCGCGGAGGCAAACGCCGCATCCGCGCTAAATAGCTACATCGACGCCGTTTACGACGAGGGCGCGAGGCTTAGCGCACAGAAAATGGCAGATTTCAATTACTCGTTTCTGAGCGATTATCTGGTGCTGTGGCACGGCGTGTGGGACGATGACGCGGGGGCGTATCTGAATGAGAAATTTGCGCTCTTCGTAAGCGAAAGCTTCCCGAAAGATTTTGGCGAAAATATCGCTAAAATCGCTGCGGCGAACGTCAAAGATTATGAGAGCTCGCTAAATTTTACGCTCAAAAAATACGGCGCGAAAGTTGATCTCAACGTCACGCAGAGCTTCAGCCTAAAAAGCAAGGCGTATCGCGCGAGCGGGACGGGGCTAGGGGCGCTGGGCGGTGTGCTGGGCGCAAAGCTGATAAGCAAGAGTCTCGCTAAAACTGCGGCTAAAACGGGCGCAAAGACCCTTACCAAGGCAGGTGCCAGCGCGACTAGCAGTAGTGCGGGGCTCGTGTGCGGTCCGGGCGCGGTGGTATGCGTGCCCGCGTTTGCCGTAGCTACGTGGTTTGGGCTGGATTTTGCGTTTGCCAAGGGCGACGAGGCGCTCAATCGAGAGGAGTTTGAAGCTGCGATCGTGCGCGATATGATGGCGGCGAAAGAGGAGCTAAAGCGCGCGCTGGCGCAGGATTTCAACGCGACGATAGATGAAATTTCGAGTGAAATTTTAAATTTAGACGGGAAGTAGGGCGGCGGATTATGCCTGCGCAACTTAGACCCGTTGCGAGCGAAATTTTACGGCGGATTATGGAATTTCCATACGCGATGCTTGCGCGACAGCGGCTAAATTTTAAAATTTAATCTAAGCGCAGGCGGCGGGCGGCGTGCATCAAAATGGGCGGCTCGGTAGTCAGTTCAGCAGATGCGAAACAGTAGCGAAACTAGCGGCAAAAAATAGGCGGCACAAAACGAATAGCGTAGCAGATGTGCAATAGACAGTGCCTCTGGCTTTTGAATTTATAAAATTTTATCCCGTGTGAAAATGCAGCGTGATTTAGACCTATTGCGAGTCAAATTTGGTGGCAGATTGCGTAATTTGTCTGCGCAGCGTAGGGCGAAATTTTAAAATTTAATCTAAGCGTAGGCGGGACGGGATTATGGCGCACTTATCGCACTGCCGCGCCCCTTAAATTTTTTAAGAAGCAGCTAAAAATTTTTATATATAATCGCCGCTTAAAACAAGGAGTGCTAATGAAAAAATTCTATCTTAAAATTTCGTTATTTGCGTTTATAACGGTATTCACAGCGATGCCAGCTGCAGCAAAAGTAAGCATAGACGACTTCAAAACCCAAGAGGAAAAAGATTTATCGATCTCTTGCGATGACGGCGATGGGAAATATAGCGCGTGTATGAAACTGGCTGAAATTTTAACCAAAAGATGCGATAACGAAGATTTTAGGAGCTGCGAGATTGCGGGAGAGTTTTTATCGGCATTTGGACGATATAGAGACGCTATCGCTCCTTTAAGCAAGGCTTGCGATGCAAATTTGATGTTGTCTTGCGTTTCGTTAATGACGACAGATATAGCAGCTACGGGAAATATCGATAGGGCGATAAGAAGCTTGGATAAAATTTGCGATGCCAAAATCGACGGCAGTGAGGAATATTGTAAATTTAAAAGCGAGCTTGAAATTTGCTTAAAAGATACGGAATGTAATCCGATAAAAAGAGGCAAAGAGCTTCTAAACTGGATTCTGGAGCAATGATATGAAAAGTTTGGTATTGATAGCGATGTTGGCATTCTAGTGTGCGTATGCTGGTTTTGGTTTTAAAGAAAAGGATTTAGCAAATTTACATTCGCTTTGCAATAAGGGCGACGGGAAATATAGTGCCTGCACGAAGCTAACGGATATATTATCAAAGCATTGTGATAGCGGCAATGCCGAAAAATGCGGAGAACTCGGATATGTGCTATATGAGATGGGCAAGACCGAAGAGTCTATCGCACCACTAGAGAAAGCTTGCGATGCGGATTTGGCGTTTTATTGCTTTAAATTAGGATCTGATGAGCTTGGGCGCACAGATAATATAAATAGAGCGCATGCTAGTTTTTCAAAAGCTTGCAAGCTTGGCATTAAAGATGAAAAACTTCTACAAGTATCTTGCATGGCTGAAGATAAATTAAAAGAGTGTTTAAGCAATAGCGAATGTAATCCATTAAAAGTGATAGAAAGTATTTACTACACGGCTAAAAGTATAATGCAAAATTAAAATTTTTAATTAAGGAGTAAAAGATGGCAAATCCAAAGAGGGGCAAAGAGCGATAATGAAAAAATTCTATCTTAAAATTTCGTTATTTGCGTTTATAGCAGCATTAACAGTGATTCCTGCTGCGGCAAAATCGCATTTGACAAGCTTGATAAAGTTAGAGGATTTTAATAATGAAGAGCAAAGGACGCTTTTTAAATCCTGCGATTACGGTGACGGAAAATACGGTTCGTGTAATAAACTCGTTGAAATTTTATCTAAAGAGTGCGAGAACGGCGATATGCGCTCATGTACTATACAGAGTGATTTTTTACAATCTTTGTTTAGAGAAGAGGAAGCTATGAAATATCTGATTAAGCTGTGCGATGCTAACCTTATCGAATATTGCATGGGGCTAGGTTGGGAAGATATAGAATTTAACGGCAATATACAAAGGGCAATTAGGAGTTTTGAAAAAGTATGCGATAGCAAGCTGAAGAATAGTGAGCTTTTTTGTAGAATGAATGAGGAATTAAAGAGCTGTTTAAAAGATAAAGAATGCAATCCGATAATAAAAGGCAAAGCTCTTTTAAAAAGAACTGTAGAGGAGCTGAAATGAGAAGTATCGGTATTTTATTCTTATTGATTATGATATTGTCGTATCCGTCATTTGCCAAATCTACGGCAGAGGAACAAAATCTTTATAATGAATGCAATAAAGGAAACGGCAAATATAGCTCGTGCACTAAACTAATAGAAATTTTATCTAAAAAATGTGATAGCGGAGATATGATCGGATGTGCCGATGTGGGTTATATTATGGGTTTAGAGCTCGGTATGCGTGAAGCGGCTTTTGTGCCTTTAGAAAAATCTTGCAAGGCGGGTATTGCAGCCTCTTGTTTTAACCTAGGAATTCATGATATTGCGATAAGAGGCAATGTCAAAAGAGCGGCACATAACTACGCTATAGCTTGCGAAAAATATTCAGAGCATCTAGAAAAAGAAAGAATATTTAAACTAAAATCTTGCGCGCTAAAGACGGCTTTAGAAAACTGCTTACGAGATGAGGAGGAACACGATCCCGTAAAGTGTGCGAAAAAAGCCTTTTGGGAAATAAGTGATAAATACGACGCAAATTCAACAAAGGAGTAAAAGATGGCAAATCCAAAGAGGGGCAAAGAGCGATAATGAAAAAATTCTATCCCGTAATTTTGGCGCTTTTGATCTTAATGATGCCGGTCGCGGCAGAGTGCAACCAAAGCGTAGCCGATAGCAAAGAGATAAAATTTACGTCGTTTTCTGATTCAAATTTATATCGTTTAGAGCGGCTGAAATGAAAGCGCTATTTTTAACTCGCAATAAAACAAGCGTGCAAATGGGTGCTTGATATGAGCGAGGAGGAGAAAGAGCAAATTTTATATTTGAGGCGATATTTAAAGCTAGGCTGCAAAGACGGCAATGCGCAAATGTGCAAGGATTTAGGAGCAATAGGAAATTAGGGCAGAATTTTAAATACTAAATTGCCCCACTTGCAAGCTCATAAAATTCGGACTTTAAAATTTAATCTTAATTGGGCTATAATCTTAGAATTAATATTCAAAAAGGAGTTTTTATGCAAACACAAAATAATTTTATAAACCGCGAGCTAAGCTGGCTACGCTTCAATACACGCGTGCTAGAACAATGTAAAAAGGATATCCCGCTAATTGAAAAATTAAAATTTCTAGCGATTTACAGCACGAATTTAGACGAGTTTTATATGATCCGCGTGGCGGGCTTAAAGCAGCTTTTCACAGCCGGCGTTATAACCAGCGGCGATGACGAGATGACGCCTCTTGAGCAGCTACGCGCGATCCGCTCCTATTTAAGAAACGAGCAAACCGAGCTTGAGCAGCAGTATTTCGGCATCCAAAAGGAGCTTTGCAAAAACGGGCTTTTTATCAAAAGCTACGACGAGCTGCAGCCCGAGCTAAAGCCAGCGGCGGACGAGTTTTTTTTCTCGCAGATAATGCCCGTCATCGTCCCGATCGCAGTCGATGCAACCCATCCTTTCCCGCATCTAAACAATCTCAGCTTTTCCCTTGCGGTCAAGCTCTGCGATGAGGGCGCGCCCGAGTCGGTACATTTTGGGATGATTAGAATTCCGCGCGTGATTCCGCGCTTCGTGCAGGTCGCGCAAAACACCTACGTGCCGATCGGCACTATCGTAAAGCGCCACGCGGAGGAGATTTTCCCGGGCTACAAGCTCATCAGCTCCGCAGCTTTCCGCGTCACGCGAAACGCCGACATCGTGATCGAGGAGGAGGAAGCGGACGATTTTATGATGATCCTGGAAGCGGGGCTTAAGCTGCGCCGTAAAGGGGCTTTCGTGCGGCTTCAGATCGAAAAAGACGCCGATGCCGAGCTTTTAGAATTTCTAAATTCCCATCTTAAAATTTTTTACAAAGATATATATGAATACGCCGTGCCGCTTACGCTGGACGGGCTTTGGGAGATCGCTTCCAATAAGGATTTTTCCTTTCTAGCTAACCCGCAATACCTGCCGAAGACTCTGCCCCCCTTTAACGAAAACACCTCCGTTATGAGCGCGATGGAGAAAGAGGATATTCTGCTGATCCATCCTTACGAGAGCTTTGATCCCGTCCAAAAGCTCATCAAAGAAGCCGCGAAGGATCCGAAAGTCATCTCGATCCGCATGACGCTGTATCGCGTGGAGAAAAACTCCCCGATCGTCCAAAGCCTGATCGAGGCCGCAAGCGACGGTAAGCAGGTAACGGTGATGGTCGAGCTTAAGGCGAGGTTTGATGAGGAAAACAACCTGCACTGGGCGAAGGCTCTCGAAGACGCGGGCGCGCACGTAATCTACGGTATCACGGGCTTTAAAGTCCACGCCAAGGTAACTCAGATCATTAAAAAAGAGGACGGCAAGCTAAAATTTTATATCCACTTAGGCACAGGCAACTACAACGGCTCGAGCGCTAAAATTTACACCGACGTGAGCTTTTTTACCTGCGGCGACCGCTTCGATAAGGACACGACGAATTTCTTCCACATCCTTTCGGGCTACAACAAAAACCGCAAGCTTGACAACCTCGCTATGTCGCCGATGCAGATCAAAGAGCGGCTTTTAGCGATGATAAAAAACGAGGAGAAAAAAGGCTCTGCCGGCAGGATCATCGCTAAGATGAACGCTCTTGTCGACGGCGATATGATCAAGGCGCTGTATAAAGCAAGCGCCGCGGGCGTAAAGATCGATCTCATCGTGCGTGGCATCTGCTGCTTGCGCCCGGCGCTTAAGGGCGTTAGCGAAAATATCCGCGTGATCTCGATCGTCGGCAAATACCTGGAGCACGCTAGAATTTTTTACTTCGCGCACGCCCAGCCCAGCCTATATATCGCGAGCGCGGATTGGATGCCGCGAAATTTGGAGCGCAGGCTGGAGCTAATGAGCCCGATTTACAACGAAAATCTGCAAAACAAGCTAAAAGAAATTTTAAAGCTTCAGCTAAGCGACAACGAGCTTGCATTCGAGCTGCAAAGCAGCGGCGAATACCAAAAGATAGAGCTTAAAAAAGGTGAAGAGAGGATCGACGATCAGGAATTTTTAGAAGCTTATTTTAGTAAAATTTATAAAAACATTCGCAAGCATGATGAAAGCGGCACGGCGCTAACCAAGCTTTTGAAGGAGAGCTAACACAGTTCTGTTCGGCTTGTGCCAGGGCTGGCTGCACACCTAGCCCGCGCGCAAGCCGAGCTTGTAAATGCTAAATGAGGAATTTTGCGCCGCAAATGCGCAAGTAGATTTACAGAAATTTCAAAGGGATTAAATGAAAAGATATCTTTATCTAGCCGTTATAGCTATGTTTTGCATGGGCGGAGTCTTTGAAGACGCGGATAAGCTCTATGAGGACGGCGATTATCCTAAAGCGATAAAAATGTGGCAGCGCAGCTGCGACGGTGGAGATACGCGAAGTTGCTATAGGCTCGGAAACTTATATCGATTCGGCAGGAACGTCACTCAAAACTATCAAAAAGCGGCGGATTTTTATCAAAAAGCCTGCGAGAGCGGAGATATGACCGGCTGCTATGAACTTGCAGGACTATACTTCGAAGGCTATGGCGTTAGACAAGATTATCAAAAGGCGGCGAGCCTGCACCAAAAGGCTTGCGACGGCGGTAATATGTTTTCGTGCAATTTGCTTGCAATTTCATACGAATCCGGTATCGGCGTCTCAAGAGACAGGCACAAGGCTATGGTTTTGCGTCAAATGATTTGCGATAACGGTGATGCAGATATGTGCAATAACCTTGCATATTTATATAAAAACAGCGACAAGGTCAGACAGGATTTGCAAAAGGCGGAGAGCCTATATAAAAAAGCGGCTGTTTTGTACCAAAAGAAAGCTCAAATAAATCAAAAGAAATGCAATGAAGGCGACTTATATGAGTGCCAGCGCCTAGCGGATCTATATATAGACGGCAAGGGCGTAGAGAAGGATTTCAAAAAGGCTGCGGATTTATACCAGAAGGCTTGTGATGGCGGCAGGGCGGCGGCGTGCTTGATTCTGGGAGACTTATACAAAGCAAATAATTACCAAAAAGCAGAAAGCCTATATCAAAGCGGGCTAAATTTGCTTAAAAATACTTGCGAGAGCGGGGATGCGGACTCGTGTAGTTATCTAGGGGATTTATACAAAAATGGATGGCAAATTAAACAAGATAGATCCTTAGCAAAAGAATTTTACGGGAAAGCATGCGATTTAGCAGAGCAGATCGGCTGCGACGAATACAAGCAATTAAACGAAGCAGAACTCATCGATGATAAGCACGACATCGCACCGAGCGCGCCTTAATCCGTGAAGCTTGCATGCTTGCGCGCAAACAAGGCTACGCAATTAGCGAGCTATCAAATTTTTTAGAATTTTAAAATTCTAAATTTTATAAATTATCTTAGGCGCAGCTTCCTAGAAATACTAGTCTGCCACGATGCCAGCTATATACTACGCGTAGATAAAATTCTACTCATACGGTATCTACTATGCGACGCGCAATGATTAGATCGTAATCTTTGCCGTGTAAATTTATCGAGCCGGAAAACATAGCATCCGTATGTGCTAAAAATTTCGCAGGCGCACAGCTCTACATTACGCAAATCGCAGGAGAATTTTAATGCCGTGAATCTGCGCGGATTATCTCGCTTCCAGGCAGCGAGAGTCTTTTTGCGGCAATGAGCGCAATCTATTTCTCTTCGCTCTATCTCGCCCGCTTGTGACGACAAATCTTATAAACGCAGTGGTCCTTTAAAAATTTTAACTTCAAATTTTGCTCCGAAGCTCGCTAAATTTAAGAAGAGCCCACACAGATAAATTGTTCTATTTTAGCGCGGCGCACGAGGTTTTAAATTTGCGGCGCCCGTAGGAGACTTTAAAGCTCGCTAAGTTTCGCCGTCGTTAGCACGCAAGGCTGATCCTGCTAGCGATCTTTTGTGCGGTTTATCTCCTTGTATTACTTGCTTAAACTCCCGCCGCAGTATATGTCGGCGCCGGACAAATCATAGCTTCGTTTTAAATTTAATCCTCATATCCTCTAATGCCAATATGCCTTCCCTCTATCTTAGGAACTACGGGCTTCTTTTTAAGCTTAACGCCATACAAATTAATGCCGTAAAGTTTGCTAAGGCGGATAAAATCGACGTTAAGCTCCTCTAAATCGGTATCGCGAAGATCAAGATATTTAAGACTCGTCATATCGTTTATACTCTGCGGTAATTTTTTAATTGCAGTCTCGGAGATATCTAAAATTTCTAAATTTTTTAAATTTCCGATGCTTTCCGGAAGCTGCGTAATATTTTTGCCGTGGATGTAAAGCTCCTTTAAATTATGTAGGTTTCCGATGCTCTCAGGGATTTTCGTAATGGCTTGGCTGTTAATTTTCAGCTCTTCCAAAGCATCAAGCATGCCGATGCTCTCAGGCAGACTCTCTTGCTTATATCTGCCAATATCAAGCTTTTTTAAGCTTTTTAATGCGCCGATACTTTCAGGAATTTCTTGTATATTTTCAGACCAAATATCAAGCTCCTGTAGATTATGCAAATCCCCTAACTCAGACGGGATCGTCTGGACATCCGAATCTATATGAAGCCTTTTGAGCGACGGGATTTTCACGGCGAGCCGTAATCTCTGCTCGTCCATATGACCCCACTCCTCAAGATTGGGTAAATTTACGATGTTTTCAGGAGGAGAGGTAAAATCTTCGCTTAGTTCCTTTAGACTCGGCATTCGCGAAACCTCATCGGGTAGCGCCTCTATATGCGTGTTCGTAAGATATAAAATTTCCAGACTTTTCAGCTCCGCCAGATACGTAGGCAATGTATGCAAAAATTTACAACTGTAACAGTGGAGCTCTCGTAGCTTGCTCATCCCTGTAATCTGCGGCGGCAATTGCGAAATATGCGTTTCATCCAGCTCAAGATATTCTAAATTCTTTAAATTCGCTACATTCGCGCTCAACTCTTTTACGGAGCAACGATCCAAAATCAGAGTCTTAAGATTCGGAATTTTAGAGATATTTTCACTAATCTCCGTAAATTTAGTAGCACGTAAGCCTAAATACTCAAGCTTTTGTAAATTTTGCACGCAAGAGGGCAGATCCGAAACTCTCGTGCCTTGCAGATCGAGCTTTTTTAAATTTGAAAGCAAACAGATTTCGGGCGGAACCTGCGTAACCTCATCCACTCTAATCGGTGAAACGGTCATAAAATTCGCGTTTCTGCCGAAGTCTAGCTCATCAATGTCCGCAAGCTTTTCATACAAATTCCACGTCGTAGCGATATCGCTAAAGAAGTTTTTACCGTAGTAATCCCTCTGTCCTATATCGCTAAAGCGTAGAAAATCCGCCAAGTTTTGCATCTGCGTATTTTGATCCTCGCTCAGCTTTGGGCTAGACTTCAGGCGGATGTCCTGCGCATCGTTTGACATACTAATTTTAATGCCTTTAAAACCGGAGATTGATTGTATGCAGAGCGAAAAAGCAACTGCTATAAATAGCGCGATATAAATCTTTTTCATTTGAGTCGCCTTTTTAAAATTTAAAATTTTAGTATCTAGCTGCGCGATATTTATAAAATTTAAGCGAGCGCTTTGCAAGCTTGATTTAAAAATCCTCACATCGCTCTGCGCTTCGTAAATCCCATCAAATTTTAAAATTTCGGAATTTCGCGCAGCGTCTTAAAGACAGGGCAAAATTCCGAATCAAAGGACGCTTGTAAATTTTATTTATACGCCTTAATCGCTTTGTCTAGGATTTTCTCTGCCTCGGCGGCGCTTGCAAAATCCTTCACTTTGACCCATTTATTTGGCTCTAAAAGCTTGTAGGTTTCGAAGAAATTTTTGATCTTATCCAGCGTCGCTTTAGGCAGATCGGAGATAGATTTAATGCCCTCAAATCGCGGATCGATCTTGCTAACCGGCACGGCAAGCAGCTTCTCGTCCATTCCGCTTTCGTCCTCCATCATCAAAACGCCGATTAGGCGGCACGGGATCACGCTGCCTGCGGCAAGTGGGTATTCGTTTAGCACCAAAACATCCGCAGGATCGCCGTCGTCGGCTAGGGTGTTGGGCACGAAGCCGTAGTTTGCGGGGTAAAACATCGCGCCGTAGAGCACGCGATCTACGCAGAGCGCACCGCTTGCTTTGTCTATCTCGTATTTGATATTCGAGCCGTAAGGGATCTCGATTACCGCGTTGATTTTATCGGGGTTTGAGCCCACTTTTATCTTTGAAAGATCCATAGTTTTCCTTTATTTAGAATTTAAAATTTTGATATTTTTCACGTCTATCGTCGTTTTTGTAAAATCTTTATCGATCTCGCCAGTGATTCGCACGAGCGTATTTTCATCCACGCTCACGCCGCGCCAAACGTCATCATCGATCTCAACCTCGATGCTATCGCCGTTTTGATCTACAAATCTATAATGTTCGCGTCTGAGTTGAGATTTTATCTTGCCGTCGATTACGACAAAAGAATCATCTCTTAATGTAAGCGCTTCTTTGACGCTTGACGGCTGATTTTGCGCCGTCGCACCGCTTGGGACAAACCCGCCCGCGGCGAATGCAGCCGCGCACAAAGCCATATTAATTAAAAATTTTCTAACCATATCTATCCTTAAAATTTTAATCTCTGCGTTTGCAAACAGATTCGAAATTTTATTAAATTTAAAAACCCCGCTCATATTTAACGCTTGCATTAAATTTGCGGCGCGAGCTTTTAAATTTACGCTTAAAATTTGGCTATCTAGCGCGACGGCGAGCTATAAATTTAAAGGCACGCTCGTGCTAAAGACGCATTAAATTTAAGCGCGATTTGCGCCGCTTGCGCTATGAAAAAGAAGCCAAAGGCGCTTAAAATTTAAGCCGCCCCAAGCGCGCTAGCCTAATTTTTCGATCTGCGCGGCGATTATAGCGTTTATGTCCGCTACGATCTCCTCGACCGTGCGCTCGCCGTTTACGCTGTAAAATACGCCCGCGTCGCCGTAAAATTTACGGATATCCTCGATCGGCTCTGAAAATACCGCCATGCGGTTTTTAAAGACTTCCTTGTTATCGTCCGCCCCGCGAGCGCGCCCCAAAACGCGCTGCTCGGCGACCTCCTCGCTGACGCACACCTCGATGACTGCGCTAAGATTTACATCATCGTCGCCTCGCAGTACCTCGTCTAGCTTATTCATCTGCTCGACGCTTCTTGGATAGCCGTCGATGATGATGAAGTCTTTAGGTGAGCTTTTAATCGCGCTAACGATAGCATTTACGACGATATCAAGCGGCACGAGATTGCCTTTAGAAATGAAGCCATCTATCTGCCTGCCCAGAGCGCTGCCGCTTGCTACCTCGGCGCGTAGCAGATCGCCCGTGGAGTAGTGCTCGATGCTTTGATTCATCTGAGCGATCATACTCGCATCGGTCGTTTTGCCGCTGCCAGGAGCGCCGATGATTAAAAAAAGGCTTTTCATTTTTGCTCCTTCTTATGAAGCCTAAGACCTAGCTCGCGAAGCTGCTCGTCTGTAACGACGCTAGGAGCTTTGGTGAGCGGACACTGCGCGCGCTGCGTTTTAGGAAACGCGATAACCTCGCGGATACTGCTTGAGCCAGTAACCAGCATCATCAGCCTATCAAAGCCGATCGCGATACCTCCGTGCGGAGGCGCGCCGAAGCTTAACGCATCGAGCAGGAAGCCGAATTTCTCTCTCTGCTCTGCAGGCTCGATCTTAAGCAACCTAAAGACCTTTTCTTGAATGTCCGCTTTGTGGATCCTGATGCTGCCGCCACCAAGCTCAATGCCGTTTAGCACGACGTCGTAGGCAATCGAGGTAATATCCTCCAAATCTGGCTCGTCGGGATTGTTCGGCATAGTGAAAGGATGGTGCATCGCGGAGTAGCTGCCGTCGTCGTTTTGCTCAAACATAGGGAAATTTACGACCCACAAAAACTCAAGCCTGTTCGGATCTATGAGACCAAGCTCGTTTGCAAGGAAAATTCTAAATCTACCCATATAATCAAGCACGATTTTCTTTTTGCCCGCGCCGAAAAATACGACGTCGCCGACTTTAAGCTCGCAGCGCTTGATAAGCTCGTCCAGCTCGCTTTTTTCAAAGAATTTTACCAGCGGCCCCTTTAGACCGTCCTCTTTTACTTGGATAAACGCAAGCCCTTGCGCGCCGAATTTTTTCACGTACTCCTCAAAGCCTTGCATCTGCCGCTTGCTAAATTTCAGATCGCCGCCCTCGACTTTGAGCGCTTTTACGCGATTAGCCTTGCGGTCTTTGGCTAAATTTGAAAAAATTTCGTTGCTCGATTTTTCAAAAATATCGGCTACGTCGATGAAAGGCATATCGTAGCGCAGATCGGGTTTGTCGCTGCCGTAAAGCTCCATCGCGTCTTTGTACTCCATATGTCTAAAAGGGGTGACGATCTCGCGACCGCAGGATTTAAAAATGTCCTTTAAAACCTCCTCGGCTACGCGCATTACGTCGTACTGGGTATTGAAGCTCATCTCGATATCGATCTGCGTAAATTCCGGCTGGCGGTCGGCGCGCAGGTCCTCATCGCGGAAGCAACGCGCGATCTGGAAGTATTTATCAAAGCCCGAGCACATCAAAAGCTGCTTGAAAAGCTGCGGACTTTGCGGAAGCGCGTAGAAGCTGCCCGGATAGACGCGGCTAGGCACCAGATAATCCCTAGCGCCCTCAGGCGTCGCGCGCGTTAAGATCGGCGTTTCGACCTCCACAAAGCCCAGCCTATCGAGCGCGTTTCGCGCGGCGATCGCAGCCTTGGAACGCATCTTAAATTTATCGAAGCTTCCATCGGCGCGCAGATCCAAAAAGCGGTATTTCAGCTTCGTTTCCTCATTGACGCTTTTATCGCCGATTACGAAAGGAAGCGGTTTGCTTGGATTTTCGATCTGCAGATCCTCTACTACGACTTCGATGTCGCCGGTTTTTAAATTTGGATTTTCCAGCCCCTCGCCGCGAGCTCGGATCTTGCCGACGGCTTTTAGGACGAATTCGTTTCGCACGGTATTTGCTACCTCGTATGCCGAGTGGCTATCTTTGGGATCACAGACTAGCTGTAAAAGCCCGCTTCGGTCGCGCAAATCTATAAAAATCACGCCGCCGTGGTCGCGGTAAGAATTTACCCAGCCGCACACGGTTACACTTTTGCCGATATCGTTTTTACTCAAATCGGCGCAATAATGACTTCGCAAATTTACTCCTTTAAAATTATTTGTAAAACGCAAGTATAGTTAAATTTTGCTTTTACAAAGCTAATTTTTTATAAAATAAAACTATGGAAAACAAAATTCATAAAAACCTTAAATTCGCGGGGCTAATAGCCAAAAAATCAGAAGAGATTCGCCCCGTCGTGGAGCAAATTTGCGAAATTTTAAAAGCGCAAGGTATTGAGCTTTTGCTTGAAGAGGACGGAGCGGAATTTTTCGGCCTTAAGTCGCATACGCTTGCAGAAATTTTAAAAAAGACCAATTTTTTAATTAGCCTCGGCGGCGACGGCACGCTCATCGGGCTTGCGAGGCTACTAAGCGACAAAAACGCCTTTATTTTGGGTATCAACGCGGGCACTTTGGGCTTTTTAACGGACGTGCAGCCGAGCGAATTTGCAAAATTTTTAAAGGAATTTCTGCGCGGCGAATACGAGATCGAGCGCCCGTTTTTGCTTGAAGTGATACTGGAAAACGGCAGCGGCAAGATCGTCCGTAAGACCGCATTTAACGACGTCGTAATCACCCGCAGCCATATCTCTTCGATGGCGAAGATCGATGCGTTTTTAAATAGAAAATATTTCAACACCTACTACGGCGACGGCGTGATCGTAAGCTCCGCCGTGGGCTCGACCGCGTATAATATGAGCGCGAACGGTCCGATCGTCTATCCGCTGTGCGACGTGTTTTGCGTCACGCCAATCTGCTCGCACAGCCTGACGCAGCGGCCTTTGATCCTGCCAAAAGAATATCTCGCGAGCTTCAAAAACGCCGGAAGCTCCGAAGTTAGCGTCGTCATCGACGGACAAGATGTTTTTGATATGGCGGAATTTCACAGCGTGAGCGTTAAAATTTCGCACGCAAAGGCAAATTTAATAAAACGCAGAAGCTACGATTATTTCGACGTTTTAAAAGCCAAACTCAGATGGGGGCACGGCGGATGCTAGAAAGAATTCATATTAAAAATAATCTAGGTTTTTGCGAGAGCGAGCTTAGTTTTGGTCCGGGACTTAGCGTATTTACAGGTATCAGCGGCGCGGGTAAATCGGTATTAATAGGCGCGATTTTAGCGGTGTTCGGTCTTAAAGAATGCGAGGCTGAGCTCATAGAAGCGGACGTAGAGCATCAATTTGATATGGAAAATTTCGGCTTGATAAACGATACGCCAAATATTTTTCGCGTCCTAAAAGAGCGTAGCTTGCGATACTTTATAAATTCTCAATCGGTCTCAAAAAAAAATCTAAGCATGATCGCCGGCGAATACGTGAAATTTTTAGGCGCGAAAAACGCCGGAGAAATGAGTAGCGACAGCTTGCTAAAATTACTTGATTTTATCGCCGCGAAAAAAGATGCGGCGCACGCGCAAAGCTTATTGGAGCTTCAGGGCGCCTTTGTGGAATTTAGCCGCACAAAAAAGCAGCTGGATGAAATTTTGGATCAAGAGCGCAAGATCGAGGAGTTAAAGGAATTTGCTCGCTTCGAGATTGAAAAAATCGAGCGCGTATCGCCTAAGATCGGCGAATACGACGAGCTTTTGCAGATCAAAAAAAAGCTTAGTAAAAAAGATAAGATCGAGGAACTTTGGGCTAGGGCGCAGGGCGTTTTTGAGCTGGAGCGCAGCGTCATCGAAGCGCTAAGTCTTAGCGGGCTGGATAGCGCGTTTTTCGAGGATGCGATGAACGAGCTGCGGCTAAAGCAAGAAAGCTTGAATTTAGACGAGCTCGAAAATATTGACATAGAGAAAATTTTAGATCGTATTGAAGCTCTTAGCGCGCTAAATAGGCGCTACGGAAGCATAGAAGAGGCTTTGGCTACGCTTGAAGCGCGCAAGAAAGAGCTTGAGCATTACGAGCAGTTAAGTTTTGAAAAAACCAAGCTACAAACGGAATTTAAACGCCTTAGCGAAAGCACCGCTACCCTTGCCGAAAAAATCAGCGAGGCTCGCAAGGGCACCAAAAAACGGCTCGAGGATCTGATAAATTCCTATCTAAAGCAGCTTTATATGGACGGAGTGGAGCTTAGTTTTAAGCCTACGGCGCTTAGTGAGTGCGGCACAGACGAAATTTGCGTCAGCTTGTGCAAGACGGAATTTAAAAATTTAAGCTCAGGCGAGACGAACCGCCTGCGCCTTGCTTTTATTGCTGCGAGCTTGGAGCTTACAAATAACGGCGAGGGAATTTTGATCTTAGACGAGATTGATTCAAATTTAAGCGGAAAAGAGGCGATGAGTATTGCAAACGTGCTGGTAAAAATTTCAAAATTTTATCAAATTTTTGCGATCTCGCACCAGCCGCAGCTTAGCTCAAAGGCTGCGTCACACTTTTTAGTAAGTAAAACGAACGGCAAATCTAGCGTGAGGTTATTAAGCGAAAATGAGAAAATAACAGAGTTAGCTCGTATGATAAGCGGCGAGACTATTACTGCAGAAGCCCTGGAATTCGCTAAAAAGCTAAGACAAAGCTGAAGGAATTTTAAGCTTAAGTTTAAATCTGAAATTTTTTGCTACAATACCGCGTTTAATTTAAATTTAAGTGTGATTTTGCAAAACGACGTAAAATCCGCTTCGAAAAATTTTATCAAGTGAGTTTTATGATTATAGATACACATTGCCATTTAGACGATGCTAGTTTCGATACCGATTTGGACGCGGTAATTGAGCGCGCCACGATTGCAGGCGTGCGCAGCATCATCATTCCCGGTGCCGATATGGCAGACCTAGATAAGGCATGTAAAATTTCACACGCGCGGAATAATGTGTATTTTGCCGTAGGGGTGCATCCATACGAGATAGATTCTTTCGATATGGAGGTGCTGAAGCGGTATGCTGACGATCCCAAATGCGTGGGCGTTGGCGAATGCGGTCTTGATTACTTCAGACTTAAGCATCAAGAGAGCAAGGAAGCCAAAGCCTTAGAAATCTCCCTCCAAAAAGACGCCTTCATCTCACAAATCGATCTAGCAACACAACTTCAAAAACCACTTATAGTCCATATCCGAGAAGCAAACGAAGATAGCTTTGGAATTCTAAAAGATCGCGCCGGCGATTTATGCGGCGGTGTTTTACACTGCTTCAATGCCAGCAAGCTTTTGCTAGGTCTTAGCGAATACGGATTTTACTTCGGTATCGGCGGAGTTTTGACATTCAAAAATGCAAAAAACTTAGCTGAGATCTTACCGCAAATTCCGCAAGAGCGCCTCTTAATCGAGACGGATGCACCATATCTAACTCCGCATCCGTATCGCGGCGAGCGCAACGAGCCTGCATTTACGAGACTCGTGGTAGAAAAAGTCGCGGAAATTTTAAGCCTAAGCGTAGAAGAGGTCGAAGCAATAACGACTCAAAACGCCTGTAGGCTTTTTGGCGATAAAATCAAAGGAGAGATATGAAAGCCATAAAATTTATACTGCTAGCCCTACTTTTAGTGGGCGAAGCGTTTGCGAGCCAGCCCGGTCTGATGCGCGCAAATCACGACTATATTTTAAATCAATTCGGCATCGAAAATAACGAATCGAGCAAAAACGTAGTCGCGGGCATATTCCGTGCGATCAATGCAAGCGATCGCAAGCAGTTTAAGCATATCGTGACTTCGCAGTCGCACAATGCCTACTTAGTCAAATCCGAGGTCGATAACATCGAAGCTCCGGAATTCTTATTGTATTTGGCAATGGTAGAATCTCATCTTAAAAACACCGTAACTTCGGGCGCTAGCGCAGGTGGTATGTGGCAGCTGATGCCGGCAACTGCGAAAAATTTCGGTCTTAGAGTAGATAGCGCCGTAGATGAGCGTCGCGATCCCGCAGCCTCTACGGATGCTGCGTTTTCGTATATTTTGCATCTGAAGCAAAATTTTGGCAAGTGGTATTTAGCGCTAATGGCGTATAATTGTGGCGATCAAAAGCTTAAAAATGCGATTGCAGCTACTGGCAGCGATGATCTGGATCGCTTGCTAAAAAGTCCCGCACTTCCTAATGAGACTAAGAATTTTATCAAGCGCATTATTAAATACGCTTACATTGCTCAAAATGAAAATATGCGTAAAATTCTGCTTTTTGAAAGCGAGCCGTGGGGGCTAAAGCGTATCGCAGTAGCTCCGGGCACAAAGCTAAGCGCGGTTGCAAAACAGATCGGAATTTCGCCATCGCAGATGCAGGACTACAACGCGCATATTAAAAACGGAATTTCGCCGCTTAACGGCAAGTACTTCTTTTATATCCCACAAAGCAAATATGCAGAATTTGTCGTAAATCAAGGCGCATTTCAAGCGTATGAACCACGTCTGAAACAGCGCAAGCCAGGACGCGTGTTAGCAGGTTTGGCGAACGAGCTTAGCCTCAAAGACAAAAACGAAATAGCGCTAAATAATATAAAATTCAACAAATAAGATCGGATCGTAGGTGTCGTACCAGAAAATCGCTCTTTTTAGTGCGCTTTTTGCGCTGATTCTTGCCGGTTGCTCGTTTCGCACCGCACCGTCGTCTAGATCGTCTGCGGGCGGTGCGGGCAAGATCGGCAAAAACTCTCCCGCCACCATGCGCCCTTATAAAATCAACGGCAAAACCTACTATCCAGAGCAAGTAAGCGTCGGTGACACTCAAATCGGCATCGCCAGCTGGTATGGGCCGAATTTTCATGGCAAATACACCTCAAACGGCGAAATTTACGATATGAACGGCATGACCGCCGCGCACAAAACCTATCCAATGAATACTATGGTAAAGGTCACGAATCGCGACACCGGCGCTATCGCAACCGTGCGCATCAACGATCGCGGTCCATTCGTAGATGGTCGCATCATCGATCTTAGCAAAACAGCTGCTAATTTAGTAGGCGTATTTGCCAAAGGTACGGCGCCGGTAAAACTCGAAGTAGTGGGCTTTTATGGGCATACTATCGCCAAAGGCTCGCCGAAAGCAACCATTGTCGGCGGAAATTTTATGGTGCAAATCGGTGCGTTTAGAAACAGAAGCGGCGCACAAATTTATCAGCGCGATTACCACGGCACGGCGGGATATCCTGCGATCATCAAAGAATTTAGCATAGATGGCGCGCCGATTTATCGCGTCTTTTTAAGTGGATTTAAAAGCGAGGATGAGGCGAGAGATTTCGCGCATAATGGCAAGTTTACTGGAGCTTTCATCGTAAGGGAGTAGCAGTTTTACTTGACGGCTTTTACCTTCGTTTTTTTGCTTGATAAGGGTTTTGTTAAATTTATTTGTGAGCTACTTGCAGTAAAATTTCTCGTCATCTAATAGTTATCTGCTTTAGCTGCGGCGAAGTGCAAACTACTTGCAAGCTATTCGTAGCAAAAATTGCGCCTGCCCGCTTGAGTTTTGCTTTTTAATAGGACACCGTGGCTGATAAAATTTCTATATTGATAGGGGATAAAGCATGCAAAAATATCCGGAAGTTTATAGTTTAGAAAAGAGTTTGGCTATACTTGAAAAATATAAAGACGGGCTGAGCGTAGAACAATACGAGCAAAACAGATCTATCATCTGCAACCACGCGATAGAGGGTATGTTTGCAAACGAGCAAGATATAATCGATCTTATCAAGGTCGATAAGGGAGAAAAAACGCCCGATGAGATAATAAACGAATATAAAAAAGAGTGGGGCGTTTTATAGCGTAGTAGAAAATTGAAATTTGATAGTGAAATATTAGATGTATTTAAACGCAGCTCTTCGGTTCTTTGAATTTTAATCGTGCAGAAAAGTTACGACTTCATGTTCCTTTGGCAAAAATTTTCTGCCATCAATGCCGTCATCTCCATATTCCAATAATGCTTCATTTAAAATTTCATAAATTTCATCCATTGAAATATCTCCAATATCAGAATTTACGCTTTGGAATTTATATTTGATTTTAAATGGATTTTCCGTGAAATATTTACTCGTAGCCTCATCATAAATTCGCCTTATATCAAGCTCGATATCTCTACATTTATAGTGAAACAACCAAATATCCTCACCCGTATAGCCATCTCGCGGATCCGGCATAGATGCCAAACATACATGAATAAGCCAAGCATCTCTTTGCCTATCGATAACCCAATTCATCCAATCGGTATCATTATCCTGGATTGGGTATGTGTAATTGTGTTTCATCAATAACTCGTTCATATTGCTTAAAATATCATATTTCTCCAAGTCCTCTTTAGAAATATATTCTGCTACAAACGCCATCTAGCCCTCCTTGAGAAATTCTATAATTTAAAGTAGATCGCTCGTATATAGACCAAACAAAGACGAGAGCTCAAATTTAATCCTTTTACTGACGAGAACTTATCGTTAAAGCTGCCAATTTATATGCGATTATCATCAATTCTTACTATAATTTTTCGTAAAATTCGTTATGAAATTTAAAAATTTCAGGCGCTTTGTCACTCGCCACCTCTTTTAAATTTAGCGTCCAAAAATACGCAGAATTTCACGCCGTATAGGTAGAAAATCCAGCTTATGTAGATCCACAGAAAGAAAAATAACGCGACCGAAAACGAGCCGTAGATACTAAGATAGGTTTTGTTATAAAAGACGTATTGCGCGAAAACCAGTCTTGAAAGCCACCATAAAATCGATGCTACGAGCGATGAGGCAAGCACCGCTTTTGCGCGGATCTCGCGGTTGATCGCCGTAGCGTAAGTGATCGCAAAGATCCCCCAAACGATTAAGTAGGGTAGAATTTTAAGCAAATTTATCCAGCTCGTAAGCTCGGTTTTATTTAGTAGCTCCTGAAGCTCGCCGCTGATATAAAACGACGCTCCAAGCCCCACAGGAGCGAGCGTCATCAGAGTCCAGTAGGTGCTTAGGCTTTTAAAAAAGCTCCGCTCGGGCGAATGCGAAATGCGCGCAATTATTGCTTCAAAGTCTCCGAAAAATAGCACCGACGTAACTAGCACCGCGCAAAAGCCCGTTACGCCAAGGCTTAGCCCGTTTGCCATAAATTCCTCGATATAGTGCGCCATGCTCGCTTGATTTGCGGGCAGGAAGTTTGAAAAAATAAAGCCCATAATCTTGTCGTAGTAGCCTTTAAAGCTTGGCAGCTGCATAAAAACGCTAAGCGAGACCATCAGCACCGGCAGTAGCGCCAGAATCGTGTGAAAGCTAAGGCTTGATGCATGGTGCATGAGCTCGGTATCGTAGAGGCGGTGGAAGTTTTTAAGTCGGTTTTGTGCTTGCTTAAGCGCCGGTATTAGTTTTTTCATACGGGCGATTTTACATTAAAAATTTAGAATTTCATATAAATTTGCGCAATTTTTCTTTTGTATCGCAGTATATTGTCTATGAAATTTTAAACTGCAAAAATACGACTACAAATATATAAATTTATATCTCGAATTTAGTCTAAATTTAGGAAAATTTTTCTAATATGCTAAAAAAATAATATTAAATATATCCATAACGAAGGGAAAATAATGGAACGAAGGAAAACGATGAAATTTAAAATTTCATTAGCGGCATGTATGTGCTTACTATGCAGCAGTTTGGCTGCAGTGCAAAGCGGCAGTAATTCTGCGCCTGAAAAATCGCAGAATATGGGCGTAATCGAGGTAAATTCCGTCGGCGATAATATCAGCGAGAGCGGCATCGACGAGGGCTTTTTGAGCAAAAACGTGCAGCAAGGCATGCTTGCCGGCAAGCGCGCACTTGATCTTCCCTATCAGATCAACACGATCAGCAAGGAAATCATAAATCACCAAGGTGTCACCGGCTACGAGGAGGCGGTCAAATACTTCCCGTCCGCGCAGATTCAGATGCGCGGCGGCGCCACGGTCGGACGTCCGCAGACGCGCGGTTTTGAGGGTAGCGTCGTAGGCAACAGCTTCTGGGACGGCTTTTATACGATTTCGACGACGGCGATTCCGATGGCGATGTTTGAGAGCTTTCAGGTGCAAAACGGCGTCGCAGGCTCTCTCTACGGCGCGCAAAATCCGGTCGGGATTTTCAGCTACACGCGCAAGCGCCCCGTAAAAGATCAATACATCATCTGGAGCGATTATATGTCGCGAAGCAATCTAGGTCTTGGACTTGATCTATCCGATAAATTTGAAAAATTCGGCTACCGCGCGGTGTTTTACGGATCAAACGGCGACAGACAACCGAAGGGCTCAAATTTGCAGCGCCGCCTAGCCAGCGTCACGATGGAATTTTATCCTACGGGCGATCTTATTTTTGAAACCGCGGCTAGCTATTATGAGCACAATACCAAGGGTTTTGCGGGGCAGTTTGCCCTCGGCGTTAAAGACGGCAAGATTACGGACGGAATTACGCTTCCAAGGGCGGTGGATTCCTCAGAGCGTGGATTAGGACAGAGCTTTGGAGGAATGCATCTAAAAACCACTACCGCAAGCGCTAAATTTAAATTTACGCCTACCGATAAATGGTATTTAGAGGGCGGCTTTCAGTTTCAGCGCACCGATCGCGACATTCACAGCGTCGTAAACTATTTGCTTCCTGAAGGGTTTGATTGCGCTAATTACGCTGCTTTGCCGAATAATAGAAAGCCTGCTATATGTTTAAGTAACCCAAATGCGAAGTGGACGAAGCCGGGCGATTATTATACTCAACATAGCGGCGGTGCTACGGCGGCATATAGATTCGATCTACCAAGCGGCTATCTCAAGGCCAATACGCAGTTTAACACGGGCGATATCGAGCATGATTTCAGCGTGCAGACCAACGGCTATCACTGGACGCAGGATAGATATAAGATCGCAAGCACCAACTACACCTCACCTACTATAGGCAATATCTACGATCCTAAAATTCTAAATTACACCGGTGCTAGACGCGGAAGCGGTCTGTATCACTACGCTGTTTTGGATATGTATAACGTCTCGGTGCTAGATGATATCACGATAAACGATAAATTTGACGTGATGCTAAGCGCATCTAAGGCGTGGATGAGGCAGGAATCCTACAATAATCGCCAGCAAAGACTTGTTAAAGCCTACAGCGATTCGGGCTATAGCTGGGCGGGCAGCTTGATCTTTCATCCGGTAGAGGATGCCAGCATCTACTACACCTACGCAGATAGCTTGCAGCAGGGCTCTACCTATGTTTATAAGAGTGGCCCGCATAACGGCGAGGTCGCATCTACGTCGCCGTATCGCTCCAAGCAGCACGAGATCGGCGCTAAAATTCGCGTAGCCGATATGATCGATTTTAGCGTGGCGTATTTCGATATACGTCGTCCGATCGCCTACTTAAATAGCTCTACGGGGCTTTATGGCATAAACGGCGAGCAGCGCAACCGTGGATTTGAGTTTATGAGCGGCGGACGAATTACGCAAAATTTAAGCGTGCTAGGAGGCTTTACCTACATCGATCCTAAGATGCATAACGTAAGTATCGCGGGTGCTAATCGCAAGGTCGCAAACGGCATCCCTAAAATCAATGCAAATTTAATGCTTGATTACGTGATCCCGGGCACCGATAAGCTTGCGATCAGTACAAATTTTCACTACACTGGCAAGATGTATCTGGACGATCTAAACACTCAGCACACGCCTAGCTTTTTCGTTACTGATATCGGCATTAGATATACGAGCGAGCATCTTTTAGGCGATAAGACCACGCTACGTTTCAACGTAAATAACGTATTTAACAAAAAATACTGGGCGGGAATGTATCCTGCGAGCGCCGACGGTGCGGGCGGTCTTAACGTAACTAGCGTGCTAGGCTCGGCAAACGGCGTAACGCTTGGAGAGAGCAGAAGCTTCATGCTCTCTGCGGAGGTAAAATTTTAAAATCTAGCGAGTTTAAAATTTTTGCTTAAGCGGCGCGAATGGTTATGGCGTCGCTTTTAAATTTATGAAATTTTATCGCTCCAGGCAGCAAGACTAATTTTAACGAGGCTTGTTTTAATTCATTTTAAAATTTAAGCCTCGGATTTTGAAATTTTAAACCTTGATTTTAAAATTTTGATCTTTAAATTTTTAAGTCGCTGCGCCTAAGCTCGCCCGCAAAATTTATCCGCGCGCGGTTTAAAATTTAGCCGTTTTTGGTTATAATCTTTGCAAAACCACGAAACGGAGAGCAATGAAACAAGTTTTAATCATCGCAAGCGGAAAGTTTGCGCGCCATTTTTTATCCAAAGTTTGTAAAATCAAAGATGTCATCAGATCATATCGCGTCATAGCTAAAAATACGGATGCCGTGCCCTCAGAGCTTGAAAACGAGTCAAATTTTTCGGTAGAAATTTTTGATCCTACGAGCATTGAGCGGTTGCGCGTGGTGCTAGCAGAAGAGGAATTTGACCGCTGCATAGTGATAATGGAGGATGAATTTGACACTAAAGTAACGCTTGAAAATTTAAAGACGCTCGCTCCGGATTTAGAGCTTTATGTGGCTGATTTTTGGGGACTTTTGCGCGAGAATAAAAATGAAGCTCACGTAAAAATCGTAAATACCCTCGCGCTAAATTCCTCGCGTTTCATTGGCTTCTTGCCCGATAGCCCCGTTTTTGCTGATAATATCGGGCTTGGACGCGGAGAGATAATGGAGGTAAAAGTGCCCGTAGGAAGCTCGTTTGCGTATAAAAAAATCAGCACGCTTTCTAATGCCAAATATCAAATTCCGATGATCTATCGTCACAACAATTACATCGTAACGACACCCGGCTCGCGGATATATCCGAATGATACGATTTTAGTCGTTGGTGAGCCTAGTGCGCTGCGAGCGGTGTTTGCTGAAGTAAAAAAGCAAAGCGGACAATTTCCATCGCCGTTTGGGCTAAATATTTTCGCGCTAATCGATATGAAAAAAATGAGCGGTGACGAGATAGCTAGGACGGTTAGGGCGCTTGAGTTTTTGGATTTGCATATTAGAAATCATAAAATTTATCTGCGAATTTTAAATCCGCTGTTAAACGACGCTTTTAGCGAGCTTAAAGCGCTGTGTGAGCGGGATAAATTTGAAATTCTCATCGATTACTCGGGCGAATTAAATTTAAAGCGCGACGTGAGCGAAAATAAAGCAGGCTTGGTAGTTTGCTCAAGCGGAGTTTTTGAGGCGAAAAAAGCAGCGCTTAAAGCGCTTGAAATTCCGGTGTTAAGCCTTGGAGAGGGCGAGCTAAAAGATGTGCGTAAAAGTGTCGTGCTAAGTGCCGGCGAGCGGCTTCGCGAAGAATCAAGTATCGTCTTTGACATCAGCTCGCAGCTAGGGCTAGACGTGTATTTGTATCTTTTCGGCGAGAGCGAAAAAGGCGAGTTTGCGCAAAGCTACGTAAGCTTATCGAAGCTTTTTAAGCAGAGTTTATTCGTGATTCCTTGCGAGCGGCAAAATCCGATTTTAGCGCTAGGTAGCGAGCGAGATCTGCTGCAGTTCGTGCCATTTAATGATAGAATTTTGGCGCGCAAGCTCACATCGATTTTCAATCAGGATTTAGACCGGATGTATTTCAAGCTAGGCAAAAATCATCAAATTTTCGTTCCGAGCGATTACGGGTATGAAAAGTAATCGAAATTTATGTTACAATTACCCAAAAATCAAAGGTAGCGTATGAAAATCGATCTTAATTTAGACAAAAAATACAGCGTTTTTATCGACGAATTGCAAGAGATCAAACTCAAAGGCAAGGTCGCTATCGTGACAAACCCCAAAGTAGGCGGGCTGTGGCTTGATTTCTTACTGCAGCGGCTAGATTGCGAGCAAAAATTTATCATCACGATCCCGGACGGCGAAGAGTATAAAAATACCGCAAGCGTGGAGCAAATTTTAGAGCATCTTTTTAGCTCCAAGCTTGATCGCAAAAGCACGCTCATCGCTCTTGGTGGCGGTGTTATTAGCGATATAACGGGCTTTTGCGCGAGCATTTATGAGCGCGGCATCGATTTTATCAATGTTCCTACGACCTTGCTAGCGCAAGTGGACGCGAGCGTCGGCGGTAAGACTGGCGTAAATAATCGTTTCGGCAAAAATTTAATCGGCTCATTTTATCAGCCGCGCGCGGTTTATTGCGAGAGCAAATTTTTATCGACGCTTCCTGCGCGAGAGTTTGCGGCGGGCGTTGCGGAGGCGGTAAAGATGGCTGTATGCTTTGATGTCGAACTATTTAAATTTTTCGAGACGCACGATCTAAAAAGCGCCGATGAAATTTCGCACGTAATCGCTCGCTGTGTGGAGATTAAAGCGGGCGTCGTAGAGCGAGACGAGCGCGAAAGCGGCGTGCGTGCAGTGTTAAACTACGGACACACCTTTGCTCACGCTATAGAAAAAATTACTGATTATAAAAAATTTTTGCACGGCGAGGCAGTGGCGATCGGTATGGTGATGGCAAACGCGCTAGCACGTCGCCTCGGTAAACTAAGCGGCGAACAGGAGGAGCAGATCCGTAAAGTGCTTCAAAAATTCGCGCTTCCGATAAAATTCCACGTAGCGGACGCGGACGCATTTTACGAGCTGTTTTTTCTCGATAAAAAGAGCGAAAACGGCAAGATAAAATTTATCCTGCCCGACGGCATTGGCAAATTCTACGCTTCCAAAGAGATCGCAAAAGATGAAGTAATCGCAGTGCTGAAAGAGTTTGAATGAGAGCGCTTGCGGCTATTTTTTTGATTTTTAATCTTGCATTTTGCGAGGCAAATTCTACGCTCTCCGCCGCGCATACGCGCTTAGAATCTAACGCTAGCTCTGCCGCTAGTGAGAAGAAAGATGAAAATTCTAAGCTATCCGCGTCGCTAAAAGATCAGATCCGTGTTATTGACGATGAGATCAAAAATAATATCTGGGTCTCTCGCTTTTCAAATTTCATCGGCTATCAAAATTTACAAAAGCAATCCAGCCAGCTCGAAGCGGAGCTAAAAAAGAGCGCCGGTACCGATAAGATCGCAGAGATTCAGAAAAGACTCCGCGCCGTAAAAGAGCAGCTCATACTGCTAAAAGAGTATGAAAAATCTCCGTTTTTAGATATCATCGCGATGCCCGAAACTCCAGAGCCTGCGCGCATTACAAATCCTTTTTCGATAATTTCCGGTTTTTCTACGATTAGAAATTTGCAAGCTCAAAAGATGGAGCAGAAAAACGCCATCGAAAATATTAAAGCTTTAATCGATAAACTTGAAGCAAAAAGGGCGCTATATGAGCGTTTGATGCAGATTGATACGGACGCAAGCGCTGCGGCGGAGCTTAAAAGCTTAGATTACGAGCTTAGCGAGTTTAGCTCCGCGTACGAGATCGCGCAGACTACATACGACGTTTACGAAAAAAAGATCAACTCCCAAATCGCCGTGCAGACTGCGGATATAAAAGCTCAAATCAAGCGCGCGGGAAACATCGCCATATGGATACTCGTAGTCATCGCACTGTCGTTTTTCTGCAAGGTAGTGGCGAAAAAATATATCAAAAACGACGAGAATTTTTATATCGTAAATAAAGCTATCAACGTTTTAAATTTCACGCTGATTGCGCTGATACTGCTCTTTTCTTACATCGAGAATATGACGCACTTCGTGACGGTTTTGGGCTTTGCCTCGGCAGGTCTTGCGATTGCGATGAAAGATATGTTTATGAGCTCCTTAGGCTGGCTTACGATCGTGCTTGGTGGCAGCTTTCGCGTGGGCGATCGTATTAGAGTGCATAAAAACGGCGAGACCTACGTAGGCGATATCATCGATATTTCGGTGCTTAGGATGACGATTTTCGAGGACGTTACTATGACTACGTGGAGAGAAAATAAACGCGCGGGCAGGGTAATTTTCATACCGAACAATTATATTTTTACCGATCTTATCTCAAACTATACTCATAGCGGCATGAAGACCGTCTGGGACGGCATTAGCATACTTTTAACATTTGATAGCAACCATAAAAAGGCGATGTATCTCGTAAAAAACATCGTGCGGAAGTATTCTAAGGGCTACACCGACATCGCCAAAAAGCAGATGGGCAAGCTTCGCTCGCAATACAGTATCAAAAATCCAAACGTCGAGCCTAGAATTTTCAGCTTTTTTGAGCCATACGGCATTGAAATTTCGGTTTGGTATATGACGAACTCTTACGCGACGCTCGGGCTTCGCAGCAACATCTCGGCTGAAATTTTAGATGCGCTAAGAAGCGAGTCCGATATCAAGATCGCCTATCCCGCATACACGCTTTTTAACGGTAAAAACTATATGGCGGCGGGCGGAAATTTCATGGCGCAAGATCTCGGCTCGGAGCAACAAGGCTCACAAAATTTAAACGCAGCGGCGCAGGGCGCGGGCTTTGCCACAGGAAGCGGATCCGGGAGCGAAATTTGAAAATTTATTTTAAAACGTTTGGATGCCGCACAAATATCTACGACACGCAGCTTATCAAAAGCAACCTCAAATCGGGCGAGATCACGCACGACGAGCAGGGCGCGGACATCGTCGTGATAAACTCCTGCACCGTTACGAATGGTGCCGACGCAGACGTGCGAAACTACGTAAATAAGATGAACCGCCTCGGCAAAAAGATATTGCTAACCGGCTGCGGCGCGGTTTCGCGCGGCGAGGAGCTGTATAAAAACGGCGCGGTCTTTGGCGTATTCGGGATGTCGCAAAAGGAAAAGATCGACGAATTTTTGGGCTCGGAGTCGAAATTTTACGATATCGGAGGTCTTGACGGCGTCGAAAAGAATCTGGTAAGCGACTACGAGGATCACACTAAGGCCTTTATTAAAATTCAGGAGGGGTGCGATTTTAACTGCAGCTACTGCATAATCCCCTCGGTGCGCGGCCGCTCGCGAAGTAGCTCCGAAGATGCGATCTTAAAAGAGGCGGCGAGCCTTGCCGCAAACGGCTTTAGCGAGATCGTGCTAACCGGCACCAATATCGGAAGCTACGGCAGAGCCTCAGGCACAAGTCTCGGCGCGCTGCTTCAAAAACTGGGCGCGATCCGCGGAATTTGCCGTATCCGCCTAGGCAGTATCGAGCCCTCGCAGATAGATGCAAGCTTTCGCGAAATTTTATCCGAGCCGTGGCTGGAGCGGCATCTGCACATCGCGCTTCAGCACACTTCGCAAAAGATGCTTAGCATAATGCGCCGCCGAAATTCCGCGCTAAGAGATTTGGAGCTTTTTTGCGAGCTTGCAGAGCGCGGATTTGCGCTGGGGACGGACTTTATCGTCGCGCACCCGGGCGAGAGCGAAGAGATTTGGCTCGAAGCGTTAGAAAATTTCAAAAAAATTCCGCTCACGCATCTGCATGCCTTTATCTTTTCGCCGCGGCAAGGGACCGCCTCGGCGTCGCTAAAAGGCCGCATAGACGGTAAAACGGCGAAGGCGCGGCTAAAGATGCTGCAAAACATAACGGCGCTGAATAATTATAAATTTCGTCTTTCGCACAAGGTGCCGCTAAATGTGCTGATCGAGCGGAAAAACGGAGAGTTTTATGAAGGATATGATCAATTTTATGATAAAATTTGGATCAAAAGCGATGAGGATTTGTCGAAAAAATGGATGGAGATAAGAGATTATGAGGTTAAATTTGATGGAAATTTTGCATAAAATCAAAAAAAGCAAGCTAAATATAATTCTGATTTTTTTAGTGCTACTTATCGTTTTGCTCTCGATTGTTTATTTTAAAGACGATTCGCGATACATCACCGAGCGCGAATTTAGCGAGCTAGTCCGCGCAGATCAGATCAAACGCGCGCATATCGAGGACGGCAATTTAAATTTTACCTATGACGGCAAACGCTATAAAATTTTAGTCGATCTCGTAGATCTTAAGGAGCTATCAAATCACGCTCTAATCAGCAAAGAAAAGGATGATGGCACGAGCGGTATTGGCGCGACGCTCGTGATTTTTACATTCGTATTTTTTCTCTTCGTGTATTATTTTGAAACCGTTTTGGCTAGGCGCCGCAGGATGGACGGCGCCGCGCGTCAGAGCGCTAGCTCGGGCGGCGAGCTCGGCGATCTTTCGCCAAGCGTTAGCGACGTAAGATTTAGCGATGTCGCGGGCATCAGCGAGGTTAAGGACGAGCTAATCGAAATCGTGGATTTTTTAAAAAATCCCGCAAAATATCGCAATTTCGGCATCAAGCTGCCGAAAGGAATTTTAATGATCGGCGAACCCGGCGTAGGTAAAACGCTTATCGCAAAAGCCGTAGCAGGGGAGGCGGACGTGCCGTTTTTTTACCAAAGCGGCGCAAGCTTCGCCGAGATCTTTGTGGGCGTCGGCGCTAGGCGGGTTCGCGAGCTGTTTGCGAAGGCGAAATCCTGTGCGCCTGCGATTATTTTTATCGACGAGATCGACGCGGTCGGCGGCAAGCGCGGTGTCGGGCGCAACGACGAGCGGGAAGCGACGTTAAATCAGCTGCTGACCGAGATGGACGGGTTTGAGGAAAATAGCGGCGTGATGGTAATCGGCGCGACTAACAAAATAAATTTGATCGACGATGCGTTATTGCGCTCGGGGCGCTTTGATAGGCGCGTTTTCATCGGGCTTCCGAACTACAAAGACCGCATCGAAATTTTAAAAATTTATTTAGAAGGCAAAAGATGCAGCGCTAATATCAATAAGGTAAGTCGCCTCTGCGTGGGCTTTAGCGGCGCGGGGGTAGCGACGCTGGTAAATGAAGCCGCGATCAACGCTCTTAAGCGCGGCAGCGATACGATCGAGCTTAGCGATTTTGAAAACGTGCGGATGAGGGTCTTTTACGGCGTGCAAAAAAGTAGAATTCTTACCGAATACGAAAAGGAGATCCAGGCGTTTTATCAGGGCGCAAAGGCGCTTAGCGCGTATTGGTATTCGTTTGATTTCGAAAAGATCGAGCTTTTAAACGATAAATTTTTAAACGAGGATTTCGAGATCGAATCCAAAACGCAAATTTTAAATCAAATCAAAGTGCTTTTAAGCGGTATGGCGGCGCTACAGATCCATAAAAACGACGCCTTTTCAAATTCCGCTAGCGACGTAAAGCAGGCTATCGCGCTGGCGCAAAAGATGGTTTTCGAGCTCGCGATGGGCGATAGCTTCACCCCTAGCGCGCAGAGCGTGAATAAAATTTTGCAAGATTGCTACGACGAGGTAAGCGAGATAATCCGCACGATGCAGGATAAGCTAAATCAAATTTCAAAGCAAATTTTCGTCTATGAGTTCATAACTTTCGAGGATGTTCAAAAAATCTGCGAATCTGATGGTGTGGAGCAAGAAGGCGTCTCCGCGCAAGAGCAAAATTTGCAAAAGCTGGAAAAAGATATGGAAAGCTCTGAAGAAAAGCCGCAAGACGGCACGCTAAATTTCGATTAAATTTTAAAATTCCAATATAAGGAGAGGAAAATGGTAAAAATAGGTGTTTTAACAATAAGTGATCGCGCTAGCGGTGGCGTTTACGAGGATTTAGGAGGCAAAGAAATAATTGCCGTGATGGATGATTGGCTAACTTGTGAGAAAGAGTATTTTTATGAAATAGTTCCAGATGAGCTGGAGCTGATCAAAGATAAGCTGATTTATCTTTGCGACGAAGCGGGTTGTGATTTGGTGCTAACCACTGGTGGCACGGGTCCTGCTCCGCGCGATGTAACGCCTGAAGCGACCGAAGCGGTAAGTGAGAAATTAATGCCAGGCTTTGGCGAATTAATGCGCGCAGAGAGCCAAAAGATCGTGCCTACGGCAATTTTATCGCGCCAGATAGCAGCGATCCGCAAAAAATCTCTGATTATAAACTTACCGGGCAATCCAAAAGCGATTAAAGAGTGCCTCCTGCCGGTATTTCCTGCTGTGCCGTATTGCATTGATCTAATGGGAGGGAATTACATAACAGCGGATGAAAATAAGATAAAAATATTTCGTCCTAAACGCAAATAATTCGCAAAATTTAGCAGGAATTAAATGATTTATGATATTATTTGGGCGCAAATTTAAGGAAAAATATGAAAATAAATCACAACGATATTTTGGAATTTCATAAATATTTTAGCAAAATCAGCCACAGCAAAGGTCGTATTCGTATCCGCGTAAGTCCTAAAATTAGAGAGTTGCGAGATAGCGTGAGCGAAGAGAGCCTAAAGGCTAAAATAGCTGCAATTCGCGGGATAAAAGAGTATAAATTTAACTCTCTAATCGGCTCGCTGACGATTCATTACGACGAAAATATTTTTCCGATGCACCTTTGGGAGCAGTTTTTAAGCGGCATCAGTTCGCCGGAGCTAGTAGCGCTTGTAAATTCCAATATAGAGGCGATTTCTTGAACGAAGAAGTATTGCGTAGTACTAAAAAATCGCGCAAAATTTCTAATAAATCTCGGAATTTAAATGAGGCGCAAATTGCAGATATCGCTCTTTTGCTCGAAAAAGAGGCACAAATTTTACAGTTTTATTCGCTGGGCGTAGTTAAATTTGAAGATAAAAAGTTAGGAGAAATTCTATCTTTACGAGCCGAATTACTTGAGCGGATGCTAGATTTTGCAAATTCTTGCGGGCTTGGCGCTACGCCTCCTGAAAATAGCAGTGAGGCGCTGGCTGCAAAAGGTATGAATGAGTTTTTGGCTTCCGCGCTTTTGATAGAAAAAAGCTCTATGATGTTTTATGACGACTTAATTAATTCGTGCAAGAACGCGGAATTTAAAGAGCTGCTGTATAAGGCGCAGGCGGTTTCGTATAATGAAATTTTGCCGATTTTAAAGGAACTAAATTCTAAATGCGAGGTTGATTCAAATTCTTTGAATTTAACTGATTTGTTAAATGAAATTTTAAAAGATCCGCAGGAATTAGAGCGGATATTTCAAAAATACGATTTGCAAAATATCTTAAATAGCGCATTTTCTAATTTAATTAAAGGAATTTTGCATAAAAATTAAATTAGGATTGCAAAAATCTAAAAAAGTCGCTATAATATCAAAATCTATGTAAAGTTGATAAAATGACTTTATAATCTTAACACAAGGAGAATGAAATGCCGATCCCATTTCTAGCAGGTTTTGCGCTTGGTTGCGCGGCGGTTTACGCTTATAACAATCGAGATAAAATCAAAGAAGGTGCGAATAAAATCGTTAGCAGTAAAAGCGTCGAGGAGCTAAAAAATAGCGTCAAAGGCGGAGCGGAAAAATTAAGCAAAAAATCAAAAGAAATTTTTGCGGAAGCCAAAGAAGGCCTAGACGATGTCGCTGAGGCGGTAAAAGGTAAAAGAAAGTCTGGCGGTAAAAAAGCTGCGACAAGTAGCGCCAGCACTGAAACTAGCACTGCAAAAAAAACTAGAAAAAAACCGGGACCGAAACCGGGATTCAAAAGAACTAAAAAATCCACCACAAGCGCTAAAACTGGCGCAACACCGGTAGGTGAGATATCCGCAGCATCTACTACTCCGCTTAATATCCCGCAGATCGTAAAAATGGACGATAATTCTTCTGCTAAATTTACGTCCGCAGACGATAAATCAGAAAAATAGAGGCCTAAATGAATAGATCACTTACGACACAGCGTTCGCCGCTGGATCACGTTTTAAGCGGTGCTATAGCGGGGGCGATCGGCGGTTGCGCCGTAGAACTCGTTAAAGCCAAAGAAGGCAAAAGTAAATCTAAAGCGATTCGAGATGCGCTGGATATTGCGCTAAGCGGCGGTATCATCGGCGGTGGCGCGATTTACAGTGCAAATAAGCTCGTACAAGGCGAGTATCTACGTGCCGCGGCGGGCGTCGCAGTATGTGTAGGCGCGCTCATTGCGGGTAGAAATTTTATTCTTAAGGTAGGCAATGAGTAATCCGTATATCACAAAAAAAGATTTGAAAGAAATTCTAGACGATTACGATTTTGGTGGCAATAAATATTCTAACGGCTCTGCGGGCGGCTTTGCTGGCGATGATAAGCTCGGCGGTTGGGCAAAATGGATAAATGAGCGGGTAAATTCCGCACCTTTTAATAGTTCTGCTTCCAGCAATAACTCGGATAATAAAGATTCCGCTGCTCAAAGCTCAAGCGATGTAAATTCTACTCAGGGCTCCGCTTTCGGTGGAATTTTTAATTCCATGGGTAGCAGACAAAACGCGAACGGCTTATTCGGTAGCAACTCATTTATCACAGGCATCGTTCTAGGGGCCGCAGCGACCTATTTTCTAACTGACGAAAACGCGCAAAAAAAGCTTTTTAAGCTTATCGCAAAGGGTACCGAGATGTTTCAGATGGGCGTTGAAGAGATGAAGGAGCGATTCGAAGACGTCAAGGCAGAGATGCAAGAGTAGTCGATGCAAAATTTTAAAATTTTACATGAGACTAAATCTAGGCTGCGCATAAAGGTCGCGGGCTTTAAAGGGCTCGATACGAGTGCACTGCAAAAAGCTGCTGCGAGGCTTGAAGACGTAACGGAAGCTAGATTTAACGCTAAAATCGGCTCTTTGATCCTTAGGCTTGACGCGGGTGCCGATAAGGCGGGAATTCTAAAGCAACTTGCGGCTTTAAATTTAAGCGAGCTAAAATCAATTATCCCCGCTAGCCATAAAAATTTACCGAGCAAAAACGAATTTATCTTAGCGCTTCTTGCGTTGGGGGGAAATTTAATCTTTCGCACTTCGCCTTTAGTGCGCGCATTTAGCATCGTAGCATGCTTTCCTATCTTAAAAGAGGGCATTAAAGAAAGCTTTCGTCACGGGCTTACTTCAAAGGGCTTGGAGGCTGCTGCTGTGGGGATTTCGCTCGCTCGCGGCGATGTATTTGCCGCAAACAGCACCAACGCTATGCTTGCTCTTGGCGAATACATGGAGGAGAGCACCGTTTATAAAAGTGACGATCTTATCCGTGAGCTCGCCCGCCCGGACATCGCCGAGGCGTGGGTCGAGATAGATCAAAACGGCAAAAAAACCGAGATCAAAATCGCCACTTCTAAGCTAAAGGTAGGCGACATCGTGGTCGTGGGTGCAGGCGATGTCATAGCCGTGGACGGACACGTCGTAAGCGGCGAAGCAATGATAAATCAAGCCAATATGACGGGCGAATCGGTCGCAGTGAAAAAATCTCGCGGCGATAGCGTGTTAAGCGGCACGATCGTAGAGGAGGGCAGGATTCGTATCTGGGCGGAAAATGTCGGCGAAAACACCTCCACGCAGCGCATTAAGCACTACATCACGGCATCTCTTAACGAGCGTTCCAGCATTGGCATGCATACGACTCACTTAGCCGACAAGCTCGTTCCGGTAACCTTCGGGCTTGCGGGCGTGTCCTATCTGATAAATCGAAATTTTATGAGCGTAGCTTCGGTGCTGCAGGCGGACTACTCGTGCGCGCTTAAGCTGCCTACGCCGGTTGCTTTTAAGTCGAGCATCTCAAAGGCAGGCAAGAACGGGATTTTGATCAAAGGCGCCAAGGCTCTTGAGTCGCTTGCGAGCGCCGACACCTTCGTATTCGATAAGACGGGCACGCTTACGTACGGCAACCTGGAGGTCGCCGAGATTATATCGTTTGACGAGCGCTTTAGTAAAAACGATATTTTAAATTTAACCGCAAGCGCCGAGGAGCATTACTTTCATCCCGTGGCCGAGGCGATCGTGGATGCGGCTAAAAAGCACGGCTTTATCCACAAACACCACGACGAGGTGGAATTCGTCGTTGCTCACGGCGTTAAAACAAGCATCGAGGGCAAAAAGCTCATCATCGGCTCGCGCCACTTCCTAGAGGACGACGAGATGATCTCGTTTGCGGCGCATGAGCAGACCATCGATCTTGCAATGCAAAAGGGGCTCGCGCTGCTTTACATCGCATTTGATGGCAGACTTTTGGGCGTCATCGGGCTTAGAGACGAGGTGCGCGCAAACGCTCGCGCCGTCATCGCTAGGCTCCGTAAGCTGGGCGCTAAACAGATCGTCATGCTAAGCGGCGACGTGAGCTCAAAAGCCCGCGCCGTAGCCAAAAAACTCGGCGTAGATCGCTATTACGGCGAGTTGTTGCCGACGCAAAAGACCGAAATTTTAGAGCAGCTGAAAGCCGAGGGGCGGAAGGTAGTCTTCGTGGGCGACGGCATAAACGATGCGCCGAGCCTGATGAAGGCGGACATCGGCATCAGCATGCTAAATGGCGCCGAGATCGCCAAGGCTTCCGCCCAGATTGGGCTTTTGAAAAACGATATCGAGGGCGTCGCGCAGGTAAAGGCACTGGCCAACGACACGCTGCGGCTCGTAAATCGAAATTTCAACGCCACCGTGGGGATAAATTCGATCATTTTATTTTTGGCGACTTTTGGCGCGCTAAGTCCCGTAGCTACGGCGCTGCTGCATAACGGCACGACGATAGGACTACTACTGAATTCTATCAAAGGGGTAAAATTTGAGCATTGAAGATAAAATTTTGGATCTAAACTTTCAGCGCAAAGTGGCTAAAACGGCGCTCGGAGTGAGTATGGGCATCACAGCTTTAACCGCGCTGAATATGAACTCGCGCATGTCGCAGCTACATAAAGTTTCGGGTGCAGTGATGCTGGCAAGCGCGATTTGGCACGCTAGCCTTTACGGCTCGCCGTACAGCGAGTTTTTGCAAAATAGAAAAGCAAAGAGCAGGAGCAGAAAGAGATCCGTAGCAAATTTAGCCTTGGAAAATTTATCGAACGGCAAAAGCGCTCCTGCAAAAAGCACGCCCCTAAAAAGGAAGCCTCGCGCACGCAAAAGCGCCTAGTGGCATAGTGCGTCGCGGCTTTTGAAAGTGCAAAGATAAACTCTAAAGCCGCTAAATTTCTTTAGACGCAGCCGCCGAATAAAACGTCGTAAGCGGTGAAATTTACGCCGTTTGCGGCTAAATTTACTATTTTATTAATTATTTATCTATTTATCTATACAATTCCATCAAAATTTTAAGGAAAGACGATGAAATTAGTTTTATTGTTTTCGGTATTGGCTAGTCTTGCTTTGGGGCTTGATTGCAACGCCAAGACCTATTGCTCGCAGTTTAGCAGCTGCGAAGAGGCGACGCGGTATCTGCGAGAGTGTGGCAGGGCTCAGGAAGGTGGTACTCAGCACACCGATGGCGACGGCGACGGCGTGCCGTGCGAAAAACAGCTGTGCGGCCGTAATGGTCATAAATTTAGCGGATTTTCTAGCGCGCGCGATGAAAAGAGCGAAGTTTCAAATTTAAAGGGCGCTGCCGACTCATGCGGTGCGGAGAAATTTAATGGTAGCGTTATAGCTATAAAATTTGCTTCATAAGTCCGTGAAATTTTATCTCGGTACATCTTTAAATTTATAATATTAAGCGCGCCGTGATCTAATACCGCCGCGCTCGCTAAATTCGCAACGTTCGATTAAATTTTAATTATAAAAGAAGCCAGTAAATTTTACATTTCGCAGTTGCGGTGGCTCTGCTACTTAAATTTTAATTCGCAAACGCTTCATAATATCCTTTAAATTTTTTACTCGCCTTTACCTGCCGCAAATTTAAATTTCGCTACAATCGCTTTTTAAAATTTCGCGCCGAGTGCGCGCAAAAAGCTAAATTTAAAGGATTAAGATGGATTTTCAAATAGACGCTGCGGACGGCGCGGCGCGCGCCTGCACGATCCGCACGGCGCATAGCACGATCCGCACCCCCGTTTTTATGCCGGTCGGCACCGTGGGCGCAGTCAAGGCGCTCGATGCAACGGACGTAGCGCAGCTCCTGGACGCGCAGATAATCCTCGCCAACACCTATCATATGTATCTGCGACCGGGCTCACGGGTAGTGGCGGGCTTCGGCGGGCTGCACGGATTTACGAAATTTCCTCACTCATTTTTGACCGATAGCGGCGGCTTTCAGGCTTTCAGCTTGCGCGCAAACACCAAAAACGACGAGGGCGGTATAAAATTTAAAAGCCACATCGACGGCAGCATGCATTATTTCACGCCGCGCTCAGTGCTGGATACGCAGTATGAGCTAAACTCCGATATTATGATGATTTTAGACGATTTAGTGGAGCTGCCGCGCGAGCCTAGCGCATTGAGCTTCGATGATAGATCGCGGCTTAAAAAGCGGATCGATCTAAGCGTCGCGCGCACGATAAAATGGGCTCGCGAAGCGATAGATTATCACGAGACCATGAAATCTCGCGGCCTGCACGCGCATCAAAACATCTTCGGTATCATCCAGGGTGGCACCGACCCGCAGGCGCGTAAATTTTGCGCCGAAGCGCTGTGCGAGATGAGCTTTGACGGGCTTGCGATCGGAGGGCTCAGCGTGGGCGAGAAAAACGAGCTGATGTACGAAACCGTCGAGGCCATGATGCCCTTCGTCGATGCGGCGCGACCGCGATATTTGATGGGGGTCGGCACGCCCGAGGATCTCGTCGAAAACGTCGCTCGCGGCGTGGATATGTTCGACTGCGTGATGCCTACGCGCAACGCCCGCAACGGCACGCTTTTTACGAGCTTCGGCAAGATCAGCATCAAAAACGCGGGCTTTATCAGCGATCACGATCCGATCGATTCGCACTGCGACTGCTACACGTGCAAACGCTTCAGCCGCGGCTACCTAAATCATCTATTTCGCGCGCGCGAGCTTAGCTTTTATCGCCTGGCTAGTATTCACAACCTGCACTATTACCTGCGCCTTGCCGCGGATATGAGAGAGGCGATCATGCACGGGCGGTTTGCGGAGTTTAGGCGGGAATTCTACGCCGCACGAAGCGGGGCGCGAGATTAAATTTCGGCGGGCGAGTGCGCGGAATTTAGCGCGATAGTTAAATTTAGCCGCGGCAGCGGGCGGAATTTTAATACGGCGTGCGGACGGCTAAATTTAAACGCGACAAGATGCGCGGGCGATGAAATTTTAAGAGCCGCGGAGTGCAGAGTCCATAGCTTTAAATTTGATTTAAATCCGCGCTTAGGCTTTCGTATCGATTAGAATTTTATTTCGGCAAAATTTTATTATGATAGAGTTATGTCTTGGAATTTCGCCGTAGAATGCGATGTGAAATTTAGCTTTGAATTTCGCGCCGAATTGCGTGAATAAAATTCTGCGTCGATATGTGCTGAGCGCGCGAGATTTAAAGATGGAATTTAGCGGTAGGATTTTGCAAACGCGATATAAAATTACTATGGCTTTTATCAAATAAAAGAGAACATTGCATCGAAATTCGCAGTATTGGTGTATTTTTGTAAGCGTGCATTAACGCGTATAAAAGACATATATTGCTTTAGGGTGTGCGATCTGCGCTTACAATTGCGGAATTTTATTGCGATAAAATTTCAATGCGGTAGAATTTTACTTTGATAAAGTTCAAATCCCCGCTAAATTCTATCTTCGTGCTAAATTTTGCAATGAAAATTTTGAGTGGAATTCTATCGTAGTAAAATTTCATCGCAGCCAAATCTGCGGCAAAATTTTGTAGAATTTATTTTTTAATTCGCCTTAGCATACAAAATCCAAGGAAATAAAGCGGCGACATAACGATAAAAATTATGATGTATCTCCACGCCGTGCTCGCAAAAAATAGTCCCGTTAGCTCCATAAATTTCATCGACGCGCCAGTATAGCGGTCGCCGATGCCGATGAAAATAATAGCCGCGAGCTCCACAAGCAGCGCGGGGGCGAATAGGATCGAGCCTGCGGTTTTGAAAAACATAAACGCAAACGCCTTAAACTTATAATAAAACGAAATGAGTCCAAATCCGATCACGCCGCAGATGAAAATCTGCTCGAACTCATCCAACCCCAGGCTCTTATCCTGCAGGATCGTAGAGATGACGCACAAGATGATAAAGACGTTGTAATTCGCCATTTGACGCATTGGGTATTGATCGTGCGTCGCTATGGAGAGCAGGTTTATCGCGCGGTTAAGCGGCAGCAGATAAAATAGCGCAAAACTAAGGAAAATCAGCAGATCCATCACCATATAAACCGTGTCTTGATTGACATAAGCTTCGATCTGTGAAAAAGATAGAAATATGCTTGCGATTTGCGAGCGGAATATCAAAATAATGACTATCGGCACTATGGGCAGGATTATGGATTTAAGTCCTTCCTTGCGGATAGATGAAGTATAAATTTTACTCTCGACGCTTTGTGTAGTGCGCAGATCGTCGGTTTGGACGAACTCAAATCCAAAGAATTTCGGTTTCTTTGCACTCGTAGGCTTAGCTTTGCGGTTAAATTTAAAATTCTTAAATTTTTTTGCGACCTTCGTTTCTTTTACGGCAGATATATCGTTTGCAATATTTTCGGTAGAACTTTGAATAAATGGCGCTTCGGATATATTATTTTCTGCAGAATTCTTATCGCCAAAAATTTCATTGTTTTGCTTTGCAGCTTCTTTTGGCTGTGGGGTTACTTTTTGCGCTACACGGTCTTTGGATTTAGAGCCCTCGACGCGCTTTATATTTATCGCGCTGGATGCTAGCGTGTCGAAGCTTACCTCATCGCCGTCGGTTAGGCTAGGATCGCGCTCGCCTAGCATTTCGTAGCTATACTCGACCCCGCCCGTGGCGACTATGACATTTTCACCTCTGATAAATCCGATAAGTCTCATATACTAACATTCCCCGATTTTTTAATGAGAAATATTAGTCAAAATGAACTTAAAAAACGATTATTCTACGGTGACGCTTTTGGCTAAATTTCGCGGCATATCCACGTCATTGCCAAGTCTGACGGAGATTTCAAGAGCTAGAATTTGTAAAATTATCATCATCTCAAAAAACTCGCTCATCGCGTGGCTCTGCTCGCTTGTTTTGATAAAATCATCCGCGATCTCGGGCTCTTCCGGGCTGATAGCTAAAATATATGCATCGCGCGCGGCAAGCTCTTCAACGTTGCTTTTGGTTTTTTCATAAAGCGTATTTTTAGGCATCAGCGCAACCGTAAAGAGATTAGAATCGGCAAGTGCGATCGGCCCGTGCTTCATCTCGCCGCTCGGATAGCCTTCCGCGTGCAGATATGAGATCTCTTTGAGCTTGAGCGCGCCCTCAAGAGCGAGCGGATAGAAAATATCGCGCCCGATAAAGAAAAAGCCGTGTCCGTGCAGATAGTGTTTACTCATGCGGTAAATTTTATCCTGCAAGCCGTCCTTAATCTTTAAAATTTGCGGGATATGAAGCATCGCCGAAATTTCAGCGGAATTCGTGCGCGCCGAGATGACTTCGCGCAGATTTGCAAGATACACGACGAACATCCATAGCACCATAACCTGCGTCGCAAAGGCCTTCGTGGAGGCTACGCCCTTTTCGATGCCTGCGCGGGTGAGGATCACGCTGCCTGCCATGCGCACGATCGAGCTGTTATCGACGTTGCAGATCGCAAGCGTCCTAAGGCCGGCTTTTTTAGCGATGTGCAACGCCTCTAAGGTGTCGGCGGTCTCGCCGCTTTGCGAGATCACGATAAATAAGGAATTCCTGTTTAAAAATGGCTCCTTGTAGCGGAATTCGCTGGCGACTTCCACTTTTGTGCGGATTTTAGCGATGCGTTCGAAAAGATACGAGCTTACGAGCGCGGCGTGATAGCTCGTACCGCAGGCGCATAAGACTACCTCGTCGATACCCTCAAACAGCGCCTCGTCAAGCTCGTCAAATTTTATCTTGCCGCCCTTGATCACGCGCCCCATCATCGCTTCGGTTACGACTTGCGCTTGCTCGTAAATTTCTTTTTCCATAAAAAATCTAAAGCCCTCTTTTTGCGCGTAGCCTTTATCTTTCGGAAGCTC
>ERZ772946.10-NODE-10-length-183761-cov-3.9233_pt1 | contig 183761 bp, 201 predicted proteins | sample MGYA00511680_ERZ772946 | MGnify/ENA primary metagenome ERZ772946 (study PRJEB29015, sample SAMEA2737918) | human oral metagenome | biome: human oral; feature: human-associated habitat; material: dental | place: China | collected 2016 ... | reverse complement strand
TAAAAACCTTAGAATTAAATGAAAATGGGCTTATAGTTTATTACCCTGAAGCAATAGTCAAGGGCCCCCTATAGGTGCAAGCTTATAGGTGCATTGGGAAATATCGGTGAACCCTAAGTCTTTGGATATGGGAATACCGAGGAAGTATACGTTTTAAAAGATGTATATATTGGCTAAGGCCATTAATTCCGTAACGCATAGAGAATGAACCTACTTTTGTAGAATATAATTTCTCCACGAGTTCCCGACATTCCTCTGGAATGAAAATATATGCTGAACTAGGAATGAATTAACATTCCGTAATGCGACGAAAGTCCTAGAATTAAGGGATAAAAAACCCTTAAGATAACATATGCCCGGCACAAATAATTCGTGGCAATTTGGTATGCTGATTGAACTTTATTTGGCACTGCTGAATGAAGATTCTGATCTTGCCTATCGCGCTATTTCCGGTAAAACAGGAAAAGAATTTGTTAAGATTCATCTTAATGAAAAACTTGCCCAAGAGTGTGACCATGTGTATACCGAGACTAATGAACGGTATGTGATTAATGCCATCAAGCATATTAAGGGCGGCGCGACGCAACATCAAAAGTTCATGTTGGCTACTGTAGGTGCTGACCAAAAAGTCCATAAAGAAGTGGTAGAAGCAATTACTTCTGAAATGGGTTATAGCCGCGAAACAGCTATGACGATTATTAATATCGCTATTTGGGCTGATCAACATAATCTTATTAAGCTTACTGGAGATTTTCTTCGTATGCATAATAAAGGTCAAACAGTAGACAATAGTGGCGTTGCTATTGATTTGAAAGACCCAGAAATCTCCAAATGGTTTAACCTGATTGTGAAACATACATTTGTAGGTAGCATGATTAAACCTGCTTTTGATATTTACAATCAGTGTATTGGTGAACTCGCTATTGAGGAAACTGAAACTGATTTGGAAAACAATGGAGAAGAAGATGAAGTTGATATCGACTTCCTCTAAGTAATAAGCGGCGGGCGGGAGAAATCCTGTCCGCCTAAACTTATTTCAATTCTATATTTATTTTTGATAATGGAGTAAAAATATGATTATTGAAAACGCAAGCAAGACCGAAACTACGGCCGAGAATAAATATAATATTGAGGTAACAGCTAAAACATTCCGAAGTTTATTTGGTGACCTGTATTCAAAACCGTTTGAATCTATGATTCGTGAAATCGTGGCAAATGCACATGATGCAAACCGCCGCGCCGGTTATACAGGCCCAGTAGAAATCTCTGCCCATAAAGATGGAGCAGAACATTACATTCAAATCAAAGACAACGGTATCGGTATGAACCATAGCGACATGGTTAATGTCTATACTACATTCTTCAAATCTACCAAAGACAACAACAACGAAGACATCGGCGGCTTTGGTATTGGTATGCAGACTATTTCATTTCTACGTCTGTAAAAGATGGCAAGAAAAACGTCATTATAACTTCCAAGAATAATGACATGCCAAGCTATCAGGTCATGCTTAAAGATGCTGATACCAACGAACCAAACGGAACCACTGTTCGTATTCCGATTGAACAGGAAGACATTGACAAGCTTGAAGAAGCTTACCAAAATCAACTCATTGGATTCTGGCCATTGCCTAAATTGATAAAGTTGGACGGCAAAGAGTTTAAGTTCAATGTTTTCGAAGTGACAGATGGACTTAGAGTTACGAGTATTCCTAGACATTATCGTTCAACGTTGATGATATCTGTTGGCGGCCCGGTGTATTCCATGAGAAATGTTTCAACCTATTTTGACTGTCAAACCATCCTCGATGTCCCTATTGGTGAAGTAAAAGTATCTCTGTCTAGAGAGAGCATTACCTATGATGACGATATAAGAAGTCTGTCATTAAAAATCCATAGAGAAAAGATGACTAAGGTTTTTGATAAGATCAAGGCTATGAGCAAAGAAGAGCTTCTAGATAACCCTTGGGTATTCCAGGTTGTATTGTTTTCTGAAACAAGGCCAATTCTGGATGAGATATTTGATAAGCTCGGATTTGATGCTCTTGACGGCCTAAAGTGGGGCTTCTGGAATAAGCCAGGAATAGGCAAATACTGCTCTAAGGCAACAAGGTCTTTAGATCCGGATGTTCAAAAGAAAGAGCTCAAAGGCTATGTTATGGGCATGATTAGATTGATTATGAAGGAAGATTGCCTTAACTTCGCGCCTACATCTATGGTGAAGGACTCTGAAACGATTGTTCCTCCGTCATGTATGCCTAAGGGCTTAACCTTTTTTATCGATAAGCCCGAAGACGAACTTAAAGCATTTGCGGCTTCTCTTGGCAAAGAATGCAATATTATCAACATGGACAGTCCTAAGATTCGAAAATATTTAAGTCGAAACAATAAGGGGCAGTTCAGTGTAGGCGAAGGTGAGCCGATTCGCTTTTCAGATGCAATATTCTTTGCCTCAAATGGCTCGGAAGAACTTGTCTATGATGTAGATAAAATTAATCCGGACGAGCTATTTGTGGTCGGCTCTCCAAGCACTAGCCAAGTGCATTATTCGAATGCAATAAGCGCCCTCGAGAAGCTGTTCCCTGGAAAAGATATCTATGTTGGTCGAGGAACACCAAAGGGATTCGAAGCGGCAAAAGTTTGTGGACTGCCAAACGTCTTAACTTTCACTGCCGGTGATGTCAGTCAGCTCCATATCTATAAGTTGATGGAGTTCATGTCTGACGAAGTAAAAGAGGAAGCTGTGAAATATGGCAAGGGTTTTCTAAGAGCTAGATTAGATGGCCATACTATTCGTGCAAGTTGCGAATTTGGTGGAGACTCAATCTCGTTTTCAGAGTTTGTGTACTCCAAATCCGAGTTGTTTAAAAACAGGGCAAAAGAAATTGGACTAGAAATCCTGAATAGCGGAGATGCTATCACCACTAAGGAAGTTTTGCACCCACTTAATGTTGTTGGTATTATCTTAATTAAGCAGCAAATAAGAAAAGTTTTGGATGAGCGGTATCCTATGTGGGATGATATAAACGCAGTCTTTTGTCAATACATAGAAAGGTTAGACAATGAATTACAACGTAACAGTCAATCCTGATAAATTTATCGTGGTGACCAAAGTTGAAGATAATGGCAATATCTTAACGGCCAAACTCTTCAACTCGCCGGTTGTTAAAACCGATTTTGATACAATCCTGGATGCGTGGTACAAGCGTAAGGACGCTCGAAAAACGTTCCTGGAAGTTTCCAATGTTCGTTATGCAACAATCGGCAAGTATAAGGTTGACCTTTGGGAATCTGAACTTGTTGACTCTGAACTTCCAGAATTGTTGCAGAAAGAAATTGCCGCTTTTGTAAACCGTGCCTGTAAAGTTGGCGATAACGAAATCGAGCCAGAAGCGTTCTTGAAGTTCCTTGAGCATCTGGAAGAAAACCCATCGCGCCGGACGATTAATGATCTCTATTCGTTTATTGGTCATAACGACATCGAAATCGACAAGGAAGGCTATGTAATCTGTTACAAAGTTGTTCGTGACAACTGGAAAGATGTCTATACCGGCAAGATCGACAATTCTGTTGGCTCTGTTATTAAGATGCCGCGTAATCAGATTGACGACAACAATAGCCGAACCTGCTCTAAAGGCCTTCATGCCGCATCCTTGCGCTATCTTCGTGAGAGTGGCTATGGCCAAGACCTGGGTGGCAAATGGCGCCTGGTTAAACTCCGAATCAATCCAAAGAACTTCGTATCAGTCCCTATTGATTACGATGGTTCAAAAGCTCGCGTATGCGAGTACAAAGTTATCGAAGAATGCAATAAAAACTTGCTGTTCTAAGATAGCTTAATCAACGTTTTACTTAAACTGGCTTAATTGCCAATTAACCAAAAAGGAATCCTCTCTATGAAAAAACATATCGCAATTGCAATCGCTCTGATGACTTCTCCTGCTTTCGCCGCAAACTTGGTGTCTGGTACCGAAAATGATGTCAAAGGCAACTACAATACCGTAACCGGCGAAAAATTGACTGTTGTCGGTCATGGCAATACCATTTCTGGTACCGATATCGTTGTAGCCGGTGAATCCAATGCTGTGTCTGGTATTCACAATACCGTAGACGGTAAAATCAACGTTGTATCTGGTCACAATGCTGCTGTCAAAGGCAATATGTCCGTAGCAATTGGCCAACGCGCCGAAGCTTACAATAGCATGGTAACTGCTGTTGGTTCCGACTCTAAAGGCCTGGGCGAATCTTCCGTTGCTATTGGCAAAGGCGCCACAACTGGCGTAGGTGCAAAAGCCGGTACCGCCGTTGGTCCACATGCGACATCTATGGGTTCTTCATCTTTTGCAGGCGGTTTGCATGCCTACGCCGGTGGCGTTCAATCAACTGCTCTGGGCCAAAGCAGCCAATCTATGGGTGAGAAATCAACCGCTATTGGCTCAGGTGCACAAGCCTTGGAACGCTTCTCTACTGCCGTCGGTGGCAATGCCGTCGCTACCAATCAACACGATGTCGCTTTGGGTTTCGGCTCCAAAACAACTGGTGCTGTTGGTACTGCCACTGCAGAAGTAAATGGCGTTAAGTATGGTACTTTTGCCGGCTATCGTCCTGTAGGTGAAACAAGTATGGGTAGCGAAGGTTGGGAACGCAATGTGACAAACGTTGCCGCCGGCCGTATTACCAAAACCTCTACCGATGCCGTTAATGGTAGCCAGCTCTTTGCCGTTGCTAACAAAGTGGGCGAAAATGCTAAAGGCGTAGAAGCCAACAAGAAAACAATTGCCGAATTGGGCGATGTTGTGGCTATCAATGCCGGTAATATCGAAGCCAATACTCAGCAAATCACCACTCTGAACCACACTGTTCAACAGCAAAACGCCTGGAACGAAGCTCAAGATGGTCAAATCAATGAGCTGCGCGGCAATGTTGACACTAACACTCAACGCTTGGACAACCTGACCGCTCTGGTTAAAGGTATGGGTGCTAACGAAGCAATCTTGCGCAAAGAAATGCATGACTTGCGCCGCGAATCTCGTGCCGGTATTGCTGGTGCAAATGCTATTGCCGGAATTCCGCAACCTCACGCTCCTGGTCAAACTGCATTTGGCGTTGGCGCTGGGTACTTCAAACATGAAGGTGCCGTAGCCGTTGGTATGAGCCATATCTCTAAATCTGGCAAATGGGTCAGCAAAGCGGGTGTTAACTTTGACACCCGTAAAAATGTTGGCGCAGCTGTTGGTTTGAGCTATGTATGGGGAGGTGTTCCTGTAGTGGTTCCTGCTCCTGTTGTAATCCACAAAACCGAAGTTGTTGAAAAGGTAATCGTTCGTGAAGTAGAACCGGTTCCTGCACAAGTTAAAGTGCGTCAATAATAAAAGTGAAAGCCCCAGCTCGACGCTGGGGCTTTTGTTTTTGCAGCTCATTAATATCAAAGGCTTCTGAAGGTCAAAGGCTTTTAATATTAGTAATGCTGATTAGATTAATAAACATAATGTTGAAAGATTACTTTTGAAAGGTATTAGATGAGTAAATTAGACGGGCCACATCCATTTCTGATTGCAATATCTGTATGGATTTGTAGAATGCTTACCGGATCATATATCCTCATGGCGGTCAACAAGCATAAAATGGGAATACCGAGAACTTACATCGCAATGGACAATCAATGCCGCGCGGTGCTTGTGTTGTTGTAGGTCCTAATGAGTTAAGATGCAATTTTGATAAGGAAAGCGTATATGAGACTAATTGAGAATTCTCCATTTGAAAATTTCAAATCAAACATATTGGAGCTTGAGGCTTATGAAGGTCCAGAGCTAAAAATTAAATTCAAAACTATGGACGGATATCTCGACTTTCTTAAAAAGATTGGAACGAATCCAGAATATTTTGAAGCAATGTATCTTGAAACTCTTAAGTCTAGACATGAATTGTCCAAAGCAAGAGACCCGCGGGCTGAAATCTTCAGACGCATAAAGGCCGGCCTAGAGAAACTGAAATACAAAGGCGAACTTACGTTTAAATCCGATTTAAATAAAATTGCTCAAGCCGTTTGGGGCAAGGATGTCAACGAGAGCCATTTAAATTTTTATCTCCCAGATATGATTGGGATTTGGGATTCCGATATACTGCGTAAAAATCCTAAAACAATAGAAGGCGCGATTGAAGTTGCAATGGATGAACTGGTTGATTATGAAATCTTCCATAAGTTCAAAGGATTCGTATTTAATTTAAATAAACCGGTGGAGCTTTTACATTATTTGATATCTCATCTGTATATGTCGCTTGCCGGCAAGATTGATCGAGAAGAACACTCAAGATTTAGTACAAAGTTCTTTAAGATTAAAACTTCTGGATTTCCCAAGGTCGGCCCCGGACGATTAGATGTCGAACTAAAAATGCTTCCGTCTTACGCATTGGAAGAGTTCTATTACTATGATGTCTTTACAGTTAAAGACGGATTTGTATATCGTATACATGGTTCAATTCCTAAAGATATGGACGCACCTGGTCAAGCAATTGTCTTAAGGGCTGACAAAACATCAATCAATCGCAATGAAGGTCATCTTGACCAGTCTAATTTCTTTAAGATTTACACTGGCCAAGGCTATGACGAAATTGCAGAAAAGATTGTCAAGGTTCAGAATAAAATTGAAACATATTTTAGATGTCTGACTCCTGATATTTTTGCAGATAATGATTAAAAGGAAGCAATATGACTTACCGCCTCTTTATTGATGATGAACGTTTCCCGGTAACCCCAGATTGGTTTGTAGCTCGAAATAGCTTTCAGGCAATTAAAGCATTAGAGCTATACGGGATACCTCAGGAAATTGCATTCGACCACGACTTGGGCGGACAAGATACTGCAATCAATTTCATCAATCATCTTGAAAACGAGATGATTGATGCAGGATTAAAGTTTCCAAAAGGCTTTGAGTATACTGTCCATAGTCAAAACCCAATAGGCGCGGCGAACATCATCTCAAAGATGAATGGACTTATTGATTATTTTGGGCTCGAAGATTAATTTTAACGACCAGCATGAAGTCGGTCGTTTTATGGAGATAAATATGGATAAAGAATACTTCAAAATCAAGAAAACAAACTTCCCTAAATGCAGATAAGAAGTGCTGTTTTCAGACGGCCTTAATATTGTTACTGGAGACCTTCAGTCAAAAATACATGTACATGCCTCATATCTCTCAGGATTAGACCAGAACAATGAAATTTGCATTTGGTCTGATTCATATGCACATACTATGCATCCGACTCAATTAAAAATGGAAGCGCGAGATCTTATACAAAGTGTATCTGAAGGCCTACAAGGAATTGTATTTACGGATTCCTTATTTATGATGCGCGAGCTGGATATTCTGACTCATTCAAACAATATGCCAGTAAGATATATCAACTTCTATTTCGATAAAGGCGAACTGAAGGTTGAACAGTCTGACGACATTGAAGATATCAACCATCTTTCCATTTTGGATGAGAGCCTTGAACAGTCCGATAAATATTTGCGGCTGTAGGAGCTGATATGTATATTATTGAGCTTATCAACTGCGTTGGCTTAGCTTTGGCTATGGTTTTAAGCGCTTTGGTCTTTAATTACCTTGAAGGTAAGAAAAGCCAGCTCTTGGCATTTATATTTTCTGTATTGGCGGGATTTCTAGTCCTTATACCAACAGAGATGATTAAATCAGAGGTAAAAGAAAGTCTATCTCAGCGCCCAATAGTGGTAAATGTTTTGTACAAATACGAGCAGACAATCGGCCCTCAGGATAACTACATATTGTTTTCAGAATTATACAATGGCTGCGTTGTCTCGGCCTATGTAAATGGTGATCAATTTAAAGTGGCAAAAGAGGGCCGGAGGGAAGTGGTAAAACTTCCGTATAAAGAGCTTAAAGAGCTTGCAAGTAAAGGCTGCTATTAAATATTTTAGAAAGGTAAAACATGAATATTACATACTACAGGGCCAGAAATATTGTTGCCGACAAAATCCGAAGAAAATTTGACAAAGCAAAAATAGATCTTGTTGAGCTTTTTGAAAGTGCTAAACCATGCTGTCCTCAATTCTGGGAGGAAGAAGAAAACTACCAGTATTCCAAAAAATGGATTAAAAAGGAATCAAACGTATTCTTTCATATGGGAGAATATATTATATGGTTCTCTATTCCTATAGAAGGAAATCCAGAAGGGGCTGAAAACGAATGGGCGAAATTTGTACTGGCTGTAGAAATTTATGATCCAGACAGATACTCTCCGTTTGCTGCGAAATACATTCCGATTGCAGAGGCTTCAAAGCAGTCTGCTAAAGACCTAATTGAATGGATTTTTGAACGAATATCAGAAATTCCCAAAGACGCAAAACCGACAAAAGAATTTGTCGAAATCGTCAAATTGCTTCTGGGAAATTATCCGTAAAGGAATTAAGCATGAACAAAATAGTCCTTCCCTTCGGTATCGAGTTTGAGGCTGAGAATGGGTATTCTTCGGAGGCGTTTATTGCCGAACTGATTGAAAGTCAGAATTATATGGGCCTCAATGAAATACTCAGAGAATATATAGAAGAAAATCAGACTGCAGATAGCCTTAATGGTCTTTCTATTTGTTTGAAAAACGCAATAAAGGCGTTGTATCAAAATACAAATGTCGAAAATGTTCATTATTGCGAAGAGAATTGGGATGGTCCCGACATGTTTTTGTCTGAGTCTTTTTCTATGGCTTACAGTGCTCGTCGCAGACAGGTTATTCTCTCCTCTTCGAATAAAAATGTATTGGTTTCGGAATCAGATAATTCAACTATAACTTCTGTTGGAGATGGTTGTTTTTTATTTGTGCTTGAGTCTGATTGCACTATAACAGTAAAAGGCGATAACTGCTTTGTGTACATTGCCGGCGACCATAATTTGGTTACCGTAATTGGCCATAACTCTAAGATTATCTTTTCTGGTAATGATAACACCATTATCATTAAAGGTAATTCCAAATTTAAAGGGTTATCCGGTTCGCATGTCGCCTTTGTCAATGAGGACGAAAGTCAGTACGAAATTGGTAAAATTCATATTCCAGAATTTGTAATAGACCTGAAGTTTAAAACCTGGTACAGATTTAGATATGAAGACGGCTCTTTTATAGAGGTAAAGCCAAATGAAATGCAATACTGATTCTGATATTTAAAACAATGCAGTCGAAACAGCGGTCAATGCGGCCGCTGTTTTAAACAAAGAATTGAACTTTAAATCCGGCGTTAAGAAGTCGAATACAAGAAGTTATGTTCTTCATTGTATTATAGACTTTAATGCTATGTGCAATGAGAAGGTTGGATACGCGGTACTGTTAAATGGTCCAAGTCCACAGTCAACTTTACTCGCTATTAATCATATTCTTGCTGGATTAAAGACTAAGCAAGCAGAAGGTGCATATAAAGCATTGCTTAAATACGCAGAGGCTTTGACTTCTGCAGATATATTATACGACCTTTATAAAATAAAAAACGAATTGGAGGAACAAAATGGACGAAAATAATATCCCGACACAAGAAAATAATGTTTTGAAATTTGATCCGGCAGCTAAGCCACAAGAACAAGCACCCGCGGCGGAAGAATTCGTTGACGAAATCTCGATCACGGACAGCGCAATCTCTATTGCCGAAGACCTTGGTTTCGTTATTCAAGGTGGTATCTCTCCCGATTCTGTATTGTATAAATTTGCAGAAGGTTTCAATTCTCTAGTCAAAGAAACCATTTACCGTGGTTATACAACCAATACAGAAGTGCCGGCAGCTTATACCCTAGGCGGCCTAATGGAAATTGTTATGATGATTGACAAAGACCAATTTGAAGAAATCCGTAGTTATATTAACTCCCACTTCATGGGTGTTCAGCTTGTTGACTTCTTTTCAATTGTTGAACAAGCTCACGCCGAATTTGACGTAGCAAAAGCAACTCTACAAAAAGTAGAAGAGCTCATGGAGCAAAAAGACGATGATGGAAAGTAAAGACCTGATAAAAGAAATCGAGAAGGCCTTTGAAAAAGAGCCTTCTTTGAAACTTGATATCGTCGAAATTGTCTCAAAAATTGAGCCCGTAACCTACGAAGAGGCGAATAAAACATTTAACACTGTTATATCTGCAGCTAAGTGTTTTTGGGATGTGCCGGATCGTGAGCCTATCGCCAAGAAGGCACTGATGCTAAGCAGTGCGATAGAGCGAAAAATTGGCGGCTTTTACATTAACAATCCCGCAGATCCGGATAAAGAAATATTGGAGTTTCTAAATGCATTCTGTGCTAAGGTCTCTAATAAGGACTTTAATAGAATGAATGTGTATCTGAAACTTGAGCGAAAATGCTCTGTTGTTGATTTGTTCGTATTAAGAGAGCAGATCCTGGATAGAAAACTACCAAGAGGATAAATATGGAAAATAAAGAATTAATAGAAAAGGTATTAGCAGAGGCAAAAAATAGCCCGGAGTTTGAAAAAGAGCTTTTAAATGCACTTAACCATATTCCTGTTATTACAAATGGAGAAGCACTCAAGGCTGCAGACAATATTGCAGCAGCGCATGGTATAGTTCTTTCCGACGAAGAGAAACGTGAAGATTATGTCTTTATTATCGCTGCAAAATTTATGAAATATGTGTCCGACAGAATCGGCATGTGCTACTTCTCTCAGAAAGGCAGATGGGAAGAACTTGTTCTTGGAAATATTTCTGAGATTTGCTCTAGAACAGATAAGAAAGATGTTGAAAAAATTAACCTTTACATCAAAAGAAACTTTCCGAATTTTGAGCAAAAGGTAAATATTTTTGACATTTACGATCATTTTAAAAGGCTCTGATTAGAAGGTAGGTCTATGCTGCTTGTAACTACAGCTTTGCCATATGCAAATGGCGACATTCATCTTGGACATCTGCTGGAGCATATACAGGCAGATATTTATGTCCGAAATGTAAGACTCAGAAATTCAAATGGCGTATATTTCTGCGGCGCTGACGATTTTCATGGCACCGCTATTATGCTTGCTGCAGAAAAACAGGGCATTCATCCTGAAATACTAATTGAGCAATCTAAACGTCAGCATCAGGCGGACATTGAAGGCTTTGGCGTTAAGTATGACAACTATTATACAACGCACTCTGAAGAGAATCGTGGACTTGTAGAAGCTGCATATCTTACTCTAAAAGAGAAGGGTCTTATTGAAAAGCGTAAGGTTCAACAGCTTTTCGACCCCGAAAAACAAATGTTCTTGCCCGACCGCTTTGTTAAAGGCGAATGCCCTAAATGCCACGCCCAAGGCCAATACGGCGACAACTGCGAAGTCTGCGGCACGACCTACGAAGCCTATGAGCTAATAAATCCGAAATCAACAGTATCCGAGGCAACACCAGTTTTAAAAGAGGCTGAGCATCTGTTTCTTAAGGTTCGAAGCAAGTGGAAGTTCTTAAAGGACAGCTATTACAGGAGCATGACGACTGGTCCAGTTTTACGTGGCCCTGGTAAACGAATCCTGGACTGGATTGGTAAAGACCAAAACAATCTTGAAGACTGGTGCATATCTAGGGACGCGCCATACTTTGGGTTTAACATTCCAGGCGAAAAAGATAAATATTTCTACGTCTGGATGGATGCCCCGTTTGGCTACTTCGCTTCGTATCGAAACCTATGCAACATGGGCAAAGCTAAAGATTTTGGATTTCATAAATCTGAAAAAGACTTTGAAATGATTCATTTCATAGGTAAAGATATTTTGCGTTTCCATGCGATCTTCTGGCCGGTTGTATTGGAGTCCTGTGATATGGTGTTGCCAAATAAAATCAGAATTCATGGCTTTGTAACTGTCAATGGCGAAAAGATGTCTAAGTCCCGCGGCACATATGTAACGGCCCGCAAATTCCTTGACTCTGGCATTAACCCAGAGTTCCTTAGATATTACTTTGCTTCCAAATTGGCCGGAGCTTCTGAAACGGATATAGACTTTGATATCGACGACTTTGTTGAAAAGGTAAATTCAGATATTATCGGCAAATTGGTAAATATACCTTTTCGTGTTGGCCGTATTCTGAACAGATACTTTGAGAGCGAGGTTTTAAATTCTGGAATTGATACTTCTGATGTATATAGCCGTGCAGGAATAACAGATGCAGTAATAGCTGATATTTATTGGCACATTCGTATGGGTTATTACAATAAGGCGGTTATTAGGGCAATGAAGGTGGCGGACATGCTTAATGAGTATGTTGAGCAATTTAAACCATGGGAGGTCAAATGTCCAAGCTGCACAGAAGAGCGCCGCAAGAATATTCATTACCAATGTTCAGAAGTTCTTGTATTGTTCAGAGGCTTAATGCAGGCACTAAGTCCAATCCTGCCAAATCTGCATAAGTCATATATGGAATTCCTGAATATAGACGAAACCAAAAATATCGGCCTACAGGAAATGGATTTTAAAGACGGCCATATCATCAATACCTATGAGCATCTAGCCAAACGTCTTGATAAGAAGATTGTCCAGGCTTTGTTTGAATAAAAGTAGTCTTTTAGAAAGATTAAAAAATGATTTCCATTAAATTTAATGATAGAATTGGCGGTTCTACATTTTATCCATTGGTTAGTAAATTTCCAAATGGAGAAAAAAGATATGTATTCCCAGAAATCCCTAGAACAGGAATTGCTGAAGTGCAGCTAATGTATGAAGACGATTCTGAATTATTTGATTTGCTTTGCACATTTGATACCATTCGTCGTAATAATCATTATGTTTCGTTAACATTGAGCTTGCCATATATCCCATATTCTCGTATGGACCGCGTTGAATCCGAAACGGATTCTTTCTCTCTGAAGTCTTTCGCTAATTTTATAAACGTCGTTATTAAGCCTCAGCATATTAAATGCCTTGATGCCCATTCTGATGTCGCATTGGCTGTATTCGATGCGCCAGTAACAAACTGTGTGCCACAAATCGATATGGTTAAAAATAATTTTAGCCATGTAGATACATTACTGGTATTCCCAGATGCAACTGCTGTTAAGCGATATAAAAAGCTTTTTCGGGAATATCAAAGTGTATCAATAAACAAGGAGCGTGATTTTCAGACTGGGAAGATTATTTCTTCAACGTTGGTTAAAAACGGTAACACTTCTGATGAATTCTTCTGGAATGTAAAGAATGTTGTTATCGTTGACGACATATGCTCTAAGGGTGGCACATTCTTATTGGCTTCTCAATTGATTGCAGGGAATATCGGCCACCAAGACTATACCATTAATTTGGTTGTTGCCCATTGTGAAGCAGCCATCTTTGAGGGTAAGCTCCTCGACGAGGATAGTCCTTTTAATGGCAAGGTCTATTGTACAAATAGTATGCCGGCAATGGTTAAGCAATTGAATGCACTGAAAGATGCATCGCATTCAAAAGCGGGCCGTATCGTATTAACCAAATTCTAAAAAGGATAAAAGATGTATGCAATGATTCCATCTCTGGTATGTGACTTCTACAAAACTTCGCACCGTCTGCAATATCCTGCCAGAACTGAATTCATCTATTCGACCATGGTTCCTCGTAATAATAAATATCTTCCAAAAGTTGACCGTGTTGTATCTTCCGGCGTGACTGGATTTGTTCGTAAATATCTGGTTGATTTCTTCAATCAGGCATTCTTCGCGCGGCCGGTAGATGAGGTTGTATCAGAATACAGCCAATTCATTAAACGTACACTCGGTGCTGATGATGACGGTTTACATATCCGCGAACTGCATGAGCTCGGACATCTTCCATTGCGAATTAAAGCAATCACAGAAGGTGAAAGCGTCCCTATTGGTGTTCCGGTTTTAACCGTAGAAAACACAGATAAACGTTTTGCATGGCTTACCAACTACATGGAAACCCTGATTTCCTGCTGTTTGTGGCAACCAATGACATCTGCCTCTATCGCCCGTAAGTATTACCAAATCGGCCTAGCCTACGCAGATATAACTTGCGACAACAACGACCATTTGCAGTTCCAGTTCCATGATTTCTCAATGCGCGGCATGAGTAGCCCTGAATCGGCACAAGTTTCCGGTTTAGGCCATTTGATTTATTTCAACGGCACAGATACGATTCCAGCAATCACATACGTTGATGAATACTACAACTATGGCAGCAAAGAGCACAAATTGTTCCGACCTGGGTCTATCCCCGCGACGGAACACTCTGTGATGTGTGCTCAGATTGCAAAACAAGAAGCTGCTGGCGGCGGTCGTGACGAAACGGAAACCTATCGCAAGATGCTTACAGAAATCTATCCAAATGGCCTCGTTTCCGTTGTTTCAGACACCTACGATTTCTGGCATAACGTATCAGTCGTAATTCCGTCCTTAAAAGACGAAATCATGGCTCGTGATGGGAAGTTCGTGGTACGCCCAGACAGCGGTAATCCTATCGAAGTGCTTTGCGGCATTCCGGAATCAGAAGGTAAGCTCCCAGAAGAAAAAGGCCTCATTCAATGTCTCTGGGAGACGTTTGGTGGCACCATCAACGAGAAAGGATACAAAGTCCTTGATCCTCATATCGGTGCAATCTATGGCGATTCTATCACCCTTGAACGCGCAGAGCAAATTCTTGCCGGTTTGGCTGCTAAAGGCTTTGCATCTTCGAATGTCGTATTTGGTATTGGCTCTTATTCTTATCAAGGGAACACACGCGACTCACTTGGCTTTGCAATTAAAGCAACTTCAATGGTCCAAGACGGCGTTGAGTATATGCTGCAAAAGGATCCCAAAACCGACAGTGGCAAGAAATCACATCGTGGCCGTGTAGCGGTAATTGGCGATATCTGTGTTGATTGTCTTGATTCTGAAAGCATTAAGAATTATCCAAAAAGCCGTTTAACAACGGTCTTTGAAGAAGGCGTTTACGGCTACGCGAATATCGAATTGATTCGTGAGCGGGCCTTGTTTGAAGTAAATCTGAACTTAAAGCTGAATAATGGTGGATTATGAATCGTGAAGAATACGAAGAAAAGATTGGCGAGCTTTTAAAGTCTGAAGAGCATAAAGGCTTTGCAAAAGCGACTGCTCGTCTGTATGAACTTTTTGATGAATATGTCTTAGAGAAGTTTGACGACCCAGACGAAGCGTGGGTTAAGCTCACTGCTGAATCTCTCGTTTCAAAAGAAACAGAGAAAAAGCAAAAAGAGCTAATCTCATCTTAATTCAATAGAAAGGAAATAGATCATGGCTAGTGCTGTATATGTTTATACTGATGGTGCCTGTAGCGGTAATCCCGGCCCGGGCGGCTGGGGCGTATTGTTAAAACACGAGAACGCAGAAAAAGAACTTTACGGCAGTGAAAAAGAAACAACCAATAATCGTATGGAATTGATGGCGGCTATCCAAGGCCTGAAAGCTATTAAACCTGCTAAAAATGGTTTGCGAGAAGTTGTTCTTTGTACTGATTCCAAATATGTCCGTAATGGTATTACAGAATGGATTGGCAATTGGAAGAAGAATGATTGGAAAACCTCTACCAATAAGCCGGTCAAGAATGTTGACCTGTGGAAAGAATTGGACGAAGTCCGTAATCTGCGTGATGTTCGTTTCATATGGGTGTTAGGTCATAATGGTCATATTGAAAATGAGCGTGCAGATAAATTGGCTTGCCGCGGGCGCGATGAAGCTAAAGCATCTTAGAGCTTAAAACAATAAAGTGTGCATAATCAAGCGTCTTTAGCCATGAACGGATTTCCTTTAATCGTGCACTGATAGCGGTTTCGAGTTATTCGATTCCGCTATCTTCATCTACATTAGGAACAAATATGAACAATAATAAATGGATTCCACTCAAAGAGAGAAAACCGGATAGAAGCAGAAAGAATATTTTGGTAAAGACGAAAGATGGAAAAGTCGGCTTTGCCTTTTATGAAAGACGACTCCCTAAAGAACTTGGGAATGAAGACCTTCCGAGAGAAGAGTTCCTGGAAAAGGCAGAACAGTTTTTCACAGGAATTCCTGTTGAAATAATTGAAGATATGGTCATCATAAAGAGATACAATACAGAAGATATTGAATATTGGATGAACATAGAAGATGCTGTTGACAGCAAAGCTTGGCGGCTTCCCGAAGAAAAGATCGAGAAAGACATCAGTGGCGGCGTCCTTCTTTTGGATGTAAGGGGCGAAGTCAAAGTTGGTTCTCTAATTATGCATAGAGATTCCCTTTGGGATCGTATAACCCTTGGAATAAATCCAGTTCCTCAGTCAAGAAGGTACAAAAAGTTTTATTCAATTTATTCAGGTTCTTACGAAGATTTAATGTTCCTAAGACCAAATGAATATATCCGATATTGGCAATATTTGCCCGAAGCTGAGCCATTGGAGAAAACATGTTAACTGATACTGACTATATGGACGACAAAGGCGGCTATTATGATTTACTCTGTATAGCCAAGATGGACTCCGATTCGTCTGAAGTGGCTGTGTATTTGAATTGTCAAACGCATGAATATTGCGTTTGTCCGGTTTCTGAATTTGAAGAAAAGTTTAAACCTGCTCCATGAAGATCTGGAAAGTAACAAGGCAAGAGATCAAAGAAGTTCTTGAAAGAAGAGGATATTTCTTTTGCCACAAATATAAAGATTCACATGATAAAGCTAGGACAATTATGCGCAAATTGTGCAAAGAGGGTTTAGCCAAAAGATGCCCTAGTCCTGCTGGCCATGTGGATACTGTTTGTATTAAGGCTATACCGCAATAAGCCTTGTTTTAGAATTTTTGTCTAAGGAGACGAAATGGCATCACCATTGTTCAAAACTTCACATATTAATGTTTCTACTGGAGCATCTGTATCTACTCCGTCTTTTAAAGTCAATACGACAAATGATTCCGGTGGCGTTGCTTATGCCATGACCCATGAACATGCCTTGGCGCAATACGCCGTAACCGGTATGCTGGACTCTCTCGTTCTACAAAGTGCAGAGGTTCAATTTGAACGCGTATTGCAAATTTCACAAAACTGCAGCAGTGAGTATATTGCTAAACTCGCTATTTATGCCCATGAAAAAGGCTTGATGAAAGACATGCCGGCGCTGTTGTTGGCTATCTTGCTTAAGCGTGACAAATCTTTCTTTGAGCCGACATTTGATCGTGTAATTACCAATGGCCGAATGCTTCGTACTTTCGTAAATGTTGTACGTTCCGGTCGCCTTGGTTTCCGCAGCTTTGGTTCTTTGGCAAAACGTAAAATCCAACAATGGTTGAATTCTGCATCCGACAAAACAGTCATTAATGCTTCTATTGGCAAGTCCCCTTCTTTGAAGGATATCATCCTGATGGTACACCCAAAGGCTCCGGATGAAAAACGCAACCAGTTATACCGCTGGGTATGCGACATGGACTGCCAAGAAGACAAGCTTCCTGAACAGCTGCAACTGTATCTGAAGCTGAAGCGTAACCTGGAAGCCGCAGAAAAATTGCCGGATGTGCCATTCCAAATGTACACTTCTATGGGTTTGACCACAGAAGGGTGGAAACATATCGCCAAGAACGCGACTTGGAACCAAACCAGAATGAATCTTGCCACGTTTGAACGTCATGGTGTTCTTTCAGACCGCGAAATGGAATCTCAAATCGCAGAGAGGTTGAAGTCTCACCGTGACATTTTGGGCAGCAAGGCAATGCCGTATTCCATTTTCTCGGCCTATAAAGCTGCGAACGGCTCTGAATTGATTAAACGGGCTTTGAACACTGCCGCCGAAATGTCTTTGGACAATGTTCCAGAGATTAAAGGCAAAACGGTTATCGCTATTGATATTTCAGGTTCTATGACTCAACGTGTAAACATGAAGAGCAATGTTACCTGTATGGATATCGCCGGCCTGTTTGCTTCTGCATTGATGTCTAAAAACAAGGATGTTGATATCATTTTGTTCAATACGAGCGCCCGCCGATATATTCCTCGTTATAACCGAATTCTTGATATAACGATGGAACTGGCCTCAATGTCATATGGCGGAACGGATTGTTCTTCTGCTATGGAATATGTCCGTAACAACTATACGCGCGACAGATTGCCGGACAATATCATTATGATTTCCGACAACGAATCTTGGGCCGATGCAAAAAACAGACCGGGCTACACCGGAACATATGCACACTTCTTGGAAATCAAGAAGAATAATCCAAGAGCCCGTATGGTGAATTTGGATATTGCACCTCATGCAAGTGCTCAAACTGTATCCGGCTCTGACGTATTAAATATCGGCGGATTTACCGATTCGGTATTCCAAGTTATGGCAATGTTCTTTGAGTCTAAAGGCAATCCAGATTTCTGGGTAAACCAAATTAAGAGCATCCAGCTCTAATATTTAGATTCATAAAACAAGTTAATGTGCAGCTAATGATAGCAGTAATATTCGCCTTAGAGCGCTTGTCTGCATAAAATATGCAGAGTGATAGGCATAAGATGTCTCCAATCAGGTCTTGTGTCTATTGCTGTGCATGTTTAAAAGTCTAAGTGTAGCGTAGTCTGGTATCGCGCCTGCTTTGGGAGCAGGAGATCGCAGGTTCGAATCCTGCCACTTAGACCAATGAAGGGGTAGTTTAATCGGGAAACACTGCGAAACCTTAAACTTTTGTTCCTATAGGAAATGCCATAAGGTTTACATCTGCTGGTATCAGAGAGTTCTGGGTTCGAGTCCCAGCCCCTTCCCAAAAATTTATTGGCCGTTGGCGGAATTGGTAGACGCAAGGGTTAACGTACTCGTCACTTTTGTCCGGATGGAATGCAGACGGGTTTACATTTTAAATTGGAAACTTAAAACACCCTATTTTGCAGGTTCAACTCCTGCACGGCCAGCCCTACTTAGAAAGGTCCAAAATGAAAGAATATTCATTTTATTATCGCTTCGATAATAAAGATTGGACAGTTAGCATTTATGCAAACAGCGAAGATGAAGCTAAACGTAAATTCTGGGCCTTAAAAGAAAACGGAAAATACGATGGCGAGATTGTTTGCAAGATAAATGCAACTAAGCCTTACAGTTTCTTCCGCTCTCTTATTGGTAAAATCTTTAAGATATAGACTTCAAACTACCGTTCAAGAATACGCGCGTCCCTGAGTCTATACAGGGAGGCATATAAGTCCTCCCACCTTTTTAATGCGCTCCCGTACCATAATTGGATAATGGAACTGACTTCTAATCAGTAAGCTAATCGAAGGCGAATATGCGGGTTCGAGTCCTGCCGGGCGCGCCAAATTTTATTTCTGGAGTTTAAGTATGAAACATTTCAACTGCTTTGTGAGATATGAAGACGCTAACAAGAGTTATTCTATGTTCATCCAAATTCCGGAAAGCACTATGAATAGCTATAATCCAAATTCTATTCGAAATAAAATCAAACAAGAGATCGCTGAAAGACATTGGGGCGATGGTGATTTCGCAAGAATTACCGATGTAACTATTCTCGGCTGTTACGAAGACTAAAGTTAACAACTCCCCTATCTTTACCTATCCAAGTGTTAGGAATAATAAGGGTAGGGGCTATCGAAGTGTATCCATCGTTTAGTTGGTTAAGACGTTTTCTGACGAGAAAAAGACTTGGGTTCAAGCCCCAATGGATATGCGAAAACATTTAAGCCCTGCCGGATTTCTTCATTTATAGTCAATTAATCTTTTTGCTTTTACGCGGACCCGCATTATAATGGACTTCCCCGTAAAACAATCTGGTAGGCACAATTAAAGCCCTATTCTTTTTGGTGTAGTTTAGTTGGTTAGAGCAAGGCCGATAACGCCGAAGTCGTGGGTTCGAGCCCCACCATCAAAAACGAGTAGGCATACTTAAGCCCTTCTTCTAAGAGAACAATAGCCTATGCTGGCAGGGCAGCGAGGGTGCTCGCGTATCGTCGGTTCGATTCCGATTTGTTCAAACCTTAGATGAAGGCAAGAACCCTTACCAAGTGAGGATATCCACTGGTGACTTTCTTAGATATTTGAACAGTAAAGATCTAACTCCTTTGCAATTCCGAGGGTGAAACGCCGATTCTGTGGTATCGAAAATCATAGCGTAGCTGGTGCGTGAAGCTAGACAGACGATTGAGATGTCTGCAATATCTCAAGGGTAGTGCAATCCTGAAATGCACCAATCTGCAAAGTGTGCAGAGCAATGTAGATTCTTTTGTAAAGATTCTGTATTGCTATGTATATTTTAAAATCCCCGACTGCCACTGGGTGAAATGGCATGACTTAGATTGGTTCAAAGAAATCAGTCCCGTTACAGCGGCATCTGTACGTTTTGGAGTTTTCGTTAAAGCTCTGGTCTTTTTGTGTGTTTGATTCCTTAATAAACAATGCGCCGAACCGATAATGAGATATAATATTCGGATAGACTTAGCTTTTGACTATGAGGAGTGATGCCCTTAGAATGTAAAAGCATCTGCGCTGTAAAAAGTATGCAGAGTGGTGAGTGCTCGAGAACTTACTGCTGTGTATATTTTAAGAATCCCGCGAGTCTTCGGTTAATGGCTACCTTTCCAATAAGCGGAAATTGGACGTCTGGCATTGCGAGAATAATGCTGGTTTATCAGTTAATCCTTAAAACTGTTGGGCGTTTTGTGTAGATTAAGCCTTGATTAAAATGCAACGAACCTTAGGCGTTAATGTAAGGCTGGAGTTTATCATTCCAGGGAGTGATGATCCAAAAAGGATTACCAATGCGAGAGTGGCGAAATGGCATACGCGTCTGCCCTAGGAGCAGATGTCCTTGTGGCGTGAGAGTTCGAGTCTCTCCTCTCGTACCAGATTCATGGGGAAGCGGCAAAGTTGGAGGGTTGCGGCGGACTGTAAATCCGTTCCGAAAGGCTAGTAGGTTCGAATCTTACCTTCCCCACCAGATTCAAAATTTGGGCAGATAGTTTAACGGGGAAAACCATGGGGTGTATACATACATCTTCAACGTCATTGGTTCGAGTCCAATTCTGTCCACTAATTTCCCATTTCCCATGTATTTCAATTTCTAACCCTTTATATTTCCACAGTACAGGTTAGTAACATTTTGACTACTAGTTGGCGCTAGTAGTCAAAGCTAATGGGAATATTACAGTCATGATGGAATAAGGTAGACATATCGGGACTTAATGTGCCGAAGCCTGAGATGGGCGTGCAGGTTCGAATCCTGCTGGCTGTAATCCAAAATATATGCGTGTATAGTTTAATGGTAAAACTTCTGCAAGTCGAGAGAATCTGGTGCAATTCCAGAATGGGCGACCATAAAATGATTGACGTCCATTAGCTTATTAGTAGAGCGGCGGCGAGAGCAGACTGATCCTGGTTCGATTCCAGGTGCACGTGCCAATGGGTATTGAGCTATGAAAGAAATTGTAACGATACAATCTATTGTAGAGGCCAAAGGTTATGCCTCAATTTCCGACTTTTTAAAAATGAGGACAGAAAAGCTCTTAAATGAGGTAGATTCAACATCGAAAGAATTAGGTGAGGCAGTTAGGAATATAATTGATAAACTGTCTGACGAAGATTAGCCTGATAAGGCTGTTAGCGGGTATGGTATAAGGGTTGTGCCTCGGTTTTCCACACCGATGAAGACAAGTTCAAATCTTGCTACCCGCTCCAACAATTTAAGACAGGTGTTTGCAAGTTTGAGGGAAGTCATATCAGGCCCCGTGTCCATACAGCCTCCACGCATCCGACCTGTCTAATTATTTAAAGGATAATAGAAATGTCTGATTGGGAGTATCAATCTTTTATTGCAGAAGGTGATTCTCTTCCTACTTTCTGTTATCGAATTAAACATAATGGCAATACTGTTTCTGTTCAGTTTGGTCCTGTTAAACAATACAACGGTCGGCCGGTCTATTCTATGTGCCTATCCATTTTTAGGAAGCGTAAACGTGAAAGTATCGGCTTCTATGCCCGCTCTATAACTGGCACTATTGGTTTATCTGGATTACTGTTAGCCAAAGAAAGCTTTGATCTTTTTATTGATGACGTCTTTAAAGAAACGGATTTTGATAGTGTAATTCTATCTATCCAGGGATCAGATTCAAGAAGGTACAAAGTTTACAAGCGTAGCCTAGAACGAATGGGTTATACTGAAATCAAGCTTTTGGGTTCACGATGTATGAGTAGAATTTATTATCGTGACCAATAAAACGGAGAAGTGGCAGAGTGGTCTATTGCACCTGACTTGAAATCAGACGGTCGGAAGCGGCCCGAGGGTTCGAATCCCTCTTTCTCCTCCAATTAGGTGACCAGTGGTTTCTTTGTCTTTTAACAATTATCATTGTGAAGGGATAACACATTATCGCGCCCACTGGTTGCCTTCCCTATTTTTAGATTACCCCATAGAGTAGATTGTTTTCTACCTATGGGTTTCGTTTTCTATGGAGTATATTGCATGTCTAAGAAGTGGATTAAAGATTGGATTCTGAGTAAAGAAGCTAAGAATCTTGGTGTGAGCTACAATAAGCCGACTGAGAAAACTAAACGTGTTGCCGCGGCTCGTATTAAAAGAAGTATTGAACTTCGTTTCAAAGAAGAGATAATTTAAATGTTTGCAGGTTTACCTTTGAATATGATTATTGCGGTTGATAAAAAGACTCGCGGTATTGGTTATCAAAACAAACTGCCTTGGCGTTGTTCAGATGATTTGAAATTTTTTAAAGAACAAACAATGGGCGCTCTCTGTATTGTTGGGTATAAAACAGCAAAAGATTTACCGCCTCTGAAAGGGCGTGTCGTATCTCCTATTAGTCGAGATGGTAGACATACCTCTATGACTATTGAAGAACTTGAATCCGAAATTGGGTTTGCAAATGCGTTTAATAACGAAACAACAACGATTCCTTTGTTTTTGATTGGAGGCGCGGAAGTGTATAAATACTTTCTATCCAAAGGACTGGTAGATAAGGTCTATCTTTCCGAAATCGAATTCAAAAACAAAGAATACGAATATGATACGTCTTTTGATTATCCTTTCGATGAATTTGAAAAGAAAGAAATTAGAAGCGTATCCACAGATGATTACAACCTCGCTATTTTTGAACTAATCCGCAAGTAAGGAAGTGCCATGTTGAATAAATTGAAAGCTATTATTGCCGCATTCTTTAAAAAGAAAACAAAGGATGCAATTTTTAACAATGCCGATGCCGCCAAAGAATACATTGAACAGTGTATTAAAGAAGTGGAACGCTCTTTGCGTGAAATCATTGTCGAAAAAACATCTGTATCTGTCGGCGTTCGGGACATGCAAGCCATGATTGAAAAAGAAACTAAGGCCATCGAAAAAGATGAATCAGCCCTGAAAGCTTCTGTGTCCCAAGGTGAAGAATTGAACAAATCTGAAGCTCGCCGTATCTTCATGCGCAAAGGCCTGTTGGCAGAACGTCAAAAAATCCTTGCCGAACAGAAGGCTCGTGTGGAAGAATACGAAACACTTTGCTTCAATTTAACGGCCCAGCGCGAACGCCTGGAACTGAAGAAAACTGAAGTTTCTCTAAATGCCAATCTTGGCAAGAGCTTCAATATTGATATTGACTCTAACGAATTTATTCGTGAAATCTCTGTCAATGTCAAAGGCCAAGCTGAGGCTTCTCGAATCCTGTCTCGCCGCGAAGAAAGCTTCTCTCAAGAAGGTTTTAGTGATTACCTGAAATCTCTGGAAGCAAAACCAGAATAATAAAGAAGCCCTAGAGATAATCTAGGGCTATTATTTTCAAGGAAAAGAAATGAATCTTTCTACATTTTATTACTTGGCAATTCTGATTGCTATTGCAGCTAAGCTATTCGGCTATTTGCAAACATCTTGGGCGATTCTTGTTCTGCTCGCCTTGGCACCGATTGGCCTTATTATTCTATTGGCGTTTGTGGCTATTCTTGCTGCGGCAATTTCCCGCGGCGCAAATTCGAATAAGCCATACAATCGCTTTAAACGCTAAACAAAAGGAGAGGCAATATGCCTAATATTTTCTTATATCAAGATACAAAAAATAAGGTTCACCATTATCGAGATATGGGCATATATCGTGCAGATGTTGCCTCTTCTTCTAGGAAGTATAAATTCATTTTAACATGCCTTTGTGTTGGGCTACTTGGATTTATATCTCTTCCTTTTTTAGGAAAAGCTGGCAATTCTGTAATTGGCTTATTTACAGCTATGCATTTTGTGGGAGTGATGGTTCTAACCTTTTTCTCAGGTGTCAATATTGTCGCATTTGAAGACAAAAGGGCCAGAGGCAATCCTATAAAAGAAGTGCTGGACGGTTACAATTGTTATATATTGAAATACTGTGGTTCCTGCAAGATAAGTGATCTTTATAGCAATATGGACGTCTATTATATCCAATGGAACGGTGGGTTCGGACTGATTTTTGAGGATGGCGACTTCCTTGCCCTCAGTATCACTGGAAAGTATGCCCCATTTAAGGTCGCCAAGAAAAATCCTAACCTTTCTTTTGTTGTCAAGGGTTCAGCCATAAAAGAGGAAAGTCCGTTTAATATCGTTAATGGCGAACGTATTAGGGCGATTGTTGAAGAAAGTGGCACTTTACTGTTTCATAATATGAGTCCGGCATCAGAGTATCGCGCCGGCAAAAAGATTTTGTCTAAGATGACAGAGGTTTGTTAAAATGGATTTCATGAAATTAGGGAAGTACAAAGAAGGCAAAGACTATTCTGGCTGGATTGTACAAAGAAAATTAGACGGAGTGTTTGCCGCATTAAGCATTAAAGACGGCGTATTGTATAGCCGTACTCAACGCCCTTTGTATATCCCTAAAGATTCAGAGTTAGAAAACAACTTAGCTGTTCTTTCTACTGCATATGATTCAGATGAAGTTGACTTCCTTCTGTTTGAATTGTGTGCATTCAATATTTCACTTGAACAACTATCTGGTTTAGTCAGCCCAAATAGAAAAGAGCCTTGGTCAGAAGAAGAGCTGAAAATCAAGTTTAATTTCGGCATCCATGATGCGATCAAACTGAATAATGGCGAAGACAATAAGCCGTATGAGGAGCGGTACAAACTTGCTCTTGATGGCGTATCCCTATATCCCGGTGTTTACGATTCGTTTTCTGAGAAGCTTGAAAAAGATTTTGAAGAACGACTTGAAGGAATTTTTGAATATGAGATTAAGATTGGAAGTGAAGGGATTGTATTAAAAGACCCGGCCGCGCCGTATCGTATGGGCAAGAGGGCTAATTTCCAATTAAAGCGTGTTCGTGAACATCTTGAAGATGTAAAAATTGAAGAGGTTAAATATGGCAATGGCAAACGTGCCGGCCAATTAGGCTCTTTCTATTGCCGTTCGGTTGACAATCCAGAAGTAACATTCTGGGCAGATCTAGGCAAAAGCTGGGATGATGAAAAACGAATCCAGCTTACCAAAGACTTTGAAAGCGGAAGCAAAGATTTGATCGGTTCAATATGGACAGTTAGAGGACTGCAGCCCAGTAGCACGGGAAAATCTATACGATTGCCGAAGTTGATGTATGAACGATTTGATAAGGAATGATCATGTATAGCCTACTTATTGACGGAAGTAAAAGAAATTTAGTCTGCTATTACAAAGGCAGAAGACAAAACGCCAATGAGTGGCTTAAAATTAAGGAAGATAGAGATCATTCCTATCTTCTCTTTATTGTGGGATTGACGGCACTGGCTATGCTGGTAACATTAACTGTTCAGTCTGTAATCCCTCTAATCATCATGTTGATGATTGCTATCATGCTTTTCATCTCGTTCTTGCAGTCTAAAGGCAGCGTTGAAACAAAAGTGTTGAGTTTGAGATAGATTGGGGATTCTTTGATGAGGATTCCGTTATCTATTCTACCGGTCATAAGTACCATAAGAGCATCGTATTCCTGGTAGATAAGGAAAACAAAAAGATTCTAGTCCTTTCTGGAATTGACTTGCCCAACATCTACAAGGAAGAAGGATTCTATCTTTGTAAATATTCCGCAATGCGCAAAATGGACGATGGCGATACGCTCTTTGCTAAGCCGAATATTTCAATTCGTCCCGCCGAGGAGATTGAACAAGGACGCTACAAGATCCTCTCTTCAAGCGGTCAGGTTTCTGCAATTATGGATTGCGCTAAAAGCATATTTAATGCCGCGATGAGGTAGTTTATGTTTAATCTTAGAGAGCAAAAATTCCTTCTTGTTGATATGAATACGGATTGGAATAGGTGCTATCATTCATTTGTAAAAGCAAACGAGATTTTCCGCACCTCATTTAACTCCGAAACAGGGAGAACTTTTGACGAGGCATTTGATAAAAATATTGAACTTGATTTTGAGTGGTTCACCCTTCCTTTCGACTTTCTTTTAGTCGGTTATACCAAAAAGGTCAGAATGCAAGGATCTGCTTCATATAATAAAGGTTAGAGATAGAAAAATTACGGCCTTGCTATTTATAGAATCGTTTCCTGGCGTCAAAGAGGGTATTTATACAAGACGCGGCAAAGATGTGAAGCTATTAATCCCTAAGGAATTTGACTCCATATATTGGAAGCATTCTGCAGAGCACTCATTTTATATGATTAAAAGCGCTTTAAAGAGAAATGAGGATTGCTATGAATTCTCTTATGGTAAGTTTTTACCGATTGGATATTTGAATCATCATTTTGAGAGCTTGATAGAAAAGGCGACTGAAGAGGTTTCTAATAAAATGGTTATACCCGAAATAATGCTTGTTGGTGCCGAAGAAAATGGAAACTTCTTTGGCATGTATAAAGACTACTACACAAAAGAAGGTACGTTTAAAAGGATTCAACATATTGTTGAAGAGGATAAAAAGTCTAAGATTATTGATTCTGTTGTAGAAGTTCCTAAAGGTTGGATGGGCATCAATGAGAGGGATATCTTCTATTCTCCCGGCTTTAGTTGGGGCGACCCGGGCGAGAATGCCCATATCCTTTTGTTCGTTTACCCTATTGATGGAAATCCTAAGATTCTGATTATTGATTCTTTACATGATGCTGTTGGCAAAGAGTTCCAGCAGTACAAAGGTTTTCATTGTATGATTGATGGGCAGGTTCTTAAAATAGATACGCCCGAATTTTTGAATATCAAAGAAATAGACATTGGTATGAAAGAACATACTGGTGATATCGTAAAATATTGCAGTGATCGTGATTACAGATATTCGAACGACCAACTGTTCTTACGAAGAATGCTGGACATCTACAATAAACTGTTCCCAAATACTACAAAGGAATTTAAATATGGATAGTATTATCTTTTTCTCTATTGCACTTTTGCTGTTCTTAGTGGCATGTGCAGCTCTGCGCTTCTTTGCTTCAAGCTGGGCTGAAGAATGGGACTTTATGGAATGCGTATGGTTTCTGGTCTTTATCCCGCTGGCGTGTTTGTTTTGGCCAGTTACATTACCGATGTTTATCTTTGGCGTGATTGGCGCGTTTATCATGGGCTTCTTTAAAAAAGGAAGATTCGAATGAGTACAGACAAAGTAATTCTTTCGGTCTTAATTGGCGTAGCCCTGTTTGCATTGGGCATATATGTCTTCAATCATTCCACAATTCCACTGTTGGGTATCATCATTGCCGTTGTTTATCCTGCATTCCTGATTCGAAAATTTTTTAAAAGCTTGGAGTAAGACTATGTTTAAAAAGATTTTATTGGCCCTGACTGTTCTGATGTCTGTCGCCGCATGTTCTCGTGTTGAGCCTAACCAGGCTGGCGTTTTGATGGAAAACTATGGTCGCAATGGTAAAACGGACTTTACTGTTGTGTCTGGTTTGGTCTGGACTGTTATGCCGGGTACTGAGCTGTACCAGGTCCCTTTATGGGAACAGCGCGGCAAGTTTGAAGAAACCGTAACCCTGAAAGCCTCTGACAATACGGACTTCTCTGCAACGCCGGTATATACCTTCCGTGTTGTAAAAGACCGTGCCGTGGATGTCGTATTTGATAATAAACAACTTGGTTATGGTTCTGAATTTATCCAGTCTTTGCAAGACAATATTCTTGAGCCTAAAATCCTTGACCTAATGAAAGAGGAAAGCCGACGCTATACAACCGAAGAGTTGATGGCAAAACGCCCCTCTATGGCAATGCGCCAATTACATTGATGAAACAAGTTGACTAATCATGGCCGCTAAGAAATATCTGGTCATAGATATAGGCAGACTAAGAGTGGAGCTTCATTATGAGTTCTCAACTTCTCATCTTGGCTCAAGCTTCAGCAAGGTTGGAGAGTTCGATAAATATACCGTATTCTCTGTTGAAACTGATCTGAGTTGGCTATTAAATGATGCAATAATGTGCTCGGAATGTTGGCTAGAAGTAGAGTATGCCTCAGGGGGTTTTAAATCCTTAAAAGTCCTAAAGCATAAGTCTGATACCTATATTGAAACTGTCTGCAAGGCGTCAAAAATCATAGACAGAGCAATAAAACAACAAGTTGACTAACAAAATAAAACCGCCCTGTGTGAAACGGGGCGGTTATTTTCTTAATTATGGAGTTTATTATGGGTGGAAAACTGTTCAATACGGAAAGAATAAGTAGGCAGGAATACGAAGAAGCCTGCATATTTATATCTAAAACCTTAAAGGGTTTAAACCACGCATTCCCAAATTCATTTCTAGATAAACAAGACTTCGGCGATATTGATATTATTTGCTACAGTGCGGGTCATGTTAAGCAGCGATTGAATGAAGCTGGATGTATTGTCGATATTAGCGGCGCCTCTGTATTGATTAACCATAAAGGCAAATTGATTCAGGTTGACCTTATCCAGTCTAATAATGTACCTTATGCTTTGAACTACTATTCTTATGGTATACTCGGGGCAATGGTTGGCAAGTTATTTAAGCCTGAAGGATTCAAGCTGAACGACATTGGTCTCTTCTATATTTATAATGGTAATGATGTATTTGTTACTTCTGATTGGCAAAGAATTTTACGGGTTGTTGGGATTTATGGCTATAAATTTACCACAGAAGAAGAGGCGTTTCTAGCTATTACAAATTCCGGCAAATTCAAGAAAGGGATTTTTACAGATTTACCTGAAAAGAAACTTGCTAAAGCAATGAAGCGGCCAATGTATTCTAGATTTTTGGAATATATAAAAGATCGCCCTGATAGAATAAGCTCTACCGATATCCTAAGCTTTTTCCATTACAATAACGATTTTATTCGCCGATTGCAATGCGAGGATATTACTGCTAAGTCTAATGCGGCGCTTAAGGAATTAGTGAAGAACCACTATCCTTATGAGGATTTTAAATCCAGATGCCAAGGTCTGACTGATAGGGAAGTGGCGATTGAATATAACCTTTTAAAGGGTTATCTCAGAACTACAATTACGTCATATTTTAATGACAGAAGCTCTCAAATTCAAAGGCCCTTGAACGATAAAGCCGAACTTAATATGCACATTTGGCTTTTCGGCCATAAGGTGGACGGCATTGATTTTAAATATCTACCAATGGACAACATAAGGGAATATCAAGGCATTCAGCAGTGCCGCGTCTATCAAGAACGGTACAGGACTCAAGAATAAAAGGAACGGATAAATGAAGCAATACTTAGATTTGGTTAAGGATGTTTTTGAAAATGGAACACCTAAACCAAACCGAACAAAAATCCCTACGCCATATACGGTATTCGGGCGCCAAATTCGATTTGATTTGTCGGAAGGCCTACCTATTCTGACCACTAAAAAGATGGCTGTAAAAGCCTGTATTGCCGAATTGTTGTGGTTCATTGAAGGCAGTCCTGATGAACGTCGTCTGGCTGAGATTCAATACGGGAAGTCTCGTAGTGAATTAAAAGACAAGCGTACTATTTGGTCTGATAATTATGAGGCATGGTCTGGCAGAGAAGTTAGCGAAGTGCGTTATGGAAGTCTCGGCTGTGTGTATGGAACACAATGGCGGGATTTCGAAATATCAGATTGGGGAGAGCTTGACACATTCGACCAGTTAGATTGGCTAATTAAGGAATTAAAAGCCAATCCTAATAGTCGGAAGTTGATTATGCTTTCTTACAATCCAGCCCAGATTAACGACGCTGCACTGACGGCATGTCATACACAAGTGCAATTCCAAGTCCAAAATGGCAAGCTGAACTGTATGTGGACCCAGGCAAGTGTTGATTTGTTCTTAGGTCTACCATTCAATATCTTGTCCTACGCCATCTTGACTCATATGCTGGCAAAAGAAGCAGGATTGCAGGTCGGCGAATTGATTGGTTCTTTGGGCGATGTGCATATCTATGAGAATGCCATTGACAATTTAAAAGAACAATTGTCGCGCGAACCGTTGCCACTGCCTAAGTTGTGGTTGAATCCAGATAAAGATATTTTCTATTATACAATGGATGATATCCGTATTGATGGCTATGAATCTCATGGCCCGTTAAAAGCTAAAATGGCGGTTTAATATGGACATAAGAGAATTTGCTAATTCAAAAGGTATTTCTACTAAAGAGATATCTGATGGCTATCATACATTTAAAGAGCTTTATGAACATAGGAGGATATTATTCTCTGTTATATGCCATAGCAACCGGATGCTATCCTGGAAATCATGGAGGCACAGCGATGGGACAATGTTTGACAATTCTTTTATTGTTGGAATAAATACGCCTGAAGGTCAATATACTTATCATTACAACTCTAAGCATTGGGACGAATTCGATGTAGAAGAATTGCCGAATGCGCCAGAGTACGATGGTCATAAACCAAAGGACATTACAAGACTTCTGTCCTTATTTTCGATTCGAAAGGAAGCAAAATGAAAAGTCTGATTTCAAAACGCAAAGAAAAACCGGTATCTGTAAAGAGTCTATCAATCAAGGCCTTGAAAGACATGCTGCCGAATTTAAGCCCTAAGCGCCGCGTTAAGGCTGAAAAGGAACTACGCTTGCGTGGTGTAGAAGTTTAAAACAAAATAATTGCGGTCTTAATGATCGTATTTTAAATTTTAATTTTAAATTCATCCTTAAATCCGACATATGTTTCTCATGTGTCGGTTCTTTTTTATTTTTGCAATAATAACAATAAGAGCAACAAATGTCTTCTAAATATGATTTTGAGAAATTGCTCGCTGCTGCTACAACAGGTGGGCAGCGCGAAAAACTTAAAGCTGTGATTGAATGCGGCAGTGTTCGCAAAGCAGCAAAGAAACTTGGTGTTTCCACTGGTACAATTGGGAATATCGTAACTGTTTTGAGTAAGCGACTAGAAGACGGCGTCGCAGACGACCAGACTAAATTTGCGTATGAAGAAGATGCCCCTGCTGTCCTTACTCTCCCCGAATCAAATAAGCAATCTGGCGCTGTTGAACAACCGGCCCGCGTATCTGCTTGTGATGGAACTTCGACCCTGTATGACGCTGAAGGTAAAGTCAAATTACAATGGGTCAAAAAGGACGGCAAAGGCAATGCGATTGCCGAAACAATCCGCCGTGCAATGGAATCTTTCAAAGATGTAGTAGAACCTGCACCATTTAATTTGGTTCCACGCGCAATTAGCGGTGAGGGTTTATTGGCTCAATATACGATTACCGACTATCACTTGGGTATGTTTGCATCTCAAGGCGAATCCGGTGAAGAGTGGTCAACTAAGATTGCCACAGAAAAGATTTATCGTGTAATCGACTCTATGGTTGAGGCGACTCCCCATACTGAGCATGCTGTTATCAATATCCTTGGCGACTTCTTGCACAGTGACTCCCAATTAGCGGTAACACCGGCATCACGTCATGTTCTTGACCAGGATACAAGATACTCTGATTTAATCTCTATTGCAGTTCGAATCATTGCTTATTTTGTAAAACGCGCCCGTACTAAAGCAACTAATGTAACGCTTCTGATTGCCCAAGGTAACCATGACCCAATTGGTTCATTGTGGATGCAAGAATTGTTCTCTTACTATTTTGAGAACGATCAAAACATTGCAGTGATTAAGAGTGCCTATCCGTTCTACGCAATCGAATTTGGTAAAACTATGCTTGCTTATCATCATGGTGATAAAGTTCAATTCGCCAAGATGGCCGGTGTGGTTCCTTCATTGTTCCCTGAAATCTGGGGACGTACTAAATTTCGTTATGCACACATGGGCGATAAACATCATCGTCGTGTAGTTGAAAGCCTTGGCATTATTGTTGAGCAACATCAAACTTTGATTGCCAATGACGCATATAGCAGCTCTCATGGTTGGACGTCTGAAGCTGGTGCAAATGTAATTATCTACTCGCGCGAAACCGGCGAACTGAGCCGAATGACATTCCGCTAATAGAAAGGAATAGGAAGATGGATGTACTAACTACTCCTGAAGTGTATTGTTATGATGCTGAAGAAGTTCCGCCGCCAAAGAATAAAATTGTTTGGGTTGTTAGCAAATTTGGAGTAGGAAGAAGAGACAGATTCTGTGAAGGATTTGATGTCGCCTGGTATCCACTTCCAAAAGTTCCTCTAAGTGCTAAGTTGCGCGGACAAGAAATGAAATGTAAGTAAAACTTACAGGGCAAGATAGCTAAGAACTGCATCTTTTGTAGCATCGCCAATAATAGCCATCCTCTGTCCATCTTTAATCTTAATGATGAGGTTCTGTAATGTCAAAACCAGATATATTCAAAAAGATGTCTAGACTTAAACGAAAAGGCGCTGATAATAATACTATCCGCCTTTTACAGAAAGAGAACATTGATCCGTTCTTAAAAAGACTGCTAAATATATATAAGGCAGGATTTTATTGGGATATTCTACCTGGAATTGATTCCGATAAAATTATTGCTCATCTTGCCTCTAATGGAGAGAGAGTTATTCTTCCATTCGATCAAAATGGAGAATTGCTTGAAGAAGAAGAAGTTGAAAGACTTCGGGTTTATCTTGATGTAAACAATTTAAATGCCGAGCATAGAAATGGCAGAAAGCTTATTATCGTTTGGAATTTGTATCACCTTGACCAAGAAGAAGCTTTTAATGTTATTAGAAGGCATCTTGAAACAGGATATTGGGGAGGCGGAATTCCAATAGGACGGTCGATATGAAGTTCTATAAAAGAAAGAAGTGGCTTGAAAGCCATATTACCGGTCTCACTGACAAAGATAAAATCCTTTTCGTAAACAAGGATATTGACCCGTTCCTTCAGAAGCTTTTAAAGCGGAATGTTGAACTTGAATTCGATTATTTTCGAGTCGGTTCAATTGGTGTGTCCTTGTCGTATATCAAAGCTCATGACCAGCTTACATACAACCGTTATTGTTTACCTTTTTCTGATGACGGGAAGCTATGGAGTGACTATATCGCAGACATAGTGAAAGATATGATGATACCGCGCGTAGATCATTTCGAAAAGATGAAAGCTGAAGAGGCTCTCAGAATTTGGAATCTAATTAAAATGGGATTGGCAGACGAGATATTTGGGTATATATTTGATGGAATCTTAGCAAAGAGACCGTTTGATTATGGGTATAGTGTTCTGTTTGAGCCCTCTTCTTCCCCATTCTAAACTTGGAAAATAAAACAATGAAGTTGTTGAATTTGAAAAATGGCGATAAACTCGTTACATTAGGTTTTTCCAATGGAAAGGTGTACAAGGTTAAAGCCCTACTATGGGACGAAACTCTGGTAACTGAAGATCTTGGGCCTATTGAAAATGATAACATGCCAGAAATGCCATATCCGTCATTCCCTGTTAGGGTCACTTTATGCGGTATTAAACATGGCATTAAGGTTGAACTTCATCACGCCTATTCGCGCGTTTATGTCATTAACGGTAGCGCCGCAACAGACGAGCTGCGAGATGCAATATCTTCGTTAATGCAGATTATTAAAAACGTGGCAATATATAGCCGGATGGCGCAAGTTATCATTAAACCAGATTCTTATTTTATAGATTTGGATTCTCCAGTTAATTTGACTAACTGGATTCAATATCAAACAAATCGAAGGTAAATAACATGGGTTACTTTATCGTATTCTTGGCAATTGCCTTTATTTTCTACAAGACCTATCAAGGTGCTCTGGCCCACGATTCACGTTTTGCGGTTGTAGAAGAAGCCAAAGTAAAAGGTATGATTGCCGAACTTCGCGTTCATATTGGCGAACCAGATTTTGAAAATTGTGTTAAGGTCTTCTTAAACGATCTAGAAGCTTCAATGCTCACTCACCGAGAGAGTGTGGAGCTTATGATAAAAGAGAAGTAATATTCTCTTTGCTTCCAGTTGGGTGGCTAGGGATCAAACTGTAGACTTGCGCTGCAGAGGGTCTGTGTGTCTGACTGGCGTTGGGGCTAAGGTTCTTGTATGGCTAATGGGCGTTGCCCCGAAAGGGACTCAGTACAATAAGTGGCGTTTTACGCTGCAGTACGCCAGTAGTCCCGCCTTTATCGGTAAATTCTCGAGGCATTATGGAAATTTACGATTATAACTTTGAGCTCTTTTTTAAAAAGAGTCCCAACATATACCTAGAGCATGGGTATATTAAACGGTGTTCTGAGTTTATTTTATGTGAACTTGGAATGCAGTGTGTAGGCTATTCTGATTTCATTTTTGGAAACAGGACTATGTCTACTGGAGTGTTTTTATTAAGTACAAGCCATTGGGCTTGGCATACATTCCCTGAACACAATAAAGTGTCGGTTTCTTTTTCTACCTGCAAAGAAGAATTGGATATCGAAGATTTTGAGAGACTCTTGAAGAAGGCGTTCGACTGTTCTTTCGTAGTGTTCAAATAATGCCTTGTTTCTATAACAACAATAATAAAAGAAACAAAATGAAAAAACAAAACACCCCAAAAAGAAAATCTGTACTGGTTGTATCAATGCTGAACGATCAAACCACTAATCCAGAAAACCCCAAAGCGATTCCAAATGCAGACAAAAGCCTAGAGAAACTTCAAGGCTCTTTGGTTGCTGGTCACATCAAACATGACGCGATTATCGCTATTGATTATTCTGGTAGCAAAAATAGCAAGTGGTCTGATGGTAAACTTTTCCCTTCCAATAAGGTGATCAAGGTTGAACTTCAATCTGATAACTGGTTCGGGAAAGAGAACCTGATGGTTGTTCCTGAGTCTAAAGGCTCTGGTAATATTGCCCAGCATTTTAACAATATCGATTTTCTGTTGCCAACATCTGAATATGATTTGACTTTTGCCGGCATCGATTTCTTTGGCACTATGAGCGCTTCTATGAAAGAGTTGTCTAAACGCGGCTATCGTATTCGTTACTATTCTGATTGCAGTCATTTTTATGGCCGCAATAAAAAAGAAGAGTTGGCAGAACTTGGTATCTATCGTCATTTCACTACTTTTAAAAAGGGTGAAAAATAATGGATATGCAAGTAACACTGTGGGATAACTCCTCAAGCGGTTCTACTTTGGCCCGTGGATTTGTTAAGTTTGGCGGTTTTGTTCAAATTAACATCTCTATTTACTCTGGTCGCAATGGTCCGTTTGTATTGTTCCCATCGTATAAAAAACAAGACGGTACATATCAAGAAACAGCCGGCCCTGTTAGCAAAGAAGCCAGAGAAGCAATCACAGCAGCAGTGCTGAGTGCTTATGGCAACAAGGGCAGTTCTGGTCATCAAGCAGGCAATGGTTACAATGTTCAAGAGCCGCCACCTCGTTCCCAATACCAGGGGCAAGCAGCTGCACGAACAGCCCAAGCGCCTCAAGGCCAACAGCAACAACAGCAAAGCCAGTTTGGTGACATTCCTTTCTAATAGGTGATAAATATGGCAAATTTTGATGTATCGAAACAGCCTCTGGAATATGCTGTTTACAAATCTAAGGCTGCATTACGTTTGCGCCTTGCAAATCCTCGTGTTGAAGAAGCCAATGGCCGAGACGTGCTGAAAAGCGGCTTCATTTATTTGGAGATGGCTCCTATTAAAGAGGGCGCCGGAAACCAAAAACAATACGAATGGGAGCAAAAGAAGATCGGCGTAAAATTGGGAATGGCAGATTTATCTCAGCTATTGTATTCCCTGAAACGCGGACAAGAGGCCGAAATGTTCCATGAGTTCGGCGGCTCGACAAAGGTTATTAAATTGACCCGAGCAACGGAAGGAAAGTCACCATACTTTTTATCCGTATCCCAAAACAACGGCGGTGTGAAATCCCAATGTTCAATTCCAATCAGCGGTCCTGAAGCCGAAGTGATTTTGACATTGGTATCTTATGCCATCCCTAAAACCCTAAACTGGTAGGACAATATTATGTCTCAAATTCAAATTACCATTGCAGGGGGCAACCTTTCTGTTGAACAAATTGCCCAAGCCTTGGCTTCTGTTTTGCCGCAATCGACCTCGACCCCTGCTCCTGTACGCGGTCCACTGAGTGTTAACGACCTGACTTCGTTCCTGTCTGACACTCCTCGTGAATTGGATGCTGAAGAAGTTGCCCGTCAATTGGCAGGTAACACTGAAATGCATACTGATGACCTCGCAGCTTTCGTGTCCGGCGTTGACAACCGTTTGGTGTTCGAATCTCTGGAAAAATTCCAAGAGTACGTTCGTGCCAACATAATCGACGGCGACTCCCTGATTTTTTCCGACGTTGACGGCCAAGTCATTGCCACTTATCGTCGCTAATCCTAACTATAAAAGAAAGAGTACAACTATGTCACAAGCACAAATTCGCGGCTACAAATACAACGGCGAAACCAAAACCCTGCCTAATGGTCAAACCACTACTGTTGCCAACATGCTGACTGCCCTGGGCCAAACTTTCGTTGCACTGCGCGACAGCAGCAGCTTCGAACACTCCGTTGATGCCGATGGCTACTTGGTGATTTCAAACCGTACCGGTTCTAAAGCTTAATTAGGCTTTAGCACAAACTACAATTTGCTTTTTAAAAACGCTTGACTGCGTATAATGGGGCCAATGGGTCCGCTCATATATATAAGGACTCCGGATTCTGCAATTGATTGCAACGGAGTCCATTTCTTTTTGCCTGATTGGGCTATCATTATTTTTGTTGGAGATAAATATGTCTTATGTTGATGACAATTTCTTGGCTGTCTTAAATCAGGTAGAAGAGGGCACTAAAGACGCTGAAGCTGAAATCGAAGCGGCTGGAACAATGTCTGAGGACATTATTGCTAATTTGCAAAGCATTCATGAACACGGTGAAGATGTCGGCATCCTTGCCGAAGATTACAAAATTATCATGGAGGCTCGTTCCACTGTTCACATTAATCCTGAAGTGATTAAACGTATTTTTGAAAACTTCAATGCAGAATTCTGGATGCAAACAGATATTAATGTAGACAGAACGTTAGAAGTGATTAAGAATTCACAGAACCTGACCGGCGGCTATATTTAAATGGGAGGTCTTTATGTATGATACTCCTGATTATCCGACTATGATGCGGCTGTTGTTCGCAAAGTTTACAAAAGATGCCGGAGTTAATTTCAAGATTCCAAAAGATGTGCAGCCTAGCTCCTTTAATGTCTTCTTTAAGAATCTAAAGGTTGTAGAGGTTGTTTTTGGTAAACAGCATAAAACCGTAGATATCAAGACCGTGCTTAATGTTGAGAAGAGCATTTCTGGGCTTATAAAAGATTATTGCTATTGGGATGCAGAAAAAGATAATGGCCTTACTCCCTTTGTTAAAATTAATAAGGGAAGGAAATGGCTTGAACTTGACTTTGCGAAACAAACATCAGAGATTCCGCTTTACAATGAAAAATTCGTAAGGGTGGCTGCGGCAAGACACATTTTTTCTTTGGACGGCGAATGGTCTTTTTCAATACAGGGAGAAGGCCAGGACTATTTTATGAAAAGGGCTAATAAGCTCTGTCTAAAAATAGAAAAGGCCGATGAGATTGGTATTATGTACAGAGACTATCATCGAGATTCTTTTTATCTTAATCGCATTGGTGATATCAACTTGCTTGAAAAAATGACAGAATTTGGCTATTGATCTTGGAGAGAAAAATGGATCGAAACGAATTTCTTGAAAAACTTTTGCTATCCAAGATTGTTATAGATTCAGATGCAGTGTTCCCGTATTCGATGGATATCGATTTTGCAGCTAAGGCTATTTGCGGCGGCGATATTATTTTTTATGAATTCAATGGCGAATATCTGACGTTTTTTGTTCGTAAGAAACTTCCTTTCAATCCAGCGAAGGGAAAATTTGCCGGCAATAACTTAGACTACTTCGTATACAGAAACGAAAGTGAGTCGCATATCTGTCCGTGTATGGCTTCAAGCCACAATTCATTTCTTCGCAAATATATGGAATCTGTCAGTGCTAGAAGGGTTTACGCTGATGTGATTTCAGCAGTCTATGAAGACCGAAGGATTTTTAATTACGACTTGGCAGGATGTACAGATACGTATTTTTACTATCGTGTTAAATTCAAGCCAAGGGGGTCTGTTATTGAAAAAATCAAACTGGGCGGCCGTGCATATATTCGCAATTTCTTAATGCAGGCGTCTTTTAGAAGGATTAGCGATGATAATCAATAATCGACTGGAGAAGGCCGTCGCTGTAAAGCTCTTACAGGAATTAAACTGGAATGGTGATATAGAGGAAGGAAGTAGGAAGCTTCTCGAGCCGGTACAGGGTGTATTTGTTGATCCCAATAAGGATCTTTATTTGGAATGCGCCATTCCGGTTCATATTCCCATCTTTAAGGAACTGTCTTTCTCTGGAAGAGCTATAGTTCCCCTTCTTGTTGGTAATAATTACTATTCCAGTGTCCGTAGTGATTTAATATGGATTGGTAGAAATTTAAGGCCAGGCGAGAAAGAGAGACTGGCTGAATTAATGAATAAGCGGAGAACGGCATTTTGGGATCACTATGGGGCTTCTATTTATAACCGAAGTAATATTCGGGGCAGAATATTTGTTTATGAGGCTATACGAATCTCTAAAGATCGAGTTGCTAAATTTGCAGTAGATATGGTTAATAAGTCATTCCAAGAAGTAAGAAGAGCGATTTTAGATTTGCCAAATACTCCTGCTTACAAACTCGAAGAGGCGCAGCTTAAAGACGAAAGACCCATTGATCGCGGATATGAAACATTTCGCCCATATGCATCGTCTCTTGGTTTGGCACCTGTTTCGGGGTGAAGAATGGACATCAATGTTTAGGTCTATAACCCAAGCCAATCAAATAGAAATAGATTCACTTACATTTTCTTAAAAGGAAATTTAAAAATGCAAGGTAAAATTAATATTGAAGTTTTGAGCCAAGAAAAGGTTATCATTCATGTGACCGACACTGAAGGCCGTCGTACATCTAAAATGGTGACTGCTCGTGCTGCTGCTGCAGCCTTGGCTGGTCCGAATCTGGAAGAAAAAGATTCGGGTTTGATTCCTCCGGAAATTCTTCGCACTTGGGAGAATTCCGAATACAAGGGCTATTTGGTTTATCAGGCGCCGCGAAACTTTGTTTTGAACTACGAAGAAAAAGGCTCATTCCCTGTTAAACTGCCTGGCATTGTTATGAAGATTGTAGCAAATCGACATGGCTGTGTGCGTCAAAAAAGCTCTATCTTTATCTGTGATGGTGAAAATATCCGTCCAGACACAAAACTATGGCATCTAAGGATGAACAACTACAGTTCTTCATACGGCATTTGTTGGGGCCAAAACGAAACTTTGGCAAACGACATTCTTAAAAGTGGAAATCTTTTCGATATTGCCCAATTGCCGGCGCTGTTCTTTGGCTCTACGTTCAATTCGGATTTGAACGATAGTTACGATTTTGTAAGTCGCACTATCGATGCAATGTCTAGCATTCGTACTCCGATTCCGAATATGAATTACACTGCACAATACTTTCATATGAAGCATGAAAAGAACGAAGATTTCAACATTGCCGATGAAATCACCAACTCTAGCACCATTAAGCTGGCTGGTATTGTATTATAAGTAGTTTTGTAAAAGGAAATTATTATGACTTTAAGTCTTGAAGAATTGATGGGCGGCTTAGGAATGCGTATTCCTGAAATTGTGAATACCACTGAAGAGGCCCAAGATGGCGATTCTGTTATTGCAGAAGACGGCATCTATAAACTGGTTCGTACTTTGATTGGTGACTTTTGGATTAAAGATGAAAGCTTTAAGAACAAGAAGGTTGGTAAACCTCAAATGTCTGAAAGTTTTGTTCAAAGCACCGAGCTTCCTAAAATCCCTGGTGAGTTATTCTACGGTATTATTCGTTTTTACCGTAAGATTTATGAAACCAATAAGAACGAAGTAATGGCCCAGATTTGGTGGGATAAAGCTGAAGAAAAGTTTTTAGTTGAAGTACCTGAACAAGAAGTGTCCGGCGCGGCTATCAGCTATCAACGGACCGGCGGTTGGTATGAAGATCCCAACAAAGTCTTAATTCTGACTTCCCACTCACATCATACAATGGGTAAACATGTGCCCATTTAAAACCTTGTGAACTGCTGGAAACCCTTAAGGATAAATTATCCAGGGCAATCAGCATCGAAGCCTTAATTGACGAATACAATGAGTCGGTAAAGGAACGATCAGAGACTATCGAAAGACTTTGTAATTAATTACATAGAATCGAGTAGAGTAGGGATGTGCCCCGAAGCGCAAGGCACTGATAGCAATCAGTGATGATATAGTCCCACACCGCGAGACGACGTAACAGTCTCAATACCGAAAGGGCGGATTTAGGTTAAGTCGAACCTAAACGTAAGAGGAATAGTAAAAAAGGCATTCTATTCCGGCACAGACAACTCAGACGAAAAAGGCAAACACGGGATTTATTCGTTCGTGTTCGGCAATCTGGTTAATCAGGCAGATGGCAGCTTTACATTTAAGACTGTTCAACGCGCTTGTTGCGCAGACGCATTGATTCCGCTTCAATTAGAAGACATCTTCGATTTCTATGAAGGTTGCGAATTTAAATTCGATATTCCGGAATCAGAATATGCGAAAGTGAAAGCTAAGGTTTATACCTATAACTATGGAGCTTATGCTAATTATGGCAAAAATAAAAGCTTTCCCCAAACCGGCAATCCCTCAGCGCCCGCCAATGTCAAAAAAGTTAAAATCTATGATTATGACGACTATGACTACTATGGCGGTTCGGACGTATATGGCGATTGGGCTAACCGTAGCTTTAATAACGGTTGGGATGGTTATGGTGCTGTTGGCAATGATGCATCTGAGGTAGAAAAAGACTGGAAAGTTGCACAAGCTGCGACAGCTTTAGAAAGCCGTTGGCGTTATGGCGGAGAAGCTGCGATCGATAAGAAATCCGGCCGCGATTTCTCCAGTCTGATTACTGGTTTATTTCAAGCTGGCGACCAACCTGTTTTCACTAAAGACGAAATCAATGAGATCGAAGCGAAAGCGCGTGAATTCGTAAACGCCTTTACTCTTCCGAAAGAGCATCCAATGTTTGTTTATACAGCATTGCTTAGCGCCGCAATTGAAGATATGGTTGACAGCCTTGACCGTGCTTATTGTGGTGAACGCAATTCCGATCTGAAAAAGGTCGAAGAAGCCTCTAAGATGTTCGTATTGACAATTGCGAAAGCAATTGAAACGGCGGAGTCTGCCTGTTCTTATTATTCCGGCATTGATGGCGAACTGATTGATGTTCTTGAGAGTGTAGGGATTAACCATCTCTATTTACCGGAGCGCATTGCTTCGTATATTGACCCGCTCTAAAAGGAAATAACATGGAAACTGTGAAATTAAACAGAAAAAATATTACATATCTGACAGTCCAAGAAGAGATTGATGCTCATCAAAAGAAAGTTGCAGATTTTGAAGCAGAGATTCTCAATAAGCGTCTGTTTGGTGAATCTCCATCAATATTCAACCCTATCCTGTCTCGTATCTTGGTTGTTGGTTGTGGTGGCACTGGCTCTTGGTTGATGCCTAAATTGGCCAAAACGATCAATGATATGAAACGTAAGCGCCTGCTGGCAGCTGACTTTAAGTTGATGCTGGTGGATGGGGACACGGTCGAATCTAAGAATTTGATTCGGCAGAACTTTGTTGAATCTGACATTGGCCAAAATAAAGCAGAGGTGATGGCTCTGCGTTATGGGGCAACAATGCCGGATATTGAACTGCAATACATCGATAAATATGTAAGTATGGACCCTAAATTTGATCCGGCTCATTTTGTTGGTGCAGGTACATTGGCTGAATTTACTGCTGGTGGTACTTATAAGACCATTGTGTTTAATCTGGTTGACAATCAAAATGCCCGCCGCGCGGTCCATTCGTTACCTATGGATGGTTGGGTTGTTGATATTGGCAATGAACTTGTACATGGCCAATTGTTTGCAAGTCCATATGGAACAGCAGCGGAACCGGAGTTTCAGCGCTTAAACTTCTTCACGATGTCTCCTGAGACGTTGACAACCGAAGAAGAAGTGAAGGTGTATTCATGTGCCGAAGCTGACGAAGACGTTCAGCTTGAAGAGCAGTTCCTGGTCGCCAATGATACAGCAGCACTGGTTGGACACAACTGGTTGTGCTCTCTGATGAGTGCACCTGACAGCGTTCCAGCCCGTATTAACTTCACTTGTTTGCCTATGCCGCAAGTAGAAGTTGTGCTGAAAAATATTCCTGCGTAATGGCGATATGGCCGGCATTTAGGTGTCGGCCGATCTTTCACTTTTAAGGAAGTTAAATGAGAGCAGATATTGTATACAGAGAACTTGCAAAGCCAATGTGTTCGTTGGCTAAGCGTTTTCTGATTATTTTAGAAGAAATTGAAAATGGGGAATCCGAATTAGACGCATCTATCCCTGAGAAAATCTTTGGTAAGACTCCGAAGGTGCGTGTTGAACAAGGCATTGCAGATATGCGAAATTTCGACTTCTTGCGCCAATTTGAATTTGACGATTTTTGCCGTTCAGTTAAAGTTGTTTCTGACTTTATTGGCAATTGTAACAATACGATCTTATTCCGTAATTTTGTGAATGATAAAGGTCGTGAAATTTGCTATATCAATAAGAAGATAGGCGAAGCAAACAAGGTGTCGATTGAAGATACCCATAACCATATCCGTAGTGTTGTTGGCCTTTTAAGACCGGATGTTCGTTTTATTCGACGAATCTTTAATGTCAGAAACCTTCCCAGAATGGATGATAGTCAGATGGTTATTAAATCTGACATCTCTGCGTTTTTCCGCTCTGTGAAATTTGAAAATCTGATGAAGGAATTTCCAAAGGTTTTCAGGGCAAATAATTTGGAAATCCTGGCCGAAGAGGTTATTGGTACGGATCAGACAAATGTCTACGGTCGTCTTGAAGTTTTGATTTGGGCATTTATGGGCTGTTTGTTTCATAACGGCGTAGTTCCGACGGGCTCTAAATATGCGGTAGAGCTTGCACAATTGCATTTGCTTTCAACGATTTATAATCATTTCGACCGTTCACTTGCTCGTCGTGGCGGTGTTAACGTTTGGATTTATGTTGACGATTTGATCATCTGTGGCAAACGCGAAATGACAAAAGAGTTTTATCGTGAACTTGAAAAATCTATGAATGCCGGTGGGTTATATTTGAACTATAAAAAGGTTCAATACTTCTACCCAGATCAGAGTGAAGAATATTCTGCCCTTGGTGTTCGTGTTAAAGGCCTCAGAGGAGCAGCTATCAGCAGAGTCAATGCAAAGGCTCGAAAAAAGTGTCTGGATATTATTAAAGAGCGCCGCGAATATACCCCGCAAGAAAAAGGCATTATTGAATATGCCCTAAGATTCAAAAGTCATACTTCGGTTTTGAATCCAGACATTCTGTATCACACATACTTCGACGACAAAAATGCTCTTTGGGAAAAACTGAAATCCGGCGAATTGCCTTTGCGTTGTAATAAAGATATCTATGACATCTCGAATATGAGCTATAAAGAGTTCGTGATGGCAAATCGGGCGGGAGTCACTGAGATGTGGTCATACTCCGATTCAATGGTTAGCCACGCTCTGATACAGTTCATAGATATGTTTTTATTGGACAATTCTACAGAATATAAATGTCTTGGAAGGTCTTATGAGGAGCGCGGAGATTTATCCGCTATGTTTATGAGTCTTGGCAAGGTGTCGGCAACTGGTCTTACCCGTAAGAAAGCGGAACTGCTTATAGAGCTTCCTAAAGCCTTTGTCGAATCACTTTATATTGGAGCAGATAATGCATAATATGATTTATGTTGTAAGTAAACGTATCACATCTCAAGAGTCGGAAGCTATTAAGCGGATTTTTTCTTTGGCTAAGGTTAGTCCTGAATTTGTCCGTGTGGTTGATGTAGAATCCGAAGACTTGAATGTAACAGGTAAATCTATTTTCCTCTGCTTCAATGAAACATCCGGCCGGGTTACTATGCCGTTATCCAAAGAGCGCGGATATCCCGGATATACATTTATCAAAGACTTTGCCGATGATGATCAGAAGGTTGCAGTTTGTATTCTGTCTGAGCCGATTTCGCATTATGCTATGCCACATTGTCTGGTAGAAGATAAAGCCAAATTGTGGGCCTGCGTTCAAAAGATTGCAGTTAAGTTTACAGAATGGTATCCAAGCCTAGCAAACCTAAATCAGCAAGTAGCAACGCCCGCTCCTCAGCCTGTACAAGTGGAAGCTCCTGCTGCTGCACAAGAACTGGCTCAGGAAGCCCCTCAGATCGCGCCAGAACAGCCTAAGGCTGCTGAGCCTACACAACCCTATGTCCGGCCAGAAAATGCTCCTACAACGTTCTCTGTTGTCCAGGAAACGGCAGACGGAACTGAAGTTGTATTCGGCATCGACGAAATGATTGACCGAATGATTGACACAATGAAGCTGAGTGATCCTGGCCTTGGCAAATCTTTAAAACTGATGGACTCTGTGGTACTGGAAAATCAGACAGGTCAGAGGATTACGGTCCATCCTGGGAATGTAATCAAAGACCATAGTGAAGGTACACATATCTCCTTTAAGGATATTTGTCCATTGGTTAAGTTGGCACTTGTGTCCGGTTCAGACAAAATTCGATTTATTCTAAGAAGAGAGTAAAGCTATGATGAAATACAAAAATGCAGAAATGCGCAATGGCGAAACAATGACAAGTGGCCCTATTTATGCCGAAACTTTCCCTAAGAAGGAAAGTGTAAAATTTGATGACGATGAGAAGGTCATGGATGTCGATTTAAGTCTTGTTACCCAAAGTCCAGAATCGTCAAATCGTAAGGCAATTATTATCATTGAAAATGGTGATTCTATTTCTTATTCGGTAGAAGGCCAATGGGGCAATCATGAAGTTATTGGTGCTCTTGAGTTGATTAAGGCTACGGTTCTTTCTAAGGTTGCGCCTGGCAATCCTGGGATTATGGATCGTATTCTTATGAGTGCTGGTATTAATTAAAAATATCCTGCCGCGGGCGGGAAGTGAGGTAAATTATGTCTTTATCAAATCTAACCATCCCGTCCGACCTTAAATGCAATTCCAGAATATTTAGAATTGCAGTGATGAAATGATGAGCGAAATATCCGGAGAAGACTATCAATTTTTAGCCTTCTCTGATAACGGGTTTAATCGAGCCTTAAGACTTTTTACAAAAGGAATGGTCACATTCTCAGAGTGCAACAGCGCGAATATCTGTATCGCAATTAACTCATTTATTATCTGTAGTCAGAATATTACTGACAAAGAAACATGGGCGCTATCAGACTTTATTATAAACCTTTCGTACTTTTTGAATGCCGACCAAGTTATTCGTCCATCTGAAACCCTTAAAAAGATGTTTGAATTCTCCATATGGGCAATAAAGAAATACGGTTTTAATCATTATACAAATGCTATGATACCTCCAGGGATTAGCAGGAGCTTTCTCCGCTCAAAGGTAGACCTCAGCACTATCGATACTGGATACCCAGACGACCCTCGCTATTCTGCATATATCAACAGGGTTATAACCAGGAATGGAATAACTGCAGACCGCATTATGACTGAGCAAATGCTGAAGGACGCATTGGAATTTTGTGATGGTTATTATGACTCTGAAAAAGACCTTCTTGTTATTAGTAGAGATTATCTTAAAAAGTCCGAAAAATATTCGGTCTTTCCTGAAAATCTCAGGCTAACAGCCAAAATGTTTTTAGACCCCGAGATTCTTCAAGGTCTCAGAGAGCTAGGAAGAGTCTGGAGAAAAGAAAAAGATTTCTATGATTCTCAGGGCAATCCTGGACCGACATTCATTCCAAGAAGTCAGCTCCCTGTAAACCTTGAGTTCAGTTTTTAGGAGGCAGTTGTGCTAGAAATAGAGAAAAGACTGTCTATATGTCTGATATCAAATGTGTTTCAACGGGCGGCGCCTTTGAATGATCTGACTGATTCTGGATATGGAGCTGCAATAAATCAAATCCTTCCAGATTTTTGTCATTTGAAAACCTTTAAGGAAGATGATGATGTCGTAGTCCATATCGAAAATGGTGTATGCTCAATAGCTGTTCCCTTCCTGCCTGATGAAGATATTGGTAGAGATTTTAGATTTGAAAGAAGGACTGTACATGGAGAAGTTCATTCCTTTGTCCCTTCTAAGCTCGTAGAAGCTTACTGCAATTTATGCCGATTAAGGTTTGAAGATGATCTGTATGATTTTTGGATCCCAAGAACCGATAACTCATTTATCTGCAACTCTTTGTTAAATCCTGAGACAGGCAGAATTGAAACCTTGCTTCCTTTAAGCGATATCCTTATTGGCTTTCCGAATGGAATTATTATCAATAACAAGAGCCTTTTGGATAAGGAGCTTGTGGAATTATTGCACGCCTTTTTAATGGCGATAGATGAAAGAATGTGATATGAATTATTTGAAAAATGAAACTCTTTTACGGACGGCAATTGCGAATGTTGCAGGTCTTCGTGGAACAAAGGTTAAGTTTAAAGGCTTTACTATTGACAGCTACCGTAAGTCTCTATTTTCGCATTTTAAAAAGCTGTTATGTAACGATGCCTGCGCATTTTTCCATGATGCAGAAATTGTGGTTGAAATTAGCAATATTAAATTCGTCTCTGACACACCAATTGACGAAAGTACAGAGCAATTAAACAAGGTATTGCAAGCACCATTTATCAATGGGAGAATTGACAATCCGTTTCCTGGTTTCTTTGCCTATAACGCCGGCCCGAAGTTTAAGGCTTTTTATAATCTGTACAATTATGCGTTTGGCAATGAAAAGCTGCAAGACCTTCTTGATGACATCCGTCAGAAGCTATTTTCAACCGCCGTCTATTATCGGAAGTATTCAGATGTCGCCATGCTTATGAACAGCGAAGATTCGGCATTTGGGAGCTATATAAAATTCCTTTCTGAGATCCCGCTTGAAAACATTCCTTCAGCCTGGGAAGAGAATTGTTCAGCCCCTTACTTTTCAGTTACCAATGGTTCATATTGGGTCTATTCTCATCGTGATGATAAGATCCTGATGAAATTGAATTCATCTCCTTTTGATAAGTACAGAGCTCTTGGGAATTCTGTTCGTTTGAGTTTTCCATTTGAATTTTTGCTTGACCCAGAATTTTTAAAACTGTTGGCCATTGCCGCAGGTAATCCAGATTTTGAGAAACGAGAGGAGGTCGATATTGTCCTCCATGAAGGCGTTTTGGAATAAATGAGTATTTATTTTTGTGGTATTGATTTGTCAGTTACCAATACAGGGCTGGCGGTCGTTGAATATCTAGGTGAGAGCAAATTCAATTTGGTTGATATCAAATCGATTGCGCCGAACCAAAAGACTAAGGGATTCAACCGTAAACTTGAATCCCTGGAATGCTTCATTTTTGCAGCAGAGTCTTTTACTCCAATTAAGGACTCCAAATTTTTTGTATTTGAAAACTACAGCTTTGGCTCTCCTGGTCGTCTAACAGACCTTGCCGAACTTGCCGGCCTGTATAAAGGGCATATTGTCAAAGGTCTAGAAAAGAGCTTTGACTTAATTGCCCCTCAAACAGTGAAGAAAATAATTACCGGTTCAGGAAGAGCAGACAAGGATGAAGTTCAAAAGGCGTTGGGTAATTTCGTTATTAATATTAACGATTTTACTTTTGCCAATTATGACGAGTCCGATGCTGTTGCTGTTGCTGTTTCCTATGGCATTCAAATGGAGAGATTGCAAAATGGATGTGAAGAAGATAAAGAAGATACTGGGAAAGCTAAACGAGGTAATAGAAGAAGAAAGTCCGACTAATGCGGAATTTATTCTTTCTGTGGCAAATCTATTGCGCGTGTTTTCGATCGCGCATATAGTTGTTGATCCCAGTATTCCTAAGTTTAATTACAATGACAGCTTCGAGGTTGAGAGCATGTGTCTAAATCATCCGGATAATTTCGGATTGCAACTAATGTTGCAGGTCCATGTTCTAATCAAGATGTCTGAGCGTTTTTCTAAATCACCAGAGATAGAGAAATAAATATGTCTGAAACCGTTGATACAGCCATGATTGGCTATCGAAATTATGATGAGTATGTCTCATCTTTTATGGAGAATGTCCCGTTTCGCGGGAAGTCATTGGCTGCTTGGGAAGCGGAGGTTCAGCTTCCTTTGATTAACGAGCATTCAGACACTGCTGATTTGCGGGCTGCCAATGCAAGATTTATTGAAGTTCTCCGTATTGTGAACTCTAATTATGCGTATGCTAAAGCTGCGTATAAGACTTGTGAAGTTCATTATCAGGCTGCTATGTTGGTTGCCAAAAAAGAAATTATGGAGCGCTTTGAACAACAAGAAGCTAAGCGCCGGCCTAGCATTGAGGCTTTAAATTCTATGGCTATGGAAGAGTGCAAAACAAAATACATTGCAATGAATATAGCTGAATCATTCGTTGACTATTGGCATATTCAAAATGAAAAAATCAAAGTCTTCGATTCCAGACTGGGAGGTCTTGGATATTTGGTATCTCTAGAAGAGAGATACTCTAATAGAGGTCAATAATAACTCTAAATAAAAAGGACAACGTAGAAGTGTCTAAAATAGAAATGAACGTGTCGCCCGACGTTAAACGGGCAATGACAAATTTCAAGACAGCCATGAATAAGAAGTATGGCGAAGGTAGTGATATCTTTGCCAATGGGCAGTATCAGGATTTTGAATCTATTTCTTCTGGTTCTGCTATTCTTGATGGGCTGTTAGGAAATGGTGGATGGGTTAAAGGTCGTGTCCATGAAATTTTTGGCGCGTCAGGTTCGGGTAAAAGCACCATTGTATCTTTGACCTGTGCAAACGCGCGTCGACAATATCCTGATAAGTACGTCCTATACGCGGATGCCGAGCAGAGCCAAAACTTTGGCTACATGAAAAAACTTGGCCTTGATTGCGAAAATGACGAAGGCGTTGTGTTCCTTCAGATGCAAGAGGCTGAAAATGTTTTCGAAATCATTGAGGGCGCTGTTGCAACTGGAGCATTCAGTCTGGTTATTGTTGACAGTATCCCAAGTCTAATGACTAAGCGCGAATTAAATGCTGATTACGATAAAGAGACAATGGCTGAAAAAGCTCGGTTCTTATCTAAGGCATTACCTAAGTTGCTTGAGAATTTAAAGAAGACGGATACAACTCTGATTTTTGTGAATCAGGTTCGAGATAAAATGGACCTTTTTGGCGGCATAACAACACCCGGAGGAAAGGCTGTACCATTTTACTGTTCAAGCCGCGTAAAGGTCAACTCGACTCCATCAATGCGAATCAAGAATGATACTGGTGACGGCTTCATTGGCCAAGAAGTAGATTTCACTATCGCTAAGAATAAGGTTGGTAGTCCGTTTGGCGTTGGTCGTTCTAAACTATATTTCGGAGTTGGCTTCGATAAGGTCGAAGAATTGATTGAAGTTGCTGTTGAGAAAAACATCTTCGACAAAGCCGGCGCTTGGTTTACACTTCCTTATGTAAACGAAGACGGCGAATATTGTAAGTTCCAAGGCAAGAATGGGCTTAAAGCTCATTATCAGGCAAACCCTGCTGAGCTTGAAAAACTTGAAACATTGGTTAACGATAAGAATAATAATGAACGTGAAGATGGAGTGCAAATTGTTGGCGCTCCTGGAACCGATGAGGATGGATACTGATGTTCTTTTATCAAGTATGGATGATGGGAAATCTTATGCTGTGTAAACTTGCAGGTCTGTTTGGCTATAAAAGCCACACAGAAAAAGTTAAAAAGTTTATGACTATTGCTGGTCAGACTGTGAATGAAAAACCTACAGTTCCTTCTTCTGCTGATGCACTTCTTCGTGTGCAGCTAACTCTGGAAGAAACTATTGAAATGGCTGATGCTATTCTAGCAAAAGAGGCGGAGAATAATAACAATGCCAAGAAATTGCTAAGTGATCTTAATAGGGATCTGAATAGTTTGAAGGTTCTTTCTTTAGAGCTGAGGGATAAAGATTTAGATGTTGATTTACTTGGTGTCTATGATGCTATTGTAGATATCGATTATGTCAATACGGGCGCCGCCGTTACATTTGGCTTAGATTTGGAAGCTGGGTTTAATGAAGTTCATGCTTCTAATATGTCTAAGTTTGTTGACGGCAAGGCTTTGAAAAATGATCTTGGTAAAGTTATTAAGGGTCCTAAATACTGGGCGCCGGACTTGACCAAATTTATGAAGTAACGAAACCAAAAGAAAGGGCTATCGATGAGCTTTGTATCAACTCCTGAGAATCCAAACGGAGATATTAAACCCGAAGATATCGGGATGTATACCAATTTACATGCACATAGTATCTATAGCCCTTTGGATGGCTTTGGTAAACTTGAAGAATATTGTGAACGTGTTAAAGCGTTGGGGATGAAAGGTCTTTGTCTTTCTGAGCACGGCAATATGATTGGTCACCATGAGCAGGCTAAGATTTGCGCTAAGCATGGAATTAAACCAATCTTTGCCAATGAAGGATATATGACCCTCCATTCCGGCTCTATTAAGGAAAAGATAGAAGGCTATAAGGCTAACTATCATATCCTTCTGATTGCTATGAATGAGCAAGGTTATCGTAATCTGATGAAGGCCACTTCTATTGCCTGGACTCGGTATAAATACTATAAGCCGCGTTTTGATTTGGCTCTTCTTGAAGAGTGCAATGAAGGCTTGATTTGTACTTCTGCTTGTCTTGGCGGGCCTATTAACCAATTGTATTTGGATGGCAAACCAGAAGAGGCGGAGCAGGTTGCCTTGAAGTTAAAGGAGATCTTTGGTTACAGATTCTATTTGGAGAAAACTTATACCGGTCTTGAAGAGCAGGATATTGCCAATAAGAATTTGGTTGAAATCTCTAAGAAGCACAACATTCCTATGGTTATTACATGTGATAGTCATTATGTATATCCCTGGCAATCTGATAGTCATGCTAAATTGGTTATGGTGAATACTGGTGGTCAAATCAATAAGGCAGCTAAAGCGGCCGGTTTGACCGATTCAAGCAAAGAAGATGCCGATGTTGACAGCAACTCTATGTTCTATCAGCCTAGCCAGTATTACGTTAAGCCGCATCATGTATTGGCTGAAGAGTATTACTCTCATCCAGAAGACGCTGAGGCGTTTGCAAACACAAACAAAATTGCAGAGATGTGTAATGTAACCTTGCCAAAGAACGAGGATATTATCTTCCCTGCTCCTTATGCTGATCCTGACTCTGTATTAAGAGGCAGCGCTATGCAGTGGTTCTCTGAGTATTCTAAGACTCTTTCTGATGATGAGAAGAAGGTCTATATGGACCGAATGGAAGAAGAGCTTGATATGTATTCCAAAATGGGATTTAGCTCTTATCCTTTGGTCTTGCAAGAGATACTTGATGAAGCAAAAGCCAGAGGCATTATGATTGGCCCGGGCCGCGGTTGTCTGTTTGAAGGCACTAAGGTTCTGGTTAATCAGGGTGGAAACATCCATTATTTGCCTATTGAACTTGTAAAGGTTGGCGATTTGGTATGGACGCATAATAATCGATGGAAGTCTGTATATCATACAACTAAACATACTGTAGATTTCAGAGAAATGATTACTCTGGAAACTGAGTATGGTATGCTTCATCTTACTGATGACCACAAAGTAAAAACAAAAAACCATGGATTCATTCCTGCTATCGAATTGGATAAACAGGTACACACACTAGATAGAGGAACTTTGACTGATGATATTCTATCTAAGGTTGAAGACTATAAAATGGATTCAATAGATAATTTTGAATTGTCTAGCTTCTACAATGAAGATGAACCGGTAAGGGTATATGACCTTATGGTTGATGAGGATTGTTCTTTTAGAACGAATGTTTGTATGGTTCACAATAGTGCCGCGGGCTCATTGCTCTCATATGCTTTAGGTATTACCGCTATTGATCCTATTCCATACGGGCTAATGTTCAGCCGTTACCTTAATGCCGGACGTGCAAAATTGCCGGTTATCGAAATTAAAGGCTACCCATTAAAAGAGTGGCTTACTACAGAAAGAAAATAAAAATGTCTTTACAACACCTTCAAAACGAACTGCTCCCAAAACTGACTGCCGCTACTTTTGCCTGCTATTCGGCTTATACGAATCTGACAGTAAAAGAGAAGTATGAGTTTTTAAAAGACTTGGTTAAAAGCGGACTTGACCATAACTGGTGTTCTTTTATGGACACTCTTTGCATATCTTGTGATGAAGACGATCTGATTCTGAGCTGCTTGCCGGAAGATGTTAATCCCGCCGTTTACTTTGCAAGCCGTAAATCCAAAGCTATGGGCCTGAGTGAAGTTACAAACGTTTATGGTCTTGTTGCCCGAATCCTGGAAATGGAAGATGGCGAAAAACGCCTTGACTCTTTGATTCTTGGCGAACGTTTGAATGCTGGTATTGTATGGTGCAAATATGAACCAGACTGTTTGCGCGAATTGGCTGCTATCCTGTATTTCATGATGGTGTCAAATTCTGCATATATCCGAATTGAAGGTAGTAAAGAATAAGAATCTAGAGTAGAATATACCCTACAAAGACTGGGTAAATTTTATTAGAAAGGATTTCTTATGCCAGAAACCAGTTCTCCTACAGGGTTTTCCATTCCTCAATGGACCAATGGGTCAGGAACAGAGTCTCTGCCATTTGGTAATGGTGTTGCCCGGCGCGTAACGGTAGAAGATGATATCAGTATTCGAGACATCAACGATATGCGTCGCGTCATTGAAGCGCTGATGATTCATACCCATACTCACCAAGATAATGTTGGTGGAGGTTGTTAATGGGAATCAGCTTCTTTGAATTGAACAATACAATGACAGTTGCCGAAGGTAACTACGAAAAAGCTCTAGAGGTTCTGGAGCTTTCTGAAAAAGGTTCTCTTGATAGAGCAGAGAAGATTTACTACTTTGCTTCTAACATTGAGGATGATGAATACTCTTTGTATGCTTATAATGAGTTGAAACGTATTATTGATGAAGAAATTGCTCTTGTTGAAAAAGAACAGGAACAATACGCGCTGTTGAGATTCTCTCAATTCTATTGTGAGAAATATGCCCTGCCGCGGACAGAAGACGATATTCGTAGTCTGGATGCCAAAGGTCTGCGCGATTTTGTAGATCATCTTTACCAGTGTTATGTTGCACTGGACGGCCTTGAAGAGTCCGACTTTAAATCCCTGAAATATCAGTTTGCTTTCGACTATGAAACTGACTGGTTGTGGATTTATTTGAAAGACATCTACGAGAAGATCAAAGTCTATAAAACCCGATTTGGTATTAACGACTATATTATGGGCTTCTTTGACGAAGATGATTCTGCTCGCAAAGCTATCCCTACTCAGTTGTTAGCATACTTTAAAGATAATCCGAAAGGTTAAGATGTATATTCTTAGTATTGTATTCAGTAATCATTGTGACTTAGATTGTTCTTATTGCTGCATACAGTCTAAGAATATTCTTGCTGATATGGGTCGTATTAAAGACTTTGTTAGTAAGTATGCACAACAAGGCTCTGTCGTCGAATTCTATGGCGGCGAGCCTACCTTACATAAAAAAGAGATTTTTGAGATTATTGATTTCTGCAAATCTCTGAATATGGGTATTCGTACTCGATTGTATACGAATGGCCTATTTGTTAATTGGACAGAGGAGGAGATTCTTTCTCTGTCTAATAATTTAGACGAAGTCCTAGTCTCTTTAGATGGCTCTACATTTGAAGAGAATAGGCAAAGATTTGAAAGTCAAGCTCAGTTTGAATCTGTTCTGAATAATATTAGAACAATGAGAAAAGCAGACGAGCTTGATATTGCTTTAAGCTCTGTTCTGTATGGTCGAGTTAAATATGAGCGAATGTTTGAAAATTATAAATTCTTCTCGGCACTCGGTATTGATACGTTTAGTTATGAACCGGTAACAATCTACAGAACAGATAAAGCTGTTATCATCCCTAGAGATTTCTTTGGTAGTCTATTTAAAGGCATCATGGAGATTTCTAGGGATATTTGTATTTCTGGAGAAGAAAAAGCTCTTTTCGTAGCTAAAGAAATATTAGCGGCATCCTGGTATCATCAGGGAGATAAAGATTTGTGTTCTAAGAATGTTAGGGCCATATCTCCCCGTGGCAACATTTATATGTGCAGAGACCACGCCGCAAATGAAGAAGAAATGTTTTATGCTCCGAAAGTTATTCAGTTTTTCAATAAGAATAATTTGAAATCTGATAATGAGTCTTTTCCAGTTATCGAAGAAAACGAAAAAGATTTAACCCATTGTCCTGTTAAGAATATTCAATACAAACAGGCCGGAGTTGAAAAAGATTTGTACTGGCTTAAAGGCTCTTGGCAAGATTTTGTCGTTAAGCCTATGTACTCCACTATCATAGCTGTAAACTCTCAGGATGAGAAGCTCCCTGAGATAATTGATTATTTTTATCCGAAGATTGATACGCTATTAGATTTGGCTATCAATCAAGAAGAAGTTGAGAGGAAGACTGATGGTCTTAGTTCGTAAAGCAACCGAAGCCGACTTTGAGTGGCTTGTTGAATGCTCCAATAAGGATTGGGTCATTAATGATTATAGTGGCACTTTTAAAGACTGGCTTAAGAGCTTTGGTGTTGCTGATGAAGATATGGATAAGTGCTATAACTTTGCATGGTTTAAAAAGTATATTTATCCTAAGGCGCCGCAAGATTTATATGTCGTTAACAACGGTCAACGTGATATCGGCTTCTTTTGTCAAGACCTGGATGAAACCAACTCTATTATTGGTGGAACCGTCTTCATTCATCCTCGCTCATGCAAAATGTCTATCCTTAAAGCAATCAAGGCAATTTGTATTCGAGCTTGTTTAATCCAAGATGAATTCGATGCCTGTGAGGTTAATACATGGGCTCCACTTATCGTTTCTACTGCTCAATCTGTCGTTCCCTGCTTAAAAGAGAGTATGATTACCGACCAGTATCGTATTCTGTATGGTGAAACTAGAAATTTCCCTAGTAAGGAAGATATTATTCGTAAATACAATATTACGGATATTGATGCAGATAAATGTTTTGTTTTTGATGAGGTGAGAAGACATGGAGCTTGAATTTAAAAAAGGGCCGGGCGGTTCGTTCGGCTATTATATTGACGGTGCTATTCAATGGGCAACAGGCCGCGATTACTTTAAATATCCGCGGATGTTTCACAAGGTCTATCAAAGAATGTTCCCGGACAATAAGGCTCCGGAAGAATGGAATAATATCCTCGTTATTGGCGGTGGAGACTTTCAGCTGATTAGCGAATGTACGTTCCTGTCCTACGATAATCGTATTACTATTGTTGATCCCGGTATCTCAGATTACTTTACAAAGTTTAAACCACACAGCGCAGCAGCATCGGGCCAATTTAAAAAACAATATGCTGCAATGACAGGTAAAGCATTCCTCACTATTGTAGAGAAAGATATTCAAACCTTCCTAACAGATAGTGAGAATACTGATACATATGACTTGATTGTATGTGATCTTACCGATGATTTAGCCCTAGACCCAACAAATGTTTATTCTACCCAGGTCTATGAAAAACTTCTACGCCCGGGCGGTATTATGGTAGGCTATGGTGGCCTATCTACTAAACGATTCTTTGAAGAATTCCCACTTCTGACTATGGATATTACAGAACTGCACGTTATTGCAGAGAAGTTCCAAAGCTGGAATGGGGACACTGGCGTATTTTATGGTCTGGCAAAGGCTGGCCTAGTTGAATAAAAAGGAAATAGAAAATGAAAGACTCACCAATATACATGCTGAGAAGCGTTTACTCTGAGATCAAATATGCCGACCTTGGCAAGAATGGTTATCTTGGAAATGTAAATGAAAAAGTAGGTGAATTTGGCAAGAAGATTGCCGAAGAGCTTTGTGAAGGTTATGAAGTCTGCGAAGAGGGTCTGAACGCCTTGTGCAGTATTTGGATTCCTGGTGAGTCTGGCGCTCTTGAAGGGCATCCTTATGGATATTCTCCACCGGGAACGAAGTCCTTTTTGATTCCACTATTCCAGTCTTCGGTAGAATACAATGGACACCATTATGAATCAAAGGCTACTGAACTCTGCTTTGAAATCAACATTGGTACTGATTTTAAACATCTTGGCGGCGCTGGTATTTATGCCTTTATTGTTACCTGTCCTTCTCATCGCCATTACACTTCAAGCTTCCTGAATCCTGGACGCAGTTATACTGAAGTGATTGAAGGCAATTCTATCCTTAGCGACAAGTGTAAAATGGGCGGCATCAAAGTGCCTGAGTTTAAGATCTTCAAACATCCATCTTTACTGGATTCTATTATCGAATCTATTGGTATGTATCCTAATACTATGGATAAGCTTTCTGGTGTTTGGAATACAAATTTTTTCTATGCCGCCGGCTTGGTTAATCCAAAAGCACATCGTACTCCGTTAGCACATTTGACTTCGGTTAGCATTGAAATTGAAATTGAAAAATACAATGAAGAAAACGATCACATTGTAGCTGGTGTTGAAATTGAAGAATTTGAAGATTGTGTTATTGCAGAACATACTGACACGATTAATTTTGACACCAGACGTGTTCGTTTGTTTGTCCCGGTTGGCAATGTTCAAGATGGAAGCTATGTTAAATTTGGCGAGCGCGAAATTGAACTTCAGGCCGGCGTGCCGGTTGTGTTCGATTGCACAAAACCACATTCCGCCGAAATCAAAGGCAAACAAAAAGCCTTGATTATTGATCTACTTCCAAAAGAAGCAACAATATCAGACAGAATATCTTACATTGTCCAACCCCTTGGTTACTATATGGGGAAAGAAAATGTCGGAGCATAAAAATCTAAGAGAGCTAGTCCTCTCTTATTCTGATACCGATTGGTTTAAAGAGCATAAAGCAAATATTATGTTCGAGCTGAACCATTGTGAATTGCATCATATCGATTCGTACTATCTGAATCTGTACAATGCAGGTGTAAGAAATATTGAGGAGAATGAATCTAGCTCTTCTATTGCTTATCTACTCGGAATCGTAACAACCCCGCCGACCGGCAAAGTTCATACTGTTGGCGGCGGTTTTCCGGATTAAATTAGTCCCTTTGTCAAGAAATTGACAATAGAAAACTCTGTGAAAACGGTGAAACTCTCCAGTAGACAATGCCGTGCGAAACTTTGTGAAAGCGAAGGACGTGTAACGACTATTATGTAGGGCCAAGTGGTTCGAAGCGCAGAGCACCTAAATCCTTATGGACATGGTGATGAGATAGTCTGGTCTCTATGGCGACATAGAGCTGGTTTTGTACCGGGTATAGATTAACGACCTATACTGAACATAAACGATTGATTCCGACGTAGAGAAAGAGCGCCGTCCTGAAGTGTTTGAGATGCTCAGGCAGAAGTATGGAGACGGGTTCGCCCATTTGGGAACCCTGACCTATACTGGCGGCAAAAAGGCCTTTAAGGATGCAGCACGCATTCATGGGATGGGCTTCGATAAGGCAAATAAGATTTCATCCCTAATGCCGGAAATTGGATGCCCTCCATTAAAAGAACTTTTAGAAGAAAGCGTAGAAATTAAGGCGCTGTATGACTCAGATCCTGAGGTAAGAGAGGTCTGGGATGATGCAATTAATCTAAGTGATTGTTTGTCAGCCAGTGGGATCCATGCTTGTTTCATAGCTGGAACCAATGTCTATATCAAAAAAGACAAAAACTCTCAATCAGAGCTAATCAACATTGAGGATGTAAAACCGGGCTATTTAGCCCTGACTCACAAGCTAAGATGGAAACCGGTAGTCGAAGTTCAAGTTAACAAAGCTAAGAGAAGGGATATTTTGCATATCTCATATCAATGCTCTGAATACGATGACTTCGGCTATATTGAATGCACTTCCAATCATCCTATTGCGCTTATAGACTCTAAGGAATTTAAGTCTGAAGGAGACTTTAATGGCAGTATTGTATGGGTAGATGCAGGCAATGTTAATGTTGGCAATGGTATGATTGGAGCCAATGGTAATGATGAGATATTATACGCCCGCAGAGTCAATGACGTTTCCAAATGGACTGACGTTGACCTTGATGGCGATATCAATGTGTATAACTTTACCGTACTCGATGATTCTTCTTATATTGCTAATGGCGTAGTTGTTCATAACTGCGGCGTTGCATTGTCTGATCGTCCGCTATGGGAAGATGTGCCTCTCTGGGATAGTAAGGGTGCTCCTGTTATCCAGTGGGAAGGCAATAAAATTGAAGAAACGTCCAATGTAGTTAAGCTAGATATCTGGCGTCCATAGTGGGAACATTATGGATTACCACACCGGAATTAAGCGAGAAGGCTGTGATGCTAACTCGAGACCGAAGGCTAGTTTTAAAGAATTAGTCAGGCGCAGAGCATAGGGATTGAAACTATTTTAATAGAATATAATATCCCCACGAGGCCGGTGCAACCAGAACGGTTGAAAAAGTATGCCACACCAGATTAAAAAGAAGTCTGGATGGTCGGGATAAAAAGCCCACCGCTGTATTAATCATGCAGGAATTTGAGATATTCTTGGACTTAAGACGCTTACAGTTCTTAACTTTGCAAGAGAGCTGATTAAGAAGCGTCATGGCATTGATATTGATTGGTATAATTTACCAATGGACGATGAAGCTGCGTATAAGGCTCTTTGGAATGAGAGAAATTATGGTATCTTTCAATTTGAAGAGGCTGGCATGTCTGGATTTGTTAACGCTTGTAAGCCTAAAACGATTCATGACATTGCAGTGATTGTAGCAACCTACCGCCCTAAAGTGGTCTGGGGCTCTAGCCGGAAACGGCTAGATGAAAAATCGGGTGAACTCAGGGAAACCTAAGTCTTAGTTTAAGATAAGGCAATCCTGAGCCAAGTCTGTAGTACACTACAGAAAGGTGCAGAGACTACTGGAGAGCTAGAGTGCTCTTAATAACCAGATACAGTACCCGACACCTAAGTCATTTGATATGGTGATGAGATAGTCCGATCCTGATAGAAATATCAGACAAAATCTGGGACCACTTAATATCCCAGGCCTGGTACAACGTATTATTGGGAAGATTTCTGGGGAGCTTCCGCCCACGAAATTTAGATTTCCAAAATACGACCATATATTTAAAAGTGCACATAACGAATTGATTTTTCAGGAATCTTTCCTAAGGCTGTCAAAAGAAATGTGCGGTTTCTCTGATATTAAAGCCGATGTCTTGAGAAAGGCGATAGGCAAAAAAGATGCAGCCAAACTGGCATCACTCAGAGAAGACTTCATCAATGGTGCAGTGGCCAATGGTGAAGATAAACAAGAGGTAGCGCAGTTCTGGGAAGAACTCCTAGAATTTGCGAGGTATGCATTTAACGCTTTGATTTATAAAGAGAATGCGAGGCGTCTAGTATAGCAATATATTAGATTATTAGTGGGCAAAATCGGTGAAAGGATTTACCTTGTGTTCCCAATACCGAGATAAGTTTAAGGTTAACATCTTAAACCATTGTAGAGCATAGGCGGTGAAACTCGTTGAGAATATAATCCGCCCAAGAGTGTCCGCCCTCCCTATGGGAAGAAAATATATGCCGAACTATAGAGAGTGTAGAGTATCTATAGAACTAGAGGATAAAAAGCCTCTAGGATAACAATTGTCGCATGCCTACTCGTATGGTCATTTGACTTATTACACTGCATGGCTTAAAGCCAATTATCCTGAAGAATTTTATTGTTCTATTATTACTTGTGAAACTGATCCTCCAATGAGGAAGACTTATATGGAAGATGCTGTTTCTAAAGGTATTAATATCTTGCCGCCCGATTTGAATGAATCTGTCGGTACGTTTGGTTTGAATCGTAACAACGATATCATTTATGGTTTTACTGGTATTAAAAAGATTGGTGAAGGTGCAATTGAGAAATTGATTGAGCTTCGTCCGTTTAGTAGTTTTGGTGATTTCTTGTTAAGGACTTATCTGTTAACTACTAATATCAATAAGACGGTATATGACCATTTGATCATGTCCGGCGCGGTCGATTCTTTTGGATATAAACGGAGTGTTTTGATTCGTTCCTATGGTAAATTTATTCTTGATTTTGATCCTAAGGGCACTTTGAAAAAAGCGTGCAGAGCGGCTAAAGGTTTAACTCCCGAAGCTGAGGAAAGAATCAAGGAATTCTGTAAGGAAGAAACAAAATATTTTGTTGACCCTCTGTTTAAAGAGTTTACCATATTGGAGATTCTTGAAGCAGAAAAAGATTTGATTGGTGTATATATCTCCGGCAATCCTATGGAGATTATTGCCAAGGGTGTTAAAGACGTTCATCATGATTCTGCGTTTATTGAACGCGAAGTTGCAGAGACTGGTGGTTATCATGGCTCTACTGTTTGTCAGGTTTCTAAAGTAAGGGTCATTACGACGAAATCCGGCAAGCCTATGGCCTTTTTAGAGGCTAAGGATATCAACGGTAGGGATTATGCTTTAACGGCCTTCTCGAACGTCTATGAGCCAAATAAAGAGCTATTCAAAGCTGGCAAGTATTTGCAATGCTTTATTAGTGCTAAGCCTAGTTATAGAGGCACAGGTATTGATTGTGTTATTAATTCTGTATTGGATTTAACAGTTGATACCAGCAGTCAAAATGACGAGGCGGCGTCTCTGTTTGATGAAATCACAATCAATATGACAGGAATTCCAACTCCTGTTAAATTTAAAACGGTTTTAAATAAAATCAGAGACAATCAGTCTGATGATGATAACCAGACTAAAGTCTATATCACTATGGCGGACTTTGAACCGGAAGTTAGCCCCGGCATCAAGATTGATAAAACAACCATACGGTTTGGTCCGTTTTATATTAAACCTGCAGACGTTGATGTCGTCAGGGACTTTAACGGGCTAAGAGATGCAACTATCTCTACACGATAATATGTCGGGTCGGAAACGGCCCGGCTATTTTTATTGCAATAAGAATAAGAAAGAAGAAAATGTCTGCTAACCCGTTATCCGCCATTACTAAATCACACATTGCAATTGCACTTAGAAGCGTTTCTTCAAGAAGGCGTAATTCTTGGATTCATACAGACAAGAGGGTCGGCCTTATTGAATTTGTTCCGCGCGATGAAGAAACTTGGTCAGATCCATCTATATTCGTAGAAATAGAAGACGAAGAGCGAGGTATGAAGTATCGCTTTGAAATGGAACTAAAAGACCGCCACTTGGAAGAGAACATTCTGAAGGAAGGTGAAATTCGGCTAACCAAGAATGCAATTGAATTGATTTCGGATATCTGGTTCAAGAAGATTGAAGCTGTTTTGAAGGAAGAATAAGAATAATGATAAAGCAATTCTTCATTGATAGCATTGAGAATATCAACATGAAGGCTACGTTCTTTCCTGGGGATAAGGTCGATTTTAACGGCATCCCTCTGGATGGCGAGTCTGTTCCTGCAAAAGGAATCAACCTTCATGTTTCCGTCAAGAAGTCTGTACTCTTGGCTTGTATTAAGGCGATGGCAGAAAATAGAAATGCCATCTATGAGTTAACTCCATATGCAGATGTATCTCTAAGTGAAATTGGTGAGCCTATTGGTGTTTCTATTCGTAGAGATGAGGACACTATGATTCGTTTGTATTATAAGTGTCGTTTTGAAGTTGATGGTATTTTGTATAACCATGAATTTGATATGCGTCCGTATATGCCTATGGATTTGATTCATTTTTTGACTGAGTTTAAATAATGAAATTTTTTAAAACAATAGAAGATAACATGTTGGCCCCGCCGCCGTTGAAGGGAAGTCGTCTTAAAACACTCTATCCTTCCTCTGCTTCCTGCCGTGATATTGAAGACTCTACAAAGGTGCATGGCGGGTGTCTAAGAGCCACTTGGTATCGTCTTGCAGGTTATTCTGAATCTGATCCTTCTGGTGCTTATAGCCAGTATATCTTTGCTGCAGGTAAGATGTGGGAAGAATGGATCATTGAGCAGTGCAAGCTGGGCGGTTTCTTCCTGATGAATAATCTGAAGTTTTCGATTCCAGAGTATTATCTGTCTGGCGAGATTGATATCGCCATTAAAGACCCGAATACCGGCGAGGTTATCATTGTAGAGTCTAAAACATATAGCTCTGCAAACTATCAGGCCAAAGCAGAATACGGAGGCCTTGGCGGTCGTGTACCTATGCCAAAACATCAAAACGTAATGCAAGCTGCCTTATATTTGCATTACTTTAGCGCTCCAGAAAAAGGAGGTATTAAACGTGTGCTGCTTACCTATTTTGATAGAGCGTGTGGCGGTCCAGAAAACAATAGAGAATTCTGGATAACATTGCGCCCAGAGAATGGTAAGACCTATATTCATATCGACACTGAAGATGTGAAAGGTATTGCCCATTCTTATGACATGCCGGGAATTACATTGGAGGGTGTATTTGAACGGTATGAAGAGCAGATTAATACTGCTAAAGATTACAAAGAAGAACCTCCGCCGCCCGATTACGAACACGTTTATTCAAAAGAAAAAATAATCCGCCTTTGGAATGAAGGTGAGATTGCGAAAACCAAATACGAGAAGTGGGTCAAAAAGCCGGAAGCTAATCCAATTGGCGATTGGCAATGTGCATACTGTAACTACAGAACCCTGTGCAAACAACAAAAAGAAGAACAAGGATACACATAATGTCTAACCAACCACAAGTACCACAAATTGAAGTTAAAGACTTTGCAGAAGCCTCTAAACGTTTTACCGAGGTGTATTTCGCCTTGGGCAGCTTTCAATCTGCATTGGCTCGCGCAAGTCAAGCATTCTCTGAACAGGATGGCAAATGGATCTCGAACTTCCTTTTGTGTGAAGCGATTCTGGCCCTACTGGAAGAGAAAAAGGTTATCACTCGTGAAGAGTTTGACAAAGAAATGACCCGCCTGGCAACTGAGCTTCGTGAGCATCAGGATAAGCTCCAACAAGAAGCGGAACAAACTGCGGCAGAAGTAGCTGAAAAGCTTGCTGACGCAGCAGAAGAGGCAGTTGAGAAAGCTGCAGAAAAAGCCGAACAACAATAATAATTAGAGGCTAGATATGTCTTACAGAAAAATTACTGACTTTGAAAGCCAGCTCGATAGTATCCGGATGTTTTTACCGGCCTATCTTCATGAGCATGGTCTTAACGTGGAAAACGGTAAAAAGATTTGTTGCTTAAATCCTGAGCACAATGACCATAATCCGTCTATGTCTATGTTTATGGCTGAGCAAGGGTATCCTCTTGTTAAGTGTATGAGCTGTGGTTCTACTATGGATATCTTCAATGCGGCACATGTGCTTGAAGATAAGCCTATGTCCGGCCCGGGGTTTGTTGATAATACTGTTGCATATTTGGCCGATAAGTATGGCATTGAGCTTGTATATCGTAAACTCTCTGAGGATGAGATTTATGAGCTTAATATGTATCAGGCTTATGAAGCTGCGTCGAATTATATCGTAAATCGTAACGATCTGAACGAAAAGCAAATCGGCGAAATGGAGAAACGCGGATTTAGCCGAGAGTTTATGAAGAAGTATCGTATTGGTATATGTAATGATGTTGCCGATATGAGAAGTTATTTGAATAACCTTGGATTCAAGAATACATTTATCGACGAGATCGATTTATGTAATCCGATGTTGTTTAATCCTTCTAACTTCATCTATACGATCTGCGATGAGTTCGGCCGGCCGGTTGGGTTTCAAGCCAGAAACCTAAACTATGATGGCGTCTTCAACGAAGAAGGCAAGCTGACCAATGGTCCGAAATTTATCGGAACCAAGAACGGCATTAAAAAGAATATCTACAAGAAGAATGAGCGACTCTATCTTCTTGATAAGGCTAGGAAAACAACTGACTCTATCTTTATTGTAGAGGGCAATTCCGACGCCTTAAGTTTGCACAACCACGGCATGGTCAATGCTGTGGGCATTTGCGGACTTGATTTTTCTGAGGCGCATTTAAACACGCTTCGTAGAAATGGTTTGTATGATATTACAATTTGTCTGGATAATGATACTGCAGGTAGAAATAAAGCGGTAGATATGCTAGACAAGGTAATAGCAAAAACTCACGACATTAAATTCTCTTTCGTATTCCTTCCAGACGAATATGTTGATGGAGTCAGGGTTAAGATTGACCCTGATGAGTTTATCCGGAAGTACGGCATAGAGAAGTTTAAAGAGATTCCGAAGGTTTCATCCTTCTCATGGAGACTGTCTTTGTTTGAAGATGAAGACATAGACCCTGCTGATATCTGTGAAAAGATGGTTCCTATTATTACAAGTGAACCTAGTTCTATTCGCAGAGAGAAGATGATTTCGGAACTTTCTGTCTTCACTGGATATAGTGACCGCATTATTCGTGATGAGGTTAATAAGTCTGAACGTGAAAAAGATAGAAGAAGTCAAGATTCCAAACGCTTAGTCATTGAAAAGCTTGTAAAAGATTTAAATAGTGACTCGAGTAAGGACTCGGAACTTTTACTGAGTGAAGCACTGTCTAACATAGAGCAGATTAACCAGATGAACAATACAAGCATCATGGATACGTCTGCCCGCGTTAATAATATCTTGGGTATCAAAGAGTATCAGGAAGATCCTAGCAGTGGTAAATACACCGACTGGGGCGGCGATATGCCTATTCTTTCTGCCGCTACTGATGGCGATAGTCAGGAAAAGGTTATATTTATCGGCGGTTCTTCTAATGCCGGTAAAACTTCATGGCAGGTAAATCTGTCCTGGAGAATTGTGGAAAACAATCCGCATTCTATGGTAATCTTCCTGTCTATTGATGATAGCTCTAAAGAGTTGTTGCCAAGATTCATTGCTTATGATTCAGCGAAAAGAGCTAGAGACAATGGCAATATGGATGTGTTTGACGCTATCAATATTAATAAGTTCGCTAAACCCGAGCTTTATAAAGATAGCCGAGAATATCCTATGCTTATGGAAGAGCGTGAATTGTTCTTCCGTAAATTCCTGAGCTATGCAAGGGAAGACAGGTTTATTATTTACGATAGCGCCGATGGTCGTTCGTTAAGCTTCATTAAAACACTGATGGCCCACTATCGTGATAAATATCCTGGTCGCCATATCTACTTCTTTATTGATAACTTTCATTTGATTCAAGTTCCTACAGACAGGTCTGGTCGTGAGAAATTCCAACATATCTCACATGAGCTTAAAGCATATTCAGTAGAGTATGGGCTTACCGTGGTGTCTACGGTTGAATATACCAAGATGCCGCCTGATGTTCGTCCTACTAATAACAATATCGCCGAGTCTAATAGCTTGGTGTATGACAGTAACCTGATTATGCACGGTTGGAATGAATTGCACGGCCTTCGTGAGAAAGCTATTGCATATCATATAGACTATAGCGAAGATGAGTCTCGTCGTAAAAAGCCTATCGTATTATGGGGCGTTGGTAAGAATAAAATTGCATCCTTTAAGGGTGATATTCCTACTCGCTTCTGGCCTGAGAAAGCTTACTTCGAAGAAATGACTCCTCGTGAATTTGATGCCCTTGTTTTGCAAAATAAAGCTGCGGCTGAAGCACAAGGTCAGACTCAAAATGGTCAATAACGAAGTAGAAGAGCTAATCGTTAATGGAGAGGTAGAGATACCTCCTGCAGAAAGAAGAACGAGAGCAGATGCGCCGTATATGGCTCTGAATGCAAATATGTTTAAGCTGTATACTCAATGTAGACATAAGATAGATGCACCAGATGCTGTATATCGTAATCTTGGCGGAATTGTTTGCTTTGAAGGTTTATCTTCTCAGGATGAAAAGCTTTCAGCGAAAGAGAGGGCCGCGCTGGCCCTTTATGAAGCCATCAAGATTTACATGTCCGATTTAAACGGGCCTAGCAATGCTCCAGTTCTTTATTTTGAACGTGCACTTAGAAAAATACTCCCCGAAAGAGAAGAACAGTTTGAATCGTATAAAGCTGGTCTACGAAGATTCTTATCTGAGTCTTTGGATAGAATCTCTGATAGGGTTTATAACTCCAAGGGTGCGATTAATGATGAGCTTATATTTTGGTCTTATGGCAGGAAGCCGAGGAAGACGTTTCATACGTCAATAGACCTTATCCTGTTGATGGACGATGGAGTGGAGGTATTTCTATTAACCCCTTTCCATCAACCAGATCCTCAAAACAACCCAATGTATGCGTATAACAATGCAAGGATAATGGCTGTTGTTAAGCATATAACGGATTTAGGGATTAAGGTTAATACCGTCCATGAGGTTCGTGTTCCATTTGGATGCACTCCCGGACCGGAAATGGGCGTTACCAAAAGACCTGACTTCTCTAGCGGCCCGCTAAAAGAGATAGCCATCAAATTTATGAATTCAGACTCTACTTCTGGCGGAAATCCAGGAAAATGCTCTTCTTGTCCAAATCATAGCTATTGCGGAATTGAAAAGATGATACCTGACAATTTTTAAGGACTGAGACATGACGATTCGTTCAATTAGAAATCAGAAGAGAAAGGCAAAGTTTCTTCTCGAAAAGAATGAAATATCCCTTTTTCATATGAAGTCTCTTGGCATTGGTTTTGCCGCAGGTGTTTTTCCTACCTTCCTGTTGAAGCTTAGTGGAGAAATGGCCTTTATCCCCTGGCCGCTACTCTTTATGTTTCCTGTGATTTTTGTGCTTGGCGTATTGGCATTGCTTGTACTTATGGTTCTTGTAGAGCATATATATGCAATTGTGAAATGCAAGATAAAGAAAGACTGCAGAGAGAAATCCAATGAAGATAGTACACATGGCCCCTGAAAATATGGGCTTTAATGTAGAGGGCAGCTTCGACTATCAGGTCGTTGTTGCTGTCCTCGAAGATGACGGTATTGAAGTTGCATTGATTGTAGACAAGGTTTATAACGCCTGCTATATCAATGAGCTTATTGATAAGCGTGCTATATGGAAGTTTGCAACCCATAATTTTAAACGGGTTGACGATGACAAAGCATTTGAAGCTTATCGAAAATTCTTTTACGACAATGGGCTTGGTAAAATCCTTGATGGAATTGCTCATGGTCAATTGAACTCTATTCAAGGCATTTGCTATGGCGGCCGATAATAGGGGGTCCAATGAACAGCGGATCATTTATGGGTTTTTGTGTCAGCTTTACCCGTCATGTAATGTGATATATGAGGCCTGTCTTCCTAATGGAACAAGGTATGACTGTTTCGTTAAGGAAATGGGAATCGTTATTGAAACTGACGGCCGGCAACATGCTGAATTTATTGAACATTTTCATAAAGACATCACAGGCTTCAAGTGGCAGCAGTTCAAGGATAAAAAGAAGGACAGAGAAGCAGAAGAGTCCGGCATTAAGCTAATCAGGATTCCTCAGCACAAATGCCCTAAAACAAAAGAAGAGCTTAAAGCTCTGATTGACTCTGTCCCTTACCCTGATTTTGAATATGATTTCAATTCTATAATGAAGAGTTCTGATAATCCTTTGTTGGAGAAAGCAAGGGAGATTAGGGCAAAGCGCTATAGAGAACAAAAACAAAAAGGTGTGGTTGATTGCAATGCCACCAAAAAGTAATTGCAACGCGAGGTTAAGCCCTCAAACATCATTGAAAAACCTAAATTCCAATATTTTTAGATTTGAGTTTCATGATAATTTCCTTTTAGTTTTCCCGGGCCGACCAGGGTTAGAGTCGGCAAAACCGAATTGAGATTCGAATTTAAACTAGTCATTATTTCGAGCGAAATAATGCGCCCCTATCGGGGCCCAGATCGAGCCTGGCGGCCGATAGCTGCATTCGCGGAAGTTTGCCTTCCGACCTTGTTTGCCTAAGGGCAGTTTATAACTTGTGTAAAAATGATCTACGCTTTGGTAGATCATAAAGATCAAAAATTTTCCTAGGGAAAATTTTTAAGAGCGGCAAGTTTCGCTGTACATCTTAGGATGTATTGGATGATTCTGCTGGTTCTTACCTTAATCGAGCTTAGGTTCGAATATAGCTATTTTTCTTGCTTCCAAAGGTGGAACCAAGAAAATTGGATATTTGCTATCCAACCTTCTGCGAACTAAGGTTCGTTTTTAAGAAGATCCCAACATCGTGCTGCGCAGATGTTGGGCCCGGGGAACACCCCATGGTACCCTGATCCGGCATGCTGCCGGATCAGAGCGGACTTTTCGTCCGACCTTTAGTGTGGATTAAGGTTCACATATGATAGGTGCTGATGATCGTGGTTCGCGGATCATCAGCCTGCCGGGCTCATCGCCGCGGCAGATCCAGGATCAGGCGGGCCAGATCCGGACGGGTGCTTATTGCATCCGACCTTTATTGCTTTGATTGCAATTTAGATGTTCCTACTACAATAATTAAAAGGAATACTTAGTATGACAGGTACAGTATTTGGGAAAGAGTTATTTCCTAAGACATTATTTTTGGACCGGAGCCAGGGAGCTACGGTCCAGCGTTTTGATAATCCGAGATATAAAAATATCTTGGATTTGTTCACTATGCAGCTTGAAAAGATTTGGCGTCCTGAAGAGATTGATATGACCAATGACAGGGCTAACTTTCCGTCGCTTACTAAAGCGGAAGAGCATATTGTTATTTCGAATATTAAGCGCCAGATTTTATTGGACTCTATTATGGGTCGTGCTCCTACTGCTGTATTTAATCCGGCAGTTGCTGATCCTAGTCTTGAATGTGTGATTCAGACTTGGTCTTTGTTTGAATGTCTGGCTGAAGGAACTGAAGTTCTTACTGATAAGGGCTGGATTGATATTAAAGATGTAACTATGGAGACTATGGTTGCTCAATATCGTCCTACCAATAGAGGATTATATTGGACCCGGCCCGAGAAGATTCATGCCTACGATAAAGATGAAGAGCTGATTCGCTTTAAGTCTAAAGATGGCAACTATGAGCAGTTCGTCACTAAGAGCCACCGTATGCCTTTTGTAGAGGCTGGCGACCATAGTGATTTTGGTTTTGTTGAAGCTGGTGATTTTGAACCTGATGCAAGTGTTGAGCTGCCTTTGACCGGTTCTGTCTTTGATGAAGATGATTTTGATTTTGTCTTTGATAATATGACGGAAGCTAAAATCATTGCAACGGTTTTGGGTTATAAACTTAAAACTGATGAAGGCATTCCTGATGAATTGCATTTTTATGGTCGTAATAAATACGCAGCAGCGATGCTTAGCAAAGTAGCGAAACCAAGCTATACCTTTGACGACCGTATTGAATTCCAGTTGGGAGGAGCGATTGAAAATGTCTATTGTGATCGCCTTACTGATATACTTCCTCTTTCTTCGATGAATTACTTCAAGGGATTCCAGCTCCAAAGCCTTATTATGGAAATGGGAATGGTATCTCATGATGACTCAGACTATGTTTGGGTTGAACGAAAAGAGATTGCCGACGATATTCAGGCCTTGTTAACATTGGCCGGTATTCATGTTGTGATTGAGCCTTCTGAGAATGGCTATCTTGTTAAGTTTGTAGGTAATGACGTTGTCCGCGGTGACGATGTTGTTAAAACCTATGAGCAATACAAGGGTAAGGTTTACTGCTTAACTGTTCCGACCGGTGCATTTGTTATTCGTTACAACAACATTCCTTCTATTACCGGCAACTGCCTGCACTCGTTCTCTTACACTCACATTATCCAACAGTCTTTTGTGAACCCAAAAGAAACCCTGGATACTGTTATGGACATCCAAGAGATTGTCCAATGTAAAGATAGCATCTGTAAGTATTATGATGATGCTATTCAAAAGGTTCAAGATTACTATGAAGGCAGATGTGAGCGTATTGATGCTGTAAGAGCACTATGGCTTGCATTGCACACTGCGAATGCTTTGGAGTCTATTCGATTCCAGGTGTCTTTTGCGTGTAGTTTCATCTTTGGACAAATGGGCAAATTGCCCGGACTTGCGCGTATTATTAAACTCATTAACCGTTAACACATGGCGGCTTCTAGGGGTGACCCTAGTCGAACAATCTGGTTAATTCAGGGAACATCTCTAGTAGACAATCCTGACCTATTGAAAAGTAGGGCAACGACTAGCCGAGAGGCGTAGGGTGCAAGCTATTGGCACTCGAAAAGCCAGATATCTCCAATACGGAGATAATGATATAGTCTGAGCTGCATAGCGATATGCAGAAGCTTAATAAGCTGGTAGGGAAGTAGCGAGCCCTATTGAACATTACTGGATGAGAACATTCACGTCGCAATTACAAACAACCTGCTAAGTATTCTTCCTGTTGATGATATTGACTTCCTTATGGTGTCCGAAGAAGAGGACGTTAAACGTGCAATTGAAGGAATATGGCGTGATGCCATTATGGAAGAGCTTGACTGGTGTAAATACCTGTTCAAAGAGGGTGAAATTTTTGCCTTTAACCAAGCGATCCTTGAAGAGTATCTGCGTTATCTGGCAACTGCTAGATTGAAACGATACAACCTCCCGCCGCTGGAAGAGCTGTGTGGCCTGCAGTCTGTAACTAAGAATCCTATTCCTTGGGTAACAGCTTGGAATGGTGAGGAAAAAGAGCAAGTGGCCCCGCAAGAAGCAGAGAAAACAGATTACGAGCGCGGCATTATTGATAAGTCTCAAACGAATTACGATGAGCTTCTTGCTGCGTTTAACAAATTTAAATCGGAGAAAAATCAATGAAGGTTTTGATTTATTCCAAATCCAATTGCCCGCAATGTGTTCAGGCTACTACCATTCTGGAAAGCCTGGGTACGAAATATATCGACAAGCATAAGCGTTTCTATTTTGAAAAGACTTATGTTGATGCCGGTAAAGCAGAAATGGAAGAACTGAAGAAACGATTCGAAGAGATGGGAAAAACCGAACCTCGCTCTGTTCCTCAAATCTTCATTGATCGTGATGATACAGGCTCTTATGAGCATGTAGAATTTAAAGACCTCCGTGCTAAAGTTGTAGAGCTTGTTAAGGCACTGAACTTGGAAGAGGCTTAATATGGGATTCAACGTTACCAAACGTAACGGTGACGTTGTCCCCTATAACCCTGAACGTATCAATTCCTTTCTTGGTTTTGTATGTGCAGGGTTAGACAACGTTTCTGTTTCTGAAATTGCTGTCAATAGCAACATTATGTTTTATGATGGGATTACTACTGAAGAGATCAATGGCGCGCTTTTAACCAGTGCTAATAATTTGATTAATGAAGAGCATCCTGATTATGCTATTGTTGCCGGCCGTATCTTGCTTTGTAATATGCGCAAATATGTTTATGGTGATTTTGAGCCTAAACATTTGCATGAAATCATTAAGCGCAATACAGAGCTTGGTATTTATGACAAGATTATTCTTGAGAAGTATTCTGAAGAAGAAATCGAATGGCTGAATAAACAAATCGATCACAATAGAGATATGATATATTCTATCTCCGGCGCGGTCGAATGGGAAGGTAAATATCTAGCTAAGAATGCTAAGACCAAAGAATATTACGAGACTCCACAGATTTCGTATATGGTTGCGGCTATGATGTACTTTATCAATGATAAAGGCGATGCTTATACAGATCGTCTAAGCTTTGTTAAAGAGCATTATGACAATATGTCTCTTGGTCGGGTAAATGTTCCCACTCCTCATATTGCAAATTTGAGGAAACCTACTCGTAGTTTTAGTTCATGTGTTTTGATTGAGTCTGGAGATTCAATTGATTCAATAGGCGAATCTGCTACTGCTGCCCGTAAATATGCGACACTGGGCGCGGGTCTTGGTATTGGTGCATCCAGATTAAGAGAACGCAATGCCGCAATTCGTAATGGTGCTGCTATTAATAGTGGAGCGCTATATCATGCTAAATCTATCGAGTATAGCGCACTTTCCTGCTCACAAGGCGGTATCCGGAAGGGCTCACTGACATTCAACTGGTGGGGTCTACATCCAGACATCGAAGAAACTCTTCTTTATAAAAACAATATGAAGAAGGATTCCGAGTCTATGAAGCACTCTGACCATTCTATATTCTTAAACGGCTTTATGCTTAAGGCCGCGGCAGAAAATAGGGACATTGGTCTGTTCTCACCACATATTTCCAAAGAGGTTTATGATGCTTTTTATTCTAGCTGTTCTGATTCTCATTTTTATGATGCTTATACCAGAGCCATGAATAAAGGCGAGGCTGTTGGGACTATTAATGCCCGACACCTTATGGACCTATTGGTGGAAGAAAGATTCGGGACTGGTCGAGTGTATGTAGGATTTGCGGATAATATTAACCGTCATTCTATGTACAATACGGATAAATATCCTATTAAACAATCTAATTTGTGTAAACTTGTGCACCATTAAGCGGAAACGTTTAATGCAAACCGGGTGAATTCAGAAGAAGTCACTATGTGATTATTCTGAGCCAAGCATACGATACATTGTATGAAGGTGCAGAGACTATCGGAGGGATAGAGTTCCCTTAATTACCGATTTAAGCGCCCGGCCCTAAGTGGTATTACCATATGGTGATGATATAGTCCGAACCCTGCAGTAATGTAGGGAGTATGGCAGAAATGACCATACCGCAGATTTAATCTGTGTAACAATAATTGGCTGAGATTGTTTTACCGACCGAAAGCCTGAATCGAATCTATGACCCCGAAACTAAGACGTACAGACAAGAAGGTTTAATTGCTTTATGTAATCTTAGTGGGATTAACTTTGGGGCTTTTGATGACCCTAAAGATTTGGCCCGTGTAGCTTATGTAACTATGCGTGCTGTTGACAATTTGTTAGACTTCCAAGAGCATCCTTTTACGGCGGCCGAGGAACATAACAGATTGTTCAGACCTATTGGTATTGGCATTACAGGTCTTGCATATTGGTTAGCTAAGAATGATAAGAAATATTCCAATTGCTATGAACTGTTAGATGAATGGATGCAGCATTTCTCTTATGGGATTATTAGTGCTTCTGTTAGTCTTGCCGAAGAGCGTGGCGTTTGTGACGCATACGCTGATACTCGATGGGCGGAAGGGAAACTTCCAAAAGATATGACTACTCCTATGTATAACTCTTTGTTTAATTATGAAGAGAAACTGGATTGGACTAGTCTCCGTGCTAGAATTGCTAAGCATGGTGTTAGAAATGCTTCTATGATTGCTATGTTTCCTGCTGAAACAAGTGCCAAGATTTCTGGTTCTGGCACTACTAATGGTATTGAACCAATACGGGAATTAATTATTTCTAAGGGCGGCAAGAATAGACAGGCTAAATTTGTAGTGCCTGAATTAGCGCGGCTTAAAGATAAGTATGACCGAATTTGGGATCATACGTCTAATGAGGCGCTGATTAAAACTTATGCTGTTATTCAGAGATATACCGACCAGGCTATTTCTGTTAACACATACTATAACAAACAGAATTATCCGAACAACAAGGTGCCCGCATCTGTTGTATCGTGGGACATTTATCTCCATTATTTATTGGGCGGTAAGACCATGTATTATAATAATAATTATGATGGTCAATCATCTGATATTATGGAGGGTAAAATTATCGAAGTCCCTGATGATTCAAACACAGATGATGAAGACGATTGTGTAGCGTGTAAACTTTAATGATTCATAATGTATCCGCTGGTGATATCACCAAAATTTTAGCAGCCCATCGTGCTGCAGAACGAAGCAATGCCGTAGATGGTTTGGGCTATTTGCGTAAAGCAGAAAAAGAAAATCCGGTCAAAGTTGTTCCAACAGAAGGCCTGTTTGAAGACCTACTGGAAGAAGTTGACGACAAAGAGCAAAAAGACTTTGAAGAGTTTTTGAAGGTTATTGGTGCGATTACGCTTGCTAGTATGCTGGATAAATTCGAAGAAGAAGAAGAAGAAGTTTCTCCTCTTGAAGAGCTGCTTCGTCATAAAGCCGCTTTGGAGCAACGTGCCAGCAAGCGCAAAGCTGCCGGCCTTATTGCTGTTCTAAACGGACTATTGGGTTAATTTTTACAGCTACATACTGCTAAGGTTTAACATGTTGGTAAGATGCAAATTTAAGATGGAAGAAGGACAAATTCCTCCTTTGGACCATTGTGCTGTTATGTTTAATGAAGAGCAGCAAGATGCAATACGTTCTGCTTTTTCTACTATTAATGTGGATATTGAGGTAGATGACACATGGGGCTTCTGCAAGATTGTAGCTGTAGAAGGACATCCGATTCAATAGGATTTAAAATGTCAAAAGAAACATTGCTAAAAGAACTAAAAGCAGCTATTGCTAATGATCCCAAATTTCATCTAGATGCCGTTCGTGTAATTTCTGAGGGATATTCTGTTCCGGCTCGAACTTCAGAAGAAATATTAAAAGGCCTTATTAGGGCTAATGGTATTCATTATGCAAACTCTGATATCCTAAACGACCCTCGAAAGATGATTAGAGAGTATAACCGATATGTTGCCGAAAGAATAGGATTTGCATATCTTTGGCGCCTAGAACAGGCAGATGCTAGAGTTACTGACGCCATTTCTGAGTTTTGCAAGCAGGTAACGAAAGAAGATTTTCAAAATCTTCAGGTTTATGCAGAGCTGCATTGCCGTGTAGGCATTTTGGACATTTTTGATTTGGAAGAAAAGATTCTTTCTAAATCCAAATAAGGTATAATAATAATGAAGAAACCGTTTCTATTGGGCTTCGCTGGAAAGGCCCACAGTGGTAAAGACTTTTCAGCCGACCATATTATTCAAGAATATCCTAACCTGAAAATTGCAAAGGTTGCTTTTGCTGATGCAGTTAGAGATATGGTTAGACCTATTTTTGATGTTGATGATATTTATCGTCGTGGAAGCAAGGAAGACCCGATAGACGGTTTTGGAGTTTCTTTAAGAGAGATTCTCCAAAGCCTTGGGACTGACTGGGGCAGACATATGATATCTGAGGATATCTGGGTTAAGGTCTTAGACAAAAGAATCGCAGAACGATATGGAGACTATGATGTAGTTATTGTATCTGATATTCGTTTTGACAATGAGCGTGATTATGTGATCAATAGCGGTGGCAAGGTTATCCGTATTGTTGATCCTGAAGAGAAGCGCGAAGTGTCTAAGTTCTCTGGGCATATGTCTGAATGGGGAATTGGAGAAGGTGTAGAAGGTGTCGTGAATATTGAAAACGACTTCTCTAACCGTTATCTTGTTTCTCTTAAAGAAGCTTTTGAAGGTATGGTATCTGTATGACTCCTGTTTATATAGATGCCGAAGATGGTGCTATATTCGACACAATAGAAGAAGCACTGATGAGTTGTTGCCATATCTGTGGCGCTCCTCTTGAATGGGATTTAAAGCTGGCCTGGAATCCCGTAGCAGAAATCAATTTTATAACCGGTTATGATAGATGCTGCGGATATGAATTCCGAATTGAGCCTGTCCTCTCGGCCCGAACTGATTTAGAAGGTTATAGGATTCGCCTTTCAAAATTAGCATAGAAAGATATAAGCAAAGCAATCCTTGGTATTATTTATGTTGTCACTCTCTAAGTTTCTTGGAATCTTAGCATTCCAAAGTATGCTTATCTTAGCTAAAAGAATTGTCAACTTTGCATTGGATTTGCTAACTCGTAAAGAGAAAACCTTTCAACGCAATTATGGCAAGAACCCTATGGCTTCATTGACTAAATTTATGCAGTTATGAGCAAAACAGCTATTGTCGGTAAATACGATGGACAAGTTCCATATGTAACAGACTGGTCTGCATATTATCGAGCCCAACGTAAGTTTAAAGCACGACGTAAGCGGCGCGAGAAAATCAATAAGTACAGAATCCAAAAGGGGCTAGATAAGCCTATTGGAGATGAACTGGTTTTTAAATCTTCGTATGTTAACGAGCTGGCCAATTTTACAAAAAAGGAACTGAACGCCGGCCTTAAGAATACAGCGAAGATGAACCATATCATGTCAAGGTTAACAAGGTCTTACCTGACTTTTGACAGAGTATTCAAGAAGGAATGGAAAGGCTCGTATGATTTAATACGGGATGATATTCTATATAGACTTGAATTGAAGATACATTTCAAAATGAACGCCCGTTATTGGTCCATCCTCGAGGATAACTGGCCGACACTTTGGAATAATGCTTTGAACAAGTTTATGACTTGGTCTTTGCCGAAGTATAACCATGACGCAAAATTTAAATTCGGAACATTTTTCATCAATCAATTCCCGGACTGCTTGGAGTACGAATTTAGAGATTTCCTTAGAAGAGGGCCGGTTTACGACTCTCTGATATGGAGGAGGGAAACCATAGGGTTCGATGATGTCCCAGATGTGTTATCATATGAAATAGAAGACTGCATGTATGATCCGGCATTGCCACTTGCAGCAGAATTCCTTAGTAAATTTCAAACCTGGGATTAAAAAGAAAGCCTATGAATATATTTGATCTTATTGGTGGGCTGTTAAATCAGCCTAACCAGAACAAAAAAGAAGTGAAGGTTCCATACAAACTGGAAGAAGATAGCTACGAGGAAGTGGAAGAAGTGAACGCAGAGGCGCCAAAAACGGCCGTAGAGAGCGTTTCTCCTGCAGTTAATACAAATCCCCTTCCTACGATTCAAAAGCCATCTACGAGCAATTATGACCCATTGCCGGGCGGATTTAAATTTCAGCCTTTGAAACATGGGTTCAATGTTCTACGAACTGCTAAATTGGCATCTGTTCGTTCTGCCGGTTTTGGTATGGTTCGTAATGGTGGAACTCGGGCGCATCAGGGCGTTGACCTTGCTGTTCCGAATAACTACCGATGCTATGCTGTTGATGACGGTGTAGTTACCTTTGTCAAAACAACTGACGACAATGGGTATGGTCGTATGCTTATTATTAAGCTTGACCGCGGTTTGTACGTTGCATATGCACACCTCAAAGACATCCTTGTTAAAGAGGGACAGAGAGTTAAGGCTGGCGACCCCGTTGCCCTTACCGGCTCTTCTGGCAATGCTCGTACTATGCGAAATATGGCAGAGGGTTCTCATTTACACTTTGAGGTGAGAACTTCCCAACATCCAGGCAAAGGCCTTACTGGACGATTGGACCCTCTGAAATTTTTCACACCGGATACATATAACAAAGCGTTGTATGTTTAACCCATAAAAATAACCCCGACACCTTAATTGGTGCCGGGGTTTTATTTTGCTATCCGTTTAGAAGGTCTTCGACTTTCTTCATTACGGTAGGAGATAAATCAAATGTTGCGGCCGTTTCGGTCTTGGTTGCTTTACCTTTGCCTTTGGCCGTTTCTTTTGTTTGCTGACGCAACTTGATGTCCTCTACGATTAGGCTTAGAGACTCTTTAACTGGATGAACAGCTGCATCTAGTTCGGAGTATCCTACTTTGTCGTATAGGAGTTTTTCTAAGTTGTTTTGTCTTTCTATGATATTGGTTAAGACAACGATGATGTCTTTTAGGGAGGAAGCTTTTAGCTGTTCTCCAAAGACTGCTCGTTCTACTCTTTGTAGTGCTTCTGTATCTGGGACTTCGTATTCTAGTTCTAGTTTAAAGCCTACTGGTAGTTCTGGTGTTACCAATACAAGGACGGTGCCCGAATTTGTATCCAGGCTCCCGTCTACTTCTTGCACTTGATAAACTTCGTTTTTAGACTTAACCGTCCCGCGTTTTGCTTTTGCAGGAACTTCATAGACAGATTCGCCAGTACCAGTTATGGTAATGGTTTCTATCATTTGATTATTGTCCTTCTTGTTCCAGTTCTTCTACTCGTGCCTTTTTAAGGTCGATTAGAAACTCTGCATCTTGAAGTTCATCGATTAGAGCCATTCCGCCGCCCTGGTTGTCGTTTTCGAACATCTCTTTGATGTTGTCTTGGAGATGACGACAGTGCTGCTTAAGCTCTTCGATTTGGGAAAGAAGTAATTCTTTTTCCATCTTTAGTCCTTATTGGGCTACGCTGTATTGAGTCATAAGTGCTGTTGCTTTTTCATCAGCTTTAGAAGTGTTACCTTCGATAAACTCAATACCTGAACCTACTGCTACGAATCTGACAGAGTTAGCATGTTGGTTTGCACCGAATCTAACTTTGTTGAAGTCTACGCCAGCTTTAATGACAATAGTGACGACATACCATTTATCATACTCGTAAAGTTTGTTCGGGTCAATATCTTTACCGTTGATTTTAACACCAGCGTAATGACGCAGTTTGAAGCCAGCTTCTTCATTGGTAGATATAAGTGCCGGAGCAAGAACTGAAGTATCTTTCAATACAGAGAGCGAGAATGCAGAACCTGTTGAGCCGCCTCTTGATTGTCTGAATGGAAGAACGATAGCTCTGTCTTCACCAGCTTTAGCTGTAAAGCCTTCTGTTTCTAGGAAGCGGAAACCTTTACCGTCTGAGTGTGAAGTGATCATAGCTTTATGACCATCGAATTCTTTTACCGGGCCGGCCCAGTTTTCTGGTTCGCCGCCTCTAGGAGAAGAGTTGATGCTTTTCAGCTTGATGTGTCCAGACTCTGCTGTTTCTGCAGTTGCTGCCAATTCAGAGAAGTCTAGGGCTGTTGCTTCACCTGGCGTTACTTCTGTTGGTTGAGGGCTTTCTACCGCCGGAGCAGGTGCTACTGGTGCAGCTGGTTGATTTTGAGTAGCTTCGCCTGATGCTGGAGCATTCTGAGTTGTTTCAGCTCCCGCAGGTTGAGCAGGTGTTGCTGCTGGTTGGTTTTCAGATGTTGCCGGTGCTGGAGCTGCCGGAGGTTGAGTAGGAGCAGGGGAGGCCGGAGCCGCTGTAAGTTTCTTCTCTAGCTCAGAGATTTTAGCTGCAAGTTTAGCAATCTCTGCTACGTTTGCTGCAGCTTGATAGCCGGTAGGCATGTAGTTTTTGTGAGAGTCGCTATTTGCATTTTTACCAGTCCAGGCGTGTAGACTTTGAGTTAGCTGGTTGTATTCATAGTTGCCGAACACTTCACAGCTATCCAGAGAGCCACCGTAGAAACCCATACTTTGCAAGCCGTCTCGATACTTCATAGAGACAGAGATGTATGGATCACCGAATGGGAGTTTACCTTTTTCTACACTTGAGAACGGAGTTACGTCAGTGTAGTTGGAGATGAAGCTTGAACCTCTTAGTCGACCAATAACGATTTGACGCGCGAAGTTGCCTTCTGGAGAGTTTTGTACCCAGTTCTTAGCGATAACACATCCGAGCATCTCGCCGTATTGTGGTTCAGCGCCTACAAGCATACCATAGGTTGCAGTGTTAATAGACGCAGTTGCTGTTGCACCTTCACCGCCGCCGCCTTCAATACGGATAGTAGGAACTTCTGAGTAACGGCTGCCCATACGGTCTAGTTTGAGCTCAATAACTTTACCATCTTTGATTTTAGCCGAGGCTTTAGCACCGAATGCTTCTGGGCCGCCACCTTCGATAATTACGTTAGGAGGAGTGGTGTAACCAGAACCTTGGTTTGTAATAGTCAAACCAGAGATAGAACGCATACCCCAGAACTCGCCGAATGGAAGGGCAAAGGTGAATTGGTTATTCTCAATCAGGAAGTGGTTGTGACCGAAGTTACATTGGATACCACGAGGAGCATATACGACGTTATCTGCCCAGACTTGATGGCAGCGCAACCACCATTTCTTACCGTCACGACGGAATTTAACACCTTTCGCGCCGTTGATAGGATGCAAACCAAATTGACCAGAAAGAATAGTATTGCCTCGAACCTCGATGTTGCTATCTTGATAGTAGAAGGAATGAGGGTCTGCAATGTCTTTACTGTTACGATCTTTGTTGTCGATAAGTTTACCGGCGAAGAGTTCTTCGATTACGGTTGATACGCCGTAGTATTGAGCTTCACCTTTGTTGTTGATGATTCGAACGTTGTTGCCGGTATGGATGTCCATGACTTTACGCATACCGCGACCGAATACGTTACCATGGATAAAGATATTATCCATTGGCAAGTAACGAGAAGTACATTGTTGGTAGCCTGGGTCTAGGGAAGTGCCGCCACCAATACCACGAGTATGTTCAAGGTGAGCATCAGGGTGTCCGACCACAGAGTCAGGAGCATAGATACCGGTCAGTTCAAAGCCAGATGCGCGGATACATTCTACGCCGCAGGTGTAGTTGTGTGTAAAGTAACCGCCAGTGATTTTGGTATTAACTGCTACGATACCGGCTTTAAATGCAGCCTCTGAGTCACGAGCATCAACTGCTTCACCCATTGGAGTGCCATACAAACCACAGTTAATTGCACCGCCAGTCAAACCACGAACGTCGAAGTAGCGAACTACAGTGTTGCGAGTACCGAATAGACGCCAACCATATGCACGGCTACCATGTTGACCACCACGCCAAGTTCCCCATTTAGGAGAGGTAGTACCATCTGCTTGTGGGAATTCTGATTTGCCTTGAGCGTTGAAGTATCCACCTGCACTACGGAAGCGTAGAGACGAACCAGCCCGGAGCAATTCCATGATTTTGTTTTCGTCAAAATCGTCCGGTTGTTGGATGTCTTGTGCTTCATAGCCGTTGTTCATATAACCGGCAATGTCGTGACGTTGGGTAGTTGTGTTGAAGCCTGCTTCTGCTGTACCTTTATCACCGCAACCAGTGCCGATGTGAGGAGCTTCTTTAGTCCATCCATCAATAGGAGGGAAGAGCATTTTGTCTCGGTCTGCACCTTTTTTGTAGCCGAATTCCATATAAGCACGGCTAGTAATTGTACCGCCGTGGATGATTTCGTTATCTACTGAATCGCCGCAAAGGTGGAATGCATCTTGACCCATCTCTTCGATAATAAACTTGGCTAGTTTAAAATCAAATTTATTGCCGATAGATTTGTAGAATGAAATACATGGTTGCTGACCATGAACTACCATTGTTTGCGGGTCGTTACCATTGCGTTTGATAGAACGGCTATCTGCACCGTAGTATTCTGGTTTGTAACCTTTGTTTTTGGTGAATGGGAATACGCCGCCGCGGGAAGAGATGTATGAGTGAGAAGGAAGCTTGTCATACCAGGTTTGGATCAGACGAACAATCTCTTTCGCATCTCGTTTGCCTTCTTCTTTCTTATCCAAAGGCTCGTAGTAGCGAGACATAACTTTGTTGCGTAGCTCTTCTGTTAAAGCGTCCTCGATATAGAAGATGCTTGATTCGAGTGCAACTTTAAGTTGTGGTTTTAGGGTTTGTTCTGATGCAGTTGCCTCAATTTGTTTTTTGAGGATTTTAGAACTTGCGTCTTCAGAGCCTAGCGCTTTACCTACTTCATTACCAACGGTTTCTGGGGTAACGACTTTTACACCAGTGTCTTTATTATTGACTTTGATGTCGCCTTCTTGTCCGACAGTAATATCAACAGTAGGAGTAACAATAGAAGATTTAGCCTCTTTAGCTGCATCTAGTGCTTCTTGTGCTTTAGTCTGGGCTTGTTCGGCTTTTGTTTTAGCCTCTTCTGCTGCGGCTTTATGTTGCGCTACTTCTTGTTTGGCCGATTCTGCAGACTGTTTAGCAGCCTCGACCTGCTCTTTGGCTTCTGCCGATTGTTGTTTAGCTGCCTCTGCTTGTAGCTTAACTTGCTCTACAGATTGTTCTGTTGTGGCAATTTTACCTTCGACTGTTTTAGCCTTTTCAAGAGCTTCGGCTGTTCTTTTGTCGGATTCAGCCTGAGATGTTTTAACCTTTTCAACGTCCCCTTTGATTACTGCTGCTTCTGCTTTATTTGCAGCAATACGTTGGGCCATTAATAGGGTTACTGAGTCTAGATTAGGAGTTGTCATACTTTCTTTCTTAGGCTAAAAGTTCTTCGATTTTACTCTTAGTATCGTCTCTAATATCGACGATTTGTTTGACAGTTACCTTTTCTATGATTTTTTCTTTACCATCTGGAGTTATTTCTGTTTTAACTTCGGTGGTTGTAGAAGAATCAATAGTAGGGCCGGTAAGGTCTTGATTTCCAGCATTGCCTGTGTTACCTGGATTGGCAGGACTAACCTGATTGCCAGAATTACCAGACGCGCCCGGAATACCCGAACCATTAAAAGGATTATGACTGTCTGTAGTTTCGCCAGAAAGGACTTCTATCCGATCTTCGTTTCTAAGTCGATTAATGGTATTATTAACCGACCGGATTGTGCTCGGATTGTCCGGAACAGTAATCTCAGTCGGTTCGTCTTTAATCGTCTTTCCCTCGAAGGTGATATAGTCGTGTTTTCTGAGCTTTCTAACTAACCATTTCATTTTATTGATTAACCATTTCATTTAACGATTTTCTTACTCTAGTTATAGTTAGGTCTGCTAACTTATCAGTTGTTGGAAAGAACGGTATTCTTTGGTTACTCTTGGCTAGTTTCTTCTGAAGCTGCTACGCCTTCAGCTTGCGCTTCTGGTTTCGCCGCTTTAGGTTTTACCGGTTTAGCTGGAGGAACTTGTTCTGTTACTGCTGCACGCTCTACTGGAGCCGGTTCTGCTTTAGCTTGCTTTTCTTTCTTAGCATAAACAGTTGCAGCTTTCTCTGGAACATCCCCAGACAGAACTTCAATACGTTTCTCGCGTTTCAGTCGTGACAGTGTATTTTTAACTGCACGAATAGCTGATTTATCTTTATCTGCAACTTCGATTTCGGTTGCATCAGTTCCGATGGTTACACCTTCAAGTGTAATGTACTCGTTCTTAAATAATTTCTTTACTGACCATTTCATTTTGCTGCTTCCTTATTGTATCCGTCAATCAGGTCTACTAAGTATTTTTTCTCAAGTCTGCACTCATGAACTTTTTCAACTAGCGCTAATGAATGCTCAATTAAAGCTCTTGATGTAGTGCCCTGGAGCTCTTGGATTTCCTCTTCGCAATGTCCGAGTCTTACTTCTTCTGCTATCTGTATTTGTTGTGCTTTTTTAGGTTGTTGTGCAAAGGCAGAACAAGCACTCAAGGATAGTGCAGCTAGAGCTACTAATAGGTATTTCATTTTTTCAGCCTTTTGTTGTATTCGTTCTTAAAGTCATCTGAAACACATTCTTTGTCGACAATGAGTGCTCGAAGTTCGGCATTGCTGTCATGGAATAGGTCTCGGATCCCTTTTCGACCTTCTCTGAATTGTGTAAGAACTATACCTTCTACGCCTCGGATTCTATCTGACAGTTCTGAGGATGTTTTGAGATACATTGCTTCTGCATCAATACGCCCGCGCTGGTATTGGTTTTGTCCATATTGATAGATAGCAATCCAGCCAAGGCCAAAGACAAAGATTACAGGAAGTACTTTAACCCAGAATGGTGAAAAGCTTTTAACGTATCCTACGATGCTTTCTTTGTTGATTTTCATTTTCTCTCCGTATCTAATATTGAAGGGTGGCCGTGCTTTATTGCGCGACCACCCTTTTCTTTTTCTTATTTGACCGTAGAATAGTCGAATACCAATTCCCAGGTGGAGTTGCTTTCTTCAAAGCTGTAAAGTTTGCCGTCTTCTTTTTTAGTGCCGGCAGGTACAACTAACAACATATCTCCATCTTTAAAGTCGGAAGTTTCTCCGGCTTCACTTAGGGCAGTGACTTCTGCAACGAACAGATTGGCGGCGTCGCCTTTATCACCCTTAGCACCAGGTTGGCCGTTTTCGCCTTTTTCACCCTGGATACCTTGAGGGCCTGCTGGGCCTGCTGGACCGTCTTGGCCCGCTGGACCTTGAACACCTTTAACGCCTGACAAGTCGAGCAAGTATGACCAGCCATCTGCTGTACGAACATAGAGACGACCATTGTCTGTGTCTGTGTCAGGGCTAGTAGAAGCGATGACGGCGAACTTACCTTCTTCAACGGTTGTGTCGTGTTCCAGAGCGGTTACGCTTTCGAAGGTTTTAGCAATAGCAAAAGGGCTGCCCATTTCACCTTTAAGGCCTTGAGGGCCTTGTGGACCGATTGGGCCCTGAGGACCTGCTTCGCCTTTGAGGGTTTTGAGCCACTCTTCTTGTGTACCAGTGTAGCCGCCTTCTTTTGCAAGCTCGTAAGCGGATTTACCATCTTCGCCTTTTTCACCTTTAGCGCCGCCGGTAACTTCCAGGGATGTTACTTTTTTCTCCAGCTCTTCACTTTTAGCAGTTACTGAGGCTAGACCGGCTGCCAGTTTTTTGAATTGCAACGAAATTAATTGTACAATATTCATTTAATTACCTTGTATTACTTTGACATTTTCTTGAACAGTGCTGGGTCGGTTCCAGTCTCCTGAACATGGAGGATTGCTCTATAGCTGTTACCAATTTGGTCTGGCCTTACACCTGGACCGTAACGCAGGAAGCATTGGTCTTCGGATAAGGAATACACTTGGATTGTAGTAGCAGTAGTGGTATTAGCAATTGTTTTATGATTGATATATACCTGTGCCACTGGGGAGGTGTATTTGTTTGTGAACTTAATTGGTTTTTCTGTGAAGGGATATCCATTGCTATTGAACATATCTTTGGTCAATACGATGAATTCTTCTTTTTGCCCGGCGCCGGTGTATGCCGGACTGCCCTCGATGGTTTCGACTTTTTTCTTCAGTGCGGCAAGTTCGGCCGTGATCGATGTGAACTTATCGATAAACTTCTTGAACTGAAGAGAGATGATTGTGATTGCGTTCATTACTCTTCCTTAGATGTCTGCAAAGCTTACAACTTCTTCTAGACGACCGTTGACTTTTCTGTAGACTGTAGAATCTTCTTTATTGCCATTAGGGCCGAGCACACCTACAAAAGTTCCCTCTTTAATGCTGAAGTCTTTTTGCATATCAAGAGCTGAGTTATAGAACTTTTCGATGTCAAACAAACCGCTTGAGGATGATCCGTTTTCACCCGGGTCCCCTTTTGGTCCAGGGTCGCCTTTATCCCCTTTCGGCCCCGGAGGTCCTGGAGGCCCCGGTGGACCCATAGGGCCTGTCAAACCGGTTGGTCCTTGTGGTCCGGCTGGGCCTGCCGGCCCTGTTTCTCCTCTAGCGCCTTGAGGTCCCTGCCTACCGGGAGCACCGCCTCCTCCACCTCCAGACGGGGTTACGATTGCCCGAATGGATTCAGCAGAGATAGACGATTCAATCCTGTTTCCCTCAATTCCTCTAACTACGGAAATTAGAGCGGTAGCGTCACCGTTGTCAATGTCGAATGTTGAAAATTCTCTTCTGACAGATATTCCATTAACAAAGAAGAATGCGGCTTGTTTCAGTTTTAAATCTAACTGCATTAGGCCACCTTGATTAGGATTCTGGATACGTTTGGTTTTGTGTATCCGTCTAATGTTTTCATCTTTATCTTGATTCTGGCTGTGTTAATAATAGCGTCTTTTTGTCTAGCAGCAACGTAGAGGGATTTTACATTCTCTGGTGTTGTTAACTGATAGCCGTTTTCTGACTTGCTGGTTTTAACGTCTTTGCCATACTCTAATTCTTTACCAAGGATATATTTAAGCGATAGGACAATAGAGGTGAATGGGTTTTTCTCCCAGTCTTCGTCTACGATTGTATGTTCTACGCCGGCCGCGTCTGCAACCCTAAACTCCCCGGATTTAAAAGAAACTAGAGTGTATTTAGTTACGTCATAGATTTCGACATAATTGTCGGCAGGGAATGACAAACTATTGAACCCTGTGTAAATAGTAGACTCACCAGAGAACGGAACACCATTAATGAAGTAGGTATCTTTGAAATTAATAACCTTTTCTGATATAGCTATACCGGTTGCAGATACTACGTTTCCATCTACAGAGATAGGATTGGTAGCGTCGTAATACTTGAAGATATTTGTTTCAAGCAGCGCCGGATCTATTTCAGTTGTGAAAGTGTTCCCTTCAGGATGTCTAGTATGGGTGTGTAGCGTAACAATGTTATTATCAGAATAGTCATTTATTGGCAAAATGCTCCTAATTGACCTGCCAGTTTTTGATAGCTTCCGTAGAGGCTTGATGTCTTTATACGCGCCACCGTTAATTGAAATCTGGTAGTGCATATCGACATTTTTAGACTGGTAGTTATCGCAAGTATCTATGGCTACAAATTCGCCCGTAGCCCTGATAGGAATGTCGCCAGTGACATATTCTGTCGGAGTTGAGTATCTTTTTACAGCTATATGGAAGGAGTTTATTTCAACCGTGTAGATGTATTTACCTGACACATAGTCCGAGTTTTTGTCAAGCTCGATAACTATACGGACATAACGGTCATTTGTTTCGCCGATTGATTCGTTTAAGCTATTAGTGAGAACCCTATCTGTAATTCTGTTATAGTTAATTGAATCGTTACTGGTATAGATGGTGTAGACGTAAGCTCGTTTTGTTTTTAACTGGATATTGTTAAAGACTCCGTATTCTTTTCTATCTATATCCAATACAAAACTCTTAGTGCCGCCTGTGAGAGAAGAATATGAGATTGTTGATTTGATATTTGAATTAAGGACATTTAACGACTGGGCCGCGCCGGAGCCTGTTGTCCATACTAAATCAACCTTCTTATTCCCCTCAAAGATATAACAAGAAATACCAGAGCTTGTCCTATTGGAGATTACAGAACCCTCACTTCCTGAGAATGTATCAGATTCCTTAACTCCAACAATTTTTCCACCATCCACATAGGCGGTAGTTTCATCCTCGATATAAGAAATAGAGGATGGAGAATAGTAAACCGCCTTTGTGTATTTGGTTATAGACCTGTCCGCAACATTGGCGGCCTTAGCATCCGAAGACGCTTTAGCCAGCCTAGTTTTGATGTCTCTAACATAGTTAGAAGACTTAGTTTCGAACTGCTCTATCCGCGGTAGAATCTCGTCTATCTTGTCCTGATTGCAGAACAGTAAATCGTACCATTCTTTCAGAATCTTATTAAGTCCGGCCTCGGTATATTCTGAACCAAGGGCCGGAACTTCAGCCTCGGTAGATGAAGCCTGAAATAGATTCAAATTGTAAATTGCTTCTTCTACTTTATTCATCTTATACCGTCACTGTATTTAATGCTAAATTCTTCAAGGTTGGAGAACGCAAGATCTCTGCACTCTTATCTGCTTTGCTTTCTGAAAGGACAATATATTCGTTATCCATTGTCGCATCTTTCAGTTCGACTTGCCGGTCGGTTACTGTATAAGATTTCTTGTCCAGAACCTTAATTGGAAAACCAGAAATGAAGATGTTTGAATAGATATATTCGACCTCGGACTCGCCGCTAATTGTAGACTGAGAATACAGCATCCCGTTGGTGTAGTCAATAGAGTATAACCCACTTGAGCTGTTAGAATCTGCTACAGATACGGTGATAAAGGTATCGATAATGTCGTCAGTTTTAACCCCTTCTGGCAATTGAATAAATGTTTCATTGCCTGCATCTTCTAGCATATAGTCGCCGCGATAGACGAGTTCGTCCTTACTGAAAACTTTTGAGCTTAACTGTTCAACGCCGCCGGTAATCTCGATGTCGTCAAAATGATTAACGAGCCTACCTAGACTAAATCTATTTACAGATTTAGGAATAAGGATATTAGCCTTACCAGAGGTTTTAAATTCATCAATGCCGTTGATGTATGTAACCTCTTTAACGAACGACAATAGAGACGATGCCTTGTTTGTAAATCTCAGGCCGCCTTTTAGTAATCCAGAATGAGCAAGTTTGGCAGATGTTTGACCATCAAACTTAGACAGTTTCTCTCTGCTTTTAGAGAACTTGGCCTCTTCTGTATATAGGTCGATACCATTGATATTGGAACGCATAACCAAAGGAATCTCTTCGTAGGAAATATACATTCCGTTCACTACTGCAGAATGAGAAGCCGAGTAGTATTTGCCGTCAATAAGGGTAAACTCTCCCCCGCTTAAAGGAGTTTCTGGATATCGGCTATTGAACGTTACACTAATAGATGAACGTTCTGAGCTTGTCGGTATAGATACGGTGAAATAATCTAGCAGGTTAATATATTTTCCTGCTTCGTATTCTGCTACCTTTTTGCCGAATGGATCAATAAGAGATACTGGTCTTTCTAATGGTTTAAATACCCATTGATAACAAGATGTGAAAGCTCCTAGTGTAAGGTTTAGCTTTCTGCTATTTTCTCCGTCTGTCAAAGAGTATATGCCCGCCGGCTGCTCAAATGGTAGTACCATATTTGAACTGTCGGAAATTCTTACTTCTCTTTTTACCGGCAAAGACGCTTTGTACGCCTTGGCTGATTTTGGGTCGATAGAATACGGAGGAACAATTCTATAAATTTCCCCGCCCTCGATTGCGCATTTAATCTTATCTGCCCTGATTGTTGCTCTGGTTATATTTTTCATAGGAGCAACTGTTTTGAGAACATAATCAGATTCAGATTTGATCGAGCTTATAGAATCAACTAGATCGATATTGTCGTTATATAGGAAGTACGAGCCTCTTTCCCCGAATTGGTAGCCAAGTCTTTCTGATACGATGTATTTATCAGACAATGCAAACGGCACTTGTATTACTGGAGACTGTTGACTTACCTGCTGAATATGTCTATCAATACTTGAAGCCATCAATGGGAGAGAATGCTTATTGCCAGTCATTCTGATTCTAAAGAACAGTGTAGTGACCGGCGTTTTGGTATTAATCGACGTATCCGATTTTGTATTAAAATCAAGATGTTTTGGATGCTCGCTTACAGAGAACGGAGTAGATACCTGATACCATGTAGTAGAGTCGGTACTGATTTCAAATGAGATATTTTGAAATGAATATTTGTCAGTAGGGATAGATGCGGCAATAGAGGCTTTAAGGACTTCCTCTTTCTGAGTAATAGGGCCAAATACAATCTCGCCGCTTTCGATAGATGTCGCAATACCAATTGACAAATTACGAATACCAATTGCGTATCTTGTTTGCCCATTCTTAGCGGTATACGGATTATTTTGGAGCAGGGAGATTTTTACAGAAGCGGCATTAACACCAGGGAAGCTTATTTGGGTTACGCCGTTTATCTCTTGAACAGAAAAGTCTGAACGATAGAATCGTTTCCCGTCTGGAGACACTTCAAGATACATAACGTCAGACTTATGAATGCCATACTCAGAATGAAGCATAGAAATTCTGTTTACCTGATTTACGTCTCTTAGATCAATACCGATAACTGCGGTAATGGCAGAATCGAATTTCTCTACCTCATATTGAGTTTCAGAGATGATCGTATCTTTGTTATTATATCTTGGAATATCAAAGTCAGCAGAGTTGCCTTCTTGTCCGTTTGTATTGATTTTTACACCAACAATAGGAACAGGTGAGTAGGTCTTAGTTTCCAGAGCAAGAGAGCTGCCGCTTACTACGATGCCCTTGTTTTTTAGAATCGGCATATTGTTAATACCGAACTGCCTATTCGTATTGCCGCTAACTGTCGATACCGTTAGATACAGGTCAGATACATCTGACATCTGCTCCCTGATATCTGATACGCCCTCTGCAAACTTACCAATTGCCATAGCGATTCTATTGTTGGAATCATTCACAGATGTTGCAAGCTTGTCTGCTCGCATCTTAATGTCGGATAGGAGCTGTTCTCTCCATCCCGGCAGTCTTTTTGAATAGACCGAAGCAGAACTGAAAAAGTCTTTAATCATTTTGATATAATCCCAACGTATTTGATACTAGGCTCAGATTTATCTGGGTCAATAACAATCGCATCAAGATAGCAGGAAACTTTATACACATGAGGATTTAAAATTCTAATCGAATTGTTTTCATCGATAGCTATATTCTCATTTTTGTAAAGGCCGCCGGCATAGTCTGGAGAGGCGATATAGAGACAGGATTCATCTCTGTCCTCTATTTTGCCATCCTTAATGACTACTTCGTCCTTGCTTGTCATGCCGTCCCTGTATTTGTATGCGCCAGATAGTTTATATTTTGAATGCTCCTTGCCCAGGATAACCTCTCTCGTCTTTCCAAGCCCAAGAGTAACCTTCTCGTCCATGAGCTCGACACCGGAACGAGAATAACCAGTAATGCTGATATTACCAGAGATAATGGCAGTCTCTAAGTCTTCACCTTTGATTACGACGTTAACGGAGCCAGAGTTTAAAATCTCTGTTTTCTTGGTTCTAAGACTTGCTATATCGTTTGTTGAAATACGGTTGGCGTCGATGTCAACGAACTTAGAAAGACTGTCTCCGTCCTCAATGTGCTCATGAATAATAGCAACTTCAATAGCCATTGAGTTTCGATGTTTGTTCTTAATAACAATAGGCTCGTCTAGCTCTAATGGGAAGGATATAACCGGACTTGCTCTACCTGTTGAATCAATAGCGGTAATGGATAAAATTACAACATCTCTTACGTTTGGACGGATGACGATTCTATTAAAGAATGATACGCCCGGCCGGAGTGTTTCTCTTAATTCTTTCATGCAAAATATCTTTCGTCGTATGGAGGCATAACATATGCTTCATCTGATGCAGAATAAATCATACTTCCATTTGCAGATGTATCTATCTCCATTATTGCATAGTGTCCCGCATCCTCAGAAGAAAGATTACTTCCCTGAATAAAGTCTGACCCGCTCTTTATAATGCCGAGTTTTTCTATATAGCCGTTATGCCACTTTTCAAGATCAGCCTCAATTCTATCCATAGCCTCAACAAGGAAGTCAGAAGAAGATGTTGCAGTTTCACCAAACCTTGTTATTTCTTTGGTTGCATAAGCAAGCCCATATCCGTCTAGGTTAATGCCTTTGACACGAAGCTCATCGTTAACATAGTTAAACTGATGATTTTGAATAAACTCTTTCATGTCTTAGCCTTTCGGAATCTTAGACAGATGAACGTATTCCGCAGTAAGTCTGCCTATTGGGTAGTCAGATTTCTTGGCCTGAATATACGTTTTGCCATCAAGCTGTTTTACTGCCAGCTCTTTTAGGATTTCTCTATGGGAATTATAGGTGTTAACTATGCAGACCTTAGAATTGTTACCAAGGAATACAGGAGGATTGCGTCTATGGAAACGGCCATCATCATCGTTGACAAAATCAACATCTGTTTCTTCTTTTTTATCTTCTATTTCTACGAGAATATCGGTGTCCGTTTCTCTGATAAGAATCGGATATCCAACAGATAGATTTGCATCTATTACTGTTACGTTAGAATTAATAGATTGTGGTTTTACGTCTGTAAGGACTATTCTGGAGTAGGATAGTTTTGGAAGTTTTAAATCCCTAATACCTGCGCTACCTGAAGAAGGGATAGCTCTTCTGCCTGAGATTGCATAGTCAAGGTTAATATCCTTTACCCTGATTTCTGCTACTTCCAATACAGTATCTTTCTCTAATTCTGGAGAAGATGCGAATATTGTTCTAGGAGCTTTAGAGCTTTTTACGCCTTTACCTGCATTATATTTAAGGGCCGCCGCGCCTGTCTGTGTTACTGATACAGCAGCAGGAACGGATGTGTTTACATCAGACATTGTAGAATAGATACAAACACCGGTCTTATCAAATGCAGAGAAAAGAAGCTCTGTATTTAGGAAATCTTCTGCATCACCCTTGGTTACTGAGTATGGTGTTGCGTAAACCCTTACGACAGAAGAAGCTCTGATAATGTCCAGAGGGATAGATGCGAAATTGTTTACCGGCTCGATATATTCATACTCCACTTCCAGCGAATGAATATCGCCGTCTACAATAACAAGACCTTGATTATATACAACCTTTTTATGGTTGTAACCTTTTACAAGATTAATGTATCTGTGTGGAAGTTTAGCTACACCAGAGTGAACCGGTACTTTAACTTTGTTTGTTTTGATGATTGAAGCTACAAACTCTGGAGACTGAAAGCGGTATTTTGCTTTTGCTTCTCCCACCGAGGCGATTCTATCGCTGGAGTATTCGTTTGCAAAGATGCCTACTGTTGGGCTGCTTGGATTAGTATATTCGGAGACTGTTGCTATCTCTCCTTGTATACTTGAGAATGAGACGTTTTGGTTTTTACATCTGATAATGTATTCTCCGGAAGAATCCTGAGACACCGAATACGTTCTGTTGTCGATTGCTTTTATAGCATTGAAAAAATGGTTTGATTCTTTTACGAAGACAGGAATGCCGACTTCTCGAATCTTGATATTCCCGTATTGAACATTTAGATATGGAGAACTGCTATATATCCAGTTTTCGTCTTTTGTCCACTTAGCTTTTTGTTCAATAGAGGGTTCTCCTCTTAGTTGGTATTTAAACCACATCGGAGAGCCTTCGTGAATCACGTCTGTGATTAGGATATCAGGACTGCTAGAACGAATAGCAATCCCGGAAATAGATTTTGATTCCAGTCTGACAAAGCGTAGTCTGTCGCCCTGGCTCTTGTGTTCGATCTCAATTAGGGAGCCATTCAAGGGAGAAGTATCAACAGCCACGACAGCATTTCTGCTGTCTGTGGCTTGCTGAAATTCTGCTGAATGTCTCTTCCCTACAATTGAGATATTGTAGGTTATTGTCGTCATGGAGCGTATTTTGCCCTTCTTGCAACTACGTTAAGAACAGATTTATTATTCAGCTCGTTTTTGGCTTTATCGTTTTCAACGACCTCAATGGCGCTAACGAATAGTGTACCTAAACAGAAGAGGTTACCATTTGCCACAAGAGAATCTTCAACATATGCGTTGTTGATTACTGTGAATTTCTTGCGGCTAAGGTTACTTGCCTCTCTGGACATTGCAGCGTTAGACGAAGTGATTGGGACAGTTTTTGTCGCATCACCGCGGATACTGTTAACTGCCATAGAGTCTGCTTTAATTAACGAAGCATCGCCGGTCATTTGGATTGTGTTATTTTCAATGATAACACCAGACCGTTCACTACCTGTCATTATAGCACCAGATACCGACATCTTACCAGACACGCTAACTGTGGAGTTGAATCTGGTTTCGCCTGCAAAGCTGTTAATCTCTGCCGAGCCGATTTGCGTCAATCCGCGAGAAACGTTAACCTGACCAAGCGTAGCTGTTGAACCTGGAACAGCGGTAATATCGCCTTGAAGGCTCATACCTCCAGAAAGCACAACATCTTTCTCAATGATAGCTTTATCTTTGATATAAACAGAATTAAACTCTGCTTGTCTATCTACGATTAAGCCGCCCTTGAATTCTGACTGGGCTTCTGCACGAATGGTTTTAACATTTGCAATACCCTCGATCTCAAGGTTACCCTTGGCTTTGATTGAACCCTCTACGTTAACTTTTGAGTTAAGTGTAGCCTCGCCGGAAATTGTAACCTTATCGGTCATCAATACTTCGCCGGAGAACGTAGATTTATCGTTACCAAAGATTACATCACCACCAAAGGTAATATTGTCGCCTTGTTGACCAAATGTAGAGTTGCCTAAAACAACTGCGCCTTTATTAGCACGAATCTGGCCTTCTGCCGCGATATCGCTTTGAGAGGAAATATTGCCTGCAACGCTGATGTTCTCTTTGACATCCAATGCGGTAAATTCTGCACTAGACTTAGAGTTAATCGGACCTTCTACATCCAGACCTGCTTTTGCCTGAATCGCAGATTGGAATTTAGACTGGCCTACTACTTCCAGTTCAGATTTAATTGAGGTTGGAGCAGAAATCTCTACATCGCCAAGGAAGATATTGCGGTTGTTGTTGAATGTAGAGTTGGCTAGGATGTTTAACTTATCGTTTTCATCAGAGCCGATGTAGGTGTCGCCATTAAGCTGAACCTTGCCGCCGACATACATATCGCCCTTAACAGAAGCGTCTTTTGATACGTCCAGTAGAGTTGAAGTTACAGTGCCTGTGTATCGTGCATTTGTAGCAGTTACATCGCCATCTGCAGTCAGGTTGCCAGTAGTAATAAAGTCACCAGAACCTTTAATACCTGCCCGCGCATCCAGTTGGTTTACAACGTGGAGCTGACCGATATTGGCGCTATTGAATTTACCAGAATCACCTGATACAGAACCTGTGGTAGTGATTGAACCTGCGCCACTAAATCCTGCCCGAGAGAAGATATCACCTTCGATGTTGATTTGTTTGGAGAAGCTTACAGGACCAGAGAAGATTGCACTTGATTGAACTGCAAGCTCGTTTGACTCTAATCGGTTTTTGGTTGTAATAGAACCGCCAACAGCGAGGCCTGAAGTGATCTCTACATTCTCTGTGAAGTCAACCTTGCCTGTGAATCTAGAGTTGCCCGAAACCTCGATTTCTTTTGTAGAAACCTTGGTTTTAAACTCACCGCTTTCTGCGCTTACATAGCCACCAGCATCGATATTACCGTTAAGACCTAGGTTCTTATCAATAGAGGCAGAACCAAAGACTTTGAGTGCGCCTGTCGTAACCTCTGAGTAGGATAGGTTAGAACAGTTCATCTCGCCCGCGCGGGTCTCTGCAAACACAACACCATTGCGAGACTCTACAACCAGCCATCCAGGAGGACAGTCTGCATCTGCACCAGTTGCATAGATGTTTGCATCTGGGCCGATATGTAGGCCTTGACGTTGTTTCAGAGAAGACTCTTTAACCTTGATATTATAGTAATCACCTGTACCAGCAAAGATATTTGCACGAGGCATCAGAGTCAGGTTGTCAACTCGGGTAGCACCATCTTTAGCAAGTTCGCCGAAGCCGTATTTAGTTCCCAGAACACTATTAACTTTTGTAGTGTCTTTAAGGAAGTATAAATCACCAGCGCCGGTCTCGAAGTAGGTGTCATGGTCAGTTTGAGTTGCCTGTCCACCATTCTCTGCTGCGACATAGACATTGGCAAATGGCAAGCCTTCTTGACGCTGATAACGAATGCCTGTGTTTTTACCAGACTCTTCGATTGTCAGGGGTTTCTTACCTGTGATTGTAGCAGTGCCTTCTACACTCTTGATAGAGTTTGCATTTTCGTCGCCAAACTTGATTGCGCCATCACCATAGATGCCAATAGCTGTAGGATTAAATGATTTAGCCGCCAGCTTTTCAAATGACGTAGGAACTTTGAATTCAACTGATGCTTCGGCATCTTCTGACGTTACCTCTACTTTATTGCCGTCATTACTACGGAAGTCTACTTTGGCTACCTTAATGCCGCCAGTACCTTTTGTAGCAAGAGTACCAGAGACTGTTCCATCCTGAACGTTAATAGCTTTAGCTTCAATAGATGCTAATTCTTCGTCTGTTTTGGAGACTTTTACCAGGCCGTCTTTTGCGCGGATATGGAGTGTGTTTTTAGCATCACCCTTATCACCGGTAGAATAAAGTTTATTTCCGTCGAATTCGATTGCTGTTGCGTAAAGATTTTTCTCTTCGCTTGGCAGACCGTGTGTATTGATTTTAAGACCAGAGTTTGTACCAAATAATTTGATACCTTGGAAGTCTTTATCATACATCAAAGAGGCGCCGGTAGATACAGAACCAAAGAATAGCTTATGGGAATTATCCAGGACGTTGTTATATAGGTCACCAGGGTTAGTAGAGCCAATAAGTACGTCGCCTAGAATTGCATTATTAAAGTTACCAGGATTGTCAGGAGTGTAACCATCCCTGTGGAAGTAATGAGGATGGTCGTCACCTTTGTGTTTGGATACGCCGAATCCTGGTTGGCCTTGTACATACCGGTCAGCAATCAGGTCAACGAGTTTAGAATGGCTCAGTAACGCTGATGGGTCTTCGCCATTGTGTGCATGAGAACTAAACAGCTTATACAGAAGGCCGATACCATCACTAATTGTCCAACCATTAACATACAGAACTACCTCTGGATTGGCCGGAAGAGACATCTGGGTTTTGAACTTAAATGTAGAGTCGCTAAGAAGATATACAACAGCGTCTGCTACACGTTGATATCTGTCATCTGATTTAACCCATACAGATACGTCGGAAGGGTTAGCTTCTTTTGCGCCGTTAGGGTCAACATATTGTCGAACTTTATCCGGTAGCGCAGGCTGAAGGCCATTAGGAATATTTACATCGCCGACCTTGGTAGTAGGCTTGATGGTTACAGAATAGGTAGTGTTATCCAGCTTCTGAACTTCTGACTTGGGCTGTTTGCCTTCTGCTACACTTGAGATGTTTGGATATGTGTTGGTAGTGTATTTCTCATATCCGGGGAAGCTTGGAAACTTACCTTTGTAAGTTACAGAGAACTGGCCTTCTGGATTTTTGTAGAAGTTCAATCTACGACCTTCGATAGAGTAATGTGAATCGTTGGTCATTGTAGATTTGTCTACCTTCTCATATGACTTGCCGCCCTGTGCCGTGATTGTTACATCAGTCAGCGGTGTTAGTGTCAATACAAAGTCGTGAGAAGACGAGCCGCTAAAGCTCTCTGTGAAGTCTGCGATTGTTTCGCCAAATGGAATTTGAGGAGCAAGCTTTTCGCCATTACCTATAGTGCCGGCCAGGGTTCCGTTTAGAGATTCTGACTTACCGCTATAATTATTGACATCTCCAATATCCCGATTGGTATTATTGCCCGATTCAACCAATTTGTTGATTGCATCGATTGTTCCCTGTTGGGTTATTGTACTGCCTGAAAGCAGAGTTAGTTTATCCATTGTTGCTACCTATAATAATAGGGTTGTCTATATTTAAATACTCTACGGACCCGTTTTCTTCTGTTCCGTAATAAACCTTGATTTCAGATTGTGTGGCGCTTAGTTCAGATATCGCCGAAGCTATAATGGCTGAATTTGAATCATCCCACTCTGTTTCTTTTACAGGGAAGTATTTTATGATGTATCTACCCTTTGTTGGAAACTTCAATACAGCAAGGTTGTCTTTTTCAAGGTTCTGGACTTCTGTTCTTGAATTTCTGTGGCCCACCTTTACTACCGTTACCGAAGAGGGCGATGCAAGATGAGGAAGAATAACACTTCTGTCTTCATTATCTACTACAACCTCAAGGGTATTTGAGCCTGAATTCTTATCCTCTTTTACCTTGTAGACATCTCCATTCGCAACACTTTCTGAAGATATTGGGTTTGCGCCGTTTAAAGAATATCTTCTTAGAATCCTATCCTTGGTATCTTGGACAACAGAAATGTCTTTGGCCGCAACTTTTTGATTTGCTGCTGTAGCCCACTCTGAACTTGGTGCAGATAGCTCGTAATCGCCTGGTGGAAGAATATGTTTTCTGCTTTGGATATAAACCTGTCCGTTTAGCTCGACCCTTCCTGTTGACTCTATGAAGAAGCTAACACTAGATGAGATTCGGTTTTGACTAGACGTTACCTTATTTGGATTCGGATTCTTAATCTCTAATAGGTTTAGAGAAACCGATGGGTCTACTGACTTAGTATATACTGCTGGACCATTATGAACAATAACAAGCGGCGCGGGGTTGTATTTTATAGCCAGCTCTGTACCAGAATTATTTCTTACAATGCCAGAATATGTATCTACTGTGTATTGGTCTGAACCTTCAACTCTTACATTTGCAACAGGGTAAAAGTCTAAGGCTATAACTTTTTCAGAAGAGCGCCTTGTTTTCTCTTCCGGAATTGATACATGTGACAATTCGATTGCAAGCGACCCAACCTCGTCTAGGTTGATACCGTGGTTATGAGAATCTTCCTCGATATGGTCTAGTTCGCCAACTCTGGAAGTATAGATAAAATACTTGTCGCTTTTCTGCTCTCCGAATTTGATATAGATAGAGTCAAATTCGCCACGCTTATAAACAACTGCGGATGCGTTTACAAATGTCTTAAGCTTTATCTTTTTCTCTGTTGGAACAAATGCGTATCCAGACACAGCAGAAACAGAGCCTTTGCTCCCTATAAACGAAAGAGGCCAAGATGTCAGCTTGCCAAAGTCGTCGAAGGAAATAAGTTCAGATTCCCATCCAAATTTAGAAACACTACCCGGAACTGTGTATGTTTCCAGAAACCTTGTTCTATTTGGATCGACCTCTGATAGTCTTAGACTTGGATTCTTGTAACCCTGTGATACACCGGCAGTAGTACCGACTTTTACGCTATACGTTAATGTAGGCATTGTCTCTCCCGTATGTACGAAGGTTAAAATCCAGAATTGCATCATGGACTTGTTGAATATCTTTAATTCTGGCAGTGTCCCTGATTACATTTGCATCTGCTGCCATTAGTACGAATGTTTTGGCTTTGTGAAGGCTGTGTATTTCAACAGGATTATCTTCGCTCTCTGTGAAGTATTTTCTTTGCCCCTGGATTACATTATCGCTAAGGACTGTAATCTCAACGTTCTCACTATAGCTGCCGATTAGCCCTTTTGCGATATATTCTGATACAAGGGATGCTTTATATACAGGAGAACGCTTTACCTCTGCTGAGACCAGGTCAGTATTTGAATAGTTTACAATAGAAAGGGCGGGCAAGGTTTCCATACCCTTGAAGACCTTTACGTTTAGACCCTTAGCTTTTAGCGCTTTGAACAGTCCGCCGATCGTTAGCCCCAGAAGGTCGATAGCCTCTCCATCAACCTTAATTACTCCGTCGTAAACAGAAATTACTTTGTCTGTTTCGTAGATGGCGATTGCCGGATAAGTTTCTCCGATTGATTTAATATAAGACGGAGAAAGCTCTGCCCTAGTAAAGGGACTGATATCAATTGTTTCAACTTTAATCATGATACCTTAATCTTTCCGTAGTCAGAATCTAATGCAATCCTGGAGCTGTTATATCTGGAGTAAATATGTCTTAGCGGCCTTACTTTGAATACAGAGCCTTTTCTAACAACGTATAACTCTTTGTTATAGATATACATTGCAGTGCAGCTATCGATAATATCTGAATACTGTGAAAGCAGTTGCGCCATCATCGTCGAATATATGTTACCGTCCTCGTCTTCAACCTTGAAAAGATAAGGGTCTTTGTTGTCACACATAATAGCGACGTTGATTGTATCTGCTGCAAGTCTGGCATCAATCCATGTGTTCTCATCGCTGATAAGATTGCCGAACCTGTCTATGTAGTATAAGGTATCGCCGTTCTTGATTGAGATACGGATATTGTTTCCACTAGACCTAGATGCAATATCATGGGCCTTGATTCTTGCTCTGATAACAGAGCCAACCCTATGCTCATAGTCTTCGAGGTAGACGTATTCGTTGTTATTGGCTGAGCCGTCTGCGATTGTATCTGCAGAAAGACTGAAGGTAGGTTTTGCTACACCCAACCATCCAGCCTCGTCAATTGTGTATACGTCCAATAGAGAAGAGATGAACCCAAATCTAGCCGGGATTTCCATATCATATTGGCCGACAGGAGATTCTAACTCTTTCTCTTTGTCAACCAGGAATACAGTCTCTTCATCAAAGATAAGGCTTGCATCTATAAATGAACCGTCAAGGTCGGTTACTCTTGTAGGAACAGTTTCTTTTAAAACCACAGAGTGCTGCTCTTGGCAGTCTACATAGTTTGCAATATCGATTTTAATTGGAGTTTGAACAGAACAAATTTCAGAGAATTCGTTGAAAGACTCGAAGCATCCGCTATGTGTAACAGTTATTGATTCTGTTACATACTGGTAGTCTTTGGTATAGCCACTGAGGATTACAGGGATTTCTCCCGCGCCGCCAGCAGATATTAGATACACTCTATTAGGAGAAACGAACCGAATGTTTAAATGTGTCTCTCCCGGCTCCAGGCTAACAGAGAATGAATCTTCAAGCCAATTAGATTCATCTTCAAGAAGCTCTACTCCGTCTGCAGGATATAAACCGAAGAACTCTTCTCCATATTGTCCTACATTCTGCAAATTGGATTTGCCGACATATTCGACATCTCCACTTGCCATAATAACTCTTGAAGATTCTGTTTCTATATTTTTGTATTCGCCGTAAGAAGGAATAGTATAGAGTTTTGAGTATGTATCTAGTCCAGAATTTCTGTATCGGATATTTACCAGATTGGATGCGTATTCGAGATTTGAATTGATGATATCAGAAACGGGGGAGATGACCCTCCCCACGTTTGAGTATTGAGACAAATAAGGAGTTGACCATTTAGCAAAGTATTTGGTCAAGAGATTAAGGGATAGATTTTGTTTCACTCTGGTGCCCCTTGCGCTTCGGCATCTGAGAATACGACAACATACGGACCGTCGATAGAAAGAATACCGCTAGATTGAGAACCGATAATCCCTAACGTTTTATGGGAAGTTATAAATCTATCGACTGTAACACCAACACCAGATTCGACGATACGTTTGTTCAGCTCGTCAATATCTATCGTTTTAGAGAATGGAACATAAACACCATTAAAGGCATCAGCCATTGCTGCCATAGCCATTTCTTCTGTGATGTTTTTGTATATGTACAATGGGGATAGTCTAATCACTTCCGCCTCATGGACTTCTACTCTTTGTTCTGCGGATAGTTTGTAGTCAGCCCTTGAGCGAATTGCAGATACGATCGTTTCAAAGTTTTGCTCGGCTTCATTTAAAAGTGTTTTGTCCGTTGCTACATAAACTCTGGTGACGCCTAGAGCTTTGTCTTCCTCGATGTCGTAGTATTTGATTAGAGGGATCGAAGAGATGATGCCAGCCAATGCAGAATTGCTTGAGCCGTGAGTTTTGCTCTTAGCTAAGAATACCCTGTTTCTTAGTTGCAAATCTGTCTCTTCGTAGAGCCTATTATGGATTGGCTTTTTAAATCTAAGAATTGCGCCGGTTGTGTGTACGTTGTCTTTGCTGAAGATGTCGATATATGTGTTTGTTTTTATATCGGTTTGCGAGTTTGAGATAACTCTCGCCGCGACCGGGATTGCAACTTCTCCAGCGGAGATATGCACATCTCTTAGGATTTCGATTGTAGATGAGCCGATTTTGTATTGCTTACCTGCACTGATTGCAAGTTTACCGTCTGAGAATCTGGGAAATGAGATCCCGTTTTCAGGCTCAAGGACGATAGCTGCATCCTGTTCATCAACATAAATGTCGGAATAAATATCACGAACAACACCAAACTCTAAGGCGTTATTAGTAAGAGTATCGCCTACTGCAAGTTCGGTATATGTGCTATTAACAATTCCGTTAGCGTATTTGATAGAGTCTGATACAACTCCGCCAACAGATTCAGCGATGCCAGACATAATAGAAGAACGGCTATCGTTATTAACACCGGTAACTTCTGCCATCTTTTGCAGAATTCTTCGTTTTGTCAGCGTAGGGTTTGTAACCTCACTAAACATATCTTATTCCTCCAGAGGGGCTAAATATAATATTGAGCTCGTTTTCCCTATTAGTGAGGAAGTCTCCTGTTGTTCCTACTGAGATTTTGAAAAAGACTTTATCTCTATCTGGAATAGGAATAACAGAGATCTGAGCTGCATTTAAAAAGTTGTCAGATGTTAATGAGTCTACAATAGCCCGCTGCATTTCTTTTACTAGGCCGTCGTTAATCTTGCGACCGATAAAGGACTGAAGATTAGCCCCATATAATCTATGAAGATACAGGTCTCTGTGAGATGTCATTATTCTATGGGCGGCGTTTTGAATTACGATATCGTTCTCGTTTCTTGTTGACTTGATATCATAGCCGCTAAATGAGATGTCCCCGTATTTATCCATACGGAGTTCTCTTTGTATATTTTTGGAGTACATTAGAAAATCCCCGTGATGGTGCTTACTACGATGGAGTTTAATGCTTGTTGAGTTCCAATGTTTTTAGTAGGAACTGTAACTTCAAATGTAGGAACCGGGGTAATGATTGTAGACGGCATGCCTGATAAGGCCACCGGATTAAATTTGTAGAACCCGCCAAAGGTCATTGATGTTGGAGATGCAGATACAGAAAACGGGCCGTTAACAAACGTCCCGTAATCCTTGTGAACCGATACAGACATAGAGCCTGCAGATACGGCAGCTACATCCTCTCTAACATCTAAGACCGTAGAGCTAGTTGGAGATGGTCTTAGTATAAGAGACATTAACTGCGTCCTGTAAATACTGTTGCGGGCATATAGCAGTCTTTATTTCTGGCTTCTTTTTGTACGTCTAGTATTGTGTATTTTTTATCAATACGGGTGGAGAAGTCAGTATATTGAGACTGGTGCATCGGGGCGGCTACAAACATGCTTTGTTCGCTACCATAAACACCCACGGCGCCCTTGTGAAATCTGGGGTCATAGACCTCGCCTTGAATTACTTCAAGATTTTTGGAAGCCTCTTTGCTTGCGGCTTGGACTTCTCTCTTTGTCAGTTGGTCTATTATACCATCCTTATTCCTTGACCGCAAATCAAACAACTCTCGTCTGCTCATAACTCTGGCATCTGGCTGATTGATGATAGTCGCGCCTTCAGGAAAACCGTTTGCAGAAAAGAAGACCATTACCCGGCAGTTAATAAGCGTCTTTGGATCTACAGCCTGGATAGAGCTATTGATATTTATAGGGATCAATAACTCTGCCATTGTTGCTGTGCTTTCTGGAGCATATCTTGGCAATCCTACTAAATGCCGGCCGCAGTTTACGGTGTTGCCCATCATGTCTCGCATGGGTTCACCTTCTAATCTGATTACGGCAAATAGCTGTGTACCTTGAATAGAAACAGATTGAATAGAGCCGACCCTTGTGAAGTCGGCCCCGGATTTGTTTATCAGAGCCGATGACATATTTTATTCCGTAGCTAGTTTAAAGTATAAGGCGTATCTAGAGCCATCATACCCAGCTTGTGAACTTGCTTCGCTGATGTCGCCTAAAGCCCTAATAGATTCTTTTACTGTTTCGATTTGAAGTTCTAGAGGGGTCTCTGTATCATTCCATCCTAACAGTCCGGCAGTATATTCTTGGCCATAAACCTTGACTGGGAATTTCATCAATGCACGGTGTCTCATTTCCAGCTTAAGGGCGTATGCTTCAATTAGGTTTTGAACCATAGCCAATGCGCCATAAACAAGGACTGCAACAAGAGCCGATACTGCTGCCGTGGCGATGAATCCTCCGGCCAATGTTCCCATTGCTACCGTTGTTAATCCTCTTGCCCCAGTTGCTACTGCTCTTACAGCCGATATAATTTTAGCTGCTCTTGGTAAAACCTGAAGCGCTTTTGAACCAACTGAAGAACCGAAAGACATTGCTGTATGTGCAAGTGAGCGTACCCAACCTGCGCCTGCTACCGCTTTGCCCGCCCTAGCCGCCAATGATAGGCCTTTTGAAGCTTGTCCAATTAGCGAGCCTCCTAGAACTCTGCTTGCTGCACCGTATGTCAGAGCTGCTGACCCTATACCTACTGCGACATTCCCTGCGCCCAGAAGATAAACTGAAGCGCCGAGGTCAGTAGGCTGGAATGCTGTTTGCTCATAGATAAGCCCAGGGATAGTTTCTGCACTGGAAACCTGAGCGTATTCAGAAGCCGCTGTTGAAACGAAGTTCATGAAGATACCTAGTTTCATATACAGATTTGAATACATATGAGTAGAAGGTTCTACAAACATACCCGGAGTGATGATTGTTACATAGCCATCATAGTCTGTGAATACATGTTGTACTTCACGACATTTGATAACGCCAGACATATTTCTCAGGTCGTCTTGAACGAAGGCATAATCGCCGGGCTGTACATCAGGGTTGCCTGTAATGATGATTGCGCCATCATACATCTTCTCTAATTCTTCCAACAGATAACCTTGGGCAGTTTTAATTGCCATACCAACAGAGCTAATTGAGTTGTCGTTGATATAACCGAATTTGGTTAATGAGCCTTTAAGTCCGCCGTTGGCTTTCATGTCGAAGATGTTTTCGCCGTAACCAAAATCCTCTGGGTCGCTATTATATTCTACCTTAGCGCCAGTGATGCAGTTCTGGTCTAATCTCATTTGGTTTGAAATCAGATTATATGAGCTGTTAATCATATGGAAGTTGGTTGCAGGAACGTAAGCAGAGATGTCTGTATATTTGTTAGAGTTTGCAGCATCAAGAAGGTCGATAACATCTGAACCATTGTTTTTGAGAGATTGTTCTCCAATGACTTTTGTTTTTTCTTTTAGCTGGTTTTCTGCAACAAATTGACCAATACCGGTAGTATCGCCCGCGAGTGCTGAGTCTGCCTCTTTCTTGAACTCTTGTTTCTTCTGAATCTTGGCAAGTAGTTCTGCGGCTAGAGAAGTTGGCTTCTCTTTGCCTATCATCATTTGCTCTTTAATTCCTGAGAATGTTGTAGAGCGACCTTCGATATTTTTAACCAATAGGACAGATGACGGGAACATGCGGCGGCCCGTTGTTAATACGTCCCAGACCGTTTTGTTCACTACGTTGAAGTTTGAGAAGAACTCGTTCAAAGAGAATGGGAACAGGTCTTTTAATGAGGTCACAAAGAACCGGTCAGCCATATCCACATTCATAAGCCAGAAGTTTTCAAGGCTTTCTGTTGCGCCCTTAGCAGAGTAGAAGAAGTATTCATCCATCTGTGAATTCCAGAGAGAATTACCAAAGCCTATACCGCTATCACCGACTGTCTGAGACGCCAAGGTCTCCGTTGAAGTACCTCTTACATCTCTGAAATCTGCATTGTCTGCGAACCATCTTGGGTTTCGACCGAAGTGATCTAGGTTGGCTGATTTCAATACCTTGGCAACGGCAGCAGAAACATAGAGGTTGTCCATGTCAGAAAGAAATGAGAACGTCGGAACTACATCACCAATAAATAATTGTTCATTTTGCAGTTCTCGTCCATAGCCTTCTGCTACGATTGTAAGAACTTCTCCTCCGTCGGACTCTGTCACAATACCGTTAAATACAACAGTGAGTTTGTTTGGGTCGTTACCATAACCCATTCTGATTTGAATTTTGTTGCCTGCTTTTAACCTGATTTGGTCCATAGCAACAATGCGGGCTGCGTCAGAATTTAAGGAGCGAATATCTATTCTGTCCTGCTTATTACTTCTGATTTCTTTAGGGTCAGATGCAGTATTAAGAGCGTTTAGGACTTCGAACGTAGCAACAGCAACAGGGTTATCCTGGTTTGCCATTTCTACGCGGATATTTCTAACCGCCGGGACTTCATAGTATGCAGCAGACTGGCGATAGTTGATTAGGTTAATAAGGTTGTTTTCATCGTTACCTAGAACCATGTAAACCTTGTATGTAGGAATCAGTTTTTGAATTCCTCGATTAAGGTCTTTAACGAAGTTTTCCAGACGAGATTTAGCCTGGATTTCCTCTGTCCATGGAACTGGATCTACTACTGCCTCGATTGGGTCTTTCTCTCTGCCAGTGTAAAGCTCGTTGATATAATCTTCGGCAACTTTTGATACATCCTCACCGGCAGCAACCCTTGCAAGTGCGGTTGATGCAACTGCTTCTTCCTGGGCCGCTTCTTTGCTCTTACCACTAGAAAGAGATTTGACATAGGCTGCACGAGCAGCTAGTAATGCTTGTCTTACTTTCTCTGGAGTGTAGCCTGCATGAACCTTGTCTCCGCTTGCGCTTGCTGAACGTCCGTTTGGCATTGGAATAGATCGCCACTCTAAGGCAAATTCTCTGTGTGCTTTATCTAGGTCGTTACTTTCGCCTCTGATATAGGCACCAAGTGCAGGACGCTTATTGAAGATTAACCATGTTCCGATCTTTTCTTGAACAGATGGAGACATAGGCGTGCTTCCAGGCAGCCGTAGACCTTGTACAGCGGCCCTGAGGGTTACAGGTATGGTTTGGTATTTACCTACTGCATAAACCTGTCCTGCGCTCTGCATGGCCATTACCTGGGCCACTGTTTTATTAGAGATGCCCCTATTGCCTGAGTTTAGCCTTTTGCCGATATACCAGTTGGCAATATCATAACTGCCTCCACTTTCACCAGCAGAGATAAACTCTTTTAAGGTCATAATACTTGACCTTGCTCTAGAACCGCCTCTTGCATATGCAGCAGCAGAGTATGATGCGCTTCTGGTTTCTTTACCAATAGAAGCAGGGCCATTTGTTGATTTACCGTAGTATGCTTTAGGGCTTATTACCTTGCCATTGATACGGATTTCATAGTGTAAGTGTGGGCCGGTAGAACCACCAGTATTGCCTGAAAGTCCGATGATTTGACCTCTACCTACCCTTGCCCCTTCTCTTACCAAAATCTTACTGAGGTGGGCATATCTCGTTTCAACGCCGTTAGCGTGTTTGACATAGATAACATTACCGTATCCGCGCTTACCATTTTTGTTCATCTGGAAGCGGGCCATAGCCACGATACCATCGTCAGCAACCCTTACGGGGCTTCCGACTGGAACCGGCATATCAAGACCCATGTGTCGACCGCCAAAGTTTTGAAGATCTCGACCAAGCCTTGTATAGGCTACGATATTTTCAAGTGGAAGCAATCGGCCGTTTGATCTTGTGCTGACTTTGTAATCTCTCTCGTATTGGTCTCTGGTATAGACTAGCTCTACATCTGCTTTTCGTTTTGGAGCAGTTCCACCTGTTGGTTGTTGAACCATAACAGATGCGCCGGTCGTGGAGTTGCCACCAGCGTCATTCATAGCTGGAGCAGTCGTGTAGATATTTAAATCAGTTTTGATTAATGCACCAGTAGCCTCTAGTAGTTTATTAATCTCAGGAAGCTTTTCATCCCAGTATGCCACGACTTTATCTGGAGACAGAATACCTTGGTCATAGATAAACGGGAAAGACGAAAGCTCTCTCCAGGATTTATATTCTGGAGTTGCTGGCAGAGATTCAAAAATCTCTTTTATCTTCAGATCTGGGATACCTTCGCCACTGAAAGATGTATAACTACCATCAAGTTTTTCTATCCATGCTTTTTCTTTTTGCAGGTCTTCTTTTAAGCCCTTAATAGTAACCGGAGTTAGAGTTGTCAGTACATCAAAATAGATTGACTCAATCTCAGAATCAAGAACCCTTACGCGCTCTAAAGTGATACGCTCCTCAGAGCCGGATGCTGTATTTGCAGATACAAGCTGCATATACAATTGAATAATATAGACCGATTTCTGAGTATCATCTGCTTTTTTGTAATGCTCTGAATCTCTTAGCTTCGTTGCTTCTGCTAGTTCGCCATCGATAGATTTCTTGAGGGCGTTTTCCAGTCTGACATTGATTGTCGAAATCATGTCGTTGTACTCTGATGTGCTCGCTCCCTCTTTTTTGAGAGCTTTGTATTGACTGATTACGGCAAGAATACGCTGAGCTTTGTTTGCAGAATCATTCCAGCCTTCCGTTGATGAGGCTAAAACGTATCGACTAGACTCGATAGCTCCGTAGGAATCGGATTCAATAAAGGTAAAGTTGTTAATTAGGAGATTGTTTAAAGAACCAGAAGTGGTAGCATGAGATGAATCTAGGATTGCATATTTGATACCTAGACCGTTTACTAGAGGGTTTTCAATAGCGAGAACATCTAAACCTTTTAGCGCCGGCGTTGAGACTCTGACATAGTTCGTCATTTCGTCTGCTTTCTTGACTGCCTGCATTGCGGTTGTAGATGCCATACCTTTGGTATGATTTACTGCTGTTGTGATTAGGATTTCAGATGGAGAACGTCCGAGATACTGGGCGTATGGATAAACAAAACCTTGAACAGTTTGATTAGCAAACCTATTTCTGCGTCGAACTGTGATTGACTGTAAAGCAACATCGCCGTCTTTGACATTAGTACCAGCAAGTCGTTCTCTTACATAGCCAACCCAGATTCTACCGGTTTCGTCATAACGTTCTGCATTCTCTGATGTAACCTCGGAAATGTTTGCCTGTGAAGTCTTTTTGTTGTCTAAGGCCAATGTACCCTGCAGGTCAATTGTCTTCAGGGTTCTGAACTGTCTTACCTGATTCCAGCAGAAGTCAGATTTAGGACGATCCTCGAACTGAAGGTCAGTCATAACCAAAGGCCAACCAAGGTTAAATTCAAATGAGCGAGATAGGCCGGAGTTTAAAATAGCCTCAATATCATCACTCATATATTTCTCAATCATAAGGCTAAGAACGTTTGATTCGTCTGGGTTATCAACGTATTTCACATAGTTGCCAGATGAAACAACTCGGTCTCCCTCTTCACCATTGTATTCGGATATATTACGAAGCTTCCCGGATTTTGTTTTAACCTGAGAAGCTTCTTCAATGGAGATAAATTTAATACTTTTGGCCAGCGGTTTCCAGTTAACCATTTGTAATCTTAGAGAAACCGTAACAACGCCTTGGTCTGCATCCGTTGAGGACATCTCGGCCTGGAATTCATGTAGTGCATACATATAATATCCAGAGCCGATTGCCAGATTTAGAGGCATCAAATGGTTTTCGACAATAGAGTCTGACCGAATAAAGATATATGGAAAAGCATTGCATATAGCGATGAGCGTTTGCAGCTTCTCTACATCTTTTGGGTCAGATACGTTGAATGCGAATGTGGCAAGATGAAGCATCTCGCTATATCTGGATTTAGAAGTCAGAACCGAGGTATCTCGCAGAAATTCGTGCTGGGTTGTATAAAATTTATCAACCTTGTCGAATGAGATCGGTTCTAAATCTAGCATTCCGTTGATAGAAAAAGTAAATCTTGCCATATTCTTCTCTTAGTAAGTTCTATTATCAAATGTTACTGTGGACCGTTGATTGGTGTCGCCCTGAATCAGTCCTCTTAGCCCTTGCTTGATTCTTGCATCTGAGAACCCATTGATAACCTGACCATTGATAGTAACTGAGTTAGGGTCGCTGCCATAGTCTTTGATGTAGCTTGTTTCTGAACTTCTACCTTCCAATACAGGATTAGTTCTAGCTACTGGGGAGTTATACATTGGGGAGCTTGGATTTGGAGTTTCTGACCTGCTAATCATAGCTAGTCCGGCCAAGCCCGCTGCACCAAGAATCAATTTATTCTTATTGTGTTTTAGTGTCTCTAATACACTATAAGCGCCGTCTTCTATTTTGTTAATGGTACTAGAATTTGACGGAATTGGCAAGGATTCAGTGATTGCTGGACTATTATCTGCAGCCCTTCTTGTAGCAGCAGAGAGCGCGTCTGCTTTGCTCCATTCACTGCCGACCATAGCTTCAGCGTCATTTAAGACCTCTTTGCCGTATTTGCCGACTGATTTTCTGATTGTGTTGATTGAAGACTGAATAGTTTTGCCAACATCATCATCTGAGTGCTGATACAGAGACTCTAAGAAGCCACCAATGGTATCGCCAAGTTTGGTATAGTCTGCCCGTTTACCACGATTCTCAGCCATAAACTGCTCAATCTGCTCCATGAGATTTCCCTCTACTCCTCCCTTATTTGCCATACGAACGGATTTAAGAGTGTTCTCTTGCATCAGATATGCAGATTGGTTTGCAATGTAATACCTAGCCCTAATTTCTTCTAGGGCCTCCTGTTTTGCCTTGGCATCCATAGAGGTCCTATGAAGCAGGCTTACCTCCTCTTCTTTGGAGCGTTTTAATGCGCCTTCGACCAACTGGTGGAATGCGGTAACTCGTGGAGCCTCAATATCACGCTCTTTACCAGACATGATATTTTCTATAAGCTTCTTGGTCGCATCTCCAACACCAGTAATGCCGGCGTATTTTTTATTGCCCTCATTCAGCTTTGGAGTAAGTTTTACAATTGCCGCCCTATGGCTTTTAATCATCTCAGACTGATTCTTCATAATCTGGATAAGTTCTCTATTGTTTTTAGAGAAGTCTTTTGATTTTGTATCAGCCAAAGCCATAATTGCTTTATCGTCGTCGAAGTCCCCTGAGTTGTATTTCATAAGGGTAGCATCCATACCGACAGCGTGTCCGTGGCCCATATTCGAGTCTACGATAAGCTCTGTACTAAGAACAGAGTTTGGGCCGGTTGCAGGTTCACGAGTAAATAGAGACTGGACAGGAAGTCTAGATTCCTTATCTATAACCCTAAACATTCCGCTATCGCCAATTTCCTGATACTCGAAGCGTTTCTTATCTAGGCCGTAGCTTTCTGCTGCATCCTCTGTGATAAAGGTTCGAATTCTATCCTTGTTCATACCTTCGTCGAATACAGCTTGTTGGACTTCGCTTAACGGCTGAACAGTAGAGTAGGATGCGTTTTTGTAATTTCGGCCGGCGACAGCTTTTTTAACCGCGCTTCCTGTATCTCGTCGAAATTGCTTATATGCTTTAAATGCGTTCATATATGCAGTTGCAGCAAACTCTTCTGTTACTCCACCAATCTCTTTTGAAGACATATAGTCGGACATTGCTGTTAGAAGATTTCTTCTAATTTTTGTAGCCTCTTTTGTAGCGTCCTTGCCATTTGGAAGCTCTGCGTATCCGCTCATATTGCTGTCTAAGATTGGGATAGATAATGATCTTTGTTTGCCGAACTCTTTGGCCATTCCTTTTGGAACTGGAAGTTCAATGTTTAGGATATTGTCGTTTAGCTTGACATGTTCTAGAGAACCGCCCGGCTCGAATGCTCTTAGCCGTTTAGCCTCATCCTTGTGGAACAGGTCGTCTATTTGAATGTTGCGCTCTTTGCTATCTGCATCGAACACATCTCCAAAAGAATTGCCATGCTCCAATTCAAGTGCCCTTGCTTTAACCTCATAGACGGCATCCATATTTAAGGTTGTTAGCCCATCTTTTAAAGTGGGAGAACTTGTTAGATGCTCCAGCCTATCTGCGGCCAACCAGGACATCTTTTGACCTTTATTTGATTCACCGGTCAATGCAGCGGTACCAGGACGAATACCTGCTAGATTATACAAACCCATATGTGCGCCGATAGACTCAAGAGCCATATAGTCGCCCTTAACTGCGCCATACATTTGGTCATAGTTAATAGCACCAGACGCATAAAGGTTTTGACGTTTGCTCGTTGCTTTGACGAATTCTGCCATAGCATCTGATATATCGTGACCCTTGCCAATATTAATGGCCTGAGATGTGCCATCTCCCAATGCAACATTGAATACAGACGCTTTGCCTCTTGCCATGGCTTTATTATGAGCCTGTGATAAGTTGCCAAGCATAGTGCCCAGGGCTACATTTGAGAACTTGGAATCTTCAATTGCTTTGGCTGCAAACAGACTTGCTCTAGCATTCCTGATTTCTTTGCCGGTTTCGGTTGTCCCTAATCCCTGCTCTGACAGTTTGGCAAATGAACCTTGAATGTCTTTTAGTGCCAATGGAACATTATCTGGAAGATTGCCGGTTACATCTATGCCGCTATTGGTTAAAACTTCTGCTATAACGTTTTTAGCGCGAGCAACCTGGTTTTTATCCCTGTAATTGCTAACCTCTAGCTCTTGAAGAGTATAACCAGTTTTGAAGTCTTCTGAGCGAACGTTGATATCCTTATAGGTCTTATTAACCTTAATCATTGCGGCATCATATTCTGCCTCATTTTGTTCTGCATATTTTTGAATGATATGGCGGAACTCTTTTGGAGAGAATCTTGTTCTGCCTTCTGGCATAACCTTTTGAAGATTAGAAAGTCTCTCTATATTGTGAGTATTTTTGGGAGAAACAACAATGGCGCCGGATTCCATAGAGATTGACCCTTCTTTTTCAAAACGGTCGATTATCTCTTTTAATGCAAAGTCTCTCTTTGTTCTGTAGGTAGAGGTTGATTTTACGTCGTTAAAAATCTTGATACCAGAGTTTGAATCTGTTTCTGTAACGACGTTGTTCTTGCCTATAAGTTTGAATCCGTCTTTTGTATTCTCAATTCTTTGGGCAGTAAATGAGTCTACTGTTTTGGGTGCAAAATATTCTTTACCCCCGAAGAAGCCAATGCTCTCTCCGCCCTTATAGGTGATACTATTGCCGTTTTGAAGCTCTGCCATTTTGGCTATTTGAGCATCTGTACCTGTGAAGCTGCCCTCTCCAAGCCTAACAGTTCCGGCGGCATTAATATGGATGCCCTTTAGCATCTGCTCAGTCTTACCATCCTCTAGGACCATGTTCATTACAGCACTGCCAATAGTGTGATTAAAACTGCTATCATGTCCGGCGATAGGGGCGAGAATAGCACCGCTAAAGTTATGACCAAATCCTTGTTCTACCAGCTTTTGAGAAGCCTCTGCAATGCGGCGAGTTTCTTCATGTGTCGTATTTGCCAGATCGATTACAGTACCTCTTGACAGCGTACCTGTTGAACGTTCTGGGTGTGGAGCAATACCAGCAACAGCTTGTGCAGCTTGATAGGCGCTTGATACTGCATATGTTCTTTGACGAAGGTTAGAGGGAATTGTTGACAGTCCGGTTTGAGAAATCATGGCGTTGTTGATTGTTTCCATGATTCGTCTTGAATCTTCTAAGGTGCTGGCGTCCTTCATCCTTACAATTTTGCCAGTGTCAGAAGAATTAAATTGAAGTTTTGTGTCGAGAGATGGCGCTCTGACTACGTTCTTACCGTCATCTGGGCCGACATATGCTCCAAGGCTCTGCATTTCTTCTAAGGCTTTGCCATATGGAGTGCCCTCTACATGAGCTCTAAATCCCGCAACCTCAAGATTTGTAAAGCCGTCAATTACTGCATTCTCTCCGACCAAAGAGTTGATTACAACGCTCTTTCCGTCTGAAGATAGTGACGCAAATTCAAGGCCGCCTAATGTAGCCCCGATTGAATCTGCAAACGGCTGATATAGCTTAGACTCATAGACATTGCCGTTTTTAAGGTAGGATAAGATGCCGTTTCTTTTTTCTGGAATGAGGTCTTTAATCTCTTCCCCATTCGGCATCTTGATTGAGATATTAGAGTCAGAAATATCAATAGCAGAACCAGGATAAAAGTTTGCGATATTATGTGCAAATCTTTCTGCGAAGGCGTTGTCATGACCAAGGGTGCCACTTAGGTAGCCCTTAAGTGCATTCATCTTCTCTTCTATGCTGGCTGTTCTATCTATGGATAATGAACCACGATTTTGGATCTCTTTGTTCTTAACCCAGTTCATATCTACGGTTCTAAGGTTAGATGAGAAATCAACCGCCCCGGCCTCTGTTTTGGACGAGATCATTTCTCTTGATGAGGCTCGTCTTAGGGTTCGGAAATGGTCATCGTTTATCTTGCCTTGATTAACAAGTTCGGATATTTCTTCTGCTGTATATCCGCCCCTGATAAACTTCATTGCGCCGCTTTGACCAAGTGTTTCTGCTAAGTCGGAACCTGATAGCGCGTTGAAGTTTTTGAGAACAGCATCTTCCCATTTGCCAATAGAGGTATTTGCACGATGAAGTGCTTCCTCTCTCATTGTGTCAGTTAGGATGCCTTTGTTTTTCTGAGCTTGGGCTGTTGCTTCTCTGATACTTCTGCGGCCAGAGTATCTGGTCATTGCATCGTATCGTTTGGCTTGACGCTGAATCTCTTCTGCGTATTGCTCTTCTGTGAAGGCACGGTTAGTTTTGCTGTTCAATTTATATGGGTCTACTGCGATATCTGCGGCGCCCCGTGGTGCTCTTTCAGCCCTGTTTGATTTTACAATTTCGATTGAAGAACCGACTAAAGCTCCCAATCCAATGCCAGCGATGGATGAAATCGGACTGTCAATTGGGTCACCTGCCATAAAGCCGACGGCAGTACCGCCGAGCACTAGATTGTTCATTGCCATATATTAACCTATGTTTATATCTTGATCGCCGAAACCGGTATTAGAGAAGCGTATATCTTTTGCGAAGATGCCCTGCTTCATTAACTGGTCTTTGATTAGTAGCGATTTTTGGAACTCTCGTCTGGCCCTTGTCTCTTTGATAGAGCCTAACTGTGTTGTAACCTGGTCTTCGTTTAAGAGATAAGTTTGTCTAGCTAAATCTTCTTCGTCCGATTTCCAAAATCCGTACTCTCTAACGTCTTCCTTAGATAGCTGGAGCGCTCTAAGTTTAACGTCTTTGATTTCGATCCTTGGGTCCCAGCCTGCGAAGTCGGCAGTAGGAATGCCGGTAGCTTCTTTGATTAATGATGCAGCTCGAAGCTCTTGGACGTATTCTCTGAACGAGATGCCGATATTCCTATCTCCGCTATTTTGATAAGCTTGATAAGCTGACCGGTTATCATCGATTAAGTCTTGCTCTTCTTGCTGAATTAGGGCGCCAACATCGTCTCCGTTGTCAATTGCGTCTTTTCTTGCCCATAACATACGGTACATGTCTGCTGTATTGTTATCATCAACAATTCTTGATATCTTACCGCGGTCAGATTCGTTTGCGTTAACAAAGGAAGAGAAGTATGCACGCTCATTATCTGATAGTGCCCCGTAGGCAGATTCTACGCCTTGTCTTGAGTCCAGACCCGATGCTACTGCACCGTATACAGTTCGTCCTGCTTTCTGTTTAGCTAACGTAGCCTGGTAGTCGTTTACACCTGCAGACTTGCGATATATCTGCATCTGTTTGTAATATTCCAATGCATCGAAGTAGTTGTCTACGTTTCTTCGCTCTTGAATGTATTCTGGAACATGCTCTGAGTCTATGTATTTGTATGAGTCTTCTACGAATGGTCGTATGAAGTGTTTGTATGGTTTATCCCAGAGTGCTGTGTCGCCTTCTGATAATTGTGTTTTTACATAGTCTTCTATTGCTGTTCTTTGGTGTAACAACTTGCCCGCCGGCCGGAAGAATGTTAGTCGCTCGGTTGATAGTTCTGCATTGTGTGCAGTGCTTTCCCACATGGAGCCAAGCAATCTGCCCCACATCGAAATGCCTTCCATGTCTGCATCCGTTTTGTATTCAAAGAATCGCTTCTTCCTTGAACGCTCTTGGGATTGGATATAGATATCTTCAAACTTGGCTGCATCTTCGTCAGACATCTCTGTCTCTTCGCCTGCAACCTTTCTTCGATACATATCCTCCATCTTCTCATACATTTTGTAGTATTCGTTACTGCCGAATGCTACATCTGAGAGGATTTCGAATTTATTGATATCAGGGTAGTCATTAGGATCAATTCCAGATAGTTCTGGATTCCATGTTTCGTATCCTTTGCCTGGAAGTCTATCATATCCGTTTTCTACCTTATCCCAGAATGCGCCTCTTGAGAAGTCGTTGAAATATCCTTGACTTGGAAGCCAGTCAGGAGCAGCCGTGTTTTTAAGAGGGTTAAACCGCTCGCCTGTTACGTCTGCTGACATTGGAATGATGCGTCGGATAACGTCAGCTGCGCCGCCCATACCGCCGAGGTTTTGAGCTTCGAACTCTCTGGCGATATTGGTTGCCTCACCAGACCTTGCGTATTGGGTTTGTAACTCTGGAATGCCTAGACCAAAATCTTTTAGGACACCTGATGCGGCCCAACCTTTAAGGCCGATAAAGTCTAGACCGGAAGAAACAATGTAGTTAGCAGACTCTGTATTAGGGTCGTATTTAGCTAACTCTCCATATGTACTCTTGCCTTCTCCAATAAGAGACATTTGTTTGTTTGATATGTTTTGAGTGATGGATAAGGAAGGAATGATAGAAGGTTCCCCACCTTCCGCGCCGCCCAGCTCTTGGGTTAGCGCCTCCATCCTTGGGTTAATCAAATCCGGTTTAATGGCATCACCAAATGCCATCTGAAATCCACGACCTACCCAGCCGCCCATAGATACATCCATGCCCCATACAGGATATGGCATATCATCTTGATGCATCTGTTCAAATTGATATGGATTTCTTAGGTAGTCTAATGGGCTTAGGAATGGATTTAAATCCTCTTTGGTATCGTTGTCGCCGTAGAGAACCTTATCCTTATTGCCGGCCATTAAGCGTTGGTACCAGTTCTTGGTGTAGTATTTGATACCTTCACCTTCGATTGGCGTAGAAGATGAGAACCAACCTCTGTTTTTACGAATAGCTACATCTTTGCCTTCTAGATATTCAGCCCTTACGTCGTCGCTACTTTCGCCAACCAGAGCGCCGGGAAGGAATGGCAATGCAAACAGTGCACCTATTGCAGCACCTCGTGTTGCAAATCTTCTTGCCCTTGTACCTACTGAGACGGCATCCTCTACCACTGTTCCTGACGCTAATGTTGCTACCGAGCGTCCGAAGATGAAGCTTTCTTTTGCTGCTTCTCTTGTTGATTTGATATAACCGTCATTTGCCAATACGGCAGGAAGTGTTCTTCTTCCGTATGCTATTGTGCCACCGAACATTGCGCCGGCTAAAGGAAACCCTGCAAGTTTAAGGAGAGAAGTTGAGCCTGGTGCTACATATTCTTGCTCTTGACGGTACTCTTCGAATCTATCTGAGACGGTTTCAGCATAAAGAAGCTTAGCGCCTAAGAATGTGGTAGATAGTCCTTCTGCTATACCTTTGCCATAACCAGAATCATCAGTGCCTATAACTTTAGATGCATTATCAAGTGCATAAAAACCAGCCGCCAATGCTGCTAGTTTCATTGTGCCATGTTTTGCATACCCTGCGGCCAGTTCTTTTATTGTAGATTCTGATGTAGCGTTTGGATTGATTCGCCCGTATTTTCGGATGAGTTTAAACAGGGTTGAATCCTGATTAATTATAGTGCCGCCGGTTTCTTCTAAGAATCCTAACGGCTCATTAACCATATTAAAGCCCTGAGCAACTGCCTGCCCGATAACAGACTTCATCCATTCTTTGCCAATGCTTGCATCCTTATTCGCAGCAATGATGGTGAATGGAGTCTCTGTTGGCACGACCTTGGCTAGATCTCCAACTTCTCTTCTGGTCAGAAAGTTTGCACCTTCTCCTACTGCTACATGTCGTCTTAGTATTTTATTGTAGCTTGATGTTGCAGAGTGTCCTGGTTCTGTGCCTGCAAATTCTGTGAGGGTCAGTCGCGCATTCTTAATTACGACCTCGCCAGAGTTATCTAGCAGTTGTCCTTTTGAATATTTTAGACCTAGATTAAAATCTGCGTCTGTTAATTGGCGCTCACCGTATTTTGAAGCCAGATGACCGAAATAACGCTTTTGCGCTTTTAGCAGGTCGGGAGAGAAATCAAATTCAGATTCCGCTGTTGCAAACGGAGTTAAGATATGAGACGTATTAAACGTTCTCAAAATAGAAAAAGGGGAAAGCTCCTCGAACGCCCTTGCCACGTTCATAGACAAGTTTGCTAAGGTAACTTTCCCGCCTCCGAAGATTTTTAGAGCGTCTTGTTTATTGCCCTTAATAGAGTCGGCAAGATAACTAAGATTTGTATAACGCTCAACCTTCTGTTGTACATCTTTATTTTTAAGTGCCCGGTTGGCCAAGACAAGAGCTTCAAGAGTTAGGCCGTATTTTACAACAGAACCAATAATACCCTTAGCTTCTTCTTCGGACTGATTTTCTTCAAATGTCTCTGCGTCCATCAATATTCTACGATGTGCAGAGGCTTCTTCTTTTCGGTCCCGATACTCTCCTAGAGCGGACCATCCAATATTAGAAGTTATCATGATGGTGGACCTGACTTATCTTCCTCTGGTTTAACAATAGGGGCTACCTCGTTAGGGAATGCAACATGGCAGGCTGCATACATTTCAAATAGGTCGTTTATTGGAAGCGCCTTTGCTTCATAATATTTAATACCTAGGAATCTTGAAATTACAGCGGCCATAGCCTCAACCATTGGAACTGATTCTACCGCTATATCGTATGCTTTGAATGGGTCTTCTACATATTCCTTGGATTTAATAAAAATTACTTTGCCGACAGTTGAAACAAAGCCGGCGGCGGAGTTATTGTAGTCAACACCCTCTGGAATGCCTGGAACACTAATGACGCAAGTTTTAAAGATTTCTTCGTATAGTTCGTCTTCGGTTGCAGGGTCTTCCAGATTGATTCGCATAGCTCTATCTAGTTCTGTCATAGACATTAGTCTTGCTAGAACTGATAGATTTTTATATACACGCCCCTCGATTTGAATAGGGGTGCTATTAAAGGGGATTACAATAGTCCCCGTCTTCAAACCTAGTGCGCTCATTATAGAATCTTAATTTGAGAATAAGCCTGTTGCAGTGGAACAAATCCAGAACGATACATGATTTGTTCTTTTAATGTAGAGATAAAACCTGCTGGGGCTGTTGTTAGAAACTCTTGTTTTGCTTCGGGATACAATAGGCAGCGGCGAACAACTGAGTCTTCTGCTCGGACCTCGTCATTCATCATGCCCTGCTTGATCATATTGGAGTATTCCTGACGACGCAGTACTCGCCAGATAAACAGGTCTTTGCCGCCAAGAACGGAGGAGACGTGGATTGTACCGTTATTTCTCTAGCCATCTTCAATGTCATAGAGCTTTGGGGCGTCTTCTTTGTCTGCAAGTGCATTTAGAAGAATGTCAATATCTGTCTGCTCTTTCTTCTCTTCTTCAATCTTGTCCTTAGCGTCGGCAAGCTGTTCGTGTTCGTCAGGAGTAAGCTCGTCTGGGTGCAGGGAGCTTAACCCTTCAATTCGTTCTGCTCTCATTCTGGTATTACCTCTTTGGCAATGAATTTATATCCGTCTATTAATTGTCCGTCAGACCCAATGTCTACTGAGTGTTCATATCCAACTATTCTACATTCTACAATAGATATGCGTTGTTGAACACCCTCTGTAACAGCGTCTGCATTATTATAAACCATATGGATGGTAAATTCGCCTAGGTCTGCCCAGTCTAGAACTGATTTTGCTGACACTTGCTCATTTTGATATTCCTTGAGTTGCTTGCGATATTTGGCAAGCTCTTCGGATGTAAGCTGAAGCTGTTCATATGAGCTAAGAACTTTGAACTCATTTGACCGGCCACGATAGTGTGAAAGAACTCTAGCAAGATAATCTTTCTCAGCTTTATTAATACGAAGGATGCCGTTAACAACTACGTTGCCTCTGGCCAAGAAGTCGTATCTACTATTGCCGACAGTATAAATCGGAGTGCTTGTTAATGACTCTCCAATAGCGATGCCAGCAGCACGATCGATTAGGATATCTCCAACGTAGATACTAAAATCACTTGCTGAGAAGTATTTGGTATATATGCCGTCGTAAGATGCGGACTTAACCTTTTGATGTGCAAGATTCTTTTCTCGTTGGGTTTCACCTGGATTCGGATTGTATTGCTTGCCCCTTTTATTGACGGAGATAGCAGACATAGTGTCTACCGGGTCTGTTTTTCCGTTAGCTTTTGGAACGCCCTTTGGCTTAAACTTAGGGTCGGCCGGTCTTGTATCTTTAATCTTCGGATACATCTTTTCGATTACGGCTTTGTCAACTGTAACCGTTTTACCAGGGGCAAGATTTTTAGCAAGGGCATATTCAAGGCCGATATTATATTCCCGAGAATGCTCTTCGGCCCTATTTCCGTCGACCGATACTTGAACGCCGTCATCGGTATTTGAGATATTATATTTTGACTTAACCATTATTTATCCCATGTCTTTCTATGAGCAGCCGGATCAACGATTTTATCTCCGCCCCATAAACCGACCTTATTGGCCTTAGCCTTATGATACTTCTGCTTAATGCGGTTAATATCTTCGGGAGACATACCAGCCTGTCTGGCGCTTTCTGGTCTAAACCATGCCATACCTGATTCTACCGCAGATTCAATGTATCTCGGATTGTAGAACAGTTTACGACCATAGGTATCTGTACCTACAATTTTAGTTACGCCGTCTTGGATATCTTTATCCCATTTGCCATCTGCAACATATTTTTTAAGGAAATCTGAAGCCTCATTTCCGTATGGCTGACCTTTCTTTTTGTCGTGGTCAGTCTCTGGTGTATCGATGCCCATAAAACGAAGAGAGGTTCTACCATCACCAGACTTAGACTTGTAATCTGAACCGTCCGTCTTCTTGGCTTTTACATGAATGGTATCGCCGTCCTCTACCTCAAATCCTTCTTTGTTAGATTTGAAACTGTTTTTATCCAATACAGGGGATCCGTAGTCCATAGGCCTAGAGCCTGTGCTGGAATCTGGTGTGCCATTTGCGCCTTGTTTTTTATATTCATCTCTGGCCGCATCGAGATAGCTCTGAGGAACGTTGGCCTGTGTGCCATTACCAGCAAGCTGAGAATAGGCGTTAATGCGATTAATTTCGTCAGGAGACCATGAGCCTTTTTTAACTGCGTCATTGACAGACTGATTCCATCTGTCGTAGAAATACGTCTCTTCTGGTTTATGGTAATTAACAGCCTCTCCTGACAGCTGTGAGGCCTTTATGCCTGTGTGCTTAGCCTCACCATAGACAACGCTTCCGATCTTGTTACGCGTTTGTCTGGCGTCTCTAGCAACGAATGAAAAAGTGTTTTCAGTAATGATGTCGTGAATAGAGTGAACCTGTCCAGAATTAATTAGGGTGGCGCCATAGATAACCTCTGATACAGAGAATGCGCCGTATTCTGAACTTAGGAGAATAATGATATCGAATGGAAGAATATCATCTGCCATCAGGTGATGATAAGTCTTCTGCTTTTCGAGTTTTAATTGATAGATAGAGTCGACCGGCTCCTTAATACCAATGCCGTCTGCAATATCCTGCATGAATTGACGCAGGTCGTCATGTAGAAAAGATGTTTTGACAATTGACCCTGCTACATATCGTTTACCAATAGCAAAGCCGTCGATGTTTGTGCTTCCCAGATTATAGACCGGGACTTTGTCTCTGAATATTTGATAGGACAGTGACAGAAGACTGCCCATGTAAAGATAGCCGTATCCAGGGAAGTTAAAAATAATGTGGGTGGCATCGCCACCCACAGAATGATATTCTTCCTTGTGTAATGGCTGATTTGTTGAATCTTGCATATTACACCTATAGGAGAATAGATTTAAGTATTAACGAGAGTTAAAGGTGTCCATCGGCTCCCATGAAGATACTGAACGAGCAATGAAAGAGTATTGTTTCTCAGTAGTCAAGTCGTCGATAGAAACACCACCGGATTCAGATACGAACTCTACGCCATAGATGGTCATTTTAGTAGAGCTACCGAATTCGTTAGTAGAAGCCAATACGATATCGAATGGGAGAATTTGGTCAGCCAAACGGGCTTTGGTCAGGTCACGAAGACCGGAACGAATACCTTGAGAAGTGTTCAAGTCCAGTTTGCCGTATTCTGGATTCAAAGTGCCACCACCGCGGATGCCGTTGTTAGCGCGAGGGTCAGTAGAACCGTAAATCGCATTACGAGCAGCTTCTGGGATTGCGTCTTGGTATTGACCATTGTTTACTTGTTTGTATGCACCGCCACGACGATAGTTGGCAGTTTCATGTTTGCCCAACCAAACGTCTGAGCGACCCATTTCGTCCATGATGTCGAACAGTGCTTCACGGTCAAATACAGTGAATACGCAAGAACCCATACAAGTGCGTTTACCACGGGCAATTGCGCGAGCATCAGGAGAGCCCATAGTGTGAACAGGCAATTTTTCACGGTCCAGACGATATGAAATCATCTGCATTGTACCGATTGGTTTACCAGCAAGTACAGGGGTAATATCAACACCAGAGGTGGTGGCATTATATGTAACAAAATCTGACATAATATTCCTGGTTTAAATTGGAGGAGCAATTAAGCTCCTCCTTTGTCTTAGATTTCTAGAGCCAGTTTAACGGCTACGTTGATCTCACGCAGTTCGAATGCAGGAACGATAGTCAGAGCTACGTCCAGACTTGCGCGTCCGTTAACAACAGGACGTTGATTTACTACATGCAGATATTTAACTAGGTGATCTTGTTCAACCAAACGTTGCAGAGCGCCCTCAATTGCCACGTCAACAGCAGCCAAAGTAGCTTCAGTCAGACCACGACCGATGAACGGTTGAACGACATCACGGACAGCGTTAGAAGCTTCAGCAACTGCAATGGTGGTAGACAGCAGACGGTAGTCTGAGTCGGCAGTTGTAGCCAGCTCACCGGAAACGACACGAACGTTGTTGTTGGTAGTCTTAAAGAAGACATAACCAGCACCAGTCAGTTGGTCCAGTTTCAGTTTTTTGATTTCACCTGGCAGAGCAATACGAGGAATCAACATATTGGTGGTAGATACGCTGGCGTCGATTGTGGTAATCAGACCTGCATATACTGCTGCACCGTTAGTAACGATGGTGTTAGAACCAGCAGAAGAGTATGAAGGAGTTACGATTACCTGTGGGACAACAGACAGGAATTTACCGATGTTGATTGGTGCACCGTTAGAGTCAGTAACAATAGCGCCATCTACGAAACCAGAGATGGTTTTATAGAAGCCGCGGCGGGTGTCAGCACGCTCAACCATGTTACGCAGGCCCAACAGGCCGGTACCGTTAGAAACGATATTGCCCAGAGCGTCGTAAGTGGCAGGAGAACCGATCCAGCGGTTAACTTCGTATTGAGACAAAGAGCGCGGCATAGAAGCGCCGATAGTTACCAAGCAGAATTGCTCGTTCTCAGAAATGGTGTTAGCGAAGTTAGCCAGCAGATGAGCGAAGTTGGCTTCATGGTAGCGACGGTATACAACCGGTTGACCGTTACCGTTGATATCAGCTTCTGCAGGATTAGAGGTAGTTGCAGTGCCGCGGTTTTTGCGGTACAGAACCTTCTCGGTTGACCATTCATATTTCAGTTCGCCGTTTTCTTCAGAAACGTAAACGTAGTCAAGACGGTCAAGTGCGTTAGAACCATCAGCAATGTTAGGAGCATCGATGATAGCGTAGTCGGTAACTACAGAGATTGCGTTAACAGATTCCAGTTCTGCCAATGCAGTGTGGAGCAACTCGTAGTAGTTTTTCCAAGTGGTGTTGATGTTATCTTCACCTTCTTCGTATTCGCCAGTAACAGCTTCACGTTTGGTGTCGACAGTGTACTCAACAATCACTAAACTTTGGTCGGCAGGAGCTTCGGTCAGTTTCAATGCCTTTGCGTCGGTGCCAGCGGTGTCGTTATCGACAGAGGCGTCTCCTGATTTGTCTTGGCCTGCAACCTTAACAACATCCAGAGTAACTTCGTACTCTTTCTTAGTGCCAGGAAGAACAAACTCAGTTTTAGAGCCGTTGCCTACAAATACTGCAGAACCGGCAACTTTGCCGCTCGATTTGAAAGCATAAAGAACTTGGATTTCTTTAGCAGCCTCAGGAGCAGTTGTAAACTCAACATATTGAGAAGAAGTTGCTTTGTCGATCTTGACTGAGAAGTCAGAGCCGGAGTTTTTAGTTTCACCATCAACTGTCAGTGTTTTAACTGTTACATTATCAGTTTTGGTAACACCGGGCAGGGAGAATTTGGTTGTAGTGCCATTGCCGACGAACTTGGCAGTACGAGTGTACTCTTTCAAAATCACTTCAGCGAATGGGATTGGTTCGGTAGGAGTACCGATTTTGACTTTGGTTTCAGGATCAAAGCCAAAGACTTCAACTTGGTTGCGGTTGATCTCAGAGCCAGGAACGTTTGAGTAAACGATTTCGTTGCCTTTGAAAACGATCAAGCATGCTTTACCATCGTTGTTAGGACGAGGACCGACATAGACTTTAAGATTGTCGACAGCAGAAACAGATGCTTCAACTGCGGCAAGGTAGCTGTCTTTGCCGAAGATGTTTTTCAGTTTAGCTTGTTTACCGCCAATACGGTATAGAGAAACACGACGGGCGCCGCCGATAAGAGCCTCTGACATCTTACGGATTAGCGGAGAATCTTGGCCGAAAACAGCAGCTGCACGGTTAGTGTCAGTTACTGGATACAGGGCATTGGTCAAGCCTTTTTCTGCACGACCGATAATAAGTACGCGAGGAGAGCTGTCAGTTTGGTCGATGCGAAGGTTACCATCCAGAAGCTCTAGGTTTACACCTGGCAAGTGTTGATATGTGGCCATTTAATTACCTTATCATTTATCTATCAATTGTGTTATTTTTTCTACTTCTCTATTTTTCAGAGAATTAACGACTTGACTATAGGTTTTAATTGCTACAATCTCGTCCTGTTTGATGAACCCAGGTTCTGCTGTTCCTATGAGATAGGAAAGTGTGACTCCAAATAGCCTCCGGTTCTTATAATGATCAGTGTTAATGGTAGATGACCTACCCTTGTAGACCATATATCTAACCGCTCGCTTAAATTGAGGATTAAATTTTAAGAACAAATTTTCCAGAGTTGAAGCTAACCTTCTTGCATCCCTAGCACTTGTAGACCAGGCTGTAAAACTAACTAAGTTATCGTACATTGATTCGTAGACAACAGCTAGTCGGTTTTGATTGGTCTTTACTTGACCAAGTAGCACTGGTCTATATTGCTTAGTCCCACCTTGTACTACTTTTGAATCAAAGAGGGCCGGCTCTCTTCGTGAGATTTCCCACGTTACAACATTTTGAACCGGCGTGTCATCTGGCTGGTCAGGGAAAATTTCAGTGAAGTAAAACTTGTTTGGGTCATATGGACCAAAGTCTGATTCATTTTCGATGAGAAGCCCTTCTGATTTGAATAGAGGATATAGCGATTCCATAAAATTGTCAATCGTTAATCCTGCACGTTCCTCAAATACTTGCTCCAAAGACTTTGATTCCACTACTTTTCTATTGGAAAGCTGAACGAGTTCTTTTAGCGCAAGTTCATAGGGGTCTCTTAAATCCGGTTGCTCTATCATCGTGTCTGTAGTCCTATTGCTGTAAAGTCTTTTCTTCCCATGTCGAATCCGACTCTTAGGACCTCTGTAATGTAGTATGACTTTTCTGGTTTGATTGGAAACCTAATAGAACCTTCATCATTCATTACTGGTAGATAGACTATGTCTTTTTCAAAGGCTTCAAGTTTATAAGGTATGATTAATACCCATGCTGAATCTACTGAGCGTCCAATACGGGATGTGCCGTTATTATAAGAAGAGCCTGTTGTTGGCATGATTGAGCGTGTTAACCACATATGGCCCGGGATTATTTCCTCATCCCATAAATAGCCGGCGCCTCCACAATCAGGACAATCTGTCATACCCTCTTTACTTATCTCGTTATAGCAATGGCACTTAACCTTGGTTCCATCGTCGTTGTGTCTTGACTTACGGTAGATAAACGGTCGAAGTTTATTTACAAATTCATCACCTGTAAACAAATCGACCATCTCTTGCCGCAAATCAACCTCTGCGATAAAGGGGGAAAGGTTCGTTGCCATATCCGTATCCTGTTTTGTATAGCTTTCCGTCCAGCTCTAAGAATTTATTGGCCGCAACTGGCATAATGCTTCTATAGCCTGGATGGTGCCACTCTCTATTTGAAACACGATTGGAACAATTCCACTTGCCCTTAACAAAGCCGACAGCAAGAAGAGTTGAGGCTTCATCAATTGCGGCGAGGACATCATCAGCACATCCCTTAGATTCGTTTACAAATTTAAGAGCAGAACTTACATCGAATGTCGAATCTCTTTGAACTTCAAAATCACCAAGAACCTTTTTAACAGACTGACCTTTAAGAAGTGTACCGTATAACTTGTTGGCTACACCGGCAAGGACCGAACATATAACAAAGTCGCGCTTTATCATATACAGTTCTTCGTCTGTCAATCGGAGTTTTTTGCGGCGGATATAATTGTCAATCCAAATGGATTTATTAAAGATGATCTCTGAAACGTCTTTTGAGAATTGTTCGTTAAATGAAACATTCTCGGCTGGGACATTTAATTCAATATCCCTTATTGATGCATAAAACGGAGAAAGTGAAATTTCAGAGGCAGACTCCGCCACATTAGCAGAGCTGCCATCTTTGAAATCGACTTTAAATCCGTATATTTTGATACGGTTATTCAAGGATTGCCTCACCTATTCCAAGGCTATCGCCTTTGTAATATTTGTATCTAATCTTATATGGCTTACCGATGTCTTCATCAGAGAAAAATACTAGACCTGTGTAAGGCTCAATTTTTACCTGACCTGCAGAGATGCTCGCAGAGACACCGCCACGGTTTGGCTTTTCTTCTTTTATAAGGAAATCTGGAGAGTATTCGCTATTCATAGAATGTACGACCTCGGCCGGCTTGCCATCTATTTCTACCTGAAACATCGAATCCGACCCTATTGACGGCAACCCATAAAACACGGGGTCAAATGATCCTGATAAAGAATTCTCATCTCCAAGTCTTGTACATAGGGTGCCACGATACGCATATTCAAACGTCGGAAGAAAAATTTCGGACTCTCCATTATCTTCACCATCCAGACTTCCGCCCCAATAGCTGGTAAATCCAAGTTTATTCGTTCCGGACACCTTAGATGTTGTAACGGGGACTATTTTTACCGAGCTAATTTGCCTATATCCAGAAGAATCCGAACCAGATGTCCATATTACAGTAGCTCCGTCATTAACCGTTACACCCCTCTTCTCTGCGTCAATAGATATTGAAAAGTTATTTGGGGCTTTTAATATATCAGTTTTTGAGAATAAGAAGTTATTTATACTATTCGAATATCCCGTATTGCAATAGTAGGAAATCCCAGCGTCCGTCTTAGATATAAAGATGTTCTTATTTTTATTATAGGTGCTGCTACCGTTTTTTGACTTTGTCTGAATCTGTATAACAAATGATCCTTTCATTGTTGTCAGATCAAACTTCATTTTGGAAGACCCGGGAAGTATATACTGAGGAGCATATGAGTCGAGTTCATACAACCTAGTATAAGTTCTATCCTTCGCTTTTAGTCTTCCGTCCTGAGTTTTATACATATTATGATGGTAATTGATTGGCTGCCTATATGTCGGCTTGTTATTTTCCTCGGAAATGGTACCAGACTGCTGTAACCATCCTGATACAGGTAGGCATGAGTTTTCAACAACGAAACGCGCGGTTGAGACATTGTCATTAATATAGGACATGGTTCTGTGGAATATAAAACAATCGCCCTCTTCGAACCTCTCTCCCGTTGCCTCAAATTTAACGCCATCGATTTCGAATTGTCCAGATAAGGCTTTAAATATAGAATCCTTCGATTTGGAAAAAGAGTTGCCATTGCTTGAGTAATAAAGGAATGCGTCCGGGTTGTCTTTTGTAGCGCCAATATTTGGACCTGCTACAAGTATGCCGAACTTATTAGTCTCATGGCTTTTAACTAATTCAATGGACCATCTTCCGTTGTCAATTACAGAACCATAGCCATACCTGACCGGAGTTGCTGTTGGGTTGTTACCTTTATCTAATGTCACATCAAAATTGGCACCATGTTCATTCCCGGTTAGGATACTCATATTGTAACTGCTATCGCCGCCGGCAACACCCCCATTGGCTATATTAATAGGTCTTACCCAGGTCATCGCCAGTTTTTCTAATGGACCGATTCCCCATGCTGCACCTGGCTGTAACGCGTATTTTCTTGAGTTTACCATATCTCTAATCGTGGTTTTCTCTTCTTCCGCTCTTGCCGGACCTATACAAATAGGATAAAGTCTGATACGGCTGGAATCTGTAGAATAGGATATGGAACTATACGCAGTGTACCCTGATTGACCATAACTACCTAATCTGAACCATTTATCTTCGGTCTTCAGTTTGATGAATGGAATGTAATAGGTGTCGCCATAAGAAAATAGACAGATGCCAACGCTCTCGCCGTCGTTTGTCATTACAAACGCTAAGCATGAGTGTTTTAGTTTTTCTTCGATGTTGAAAGAGTCTTTTATCTGATCGTCCGAGCCTATTAGCTGTTTTTTAATAACGTCAAATGATTTGGTATTCCACGTTTCACCAAGATTGTCTGAATACATGATCCCGGCATCTGTAACAATGGCAACGCTCCCCTTCCCGTTTCCAGAGATGGCGTATACATGCTCGATGCCGTCTTTTGTTACTCTTTTTACAACTGGCTCGTTATCTGTATCGTTGTCAAAGTCCACACGATACAGTCCACTTTCCCCGCACCCTACTAAGAGCCCCTTTTGGCTGTCATCCCAGGCAATGCCTGTAATTTGAATGCCGCGATTCTCATGTGGAAGATTTGTCTCGTCCAGAATGAAATATCTCGCATTTCCGACAGATGTCAGAAGAACGCCTTTTCTAATAACGATTGCGAGATTTTGTCCGTATAGAGGCCACACAGATGGAGAAGACTCGTATAGTAATCCATCAGGATGATTGTATTTCTTATACAGCATACCGTTTGTATTGCCATGGTATGCTAAATGAGGGACTCTCGAATAAATTTGTACATTTGAATTAGCCAAATATTCTGAGACTATGGCCTTCCTAATTCTAAATTCGGCCTCTTGGAGATTTCCACTTTTTACTACATCAATTTCCCATCTTTCCGGAAACCCCTTCTTCTCTGTTGCGGATACAGCTTTTATCATGCCGGAACCTTTCTTTGCAGAAGAAGCCTCAAAGAAAGGGTTAATTGCTGAATCTTTTCCAGCTCTTCTTTTTGAAAATGTGGTACCAACACCCTTACCGTTGCTTATTTTTTTAACAGCATCAGGATGAATAGACGTGCTGCCTTTTCCAATGTACCCCACGATATTGCCACTTTTCTTCATTTCTGGGAAACTAAAACTATATTTGTAGGAATGACTCATGCTCCATCTGTCAAATCTATCTTCAACTACCGGCTTTCTGCTATCAAATCTATCATACTCAGACTGAATTGAATTATATTGACTGCTATTCATCTCCGTATAAATTGGGCCATATATTTCAGATTTACCATTATGTCCATACATATTGTTTGTACCAAGCCCTGTCGCAGAATCTGCATATCTATCTGGGAAGGAAATCGTACCGTTCGGACTGGTGTATGACGTACTTCTATATCCAATGAGTCCAGAAAGGTTTGCTATATACTCCCTTTCATTATTCCCAGATACTATAATTTTGTATGTAACATCGATAACAGTTGAGGCGTCTTGTATGATTATTTCATCTAATGGCGTAAAAAAGTCTGACCTATATGAAAACCCCACATATATTGTGCCAATTTGCCGAATGCCGGATTCTGGTGCATACAAGACTCCTTTAACAACAAGGATTGTTCGTCCATCTGCATCTTGTTCCCATCTTACATTCTCAATTCCTGTTACATCTGCAATAGATTTGGCCTTTTGTCCATCTGCATATGTAGCCTGATAAATGGTGCCGGAAGATTCTTGTTCTCTATTATTGATATATGTAAACGGATTCTTAGGCATTCTATATGGCGTTGTATAAATGTAGGTTTCCGGACTGGAGTTACTTCCGCTATTTCTAACGCCTATTCTATAGTAACCGCCAGCATATCCAACATTTGTCATCATCATTCTGGCGGGGATAGTTTGGATGTTTTTGCATGAGATTTCTTTTTTAATCTTGCCGGTGTCTTTGTCTTTTAGCGTGATTGTTGGGTAACCGTATAATGCCATTGTTATTGTCCGCCAGAGGTGATTGTTATATTTACTGATGATGATGTTTGTAGGGATAGTGTTGTTAGAGCTTCTTGGAATTCTTGGATTGATTGTTTGAATTCTTTGGAGACTATGTTTGTATCAATAGAGGATGATGCGTGTAGACTTAGTGTTGTCAGTTCATCAACATATTGCCGCGCCATTTGTTTGGGCTCTAATGACGCTATATCGATAGTGATTGCAGAGGATGTGTATTGACTTAATGTTGTTAATGAGTCAATTGCGTTTGGTCCTCTGTATTCTGGAATTTGGTCTGCTAGTGGGGTTCTGTATTCCCCGCCGAAGACTGTTTTGATTTTTAAGATAGGAGATTCGGAAGCCTTGAATCTTGATTCAATGACTTCGTCTTTGTATGTTAAATTTCCTGTTGCCGATATTTCTAATAGGTCTGCTTTTAGGTCTGGACTGATGCGGCCTCTAAATTTACCGCCCGGCGATTTGTATAAAATCTGGTTTACCGGATTCTCGCCAAAGTCCTCACCTATTGTTGTATCAATCAGCTTATATTCTACAGGAAGAATGTCAGAATAGGAACTATATGGGTCCCTGACAAATGATGAAGAGGACGATCCTTGGAGTGTAACCAATGTGTCTTCTATTGGTATGATGCCCTGACCAGCTTCGATTTTGATGTTTGGTTTTTCGACGTAGATAAATACATCTTTGTCGTTGATGATAGATAGACCGTTAACCTTGTCTGTGAAGTCTGTTTCTGGAATTGAAAAGTAGAATTTGTATTTGTATTGAGGCTTATCTGGACCTTTCATTTTCTTTTCTACTAGCTCCAATACGAAGCGCTGCGGCAGGATTGCTAGTCGTTTAGCTAAAACCTTCTTAGCATCCTCTAGGACTTTATCATCGTTATTGTCCTTTATTTCGATTCTTATTGGAGATATTTCGTCTCCTAGCAGTTGTCTGTATACTGCCTCGAATCCTGATAGTGTTACACGATGGTAACGGAATTTTGTTTGACCGAATACGTTTTTAAATGGAATGCCGATAACTTGGATTTCACTTGAGCCGTATTTATCCTCTACGAATTTTGGTCTTTTTAAAACAAGGCCGCCAGGAAGGTATTCCATATTCCTATCAGCGAACCCTTGGGCCATAAGCTCTGAGAAGTTTTCTACGTCTGTTTTCTTCCAGTCTATTGGCCTTAATTTTCTTTCTGACATTTATATGTACCTTTCTGGCGGTTCTATTTTATGGAGATGCTGGCGCAGGAGGAACTGGTGCTGCAGGTTGCGCAGAACTATTAGCCTGGTCTCCAAGATGCTCGGAACTATTGAAGTTATCGGTTTCTTTGTATTGTCTGGCGTATACTATAAACTCGTTGTAGTATCTTCTGACTTTCTTTTCCCATCTGGTAAAGATTGCGGCGCGGTTATCTGGACGGATTGTTACCTTCCACTTCTTAACGCCCTCTTGACCTGTTACATCTTCTAGGAATTCTACTGAGTCAACTAGATTGTAGTAGGCTGCTTTAATGCCGGCCTCTGTATTCTCTCTTACGATAAATGGCACGTCTGGTACGCCCACTGTTTCTGTTTGAGAGAATTCCAATAGGGCAAGGTCTACTCTTCCGTATGAGAATAAAATAGAAAGCGGCCCGCCTTCCTTGTTTACGATATGACAGCCGTCAGTTTCAATTTCCGCAATCGTATTATACTTGAAGGAGTTTGTTTGAGAAGGGTTTGTATAGACCTTTGTTACTGCGCAAATATCTTTGATGTCCACATTGTTATCCCTGAGCTCTTTTTCGAGTCTTGGATTTACAGCAGCAAAGGCCTCTAGAACCCACCCGTCAGTATTTGAAATTTTACCGCTTCTCAAAAGCCACGGCTTAAGTTCTAGTTCTCTACTCATTGTCTAAATCCTGGTAAGTATGGATCCCTTACGAAGTCCAGATTTGTAAATCGTCTAGCATCGCTGGAGTCAGTCGATAGCGGAGTTGGTTTAACCGGAGTCGGTTTCGATGGAACCGTTGGATTAAACTCGTGACTAATTGTTGGAGGAGGAACTTCAACCTTAACTTCAGACTTACGGTCGTCTTTCTTGAACGAATCGCCCGGGTCGAAGTTATAAGATTCTGTTTTAGCGAATTGGTCAGGATAACGAATAACATTGCCCTCGTTGTCTGTAACCTTGCCGGCGTCAATGAGCCACCATTCGATACCGCCTGCATTAAAGCCGTCCTGGATACCGATAATAGCACCGATAGAGTTAAGACTATCGATAAGGTCTTCTGCCTCGATCCTTGAACATACGACAGCAGGGTCAAAATTGCCGCCTGTAAGTTTGTATTCGATATCGCCTTTGATAATCGTACATCCGTTAGAAGAGTCCTTATTGAGAACTGACTTATCAAGACAACAGTTGTTAGGTTCTGAGAATTTAACCTCAAAGATATCAGAATCGAGTCCGCGCGGAGTTTTAGCGCCGAGAACAATGCTTTCTTCTTTGATATCGATTTTCTTGGCTTCAAGATTATACAATACGCCAGGGTCGTAGACTTTTGAATCAACCCATTTCTCGCCTCTGATAATCTGAGTGGTATCAACAGGATTGCTGTTGTACCGATAGATTGAAATCGAAATAGGGGCTATTGTTTTCAGGTAGTTTTCGATATCTTGCTCGGTTGTAATATCTGCAGGAATAACGGAAGGAATGTAGAGGAATAACCCGTCATTGTCTTCTGCAATAAACGGGTTTTCGCCATATGCAGCATACTCAGAGATGGCTGTTTTCTTTTCTACAACAGCGGCAGAACCCTGTGTCCGAGTGTCACCAGATTCACCTGTAACATTCGTGGTGTCGGTCATGATTCGCCTTTCATGTATTTAATTAACTTCACCCGCTCTGCATCTGCATGCTCTGCATACTCTCCAGTTGCACTTGCGCCGATATACTTATCACCCTGAATACCTAAACCATATCTCCAGTTATCATAGTTTGGAATAATATGCCCGCCGTAGGATACGTTTCCATCTACGACTAGTGACGAGTAGTTGTCCAGCCAGTTTTTAGACTCCCAATCTCTTGGCTTTCTGTATACACCTAATGCAGTATCCCACACCTTCCAGCCGTAGTCTTGGTCCTCTTGAGGAATTTCGCCCGGGAATGGGTGTGTACCAGGAACGCACCATTTGCCTTCCCACCAATCGTATACTGCATCTGGAGATGGCTTTTCTCCCTTGGGTTCACCAGAGACTGTTGGGACGCGGGAAGTTTTTGTACCTGGAATATGATATAATCCAGAAGTCCAGCCTTCGTCAGAGTCTTGTATGTCTGTAAAATATCCTATGAATCTTGGATACTTATAAGTACAAAGCGTTTCTTGGAATGGCTGACCAATTGGTAAATATGGCGCATCTGCAGTGTATGCACTATTAGGTCTTGCCCATGCTGGGTAAAGAACCCTGTGATAAGGATTACTTCTGTCTACATAGACTCTTGTAAAATCGAAGATGAAGCAACCATATGTAGCGTCCCAGCAGAGCATATGTTGGTTGTTGCCGTATGCCTTTTCAATGTACTCCTTGGAGGGCTGCCTGAATGAGCCAACCTTGACCCATGTTTTCTTTATAGGGTGATATACGGAATCTTTTTCCCATCCGGCCTGCCTGCCAGCGTAATTTATACGCTCATCGGAATCCGGTTCGAACGGGGTATAATCCACAACGCCGGCGTCTGACTCTTGTCCCGATATCGCCTGAACCATATCCGGTTGAAAGGAATCACCAAGTTTAAAATCGTCATCCAGAACTCTTGACATATTAGGCATTATGTTTCCTCTTCGCTTCCAATTATGTTAAGTGGCTGGAATCTTACACCGTGATTGATTCTATGACATTGCTCGGTTACAGGAGCAATAGGCGCTACTGGTTTCGGCGCTGCCGGAGCATCTGGAAGTTTATCAAACTTGTCCCTCATAACTACACAATAGTTGATATACTTCGGAGGCATATTCAGGAAGATACGAAGGCCGTCTGAACCTAGGTCTAGTTTTGACTTATCAAGGGCAATTCTAATACCGCTTGAGCCGTCTTTCTGTTTGATAACTTTCCACGGTTTAATTAGCTCTGCAACAGTAGTATTAACACCCGCGGCGTTGGTATTGTATTTGCGCGGGAATACAAACTTGGATACGCTATGCCTATATCCGGCCTTATAGCTAAACTCAAATCTGTTCACAAGCTTAACATTAAAGGCATCTGTGTAGCGATACTCAAACTCGTCTTTTCTACTGTACAGATATGGACAAGTAAACCTCATTATAAACGGGTCATCTTTTCTATTCTGTACTTTAAAGCCGGCTTTGTAGTGCAGCTTGAAGTTCTCTGCTCCTAGCTTAACTTTGAATCCGGCCCTGTAATTGTATTTGATTCTTTCCCCGTATAGGAAGAACCGTTTAAATCCGGCGCGATATCTTTGCTCGAACTTTTCAGAGAACTTAATTTTAAAGGACGCTGAATATCTTTGTTCAATAGGGATTGGCCGTATGCCTGCTCTAAATCCGCAGAAATATTGCATCGGCGGTTCTGGTTTATTAATCCAGAAGTAGTCTCTGTATTTATAACTGAAGTTTTCACCAGTATCGATTGTAAACCCAGTTGAATATCTAGATTCTTCTGTCCCTGTATAATAGATTGTTAGCGGAATCCGGATGGCGTCATTTTGATGCCTTGCTAAGGCTGTATGCTCGGAATCTAAACTTCCGTTGAATAGAGTTATCATAGTACAGCCTTACTTAGCTATTTTTAAACCAATCTTAACGCCGGCGAGGTCGAATACGTTTAGGGAACTATTACTAGTTTTAAATGCAGCTCTTTCATTCAGGATAGATGAACTAAAAGGATTATATAGGATATTGACTTTTATAACAGCCATATCCAAAGCCTTGAAGAATCTTATTGTAGTGGCGTCAAATGTATATAGATCTTCTAGAGACGCTTTTAGGCTTTCCTTTGGAGCAATTGCCGATGAGGTAAATTCGAAGAGTCGATCTCGGTCTGATTTTAACTGAGGTGCAACCAAATTGTTAAACGTTCTATTGATGGCTGCATTTTCTTCTCCGGTAAAGGCATTTGCTAAACTATTAAACCCCTCAATCAGAATGTCTTGGTAATCAATAGGAGGGGCATAGTATTGGCTATCTTTATATTTGTAAGCCTTCCTATTCCTTTCTGCCGCGGCCTTGCGCTCTGCCTCTTTCTTGGCTTTTTCTGCATTCACCAGTTTTGCAACATCATCAAGTTTCGGGCCAAGAAATTGCCTATCAAAAGGATTTATAGCATCTGAACGATTTTCAGTTGCTGCATAAATATTGATGGTCTTGATTGCAGAACCTTTTGAATTTCTTGATGCCTTATCGTCAGCAACCCTGCCGCTCTTACCTGCTTTTCCCGGAGGAGTAATGCCGACTCTCGTGCTAGAAGAAGCCATTGCAAGAATCTTTGAGGAGACTCCGGAGATTGCTTCTATCCTAAAGGCGTTGGTGCTTTGTTTTGATTTTACCCTGACTCTAACTTCTCCGGCCTCGATGAAGATCTTTTCAATAACAGCAGGAACTTCGTAGGAATTACTTGAGCCGAACAATCTTACATCTTCACCTTCAGAGAAGATATCTTTAACTGCTTCTAATAGGTCTTGAGTAGAGATATCGCTGTCTCGCTTTGTGGACAGGATATCGGAAACAAGTCCATCTGCGGCACGAATAGAGAAGTCTTTTCTTGTTTGATATCTACCAAACTGAGACGCTGCCATTGCTTCGTAGTCTTGGTTGTCCCTTGGTTGTCTGATCGGCTGCTCAGAACCTGGAACTTCGTCAATGTACAATACGGTGTATGGACTTACTGAGATTTCTAATTCTAATTTACCGCCGGCCGCCCTTTGGCTGTATTGCTTAAGACGCTCAAGATCGGCTGATGTCATCGGAACCGAGTTGCGCATTATAAGGAGCGGTATTTCCATATAATACTTGCTTATCTCGTCACCGCCCATTCTCATAAAGCTAGAGGTGTCGCCAATTTTCTGACCTTCAGAGTTTAGTGTCCTTTGCGTAATCATACAAGGATAGTAACTTGCCTGTCTATCATATTCGATAGCCTGGGCCTGTGCATATGTTGGACCGCTTTCACTTACAACATCCGCAAAAGACATAATCTGATTATCGGACTCAAAAGAATATTTTTGTTCAACATTTGAATTGTTTGCCGAACCTGCGATAACTTTTGTTCCGACAATTGAGCCGTTTTTCTGAAAGATGTATTTCTTAGTCCCTGTTCCGTCTGCGATAAAATATTCGTAGTATTTTGGATTCAGGATATCCTTGAAATAGCCTTCCATCATGCTGACGACTTCTCGAGCATTGCTGATATCGTTTTGACTTATGATATCCATCTGCCCATTAATAGGCAAGAAGGGGTTATCCCCCTTCTCTTCCATTTGGTCGTCAAGATTGGCCGGCAAGTAGATATCAAAATACCGTTGAATTATACCGTTGATACTTACGTCATCTGGTGCATATTCTAAGTTTTGTGCCATTGCCGACCTTTCTTATATTAGGTTGAACCGGTTAACAGGAAGTCCATAAATTCCCGAACTTCACCAGCTCCTGATACGTTTGTTGGTGTGCGCTTAAACCATACTGCTTGATACTCACCTGGCTGCAATTGACCAAGAAGCAGTGGGCTTTCTTTTGTGTGGTCTTCAAATTGAATACCTACCGGGGCTTGACTCTCATCGGTAATAATATTAGCGTCCGTATTCGGCAGAGGGGTTTTACCTGCCTGGAATTTTGCATATGAGTTTGAAGTCAGTGTCAACTTCAGATTCATACTCGGACCCTTGCGAGAGCCGGTAGGATTGTTGTAAATGTAGATACATCGATAATCAGATGTTCTGTTTTCGCTATCCATCTGGCTGATGTCGTCCCATAGGTTGTTTACAACCATACTGTTTTGACCAAGGATGAATGACACACCCTCATTTGCACTCTGAGCCATCTTGCCGCCGAGGGATTTATTAACCTCGGACAGGTTGGTAGATGTAGTGCTGCCGGTTGATAGTCTAACTTCGATATTAGCCATTTAATGCAGTCCCGTCGTTTGTTTCTAGTGTTATGTGTATCTTACGGTAACGGCTTAACCACTCCGAGACCGATTCGTTAAATGTGTATGTTATTTTACCGTACAATTCAGTGTTGATACCAGCATTGTTAATATAGGAATTACTGAACGGAATTTGAAGCCCGCCTATATCTTTGCCGGTAAGTTTTGACCATCTCCATGTGCCCTTGTTGGCAGCTACACCAAGATTGTCTGGTACATATGGAGCAACAGAAGAATCTGTCGATTCGGAGAACAATAACGTGGTGTTGTCTTCGTTATACACCTTTATTTGATAATGGAAGCCGCCGTTGCTCTTATAGTTACGCTGAACGTCGAACTCTACACGATCTAGTCTTGAAATCAGTCTAGCGTGTCTTGGTTCTGATAGAAGGTTTAAAGTATCAAATCCGAGTACGTTAAATGATGGAGGATGAATGATCAGCTGTGAATCATCTGCAAGATTTAGTGTTGCTAGATATGTTTTTAGCTTTTCTAAATCAATGCGGCATCTGGTGTTTAAAACATAATGGCCCGCGGTGTAGATGTCCCGGCTTAGAAGTCGCTTCAAGTCCGTTCCGTCATAAACCCTTACCCACTCCATACATGAGTCAGCCAGAGATTTCCATCTAATCTGAGCACCAGCCTCAATATTGTTTGGGTGACGAATATCGATATCTTTCTTATTAAACTCTTGAGGGCGTGTAGATGAGTCTTTCATCCTGACTACACCGACATAGAATTCTAAGAAGTGATTGGCCGTTGGAGTGATTCTCGGGATTTGAATAACCTCTGATTTTAGGGAGTCGCTATCCTTGAATGCTTTAAAGCCTTTTCTAAAGTTCAGCACATCTGCAGACAGATTACAGCGGTGGATTGCAATTGGAGTGTTTGGCAGAAGATGAAATTCACCAACATGGAATTCAAGGTATTTTCTTCCGTCTATAGTCTTTGCCAAGTCTTCGAATGAGATCTTGAATCCGCTATCTTCCGGAACTGCAGATTTTGTAAGCTCTTCCATAAAGCCGCAAAGGTCTTCGTCGCTGTTATTATAATTAAGCGCGATGTTCGGCCTCATGGATGAGTAGCGTTCAATATATACCGGTTCAGCTTTCCATCTGTCAATAATAGGAGATGGGTCTTCTCCCATGGTCTCCCGCTCATTGATAATTTCGTGCATACCATATGTAGAGCCTAATGCTTCGAAAAACTTAAAAGAGTGAAATGGTTCACGGAATGTTAACTCCGTTTTTATTACTCTTTTCTTACGGCCCGGCTTGTCGTCGTAGATTAAGACCTTATTCTTTTTAGGGCCTTCAAATCCGTCGAACGAAGCATGAACAGAGGGAATTGCAAACGTCCCGATAGTATTATAGACCCTAGTAGACTGAATGCCTGTATTAGGGTCTGATTCTTTCCAGTTTTTGCCGGCAAGTGTATTACTGTGAATCAGGCTCATGCTTCCACCTCAGTTCATACTGGTCGTGCGGCTCTTCGTCATCATTTTCGATAATTTCAATTTGGAGCGACTTGTTTCTACGAATAGTAGAGAACTCTAAAATATATGATGCGTCCTCTTTGAATAAACCCATAGGTCCAAGATGCTGATTGCCGAAAGCTTCAGTAATATCAAACTCGAATGAAGCAAGGTCTACTGGAGTTTCAGCAAGCTCTTTATCAAAGTTGAAGATGATTTTATTTGGAAGTCTGATTTCGACTTCTGGTGTAACCTCTTCTTCTCTACCGGCAGACGTAGAGCCTGACGAGCCAACCTCGGTCTTACCGCCCTTGGTGTGAAGAATCATATCGTATGGATTCTGATAAAACTCGTAGAGCTTATCGGCGGTAATTTTAGAAGATGTTCCTTCTGGAGTTATATCTTCTATCGGGTGTTTTTGACCAGTTTTGAATTTTAAGACGTAGTCGAATTCGGATTCAGATTTGACTGTTGGTGTTATTTTTACGATGCCAATAGAGGATTGGTCGTTGTACGTCACCACCGAGTCTTCTACTTCTACGCCGTCATCGAGACCGTAGATGCCTTTTTCTTTCACCTTGGCGCCGTCGACATAGATATCAGCAAGGATAAATTTCTTGCCGCTTCTTGTAAACGGTTTCCCGGCTGGGGCAATCTCTACGACTCGTTCAACTGGAGGACTTACTGTTACCTTATCACCGGCAGGTTCTCCATCAAGGAGAATTTCCATTGATACAGACCGAATGTCTCTTGTGATATATAGAGCATAGTCTGAAAGTTCTTCAAATGGATTCACCGGAGTGATTGTAACCTCTGTTTCATTGACAGAGATATCGAGGTCTACATATGCCGCGCGGTCAGTCTTATAGGCGTCACTATAAGACTTTCGCAGCTCCTTTAGTCCGGATGTCTTACCAACTCTAAGGATAGCGACATGAGGTTTCAAAGCTTCTACGCTTACAGGCTCAGATAACTTAAGTTTCAAAGAACCCTTCAGAGGCATAAAGTCAAGCTGCTCTTGTGTATTGAGAGCCTTTTCTACTGTTAGTTTTTCTGACATTCTGTGCTATCCGAATTTGGAGTTGATTATTCTGACTTTGCTTCAGCTTCAGATTCTGCAGATTCGCCAAGACGACGAACTTCAGCTTCCAAAGAGGCGAGAACACCTTTACGATTTTTGCCGTTAACTTCAGAGTTTTTAGCGAACTCAAGAATTTCAAGGTCAACGTTAGGAATGTTTTTAGCTGCAACCATTGCCAGAGAAGTTGAGGCATCAAGGATTTTCTCTTGAACAAACTTAACCCGTGGATCTTCCTTGCTGGCTTCTTCCAATGCGGCAATAGTAGTTTTGGTGCCATCTTCCAATTCGATCTCGGCATCCAGAACACGGACTTCTTCGACATCTTCGATCTTCAGAACGTTTTCGTATTTACCTTGTTGAACTTCTTTGCGGAGAGCTTGTGCACGTTCATGGAATTTATCTGAAGGGATATTTGATTCCACTTCGCCGCGGCGGATATGATGCGCAAGAATCTCCAAATCGCCGATGGTCAGCTTGGACAGGTCATATACGACCTCTTGGCCACGACGCATTTGAATCTTTTCACCAAACAAGAACATTTGCGTCAACAGTTTTACTTTTGCTTGTAATGCTTTCATTTATTCACCAAATAAAAAATGGGGGCAGGGAGTTCTAAGCCCTACCCCCATGTTGTTTAATCAACTATGAGTATATTATATACCTAGTTTTGAAAAATTACTTGCGTTGAATGCGTGGCAAATCGCTAACGACTGCTTGAGGAGGCAGAACAACTTCGTTAGGTTCGATGCTAACATTCTTAGCGATAGAAACTGCTTGACCGTCGTTGAACAGAGCCAAACCGTAACGTTCGCGGATTTTGATGTTTTGGATGTCGCGTGCTGGATCATCCCATTGGTCAACGGTGGGTTCTTCTTGAACGAAGATTGCGCCCAATTCGTTGGTGTCCAACATGATGATAGAAGTGGTTTTCTTCTCAGCATCGAACGGCACATAGTGAGAGGTCATGATCATCAGACCAGAAGTACCAGGGAAGTAAGAAGGAAACTCGAACGGAGTATCTTGAGTACCAACGCGCTCTTCAGGAGTCAGCGGAGTAGCTGGACGACCAGACATACGGCTGAAACGACGGTAAGCTTCAGGAACGTCACCACCGATTTTTTGGCTCGGCATGCTGGTGAACCATTTGTCCAGAGAGCCGTTTTTCAGAGCGTATTCACGCAGAACTGGGTCTTTAGTGAAGGTAGCCCAAGCCAATGGGTGACACAGGATGACGTTAGGTTTGTAACCACGTTCCAGCATGTTTGCATACATATCGTACATATCATCAGCAGTGAAGGAACCATTGCCAGCACCAGAGATATCACGACCAGTAGTACGACCCAAGATAGATTGGGTAGGATTGTCGTTGTCGAATACAACCACACCGGCAGAGTTGATCATACGGAAGATGTTTTGCTCTTTAGCGCGAGCCATTGCACGACCCAAGCGAGTCAGGTGGAATGCAATAACGTCCCATTGAGAGTTGCGTAACATTTCTTCAGTGATACGCATACGGTTACCGTATTTACCAACACCAGCGTAGAGTTGGCCACCACCGTTAGTGGTGCTAACTTCTGGGTATTCGCCACCTTCGGCAACAGAGTTGTCACCAACTTCGATAGCGCCGTAAGTGCTGATGTTAACCTGAGTGATGTTCGGGTCAATATGGATGGTTTGCAACAGTTTGTGACCAATCAGGTTCGGCTCGATTGCGTCGATTACGAACTCTTCGATCACGCGTTTGAACGCGATTGGGAAGTTAGGAGTTGCAAAAGCGTCTGAAACTTTCAGGCTTTCGATATTGCCGGTCATGGCGTCGCTGATAGAGATTTGCTCACCGTCTACAGTTTTGCCGCCGTTGTCAAACAGACCACGAATAAATTGAATGCTTTGTGCTTCGTCTGCGTAAGTTTTGTCGAATTTTTTAGACATATTATTTATTTATTCCTATGATTGTTGGATTAGCGGTTAATCAGGTTAACGCGAACCAGGCCGTAACCGTTAGAGTAGGCAACTTTATGTTCTGCACCTTTAGTGGCAGTACCAGGCATTTTGTCCAGGTCATGGCCACCAGCAGAGCTAGAGCGAACCAGTTTCAACAGGCTGTCTTCTTGAGGTTTAACAACTTGCAGAACTTGACCAAGGATTTTTTCTTTGGCGGTCGTAGCTTGAGCAACAACCATGTTGGAGTTTTTGTCGAAGGTAACGAAGTCACCAGGTTTAACTGAGGTGAAGTCAGCCAGAGTGCCGGTGCCAGCATTTGCGCCTTTAGCAGCGATAAATGCAGAGATACCTTTCAGAGGAGCTTTTTCATACTCAGCGTCGGATTCAACCAATGGCAATTCAACCATGTAGTCGCATACGAATTGAACGCGGTGTTGGTAGTTCAGGTTTTGGTAGTTGAAGTGAGCAGGGTTGATACCGTCGCCACCTGGATGACGCCAGAAGTCATACAATGCAACACCAACAGGAGCGGAAACAGTCAGGTTGGCAGCAGTCAGTTTGTCTTTAACTTTTTGACCGGCGGTAACAGGTTGACCGTCAGGACCGATAATACCTTCTTGAACGTCCAGTTCGGTGTAAACCGCATCAGATTCAGCCAAACCGGCAGGAACCAGATAACCGTTGCTGTCGAATGCAACAACTTTACCAGTAGAGATTACGACGTGAGTTTTAATGTCTTTTGAAGGAACGCGAATCAGCGGCAGGTAAGGAGCTGGCATAAATTGACCAGCTGGGTGCATACCTTCTGAGAACATGACGTTAGGAGTTGCCCAGTTCTCACGGCTGTAGTGTTTGGTTTTAGGAGCGTTAGCAGCTACGTTTTGATATTGGAACATTGTGGATTATTCTCCGGAGATTTTAGCTTTCGCCTTTGATTTTTACTTTTGCTGCAAACAGTTTAGCTGCCGCAGTGCCTTTTTCAGAAAGAACTTTCATAAACGCTTTTTGAGCTTCTTTTTTGGAAGCGAATACCAAACCGTCTTCGATTTCGATTTCTGCTTCGCCCTCTTTCGGAGTTTCGGAACCAGTTTCAGCTACATGGTCTTCAATCTTAACAGAAGAAGGCTCAAGATGTTCTTTCTTTTCCTCTACGCTGTCAGAAACCTTTTCTTCGGGTTCCGGAGCGATGTTTGCAGCCTGAAGGTCTTTCAGCTTGTCGGAAAGAGAATCAAGGCTTCGTGATTTCAGTTCTTCAATTTTAGCAGAGTCTGAAATCTTTTCAATAGCTGAAATCTGGGTAACCACAGACTCTTTCAGCATGTCTTGAACTTTTACAAGTTCGATAGTTTTGTTAGCCAACTCTTGACGCAAAACTTTGTTTTGTGAGCTTAGATAGCCATTCGCGTTGCCGGCGATAATATCTTGAAGCTTGTCAGCAATTGCGGTTGCAAGTTTTTCTGCAACGGCATCAGTATCGAATGTGGCAGTAGCAGCGGCTGGTTCAACATTGTCAGAAACTTTTTGTTCTGGCTCTTCTGGAGTTTCGCTGGCTTTAACTGCATCGGCAATAACTGCTTCTGCATCTTCAACACCGAGTTCTTGAAGTTTGTCTTCAATCAGTGTAAGGATTGGTTCTTTATCTGCCGAATCGCTGATTTTTGTGCTGAAGTAAGACTTAGCCAGAGATGCTGACAATTTGTCGGCAATCGGGAAAGTTTTTTGTTCGCCAAAAACATAATCCAGAACAGTTAGGCCTTCCTCAGAGGGAAGCTGATAGTCTTTAATCCCCAGAGTTTTGGCATATTCGACAAGTGGCTCGCTAGACTTATTAATGTCTTCGATTTTTACTGTCATCTGTTTACCTTCTTCTATTTCAAAATCTAATATCTGTAGATGGGATCGACTATTTTTACTATCCCGAATTAATGTTGCGACAGCGTTACTGTCTGCTGGTGTGGCAACATATGATATATGGTCGAAGTGCATTTTGCCTCCGACGTAATAGCATTTTTCGTCCCCATATTTTACGCCGCGTCTATGTTCGCAACGATTGGGAGAGTTAACTTTTGATGAGCAGATAGAACAATACGCATCTTGTACTCTGCCGTCAACTGATACGAATCCAAACTCGCCGTCGAGGATTTTATCGATAGCTTCTTTGTCTGTGATTTTTGCTACCAGTTCAATGTGGCCGAGGCCTTTATAGTTACGGCTCTTGTATTGTTTGTCTAAGCCGGACTCTTTTGCTTTACTGAGATATTCTACAGGAGAAAGATTATTAAATGAATCACTGAAGTTCTCGTATTTCACATATCTGGATGAAATGACGCGACCCAACGTTCTTGAGTCGGGTCGATGCTCTTCAGTTACAGGTTTGAATACCGGAGAGGTAAATGTCTTATGCCCCGCCGCCATTCCTGATGGAGTGTAAATCCAGTTGTTGCCATTTGGACGACCCGAGTGGGTGGCCTCCATCTTTACTGTGATGCTTTTTACTTTTGATCCATTTGATAGGGAGTCTGAGATTCGCTGTTGAATCTCTTCTCCCACACTAACTCTTGCAGTTGTCTCGAAGCGGTCGTTAAACGCTCTCACTATGCTTCTCCAACTAACTTGTAAATTTCCAAAAGCGTATCTTTGATATCTGAGTCTGAGATATCTTCGGACTGAGCTGCTATGAAAAGAGCGTCAGAGAAGACAGAAACAATATCTTTTACGTTATTATCCGATTGTGTATCAGATATGTCAATAACTGATTTTACATGATTCTCAATGTATTCAGATAGTAACGTTTTGTTTGCAGATGCAGCTCTAATATTTTCAATAGGGAATAAGCTAGAATCTAAGGAATCGCTAAATTGATTCTTAGGATTAGTCTTAGATGAAGCTGCTTTTTGTGCACCTTCTGCTTTTGTTTTATTGCCGGAGCTATTTTCTTTTTTGGCTTGGGTCGCAGCAGTAGCTGCAACCTTGGCAGCTTCGACCTGATAGGTTGGCAAGATCATTTCTTTATCTTTGCCGATTCTAGAAATCTCTTTATCGCTGATTTCTTTGTACCCGATTTCTGCTCTTGCTTCGTTGATAGAGAGTAAACCACTATTGAACATATTTAGGATATGAGATTCAATTTTAATGCGGGCATCCTGGTCAACATGATTGAAGCGGAATTTTACCAGGTCTTCTTCAGGAATTTCATATTCAGCTTCGTATCTGCCAGACTCGACGAGAAGCGGCTTCAATAGGAAGTTAGTAACAAACTCTGCGATTGCATCCTGTTTATTAATGACTGCCTCTTTTAGCGTCTGAGAAATAATCTGGCCGGTTGCTTTACCTGACGAATCGCCGATACCCATGTCGATATCTGATACGCCAAGACCAAGCATTACTCGGTCTTTGAAATATTCCAGATAGCTTTCGACACGTAGCGCCAAAGACTCTGAGCCGATTGCTTTCACTTCGACACGTTCACTTGTAGTAATACCACCATATTCATCCAGCTCGTGCATTACATAGCCCATCTTCTCAACCTCGTCCGTACCGTCAACAAGGACCCTTGCTGGGTTTGCCTCTGTGCCGACCTTGACATGAATCATAGGGAAGATACCTTTATAGATTAATGTCTCAACGGATTCTTCAATACGTCGAAGGGCTAGGATGTCGTCCTTAACGGCCTCTAGTGGAGGTGTACCCATAGTAAAGCCAGAGCGGGCATTGTATTTTAGATGTCGCACCTTCTCTGGTGTGAACAGTCTGAATGTGGCCGGGTCAAGATATTGTTTATACATCTCAACGTCGCCGTTTTCTTTGATTTTACGCTGGATAGTTTCCGTTGGCAAATTAAACCATCCGGCGATTGGCTCTAGTTTCTTACTGCCGACATTTACAGACTCGCCCGTAGATTTGTCTTCGTCACGAATTAGAAGAATGTAGGCATTATGGAACATTACCAGATTATAGGCCATTTCCTCGATAAAGTTGCGGAACGTAGTGCCTGTAACGTATTCGATTTCCCGAATTCTGGATTTTATATACTCAACGTTTTTAGGGTCGTTGGATTCAAAGAAATAACCGTTCTTAAAGATAAGGGCGCGTTGACGTTCAAACGCCTTAGCAACGATTGCCTCTGTATCGATAATACGAGCATATTCGTATAGATCATATTCATGATTCTTGAAGCCATGATAGATCACATCGTTAAATCCGCCAGTTCTTTTGCCAAAATAAGACAGCCCCGGATTTGATAGGGACTGTCTTCTGATACCTAGAGCTTTACGGCTTAAAGCATCCTTAATTTCCTTTGGATTCGAAGAATAGTTGGTATTCAGAAGAATACCCATATCCTCATTTTTCATTATTAGTCTCCGAGTTTATTAAGGACGTTTTCTATATCTGTAATACAGTCTAGCTGTCCAAGTGGTGAATCGCCGGCTCTTGTTTTGCTGAAGTTGGAAATCAATCTTTCCACGCTCTCTACTGCTGTTGGTGTGGGTGCACCGTTGTTCGTTTGGATTCGACCAGTGGAATCTATAATCTTCACACTGCCGTCCTCATTGACGATTCTAACAGCAGAATCTGTAAGGCCGTCTACGATGTTGTCGTCTTCGGTTTTGACGAATCTATCTTTAATAATTCGATTCAGGTCTTCATCTACGAAGGTAATTTCGTTTGATGTTCTTGCTGGGTCTGTTGCACCGTTATATTTGTCGATAAAACCAACGACGTTTTGAATGTGTTTTGGAATACTCCAATTAGGATCGTCAGTATTTATTGTAAGCGGAACAATGGAAGTATTCGGCCGGCCGTAGTCGTATTTAGAATCAGGAATTATTGTAACCTTCCATGGGGAAGGATTCCACTCATCAATTTTTATGTTCGGAAAATCGTATTTGGCGATTTCCTCTATTAGGCCAGGGACTGTTACAGACCTTGCGAAGTCATCCAGATTACAAGAATAGAAGGAAAGGTTGTCTTTATTGCCCTCTTCGTTATCTTTGATAGCAACAGCGATGGCGTTTCCTTTTTCATCTGTAATGAGATCGATATCAGTACCAATTGTATCAGCGATAACAGCACCAATATTAGCTATTGATAGATTTCCGTCAATAGCCGTCGTATCGTTATCTTGCCCGAAGTTTTGCTGTCCAGCAGGAGCATTACAGACTTTCTCGATTGCTGCCTTACCTGCCTTCATCCTGACAATGTATCTTAGAAGATTTGCCATTGCCATAAGTTCGGAAAGATTGCTTAGGTATTGAGAAATGCTCAAACCAGAGCGAGCAGGTTCGCAACTAAAGTGATTTAAAAGACCGGTTAGCTCCTGAATTGAGTTATTCAGCGACTCAACACTACGATTAATTGTTTCTTGCAGAGGGCCCATAATTTCTTCTACATATTTACGGGTGTTTAACTCTGCTGATTCTGCATATTTGTTTACGCGGGATGTATACTGCTCTCTAATCTCTTTTGTTTTCTTTTTGAGATTAGTGTCGTATTGGCCTTCTAAGAATTTTTTATTTACACCTAGCTCTTCTAAGTCCTTAGCACTTGTGCTACGGATATTTTCCGGAGTTGGCAATTGGTCAAGGATAGAATCAATAGAGTCTAGTATACATAGAACTGGTGTAAGGGCAAATCTAGCCAATACGGAAATGTTCTTAACAAGGGCCTCGATAATGGCGCCGAGGATTGCATTAATAAATACTGCGACCGTTAATCTTGGAAGTTGTATATTTTGTGTGACCTTTACGATTGCCGCAAGGATAAGCGCAATCAGTTTTAGCAGGTCTGGTAAACAAAGGTAAGACAGAAAGAACGCATACTGACAAACAGATGCTTTATTGTATTTACCTATGTTTCTAAATTGGTCCAAAGATGAGGTAATATCACCTAGCAGATTACCGAATATGCCAGAAAAGTCAAATTTAGGCTTTTCAATATTGCAGGCAAAACAGTCGTTACTTGCCTTTTTAATTGCGCTCTTTATCGCGGCGAGGTGTCTAGGGTTAATAGCCCCACTAGGGGAAACGATATTGTCAAATTGATCGCCAGCGCGATCATTGTCAATGTTGCCAGCATTCAGTGCACTCTCTATGTAGTCAACTAATCTATTATATTGGTCGTCAAATTGAATGTAAAGACCTACAGGAACTTGAATTAAGCAGCCGTTTTCCTGAAGGGCTCTTGAAAAATGGTCAACAATAAGTTGTGCATACGCAACAGCATATGAGGTATTAGCTGTCGGATTTACTCTTCTGCTTAATTCCATCTTTATCCTATAGTGGCGTTGGCAACAAATAAGGCGGGATATTAGGAGTCATGGACTTAGCCAAAGGCGTTGACCGTCTTTGATGAACGGTTGAATCTCCAATGATTCCTGAGCCTGCTGTGACTTTGTTATCTAGATTCGTTGTAACGCCAGATGTGTTCTGATACGTCTTAGGTATTTGTCCATCTCTCCATTTTAGCTCTTTTGTTGGCTTAATGGATTCGAATTCCTGATTTACGCCGGTCATTGTTAATGTGCCGGTGTCTGTTGGCTGAGGAGCATTTGGCCCGCTTGGACCCCATGCCGTTGGGTGAACATGAGGCATAATGAGATGAGTATGTGGTGGAACCTGATGAGTGTGTGCAGGAATTTTGTGAGTATGAAGGTTTAAGTCTTTCTCAAACTGTTTCATTCTATTTTCTACAGACTTGGCCCAGTTCAAGACATCTTCTGCAAATGTCTTAATGTCCTGATTATTAACGAAGTCTGATGAGGCATACTGAAAAAGCCTCATATACAACTCCGCCCTTTGTTGGTCAACAATTGTATTTTGGCTCTGTGAGCCCCATAGCTCAATCATTTAATTAGCTCCGCTGCTTTTGCTTTGCCAGCTCTACGGACGATGTCGATACATTGTGCAACCATTTCAAATGAAATGGAAGTCTTGCCATCTTTTATCGCTTCTTCGCCGTAGAGATTCCTTACTGCCGTCATTACGTCTGGGTCTCGCTCATCCGTTGCTGTTACCTTAAGGTCCTTGAGCTTGCCAAGGATTTCTGATTTTGCAACAGTTAGCTCTTCAAGGATAGAGCTAATTTCTTTTACAGTAAAACTAGAACTCATAGGTTAACTCCAATGGAGCATTGAGTAGGGCATTTATTGGGCCCTTTGGTTTTATGTAAACATGGAACGGAATAAGTGAGTAAGGCTGGAGGCCGTCTGTAATCTCAAGGCTATTAAATGTGTCTACCTCTGCGAAGGAAGAAAGACCTGGGGCCGAAACCCCAGGAAGAATTTTGATATCGAATAAGGATTCGAGTTCGCTATTCTTAACGACTTTGATATTTACCTTTTTAATAGAGCCGTTTTTAATTACCAACATCAGCTTATGGACTACAGGGGACGTTGGATTTGTCCCCATCATATATCCAGAACCAACTTCTTTGATAACCTCTTCTATCGGGTCATAGTAGCAAATACCGGCATCCGACAAAACGGTGCTATCAGTAATCCTGATTAGATTGTAATCCATAGTTCGAAGATTCCTCTTATCTAGGTCTTGACCTCATTGTAGTTCGATACCTATTCATGAAAGTAGAGGCTGTCTCTCTAGACAAAGAACCTCTGCCGCCCATCGGTCCACCAGTTATTGATGAACGCCTGTTAATTCCAGGGGCGACACGAACTGTCCGATGGTATTTGTCCTCGCTTGAATACGAGCGTTTTTCTATTTGATTTGAGCCATTATACGCCTCTGTCCCACGTTTTTCAAGTGGCAAAATTGTAACATTTGAGTAGCGTCTTGTATCTAATATAGAATCTTCGTTTAATTGAAGGCCAGCCAATGCAATCATAAAGGCATCAAGGTCATGGTCACCAATTTCATGGTTCTTAGCTTCGTATATCTCGCGTCCATTTGCAGACCTAGACTTAACGATATAGTTTTTCATCTGCTCAACAATAGGTGCGGCGACAGGATTCTTAAATGCAAGAATACCAGTTTCCAGCGCCCGCTTTGTTGTCTCTACGATGAAGTTCTTGAAGTATTTTTTGCGGATTTCTCCGGTCATTACATCTCGAAGTTCTAGCGTCGAAGAGAAGTTTACAGGAACTACGTCTCTAAGCTTAAGGTCAGGATGGTCCATTGGAAGTTTACCAAAGGAGTTCACTGCAATCAGCTTTAACTGTTGTACGTTTGCCTCACCAAAACCTTCGTCGACATAGATGTAGTCCGGAATGTAAAGTCTGTTTAGCTCTACGATTTTCTCAACTGCGGCGACCTGGGTCCATCCCTCTCTTCTTACATTGGAGAGATTGGCAATAAAGATTTTGCCATCTGTTTTATTGAACGCAATGATACAGATTCGTGTACCAACCTTATCCGCGTTCCAGTCGCAGCCTAACGATATGATGTACTTGTCTCTATTCAGGATTACGTCGTGGACATCTACATTGGTATCAATAAGCGTACTTCTGTTTACAAGGTCAGTGTCAAATACGGAGTTATCTGACAGCCCGAATTCCGCCATAATTTCTTGGATATATGCCATCATGGACAATGAGTTGCGGAACTCTCTGTCCATGTCATCATTGTAGTGAGGAATGCAGAAGGATGGGAAGTGGAACTCTTTGTAGTCTTTTGAGTTAGAGAACTTGTACAATAACCCCTCGCCCATTGGCGTGGATGTACAAATAATTTCAGTATTTGGTTTATCCATCAAGATGGCGGTAATAGAATCGAATGCCTCTTGTGTTAAGAAGTCCGCCTCGTCGATAATGATAAGATGTGCACCTTGACCACGGACAGCGTTTGCGTTGTCATTACCAGCGGTAAATGCTTTAAATGTAGAGCCGTTCTTCATTTGAATCTCTTGATATGGAGAAGTAACGGAGCGCTCCACAAGGTCATCCCATGTGCCTACAGTATCTCCAAGAGAACGTAGAATCTTTTTAACTACGTTTGTAAGTTCCTTTGCCTGGGAAAGGAATGGTGTTACTACAAGAATTTGGTAGTTGCTATTCTGAACAAGTCGGTTAGCGATATCAATGCCAAGGCCGTATGATTTGCCGGATCGTCGTCCGCATCGGATGGCCTTTTTAGACGAGGAGCAGGTGAGCTGCATAGATTGATACCATCTGTTAACATACAGGCGTTTTGTTGGGTCTTTTTGATTTATATCGATGTTCTTTTCTGCCCAGTAAACAGGGCTCATTGCCTGCTTAATTTCCTCAACTTCCTCATTGTTCATATTTGCAAGAAGATTCTGGTCAAGAATACTAATATCTTTAGGTCCTGAACATTTGATTGTTATTTCGCCGTATTTGCGAATCTGCTCTTTTTGGCAGTTTTTGCACATATTGCCGATATCGGTATCATAGTTCTTGTGTTTTAGATAATCCCGCCACGGCATTTCGTAAAGCTGAATAAGAGACGACGTCGGTGTCCGATTGTCGTCCTCTTCTATATCCTTTCGGATATGGTCAGTGTTTTGCTCTAATTCTTCTGACATTAGAATATGCCTTTCAGTATAGCTGCCTCATTTCCAAGGATATAGCCTTTATCATTTAATGAGGACTTAGATAATTTTGCAAAAGCCCTTTGTCTGCTTGTTGCAAGCTGTTGTGTATTTACAGAGGTATTGCCGGCGCTAGATGTGAACAATGAATTCCTAACTTGTAGAATTCTGTTATCTCTATCCGCAAGACTTTTTGCTAGGCCTATAGCTGTGTCTGCTGCCCACATTAGCCCGCCACCGGCCACTAGGCCACCTACAGTGCCAGTTGCAAGCTTGGCTACACCCCTGGCTCTACCTGCCCATCCTAGGGCCTCTCCTACTGTTCCTCGGCCTATTTTACCGACGATCGGAACTCCTTTAAGCAGAGATGTTGCCGAGTGTGTTAACTCTTTGCCGACCCGGAATCCGTATGTACCTGCTGCAGTAGTTAAGGCCATTCCGGTAATAGAGGTAGCCGCATTATCTGTAATAGTTGATTCTTTATTGCCAAAGATATAGTCGGACGCCTCAGTTAATGCAAACACTCCTCCCATTATTGGAGCCATGCCAGTAAACAGCTTATCTGATGTTTTTGTAGCTGCTGATGAGATAATTGACTTTTGATGTTTTGTCATCAGACCGACAGAGTTCATGAGGTCATCACGAAGGCCATAGAATCTAAGGAATTTACCGGCTCTGCCAAGATGGTCCATTGCACCTGCTGTTGCAAATGATTCGTAGCTATTGAAGGCATACATATTATTTATGCCGCCGCCCCTGATTGGCTGCGTCGAATTGTATTTGCTTGAACCTGGAGCCGCACCGAATATTCGCTCTGCGGCCGTCCTATTTCTAGAGTTTGTAATTGCCTCTGCTTTTAATGCTGTTCCGATTGAGCCTTTTTCAAGCGGGTCGACTGCATCCATCATTCTTCGAACATCGGCATAATCGGTGTTTGCATTTTTTCGGTAGATATTTGAAGACCATTTAATAGGATGATCTTTTCGTGCAAGGCTATTTTCGAATAGTCTATGGGATGTATTTATTGCATTCTTTGTTCTGGATTTATCTGTTGAGAAAAATCCATCATTAGACTCTAGCTTTATCTGATCCCAGAGTTGTGCTCTATCAATACTCATACGCTCTTCTTGAATCCCTGTATTGTGCTTCTACATATCCTGCTGGAATTGCGTTTGAATAATCCAATGCAGAAAACCTGTTGAATGTTGGGTCGTTATACTGTTTAAAGTCTAGTCTTTCTTGTCTGTCTCTTAGCTTTCTGACCCTCATATCGTCATCAAAAGAGTCCGACATCATGTATAAAAGTCCGCCCGCGGCTGCTAATCCAACAGCGGGAATACCGACCCTATGGTTCTGAGGAAGAATAGATTGCAGCGCCTCATGGCTGTTTCTGACTTTATTATAAGCTTCTTCGGCGTATTGGGAAAAGGATTTTTGTGTCCCTTGTGCAATATTTGTATCTCTTATCCTTATAAGCTCTTCACCGGTCAGCTGCTCTCCTTTGAGAATCTTATCAAGTAAATCTGCTCGGCTTATTTCCGCAACGCCAATCCTTGCTGTTGAATCAGGATTCCTCAAGAGGTCTTGGGCAACGTCTATGTTACCTTCCGCCATTTTGATAATTCTCTGCAACTCTTCGTGGGCCTGGGTGCCGCTATATCTTTTCCCAACCATCGTTAAGAAGTTTGCAAACCCCGTTTCGTTTGAGACATTACGATTGAATCTTGGCACTTCGATGTGATTGGTTTCGCCAGTCAGAGAGTTTATAACCGGAACTGTAGCCGTGTCGATCCTTTGCTTTGAATCCCAAACACCATTTTCTTTGAATTTCTCAATGTTTGAGATGATCGATTTTGCAGCCTGCATTTCTCTAACGGTACCGGATGCCATCCTCATCTTATTGAAGATGCCTGTGCTCTCTTCTGAGATGTTTCCAGAGATTAGCTCTTCTCTTAGATTGTTAATCTTGTCGAATAGTCGAATTTGCTGATTTGCGTCAGACAATGCACCGTGGGTCTCGTGTTCACCCAGAAAGAGCCTTGAGAGGAAGTCTACGTTATGACCAGCCTCTTTGTAGATTTCTGGAATATGGCCCTGAGCGGCCGCTTTTACAAATGTAGCTTTTGTGAAATCCATAAGGTCGGCAGCGTAGAACATAGGTAGCCCACCTTTAACCGCTCTCTCTGCGTCATATTTCATCACAGAGGCGTCTACTTTTTGGTAGGCTGCCATTACCTTATCCATGGCCTTATCTAAATCTGAGAGCGTTTTAGCGTCATTAGCAGCGACCCTTGCTTTTGTAACTTCTGACGGTGTGTATAGTCTCGTTTGACCGTCTGGGGAACGCTCATACATCTGACTCATTAGCCTTGACGTTGAAGAGCCTTCGAGACTTCCATAGAATGCCCGTTCAAACCCTAGGTTCTGAACAAGGATCATACCAGAGTTGCCATATGTGAGACTGTTGTCCAGATGCTTTAAGATTGCATGGTCTGTGGCTTCAAATAGAAGCTCTGCTGACGTTGGCTTCTTTTGCCCAGAGATATATGACTGCCATTCCATATTGCTGGCATAGAAGTCTTTCCGGCTTAGGGCTATACGTTCTGATTCGAGTTGTTCTTTTGAAGGCTTAAATATTGCCTCTGTACCGCCTTGCCTCGTGGCGAGACCAATAGACCAAATACGCGATTTATGTCTGGATTTAACAACGCCGTCTCGGACGTCTTTAATTCTTTCCTCTGGGTTTGTTGAGGTTGTCTCAAAGTCAAGAGAGATGACGTTGCTAAATGGCTTCATTTTACTTCCTTGAGCAGTCTGCGATAATCTCCGTCTTTTTCGAAGATTTCTTTTTCTGTTATGAACCGGTATTTGGCGTTTATCTTATTGTCTTTTAAATAAGCAACGGCAGCCCTCGCTTTTAGCTGAACATTTAAAGCCTTCGTTGCAGATGACGGTTTGATTTCGCATAACTCAATTCTTCCGTCTGCATAAAGAACCAGAACATCGGGAATGTAATTGCGCCTTAGTCCGGAGTTGTCTGAGTATGGAATCTTCATTGGCTCTACAATATATTTTATTACATCGTGGTCAGAGTCCATTCCTTTGTAGAAGGCATACTCATACAATGAGCGATACTCAACAGTTCTGCCTGCTTTAGTTGAGAAATACTTTCCGGCCCGGTACTTTTTGCCTTTGTTGAAGTAGGCGCCATTATTTTTGATGTGCTCTTCTTTTGTTTGATGCTGTTTTATGCGGCGCCGTTGTTTTGGCTTTTTCTTTGGCTTAATTGCCCGCGTTGACTGTGTCATTGTTCTTTACCGATGGGTCAACATACTTGCCCCTTGTTGCAGCGGTAAGCATATCCAGTTTATCCTTGAGCGATTGACTTCCGCTTCCTGCGCTTGAACCGGCAGCCTGAACAGCGATCTTTGCTCGTTCTTTTCTGGTTGCCATTAGAGACTCAAGGAGTTTATTTCGTCTGGTTTTCAATTTATCTTTGATATTTAGGTAGCGAGAGATATCGTCTCTGGCAATAAGATTACCTCCGGCATCAAACCCCATAATATCTTCCTGGCTGAAGTCTTGATGGGTGAGGGAGAGGATTTGGGTAACTCTTCTTTCATAGAGGTCGATTTCTGCGAGTTCTGCAACCATCTGCATTTCCGTCGGGCTGTCTGGTTGGACATTAAACTCTTCGAAGTACCTCTCCGTCTGACTGCGCAAGTAATCCTGTTCATAAATACAAGGAGCTCCCACTGGGGCCTTGCCCATTTTATACAACTGGCAGTTATGGACAAGTAGCCCTTCTGCAAAGAAATTTGAATTGTTAAAAACCTGAATATCGTATACCGGAAGTCTGCTTACCGGTTCGATAGATTCGATTTTTGTAATTAGGCAATCTCCATACGAATCGTCTTCATCACTAAATGAATCTTCGTATGCAAGTTTACTGCCTACTGTTAGGCCTGTATCAATAGACACAAACCGGATTTTTGAGCCTCGGCCTTTTGTGCCGAAGAATTGATGATTAGAGGTTGCTTTAATAGAATGGCCGGCGGTAGTTCTAATTTCGTAAACCAACTCTTCGCCGACATATGCTGTGGCATAAACAACATCTTCTTCAATTCGTTTTGTCTTCGTATTGAATGAGATGATTTTATCGCCTTCCTTGATTCGGTCAATTCTAACCTTTTTGCCGTCATACATAGAAACCATAGAGTCTCCGGTTAGGCAAGTTTCTTTGACCTTGCAGTTCTCACCTCTGCAAACCATAGGTGCATATGTAGTGATACCGCCATCAGTAGAACGACGTAGACTTGTACTGAAAGCCAATGCTTCTTCTTCTGTCAGTACAATATTCTCATATAGCTTATCGTCTAAAGATAACGAATCCAGATATCTAGCTCTGGTTATTCTGTTATCTGCAACTTTAATACCTCTAGCTGAAAACAGAATCGGAATAGACTTAGATTCTGTCTCTTTTATTTTGGAAACTGTTTTTTCTACATCTGTCTTGGTCTTATTTTTCTCTTTCTCTCTCATTTCATGAGCAGAGATAATACCTGCAGATAAGTCGAACATTTCTTGGATTTCTTTATTGGGAATAGCCATAGAACTAAATATCCTATTGTTAAATTATTATTCTTATTCTTACCTCAACATACTAAAAAAACAAGAGAAAACGGAAATAGATGCAGGTAAAGACTCGTATAATCTGGGTAGAATCTGAAATCAGAATTTACTATCGAATAATTTAGTATAGGCTAAATCATGGTCATAGGCAATAATCGGATATATGACCTAGTAGCTATCTGTGGTTACAACCACGATTTAGCAACAATTCTCTAAAACGTTTGCATAGTAAACTTCCAATACAAGAAAATAAGCAAGTTTATATAGCAAAGTAAGCTTACTTAGCTAGTTTACAAAATAAAATAGGAGGTAGCATCAAGCTACCTCCAAGGTAATTATCTAGGTCTGATCTAGATCAGAATCTGCTAATTTATCAGTTCTGGATAGTTTATTTTCTCTATTGTTTAACCGGGCTGCGGTAGCAGCCTGTCTAGAGTCTAGATCAATAGGGAAGAAACCTTCTTTTCTGTATTGACCGTTTATACGACCTAGACTAGATCGTTTATTTTCGTTTACTCTGGGCCGCCGGCGGGGCGGCCATGTAGATTATAGTAGCAAGTTTATCAACGTATACTTGCTTTAAGAAAACGTTTCCTATGAAAGTTTATAGGTTTTCTATATATACAGTTAGGCCTAACCATAGCACGGTTAGAAGACAAATTTGATACAGTCTTCTAGTTAGAATTAACTAACTAAACCCAGTCTAACCTTGTTGTACAACGTAGATGTCTTACTGACATAACCCTAATTGTAAGAGAATTATGCCCTAGGCTTTTTCTTCACCCATCTTGACCCTCCAAGGAACACAATCCATGGACCGTTCATACTTCCATTTATAGTCACACCTTTCGGTGTCATCTTGTAGCTCAATATGCTATCTCTACAAGACCAGAGATGTTTCATCTTCCCATGTGGCCTACTCGTATCATTTCGGTTACAATCCACTGCATAACAGGAAATTTATTTATACTCGCCACCTCTCGTATTACTTTGATACATTACTTTGAATCAGGGAGTTTGTATTAGGGAGTTTACGCTACTTCAACAACGAGTTTTCGACTGACTCCTTTGGTTAGGCTCGCCCACGTCTAGGAGTTTCATTACTGTCTCATCCGACCCCGCCTCTCGAGGTTATTTAGATTTCTCTAGGACTAATTCACAGTAAGATGATGTCTCTTGAGAGACCGGACGCCGTAGATTATCCCGACACGGTGCTCTTCCGTCATCAACATCATAAGTGCTATTATACGGATTTTCGGCACAAAAGTCAAGAGCTATTTGCAATCTTTACATTTCTTGTGCACAAAGTGTCATATAATACACACAATCGGAAAGAAAGTCAAGAACAATTTTAATGTAAATTTATAAACTATTGATTTTAAAGGAAACAAAAATCATAAAAAACTTGACTTTTTATCCGGTTTTCCGTATAATACATATCTGTAGTGAGGGATGTCGGAAACAGTCCTCTTAACAATAATAACAACAAATGAAAGAACTACTACTATGAGCAAAAGCGAATTTCTACAAGGCCAATTCTTCCAATCTCAGCCAGAGCGTATCACCTACTACAATCTGGGCTCTACCTGCGCAATGTGCCTTACTCCTCGAGTCGCCTATAACGAGACTACCGGCGTTCGTGACGTGTGGGCTTCTAACGAAACCGTGAACAACGAAGTTGGTCAAATCTTCTACGAGCGCAAAATGCGTAACCCACAAGTGGCCTGTGACGAAGTTAACATTTTCCCATTGATCTATATGGTAAACCGCGAAGAACGTACCTCGATGCGTGGTATTGAAGAACTGGAAAACAAATACTTCCTGAGCGCTGTGGTTATTGAATACCCAACTTACCGCTACACCTATAAACAGTCATACGAAGAATTGCGCGGTAAAGGTATTCCAGAGCTTCGTAAATTGGCTACAGGCGAATACAGGACCAACTATACCGCAGTTGTAGAGCAAAGCCTAGACGGCTATGTTGTTCCTCCTAAAGAACTTGTAGCAATGCTGATTAACACAGCAATCAACTACAATAGAGCAATTAAGTGGGTTCCACATAAAGAGCTCAAAATCAATCTCTGTATGCCAAAATCTCTGATTGCAGAGATTGAAGATTCTCTAAAAGATGGCGAAGACAATCCATTTGCCAATACGACCAGCCTGATGAAATTCCTCTCATTGGAATTCGGCGAAGACTCAGTCAGAGACTTAGAAAACAAATTCGCAAAATCGAATCTTCGAATCAAAGAGATTGACGATTCTACCGATGCGAGAATGGTTAAAAACCTTCCTCTGGTTTTCAGAGAAGTGATGGATTCCTTTTCAACATCTTTCCGTTCAAATCCTTTCAACTAAAAAAAAGAAAAGCTCCGGGGCTAAAACCCTGGAGCTTATTTTATTGGATAATGGATTTTAAAGGGTCGGCAACACTTGGTTCGGTATTGAACAGTTTTTGTTCTGCAAGCCGGCGACGTGTCAGACCTGGCATTTCTACCAGATTTCCTTTGACTCGACCTTTGTTCCAACGAACAAATTCCTTTGATGCACCCTCGTAGTCTTTCTCATTAAGCTTCTTCAGCAATGTAGAAGACGCAAAGGCCCCGCCGCCGATATTAAAAATAAAGACGCCAAGTGCATCAAACTGATTCTGGTTCAAAGGAACTTTCACATATTTCAAAATTGCATTCTTAGCAGACTGCAAATCTTTCTTCAGCAATTCTCTTGCATATTCAGCAGTAATTTTCTCAGGAAATACTTCTCCAGGCTTAATGGCATGACCAATGCCGATGGTAATTTTACCAACACCATCATCATACTTATGCAAAACAACGCCTTCAAAATATTCAGTCAACTTGCCGCAGTTGGGACTGAAGTCATTAACTAATTGACCCATGTAATTTTTACCTCCTTATCGCCGGATTCTTCCAAATACTTCATCAATAGGGTATATGCCTTATATCCCTCTATTGGTTCATAGAATCCCTGGCTGTTGTATCTAGTGTCTGCCCCGATGAGAATATATCTCCCGTAAATACTATAAATATCCCTGTCGACAATGTGGCATAAAGCGTGCCCACACCGGTCCGTCGCCGCACTCTTTTGACGCAATTGGACCCCATTCTGAGGATTGACGAGAAAGGGAAGCTTTATCTTATGAACGGGAGACTCTTCGATTGAAATTTGATAGACCCCATCCTTAATGCAGCTAAGACCAACAATGCCGTTAGGTTCATCAGGATTATAGTCCCAAGGGGACTCCAGCGTGTAAATATAGGCTTCTTTACCGTCCTTAAACTTCAGTCTGATACGACCATGGACGCCAAATTGCCTACGAATCGCCGAATTTTGTTTTAATCTTTCTAACAGCATTTGTCTAAAATCTCCTGCATTTCGGAAAAGTCGTTATAAATCAACCTTTTGGCTCATCTGGCATATCTTTTACATACTCTTCGTATTCCATAGGTCCGTCATCTTCCGGTTCTGGTCTCATCGGAGGTTGGGGGATTTGGCCCTGACCCGCCTCAGCAACCAGCTTGCCTTTGGATACGGTATATCTGGTCGCAATATTCGACGTCAGATACACAGCAATGATAGAGATTGTAATCGTTTCAAAGGAGCCTGATTCCAGCTTCCCTATTGTAAGAAGCCAGGCACAGACCCCAAAGATTACCAGTGAGAAGAACAGTTTTCTAGATACAAAAGCGATCAGGTTTCCTTTAAGGGTTCCCATATTGCTTCCCTATCTTTTATTTATTTGCCTCTTCGGTATACGTCCTCAACATGAGAGATACGATCGTCATGACGACGGATATCCTCTTTGTTACGGTCAATAGCACTGTTCAACAGTTGAACGCGTGACTCCAATTCATTCTTGGTCACTAAATCGGATTTGATTTGTTCAAGCGTTGCAGTGATTGACGTTTGCTGGGACTCGATCCTGGCCATAGCGGTTGCACCGATCCATGAACCATAAACGATAGAACATAGGGCACTAAAGACACCTACAATCCCAAAGCTTTTAGGAATCTTTACACCCAGGACGGTACTTTCGTCTTTTTCAGACATGTGTGTTTCCCCTAGTTGAAATTAAAAGAATCCATTTTTAGGACTCTGGCCAGCTGTGGCGCTAAATTGCTCACCATAGTATCTGGCATTGAAGCCGGCATATGTGTTACTGCTACCGGTTCCGGATGCACTTGCAGCCTTAGCTGCAGATGCAGTCTTATTAACAGGGCTACGATTAGCACTGTTGAATTTGCCAACGGCTCCACCTAGTCCGCCAAAGAAGGCGTTAGAGAAGGAGGTTGTGTCCATTTGGGCGCCGGCATTCTTAGCACGGTTGTTAAATTGGCTCATAGACTTAACAATACGACCGTCACGGCCTGCACGAATCAGCTTAGACGCGGAACGCGCCCCGCCGACCAAAGCACCAGCCATCATACCATTAGTAGCACCACCAAAAGCATCACCGCCAGTCGCTGTATTGTAGGCATAACCAACAGCACCAAACATAGCACCGGTTGCCAAAGCATTTGTAGCAACCTTCCCTCTAACATCTCTAGCAAGAGTGAACCCTGCATTCTCCATAGCACGTTTGTTACGAAGAGAATTCTCTGCCGCGCGGGTGGCCATACGATTAGCAGCCATCTCACGCTTGAATGTGTTAAACAATCCCATTATTTAGCACCTCCATCAAACCAAGCTTCCCATTCTTTCTTGCCGGTCATAGAGACGTTCTGGAATCCACGATTCTTTTTAACAGAATGAAGAAGGTCTTCGGTGTTATAGTTCATATCCCCGAACTGATAGGTCTTTTGTGAGCGCATTGCCGATTCCCAGTCTTTCGGACTCATCCCGATTTCACGGGTCCGACGCGACATGTCTTCCGCAGCAAGATCGGCACCTGAGAATTTGTTGTTCAAATTACGGAGGACATTGCGCATCCCTTTGCCATGAGCACCTGAAGCAGCGTAAGCCAATCCGGCACCAACTGCAGCACCAAAGGTTGCACCGCCGACACCACCACCAAACATCGTGGTGTTATCCGACACGGCACCTTTAGCAACGCCATAGGCACCAAAGGCAGTTGCACCGACCGCAGCAGCAGCGGTGAACTGGGCTTGCTTCTCAGAGCGCATGAGGAATTCTGACATGCCCCCATAGATTGATTGTCGCAAGTTTGCCATAAAATCAAATCACTTTCTAAAAAGCTTTTTAAAAATCTGAATCAATACAAAACAGGGAGGGAGCGACCCTCCCTGTAGAAACAATTAGAACAGAAACAATAGGAAAAGTCAACTGACTGGACTTTGAAAATGACAAAAGGCAGAAAATTTTAAACCGGGCGGCTGGCCCAAACGCAAACACCCACACCCCATTGATTTGAGCCCCCTGGGGTGACATGGGGAATGATTGGCATCATCAACAGATTGACCGGCGCGGCGGGCAAATTGGTTGCCGTAAGGCAAACAGATTGGGGGTTGGTTGAAAGGATAGAGAGAATGAGACGAGAGAAGGGGTGTGAAACTTGAAATGAGAGAAGCGTTGAGAGAGGAGTAGAGAGAAGAATGGGCAAATTGAGGGAAGAGTAGAAAGTGATAATGAGTGCGAACGCAGGTTGATACGAAATGGGCTATTTGATTTGTAATTTGAGGGTAAAATGGATGCGAACGCCTGGTGTCTATTAATGATATCCCTGACATAGGGGATATGTCCGGAATTTGCCCCCTGGGGTGAACTGGATAGCTTTCATTTATAAATTTCTTTTTAATTCTTAGTCATGAAAGGACTTAACCATGAAAAAATTTATCGTAGCAGCTGTAATCGCCTTCTTTGCATTCTCTTTCTATTCTTTCCTGTTCTCAGGAAGCAAGAAAGCTGCAGAACAAGTGACCGACAAGGTTCAAATGACCTCTGTTGATAAATATTGCAAAGACAAAAAAGGAGAATGCGACCTCTAAGTCTCTATTCTCTTTATTGTTGTGAATAACTTTTAGGATGTGTAGGAAACTCCAGTCTTACACATCCTCTTTTTATCTTATCTATAATGGCATTCAATACAGAGTGTTATTATAAATGAGATAATTCTGTCTCATTATTCAACTTAACTTACAAAAGGAAATATATCATGAAAATCCGTTACATTCTTATTGCTATCATCGCTGTTGTATTGTTCAACAATGTATCTACTGCTATGCGTCGCAGTGACTTTCAACATTGTCGTGTAACATCACACATGACAGTTGCAGAGTGTGAGCAAGCAACTGGATACACAGTAGCTAAATAATCAACAGTCCTAAGCATGACTATAAACTGCTTACTGTCCAGAGATGTGTGTCTCTGCTGATGATGGATGAAAACATCCGAAACAGTTCATCTTTTATTTTTTATTTCACTTACAAAAAGGAAATTATCATGTCAAACGTAGTAACTTTCAAAACTTTTGTCTCTTCTGTTAATTCTGCTGCTGCTGCTAAAGCTTATGAAGCTGCTGTAGAACAATATGAACATAAAGCTCATATCAAAGCTGGTGTACGTACCGTGCCTGGCGTTGAAGTTGTGGCTTTCTCAGATAGTCGTTCAGCCGCTATGAAGCCTGAAATTGTGGCTATCGTTAAAGACGGCGCCCCTTGCAAAGTTTTCGCAGTGGGCTCTAGAACTGAGGCCCTTGTCCGTGCGAATGTAGAGCTTGAGGCCATTGTTATTAACTCCAATAAGGAAGAGCAAATGAGTTATAGTTTTGAAGTAGAACAAGTACCAACTATGGTGCAAAGAGTAGAAACAGTTCGCGCTGGTAAGTTCGCCAATGTAGATTCCTCTGATGAGGAGTTTGCAGCAGAACTGGATAAGCTCAAATCTTGGGCTCGTCAAATCTGCCAAGTGAAAGCTGGCGAATCTCTGCCTGTTGTAGGTAAGGTAGACATTAATATCCGCCGCGTTAACAAGGGTTCTGTTCGCGTAGTTGCGCAGAAAGGAACTATTGCCACATCTTTAATCAATTCTCCATTGGGTAGAGAAACTGTTGTACGTCACGCATTCGTGGCATACAAGGATGGCATTTGTTCTGTCACAGAGTCTATCGATGTTTTAATTGATTGGATGGCAGGTATTAATACCGATGGCGTCAAATTGGTCGATACCATGAAAAGAAAGCCAGGCGGTGTTGTCGTAGTTAAGGCAGATAAACACGCTCCCAAAGGTGTTAAAGTTCAGCACGGCGACCTGAATAACATTAGCCCAGATACAAACTGGAAATTAGGTATGCCTATTGGCAAGGCCCAATTCATCAGCCGTAAAGCTGCCGATACCATGGTGGCAGTTAACCATCCTGAAGAGGCCGGCAAATTTATCAGCGTGTATGATGTGAAGAAAAGTATTGCCCGTGGCATCCTGAATCCTGACCTGGACACTAAGGTTAGCATCGGTGTCCGTAAGATGGCTGTTCTGCTGTCTGTAACTGACGAAGAGGGTAATAAAGTTAACACACTGGAACAAACCAAAGGCCATCCATTGGCAATGAATCTGGGTGGTGGCGCTTGCTATGGTCGCAAAGAACTTATCCAGCAATATGGTACTATGCGTATTGTTAGCTTTCACCACGCTAAAGGCGTTGTTACTAACACTCGTGATGTAGACGCCCTGATCGACTACTTGGGCGTTGATGTTATTTCCCCTATGCTGAAAAGCAAAATGGTCGGAGTGGCTCATGCCATCATGGGCGGCGATTTAAGCCAGTTCATGTTGCGCCTGCTGAATGACGCAGATTTCCGCGAGACTGCCAATGCGGCGATTGCAATGAACACTAAGGTGGTAAATGTGGACGGCCTTGTTTACAGCTTTGCAGTCATCGAGGAGGAGATTTATGCCTCTGACTTTTACAGCTTGCAAGGTCACCGTCGCGTTGGTGCAGAAGTAAGCGTAAACGACAAAATAGAGGGTATCGAAATTGAATCCCCAGAAATGACTCTCATGAACGAGCTTCTTTCAGAGTTGAGAGCTGGCGATACTACTTATTCGCCTGTAGTTCGTCTTTTAGAGATGAAACGAGCTGGTTTAGTCGAGGCAGTGTCTCACTCTGCTGAGGGCGGTGTGCTTCTGGCGGATCAAATGATCCGTCAATACGGTGAGAGCCTGTTCAAGGGTTTTATTGCGGGCCGTACTGGTCGTAAAACAGCCAAAGCAGTTGCCGCTGCTAAATCTGTCGATTGGTCTTGCACTGCTAACGAACTGCTGGCTATTACAAAAGCTTGGTACAGCGATAAATTTGCGGTACTTTTTGCAGGCAACGGTAGTTTGTCAGTGGAACAAGTTAAACGTGTTGCTTTGGCAGAAGGCGAAACCGCTGAGTCTGTTATGAAGGCATTTTTGGTTAACTTGTTCAATGGTAAAGGCGCATTCCCCGGATTGTTAAACATGCCTCGTGGTTTCGAGGTAAAAGTCGGTGAACATAGCTTCATCTTCCCGGGAGCGGCTTATTGGGATAAAGCTGAAACCGTATCTGGTGACGCTGTATCAGGTCTCCAATACACAGGTGGTGACTTCTTTAAAAGCCTGGCCTCTATTGTATTGATGGCTAAAAACAAAGGCAACAAATCCTGGGAGGAAGCTGGCGTCGTTAAATCTCATGCTAAACACCTGCTCATGATTGAAGAGTATTTCGGTGCTTACAAAGGTCTGAAATTTAGCCTGCCTAAAGGTCGCAGCCTGCCGGTTAGCTACCACTTTGAGTCTGGCTTTAAGATCATCACTGCGGACCGCAGCTATAAAGAGGCTGCTCGCAAAGGCGAGATCGGTGCCATTAAATTTCCGATTCTGATGGAAAATAACTTCCGTCTGTACAATGCGGAAGTAAAAACACTGATGTCTTTCGAGTCAGAGGCTGAATTGGAGTTGAACCGCTTCATCTGCGAATCTGTGGTATTTGTTGACGCTCTTTCTCACATGAGTAACCGTGATGATGCGGACGGTGACCGTCTGACCCTGTTCTGGGCAAAAGGTTATGAAGGCCAAGAGCAATGGAGCGAGTCTAAACTGTTGGCTTGTAATAGTTCTAAACAACAGCTCTCTTATGTGGAAGATGAACTGGGCTCATTGAATACTAAAGAAATTAATGAGCGCTCTGTTATGGTTTGGAATAAAGCCGATGTTCAGCCTTCTGTCGAAGAAATCGTAGCAGCTAAAACTGGTGTTGGCTCTGAGACTAACAACCTCATCACTCTGACTCATCTGATTCGTAACAAAGCTGGCTACTCAGAGCTGGCTAACTTGGCATTGGACGCTATGGGTATCTTGCTACAGAAGGAAGTTGTTGAGAACATGAAGCACTCAAACGGCCGCGTTCGCTTCTGTGAGTACCTGAACTTGCGCAACAAAGAAACCAGCCTGGAAGAAATGGCAGAAGCGTTTGAAAAAGCCTTCGAACTGATGTCCATCAAAGACGACAATGCGGCATATGAAATCGCCAAAGTCTTTGTTGAGTTGTTTGAAGAAGACAAACGTAGTCGTGGTCAAGACGGATACCGTTGGAACAAAACCAACGCTGTTCGGATGGCTCATACTGCCACTTGGAAAAATGTACACCACTCTGTGTACACCAAGAATGTAGGTGAAATTTACAATACCTCTTTCTTCTTCGGTTTGGACGATGCTAAAGCGGTCAACAATCTGTTGAACTTCGACGGTAAATCTCCTTTCAGCTTCATCCTGAAAGCTCTGAGCCGCGAAGTTATCAACCAAATCCAAGTTGTGGCCGAGATTAAAGCTGCTGAGGCAGAAGCTTTGGCTAATGGAGAAGTGGTTGAGACTGAGTCTTACCATGAAGTTGACAGCGAAGAAATTATCGACATGCTGTAAGACTCCGTACCAACAAAAACACCAAAGGTTACCTCTCGCTGGATACGGCTCCGTAGAGATATGGGGCTGCATCCACGTGTAAGGGTTTGGTGTCGGTCTTTTTATGGGAGAGAAGAACTGTTCTCTCAATTATTATTTTAATAACCATAGCTATTGGAGGCTAAAAATGTTTACACCAACTAAAAATATGTTTGAATTGCGTCATCGTCCTGATGAGCTTAAAGCATTTGAAGATGCAGCTCATGATGAAGCTAAAGAATCTTTCCTCAAAGGCCTTAAAGATGAAGGTTATAAAACTGTCGAGGACTACAAAGATTACCTCCGCAGTTTTAGCGACGGAGACCTGCTTCATGATGTAGTGGGACTCCGCGAAGAAAGAGACCAAGAGGATGACTGGGCTAATCACCCAGATATCTCGCCTGAGCAAAGTTTCCGCAGACTCGTGGCCTGTTGGGAGCATATCATTGATATCGATATCCACAATGATGTTATCGAACCAATGCAATAATCAAATAGCCGGCATCTGTAAAAGGATGTCGGTTATTTTATGATAATTTTTATTTTTTACTTTTGGAGGTTGCTATGTTTAAACGTATCACTGATTGGATTATTATTTCTTTAGCTATTATCTTGGTTGGGTCTTGGTTTATTCTTCTTGGTTTTAATATTGTTATGGCTGGTAAAGCTATGACGAAACCGGATGTATGCAGGCCGGTCCTTACTAAGGAAGAACCTAATCCTTATAAAGAGCTGTCTGTAAATGAGCTTCCTACTGGTGATGCTGAAGCTTATAAATAGGAACAATACGAAAGGGCCGCGCATTTTGTGTCGGTTCTTTTATGACATATTTTCCCCTTAGTAAGTGAGTTTGCCGACGTCTTGAGCTTTGTTGCTCTTGATGTCGGTCCTTTTTAGGAAGTAAGGACTCCCATTTGAAAGTTTCATTAACCTCCATAAAATTTAGGCCGCCAAGTATGCTACCTTTTGATAGTAGAACGGCGGCCATTCTTTTTTCCGCCCGCTGGACAAATAACCTAAGCTCAAAGTTGTATATCCACGCATACAAATCCGCTAAGACTATCACAAACTCCGTATTGAATATAGGCTACCTAATATCAACGGTTTTGTGTCGGTTGTTTTATGAAGGCATATAAGCCCAAAACTTACTTACACTGAAAGGTATCTAAACATGAAAATCCGTATCGAACTGTCCAAGTCTGAAGTTTCTACTTTGGCTATCATCGCTTCCAATGTTAAAGCGTATTCGAATTCCGTTGCCCGTATCTTTGGTAAACGTGAGTCTGGTCACCATATAAGAATTAATCCGAATACTATTAGCTGGAATGCTAAAGATGAGGATTTTGGTAAGTCTGTTGAGATTACCATGAATAGCGGCTTTGTTTGCAAAGTTGCTAACGTATGGGCTAAAGGCTTCGAAGCTACCATTAGCTTGGTTGCTGCTGTAGCTCCTACTGTTGCTTTGTTTATGTTCCGTATGAAACAAGTTAATGCGGAATATAATGAGGTTTTAGAAGAACTGGTTCAGGTTCCGACTGAAATCAATAGCGGTGAGTCTATGACTTCTGAACAAGGTGATTCTACTACTGCAAACTAATATCAATAACCGGCGCCCGTAAAAAGGTATCGGTTATTTTGCGGTAAACAATTTTAACAGCCTTTTATGGAGATAATCATGGCTAAAAAGAATCCTTCTATTAACCGTTTCCTGAAACAAATCCGCCACTGGGCATATGGCAAAACTGTCGTATTAAAATCCAATATCGGCAAACTCGAAGCCGAGTGGATTGACATGTACGAGCATTCATCCGATAAAAATGCAGATGAAAGTCTGCGTTCTCTAGGTTTCAACAAAATCTATGTTTGTGATACTTCTCTCCCGTTCGGTCAAAACGTTACAGTTTACGAACTGGAAGACGGCAAATACAAACACAAGGGCACTATCTTTGACCCTTATTTTGAAATCATTTAATTAAAGAGTACCGGCGCCGATTAGATTTGGTGTCGGTATTTTTATGGAAAGGCACGTTGCCTTGTTGGAGTCCATTATGGAAATCAAAAACCAAAAGCAGGCAAAGAGGGTTCTGCTTCAATTACAGGGCGAGCTTCACAAACTGGAGCTTCAATATCAAAAAGCTAACGGTTTTAATAAAGGTCCGTTAGAAGCAAAGATTACACAGACAGCCGTATTGTGGCTTTCTGTATTGGGTGAAGCCACACAAAAAGGCTTCGTTGAGAATAATGGTGTTACGGTCACCATCTCTGGAACTGAGCTCAAAAATCCGGAGGAAATTGGACCTGTTACTCTGTCTGTATTTAAACGGGCAGAGGAAATGTCCAGAACCGAAATCAAATCTGAAACTTTAGCTAAAGGAAATACTATGAAAACTTTGAAATCTGCAATCAAATCTACTCCCGCCGCCATCGAAAATGCAAAGGCCTCTTTCGAAGGTAAGAAGTTCGCCGAAGCCGTTGAAGATGTTAAAACTGACATCTTGAACTTTGAAGGCGATAAAGTAACACCTGAACTGTATGAAGCAGTTGTTACCTATATCACTGCGTTGGCTCACTATAAACGTAAGTCTGATGCAACTGGTGCTTCTACTTTGACTGCTGAAAATGATGTGGTTAACGAAGCTACCAACATGTTCTACGAAGCTTTGAAAGAAGCTGACGAAGAAGTGTCTGGTGAATTTGGCACCTTTTTGTCTGCACTGGTTGATGCAACTGATGACGAAGACAAAGAGGGTTGGTCTCACAAGATTTGGGTTGGCTGCAAACGCGGCGGCTCGTTTGTGATTGACCTGGCCAAAGGTATCGTCATGTATGTATATGGCGGTGTATGCAAAGTCCTCGGCGCGGTTCGTGATATCGCTGGCTATACTATTGGTAAGCTGGTAGGTATTCTTGATGCTGCTACTACCAAAGACTTTGGTCGTAAAGGCGAAACCGGTGTACTTGTTAAAGCTATGAAAGAAGCCTCAAGTGCAGCCTAAGATATACTGCGATGCTAGAAAGGTGACCAATACCAAGTGGGCTATTGGTTACTGCTCTAGTAATATGCAGATTAATGGCTTTAAGATTATACGGGCCGCTGATAACAATGTAGCAGAATTAGAAGCTATTCGTTTTGCTAAATCTTGTAATCGTGGCTCTATTGTATTGTCTGATAGCCTGAATAATGTCACTGCTCTTAATGATCCAGAAGTGGTGTTTGTAGAACGTGACCTGAACTTTGCAGATTCGTATCTTCGAAATGTCAAGGTGAAATAAAGAGTACCGGCGCGGCCCTAGTGGTTGTGTCGGTATTTTTATGAGGAAACAGAGCTGACCTCAAAACAAAACAGCTCTATGGTCCAAATCTGACCGAAAGAAATCTTTTTAATCAATCTACCGAAAGGAAAATCATCATGAATCAAATCGAAACTGGCAACCTGAATACCGGCCGTAACAAATTCCACAGCATCAATGGCCAAGTGGTAGCACCAACAGCAGCAGCTCGCCGCACCTTCTACGTTCTGGATGCACGTCCAGACGAAAGCCAAGCGCTGGGCTACAAAGTGGCAGTATATAAACTGGTCCACATGGTAGCTAATATTCCGATGTCTCGCGGCAACGGACGTGCTTGTTGGATTGCAACCAATGCCGATGATGGTGTTGACTATGCAGAAGGTATGACGACTAACCAAATCGTTAATGCCGTTCGCAATGCCAATGCCAATGCAATGGAATTCCTGGACGCCGGCTTCAATGGTTTGTCTATCAGCAATGGCAAACTGGCAAGCTTCCCCGTTCCTGTTGGCCCTAAATTCGGTCAAGAATGGTATGCCAAAGCAAACGGTCTGGCCCTGAAAGCCTTGAGCCTGCACAAAGGTTTCGACGCTCTGGTTTCCGGTGCTGCATTCATCAGCCACGACAAAAATATCGTAACCGCCAAAGAAGAAGATGGTGAACGTGTAGACGTTCGTGAAGAACAGCTGCGCGACATCATGAAGAAAATCGTTGCCGGTTATCAAGCTGAAATCAAAGCCCTGATTGAAGCTGGTGCGTTGGCTACTTCTACCGCAATCTATGTTGGTGCAAACGGCCTGAGCCCTTGCATTGTACCGATTGCTGCAGCAAGCTACAAAGCTTCCGGTAAGAACACAGACGTCCGTGCAACTCCTCGTGCATATGGCCGTATGGCTCCCAACTATCATCTGACCATTACTGGTGAAGCAGAAATCACTGGTCTGGAACAAGATGAACTGCATGAAGGCTATCTGGCTGGTGTGCAAATGACCGAGGGTACTAACCTGACCCAATATTGCCGTAAGTTTGTGAACTTCACAGACGGCCGCGGTAATGCAGTTACTGTTCGTGCAGTTATGTACAGCAACGGTAACAATGGTCGTGGACAAACCCGCGCCGAAGCATTTGATAACGTAAGCAGCAATGCAAGCGACATCTTCTTCACTGAAGGTAATGTGCTCGGTTTCGAAAGCCGCACTCCTCGTGAAGATGAAGAGCAAGGTCAACCATGGGTCGTAACCGCTCGTGTAACTATGGACGGTTATCGTGTATCCAATGGCGACAATCCTGTAGCTGCAGCTGTAGCCGAAATCAATGTTGACGAACTGGAACCGGGCGAACTGGACTTAGGTGAAGTGGACATCTTTGCCGATACTGCTAAAACCGAAACTCCGGTAGCTGAAGAAGCACCTAAAGCCAAAGGTCGTCGTCGTGGTCAAGCTGCTCCGGTAGCAAAAGCTACAGACGATGAAGATGCTCCGTTCTAATCAATAGCAGAAGTAGTGGGCGAGCGTAAGCGAGCCCCTATTGCAGCAAGAAGAGTGTAAGATGCTGGTGTGCATGTAAGTGCATACTGGCATCTTTTTTATTTTAAATTTGAGGCTGGTTGAAATGTTGGTTTGTTATTTTTGTTTTTGTGATTTGTTGAGATGTTGAATGAGGCTTTGAATGGAATGGGCGCGGCGGGATAGTATATTAGCTATAGTCCCTATTGTATTTAAAAGACCATATATAGAAGCAAGAATAGAAATAAAAGATAAGATACCAATACAAGAATAAGAGATTATATCTAAGGTAATACATATCCTGATACCGGTTATACGAATAAACGGGCCGGCCGTAGTTGTATATACCAGCAAGTATAATAGAACAAGTGTCGGTTATACTATGGGAAGATAGCCCAATAAACGTATAAATGAGCCAAATCCTATAGAAGCCAAAGCAATAAAATGCTAAAATTAGCAAAATAGAGGTTTGCGCAAATTGGAGCAAAGTCAGCTTATCATTATTAGGAGCCTCGTTTATCCGGATAGGGAGCAAAGTTTATCCCCAAAATCGTAAGTTGTTGATAAATAACGATTCACAAAAAATGAGAAAATTCTCAAAAAGTGTGAAAATACAGCTCTGATTGCTTAAAATCTGCAATTGGTATATAGCAAAAATTAGCATAAGATTGCAAGAATAATAAGAATCGTAGCATAAGTTGTATATTAGCACAGTATAGGCATAGAAAACAGGCCATTTTGCTTAAAAAATAGGCAAATTGACAGGTATTTTAGATGCTAATAAACAGCTGATACATGGTGTATCCGCTATAGGGAGAAAGTATACTAACCTGTTGATTTGTATACGATTCTAAAAAACGCTGATTTTGAAATAATCGGCAAAAACAGGGCTAAATTTGCTTAAAAAATAAGCAGACGAGGCATAAAAATAGTATAGAGCAGTAAAAATAGCCCTAAAACGGTCTAAATGAGAAAAATTCGCAAAGTATCGTTTTCTCCTATATACAGATAAACGTATATACGGAAGATATCAATAAGCCCTATATACGCATATAAAAGGACTGCATAGACGGTCTAAATAGATACGGACTGCATATAGAACGTATCAACGGACTGCATAGACGGGCGGCCGCTCTTGTATTGATTACCAAGAATAAAAGCACATATACTAGCTACAATAATAGTAATATAAGCATATACAATACAACAAATAAAGAACCAATACAACCCAAAACCCTTATAATATAAGCAATAATAAGATATATACTATAACAGATATACATACCAGATGCCGCATATACGACTATTATATGGCGTGTCTGAACCTGGTAACTATCCAGCTCTGGTATACTTGCCGCATCTGCTTTGATACGGACGCTGACCAGGTTTCCGCGGATTACAGACAAGGTCAAGAAGTGCTGACACATTCTGAACCGGCTCTGGTTCTGGAAGTCCAAAGTCCAATCGTTTATGCAGATAGAAGCATAGCTAGTGCAAACTATTCTGATATGCTTGCTTATGCTTTATGCAGCTAATTGGTATCTAGTTTATAGTGTATAAGTGTTATATTAGTGTTTATTGTGTTTATAGAAGTGTTTTTTGTTAGTTTGTTTTTGTTTTTGGGATTTTTGGTTTTTGTTTTGTTTTATGGAACAATAGAGGATTTGGTTTTGTCTTGTTATTATGGATGTATTTTATTCTTCCCGCGCGGCCCGTTTTGTTGCGCTTGGAAGTGCATTCTTGCCTTTGATTTTGTATTGTTCTTAGATTTAGTGTCGGTTATTTTCTGGTAAAAATTATATTGGAGTGTATCATGATTTCTATGATATTGTTTGGTTCTGCTATTACTTCTTTGGCTATATTGTCTATATTGGCTAAAAGTAATGTTGATCTTTTGTATAAAATATTGGGTTATGAAGCTTATGTAGATCTTTGTTTTTCTTTGTTAATTGGTTTTGCTTGTGGTATTAGTGGTACCATGTCTGGCTTTGTAATCGGCGCGGCGACCGGTTTGATCTTCGGCGCGTCTCTGTTCATTCTGAAGAAACTGATTGGCTACAAAAAGTATGAAAATAAGAAGTGGGTTTACTATCCTGCTAAGTGGCCTATTGGTGATTTCTTCAAGGGTCTTTATAAGAAGTATGAGTATATCTGATACTAGGTAAGTTTGCGTTTTATAGCTGGTTGATTTCAACTGGCTTATTACGCAGGCATTATTACTTATGTTATATTGGCTATCATAAGCTATATTTGGATAGCTAAAACTGATTGCTTGTATTATAAATGGAGTTCATTATGGGTTTTATCCGTTCTCGCTTTAATTTAATAGCGGCGCGACTGTTCTATAATAAACAGGGGCGTCTTTCAATTACTAAGCTTTGTACTGTATTAGGTATCTCTGCTATCTGTTTTATGTACAATAGTACCTTTGCCTCTTTGGTTACTGGTTGTGTTGTATTGTTTGGATGTGTATGGGTTCTTACACCTGTTGTTACATCTTTATTCTCCGGTTTTGGAGGGAACAATGATGAAGAAGTTGAGTCTCATATCCTTGACGACGCCTATTCTTCTGATAGCAACTGATGTCGTTTGGCAAATTGAGTATGGTTACTCGTTTGTATTGCAGTACATGTACGATTTTTAATAGGGTCTGTATAAGGCCCTAGAAAGGCTTTATTATGATTCCTTTGAATTTGTTTACTGTTCTGTTTGACCCCGCCGCGGAGCCTTTTGATTGGTCTTCTAACGTCGGTAAAGAGTATATCGCCGACATTGAATCCTTTGTTGATGAATTGGTTAACGCTGAACAATTAACTCAGCTCGCCGGTAATCCTATCTTCGATGCGATTCTGGAATATGCCAATAAGCATTACGATGCTAAGACATATTACGGCAATCTGAACTGGTTCTTATCTGATCTAGAGCATAACTTTGATGTGCCCTTGTATATGGATAAGGCTGTAGACAGTATGGGTGATCCCTATGTTCGGTATACGTTTATGTCTACTAAGACTACTTATATCGTATCTTGGATTCGTAACTTCCACGGTAGGTTGTATGTTCAAGTTTACACTCCTGAATTGGTTGAGGGTGTTGAATTAAACATCTCCCGCGCCGGCCTAATTCTCAAAGAGGAAGGCTAAATGTTTGATTTCCTGGTAGGTTTTCTACAACTGATATGCATCATTCCTGTATTGTTAATAAGCATCATCTGTTTCATTTTCTACGTTCTGTTGGTGTTTGTTGTTTCTCTCCCTCTGTTTGTGTTTAATTTGATACAATTGGGGCTCATTACAATCAGAAATAAGCTATCTTAGAATAAGCATACCGGCACCTTCGATAAGGTGTCGGTTTTCTTTTGGGACAATTCAAATGTTCCTTATCCTAATATGATTCAGAACTAGATTCTGAATGGAGCCGATGATTTAGTCACAAAGGCTGGTAGCTGAAATGCTATCTATGACTCGGGATGACAACCCAACCGTGCGTGTTGTTCTACTCTTGCCTGCGGAGTATAAGCGCAGGCGTTTATTATCCAATAAATGAATGATGGAGGTTTGAGATGCCGGATATTGACGAAGATACAGAAAAATTAAATAAAAAGCTAGAGTTTCACGCATATCTTTCCTCTAGGTTCAAGACTAGACCCGAAGAAATGTCAGAGGAAGATTTAAAAGAATGAGATTTACTAGTAAAGCGATATGCCCGCGATTCCGTTTACAAAGATATAAAAAAGGAATACTCTAATCTCCAAAAATTTAAAAAGTCTTTGCTGGAAGATGACAAACTCGAACTTTATTACCTTATGGGTGTAAAAAGAGAAGAGGTCAGAAAGATGAGAGCTATAGTTGAAGACAAGAGAACTCATATTGTTCAGGCCTTCTACAATTGCAGTGGAATAGAGGAAGCAGAAATATATCTAAGCCTCTATAAAGAAGCTATGCAAAAACTTGAAAACAAAGATAAAAGGATCTAAAATGACCGGATTTATTTATAAGCCCGAATTGATTGGCAAATTGCTTCAAACCTATGATGACAATTATGCAATAATATATGTCGATACAAACAAAGACCCATTGGTTGTACCTGATTCAAAATACCCTTTAGTTGGAGTTAGATTCGACAATGTTTCTAATGTGGTTCCAGAAGCATGGAATTACGAAGGTGATTGCAAAGAGCGCAATTATGGCCATGATATTAGAGAGGCCTTAAAAGAAAATGACGCTCTACGTCTAAACAATTTGAAACTTTTGTCTGAGGCATTAAGTAGCCAAAAGACTATTAATTGGGAAGGCTCTGGATTTGAAGGTGCTCTCTCTGTAGAATCAAAACTGGACAGTGGGTCTTTCATCCTTTCTTTCAGAGGATGGAAGTTTGAAACAGACGGCTCAAATATGAGCGGTCTGTATATTTTAAGTTAAAGGCGTGCAATTATGCCCTATATGTATTTTGTCAGCATGGTGATATATTTCATCATCCACGTTATATCGGTAGTGATGCTTATTCGTCATGGTATTTTGAAGAAATCAAGTGTAGAAACGGATGAAGAGTATCTTTGGTTCTGGATTGTCATCGGCCTGATTTCATCTTGCGTTTGGCCCGTTGCTGCAGTTGTGGCAATGATGCTGCTACTCGGCATGTGGCTTTCAAAATTTCTCGTAAAATTTGTTAAAAAGGTTTGAATATGGACACAATCTACATCTTGGCTTATATAGCCATTGCTGTATTGGTATTCTTCTCGTATATGATGATATTCGTATCCCTGTACAAGAAGAATAAAGATGACCCTTATAACTCCGTGGCCGAATATGAAGTCAATTTCCATACACATATTGCCGCAATGATTGCATTGGTTTGGCCTATTGGTGTGCCTCTTGTTTTGTTGGAACTTGGTCTTAAATATGCAACCAATAAAATTGCAGCAAAAACTGTGTACCGCTACAAAGGCAAAGAAAAGGATTAAATCCAAAGAGCAAGTGTCGGTTGTATGGTGAAATAATCAAAGAAAGGTATAAAAATGGAAAAGATTGTAATGGGTTCTCGGTTTCTTGATGACATGGTCACTTTCTTTGGTGCACAATCGCCATTGAGTAATTTTCATCCGACGCCGTTTAAATGGAAAGGCTATGTCGTTAAGACCTCTGAACATGCTTTTATGCTTGAGAAGGCTTTGATGTTTGAACCGTCTAAAGCCCGAGCTGTGGTCAATGCCAGAACGCCGCAAGAAGTTAAGCGAATTGGTCGCACCATCCAGAATTTTGACCCTGTAAAATGGGATGAAAACCGTTACGGAATAATGGTTGAAATCCTGAAGGCAAAGTTTGCTCCTGCTCATCTTCGAGCATTCTTGATGGGCACTGGCAATCGCGAACTGGTTGAAGGTTCTCCCTATGATGGAATTTGGGGCGTTAAATTGGACTGGAGAAGTGATGAAATCCGCAACCGAAACAATTGGCGCGGTAAGAACCTGTTAGGACGCGCCTTAATGGCTGTCCGTGAACACTATCGTAATCAATAACTTATGGAGTAACACATAGAAGTAAAAGATTGGTCTGAAGCTATTGGTCGACCAGTAAAAATGCGTAATGGCGAAATTTGTTTTATTGCCGGCGACGCCTCTAAACTGAATGGCATGAAAAGTATCTTATCTCTAATCATTGGATTTTCCTTTGATGGAAAGCGTATTCTTCCACACAGTTGGGATAAAAATGGAGAAAATCGCCCGGACCAAAAGTCTATATTTGACCTTATCGAATATGCGAATGAAGAGGAAATTCAAGGGTTTAAACAAGATGTCCTTGACCACTCATTAAACTTTTGTATGTGGTATAAGGTTCCCGTGACTTGGGAAGGTGCACCTTTTGACAGCCAAAAGCTGATATTAAAAACAGAAAGGGGTACATATATTGCCTAAGGCGAAAGCAATGTTGCTGAAATTGATCCGAATGCAATTAAGGGTCTTAAGTTATTATGGGAACTGAAAAAGCCTAAGCATTTCTCAATTAAAAATGCCATTTCAGGAAAGATTCTGAAAACAGGCAATGGAAGATTGGGCTTGATTGTTGAGGATATGTCCAAATTTCCTATTCTTTCAAGTATTCCTACGCCATTAATAGGTGGCACTTTTAATCCAAATGGCGACCTTTGTATTGAGACATGGATGGCCGATGGCAAAAAAGACCCTGAAGGTTTTGATAGCTGCAACTTTAATGGATATGCAAACTCTGAAGACTCTAAACATATCATTAAGGTGATGTCGAATACGGCTTTGCAAGTTGCCTATGAAATGGAAGCATTTGCGACTTGGGATGGCGAGGATGAGATTCACAAAATCATTGGCAAAAATAGACGCGGTGATTATATCTTCGAAAAAGAAGGAAAGGTTTCTTTTGTTAATCCCGAAGAAGTAACTGGTGCCCAAATTGTAAAATGGAGATAAATATGCAAGTAAATAAAAAGACATTGAAATTATTGGTAGCCTTGATTGTGATTGCTGGCGTTTCTGCTTGTAGCAAAGTAGATGAGTCATCTCGTGTCTATCTGAATGCCGACCATTGGGTTCAGATTAGTGTAAATCGTGGTGGCACAGTCTACGAAGAGTGTGTAAACGATCTCGTTCCAGGCAAAGAGCCTAAGGTGTTGTGTCGTACAATCACAAAAGCCGCCTTTGAAGATATGCAGTTCCAGCATATGAATAAGGCGATCGAAGCTTCGAAATTGAAAGAGGCTAAGCCTGCGCGAGCGGTTACAGCCCTTGAGCAATTACCAGACAAAAAGGCTTCAGAATGAATACCGAAGTCCAACATTTCAATGAGAAGTTTCTGAAGAATGTGCATCGTTTCGAGGATTTGCTTCGGACTTTGAAATTCAATCAGATTCGACTCAATAACCGACGCGCGGCCGGCATTGAAGAAGAAATCTCAGTCAAAGAACTGATTTCTCCGGCAACGACTTATGCCCATAATCGTGAATTGGAAGAGGTCAAAGAAAATAATCTCCGTATTCTGGCAGACTATCAATTTGAAGCTCATGAACATCATCTCCGCTATTACGGCGACAATGATAGTATTATCTTGAAATGCTATCAGGACTGTAAGCGGACTAAACGGCTTCTTGGTCGTGTAAACTACTACATTGGCCTTCTGCGCAAAATCGAAAAGATTATTGCAAAGGCAGAAGCATAGCAAAACGGAGGCACCTATGCTAATCTTAATTGCAATTGGAATACGCAAATTAACAGCATTTGTGTCTTCCGTTAAACAGAGAAGTAAAAATAAGCTGGCTGAAATCATACACCAGCTTCAAGGCAAGGAAAGTTTGTTATGCCTAATAAGCTAAAAGAGCTTGGATTATTTGAGCAATTCCTATCTGAAGGCGTGTATTATAGCGCCGATGAAGTTATAACAATTATCCAGGGTCTTAAGAAAGAGTTTAACAACGTCACTGTGGCTCTTGAACCGCATTCCGGCGGGAGTTATATAGTGGTCTATGGAGAACCCCGAGATGAATAAACGCATCCTTATTGCAGCCCTTCTATTGGTTGCAAATTTAAACGTTGAAGCAGGTAAACATCAGAATTCAACATCAGCAGAAGTAAAAGCATTAGCTACTGCTATTCACAATGAGGCTCGCGGTGAGTCCGTAGCCGGCAAGAAGGCAGTTGCAAATGTAATCATGAATCGTGTAAAACACAAAGAGTTTCCGAATACGGTAAATGGTGTCATTGCACAACGTGGACAGTTTCAATGGTATCGTAATAAAAAGTTACGGCCTAAAACTGGCTATGATAAAGAAACCGAAAAGATTGCCAAGTCTGTATATTCGGCGCATAAGGCGAAAAGGCATGCTGACAATACAGGGGGAGCTATTTTCTTTTCCTCCAATGGGAAACGGCCGGCGCCTCGTGCAGTAAAGCCGCGCCGTATTGGTCATCATGTATTCTACAAGTTAAAGGCTAAACGATGAAAGTTTTTAACAAACGAAAAGTTGGCTGCAGCAAAAAGTTTGCAGCTAAAGCAGCTATGTATCGTCGCCTAGCCAGAAATATGGGAGGAAACTTTGAATTCTCCCATGAAGACCTTTTAGAGCTGTATCGCTATGAAAGCACCGGTCAGGGCGGCAAGTCTGCTTTTGAAACTATGCGCCAAAGAAATGGATTTGCACTTGGAAAATGGCTCCGAGATATTGATACTGCTCAATATATCGAAGACCTTCGTAGTGGAATGATAGCTCCCAATGAACTTTTAGAAGGCGTTGGTATTGTTCACAACAAAGGCTTTGAAGTTCATTTTAATTGGCAAGCATACAAAAAGAATTGGATAGACCCAGTATCTCATAACACCATACCTATCCTAAACGCTTGAAAAATAAAAAGGGGCACAAAATGCAGGCAAATGAAAAACAATTAATCCTTGTGAAAAAGGATATGCTTCGTACTTTAAACGATTTCTTTGAAAGAGCAATGACTTTGCATTCTTGCTCTGTAAACATTGAAGTGGTAAAGGATGAGTCAATTGAAAAGACTTTGTCTGTAACTCGTGACCCTTTTCATGCTGAAGCTGAAAGCCTGTTCAATAGGCTAGTAAAACATCGCGCGGCTTTAAAGATGCACGACACCAGCTTCATCTATTCAGAAATCAGACAAACCTATTACAAGTTTCCGGCAATCCAATATGAATTCGAATTGGACGGAATTAAGTACACCTACAAAATTAAATACGACATTTTATAAAAAGGATTTAAATCATGAAATCTCCTAATAAACTCTACAAAGCCTATGCAAAGCTGGGTTTATCCATTGCTCAAGAGTTGATTTTCAGCGGCATCAATGACAAAGAATTCAAAGAATTTGCTGAACGCGAATTGCGTGAAGTTGACTCTATGACATTGAGCCGTGAAGACATTGACGCAATCGCCAGTATGTCCGATGAAGATATCCAAGACTTGGGCTGCACCATTTTGTTGACCAAAGAAGGTAAACGTATTGCCGAATTGCCATCAAATATCCGTCGTTTGGTAGAAGCAGATGTGGTTTACGACGTTGGCACAATTGAGCTTGATGACGAAGATTTCGGTAAACGCGAATTTCGTATTACGGGTATCTTCTTGGAAGGCGAACCGGCCTTTGAATAATAAAACAAGTTAGTGTGGTAGGCGTGTTCTATATGGGCGGCGCCTGCACATGATAGTCTTTAAATAACAGTGGTACTGTTCGTATTGACTACACGATAAACCGCATAAGTGCACCATTCAGACTTTCTTTGTATACAGTCGGATATATCAAGGTGCCAGCCAATAACCAAACTCGCCGAGGGCACAAATAGTCTCACAGCCTATCCTATTGCAGTTGACTTGATGCTTACTCGGCCCCATTCTTACGCACCACCACAAACGATAGTGCACATGGTTTCAGGATTATCCATGACTCCGCAAAATCCTGACCATATACCTTTCTTGACAGCTTTGCTTATGGGTTTTCATGTTTTCCTAGATAAGCAATCGCCGAAGGACGACGGAAAGACGGCTCCTTTAACATCTCCCTACACGAAAGAGGCCCCGGTATCGAAAGGTACTGGGGCCAATTCGTATGTTATTTGTTTTTAAGAAAGGTTTGATATATGGTTATCTGTATATGCAAGAATATTAATGATAAGACTATTGCTAGTATGGTTAGTAATGGTGCAGGTCTTGAAATAATACAAAAAGAGACCGGCGCAACCACTTGTTGTGGCTGCTGTCATGAAATGGTCTGCTCATTAATTTCAAAAGGGCAAGAATCAAAGAAGGAAGGGAAGTAAAATGCGCTCAAACAGAGGAAGAATGCATTACAGTTACGCAAGAATAAAGTTTCTTACAGGCCGTTTAAAGTGGGTGATGGAAGCTATTAAGAAGCGTGCAGAAAAATTAAAGGCAAAATAACTAGGACCGACACTTGGAAAAGTGTCGGTCCTTTCATGGATGTATAAATAACCCTAGAAAGGTATATAAAATGCACTTAAGAATTTCTCAAGGACACATTCCGGTAATCGCCAAAGACTCTACACCAGCTGAGGTGTTTGCTATTTTTCGTGAGCGATTAACTGTTGAGGGACGTATTGAATTTGAATTGAAACCTGATACTTTTGGTTTTAAGGTTATCAATGTAATCAACGATAAGGCTGTTGAAACTGAATTTATCATTCCTGAATCGTTCTTCAATCCTAAGAATCATTGGCCTCATTTTGCTTTCTGTTCTCGCCATATCAATAAACGGGCGCCGATTGAAGTTATCAACCATTTTGAAATGCTGTATTTCTTCTTGGCGGAACGTTTTGAGTACGCACTGAAGAACAATGAAATCTTTACCACTTATATCCGCCGCGATATCAAGTTGGTAACAAACTTTGTTGAATACGTTAGCCCAAACGCATTCAATGCAAATCTAAAATCCAAGAATCTCTTGGTATTGTGGGCGCCATACAGCACTCGTAATGGCACATCTTTGGTTTATGTCAACCAGAATGAGCCTATTGGCGATTTGGTTCATCGCCGTGTAATCACCAGTCCAGATAAAGAGGCTATTACAGCTATGGCAAATTGCTTCAATCTGATGCCGGGTTCAGAAACTATGCTTTCGGAAAGCAACAAGATTGTTGTCACTGATGGCACTGCAGAAATTTCTTGTGCAGGCTTTGGTTTTGAATATGATGAGGATGACCGTATTAACGGCTTCTTATCTATCTTTCCTCGTGCATCTGCATTGCCTGCGCGTCTGAAAACTCATGTTAATGGTAATTACTTTGGTGTTTTGGAGCCAGCTAAACCGTTGTTTATTGAAGACGCAGCTGTGAATGATAATGGCGAATTCGTCTTTGATAATAATGGTGATCATGTTGCACAGGACAATGGAGGATTGGATGCGATTGTTGTTTATCGTGATATCGATTTGGAAAGCTATCACCAAGTCGGCGGCGATTTAGAAGTTAACCGTCGAATTGGTAACCAAATCGTTTATATGAATCGCCATAAAGAAACAGAGTTTGATGAAATCTTTGTTGAAGAAGGCCAGACATATGAAGCGAAAAACGGCTCTGTAGCTTTAGGTTCGTTTGACCGCCGCCCAATCTTTGTTGATAATGTGGTCAAAATCGAAGTGACCAAAGTGTCCCAAAACGGATACAACAACTCAGCCCGTATTGATTTTGTTGCTTATTACAAAGTGGGCAATTCTCGAATCACTTCCCATACCGGCTTAAAGGGCGTAACCAAGACCATGATGACTTGTGGTCGTATCGTAAACGAAGACTTCGATCTTGAAGTTGATATCATTACTGGTGTCAATAGTATCAAGGCCAAGGAAAATACTGTACGTTTAATGCAGGCCGCATTTGCATTGAAGTATGGTTATTACAAGCCTACATCTGGCGATAAACTTCTTTGCTCTATGGACGAAGAAGAAATTAACGCCGCGGCTAATTCGATCCCAGAAGCAACGTTTACAATGATGCGTGAAGGCAAGTTGGTTGAATTCAAAACCCGTTTATACGGTGTTGTCCAAATCAACTATACTGAAATTGGTAGCCATTTCACTGTTGTTCGTAACCAAAATATGAGCTTTAATGCTCTGCGATACATTTCTCAGACTAAAGAATCTGGGTTGGCGAAATATATCTTGGACAATTGTATCGATGCAGATGAGAAGTCTGCTGTGATTGAGCTGATGAAATGCTTGAACGACAAAACGCGCCGATTTGTGGCAGCGGAAAATAAGCCCGTTTATACGTTAGGAAGTTTAAAGAATTATTTCACTGAAAATGATTTGATTCTTGAACACAGTTCCATCTTCCCATTGTATTCCAAATTGCTGGACGAAGACTTTAACCGAGGCTTCTACATCAATTTGAGTGAGCAACGTCAAAACACTCTGGTTCGTATTCCAGATGCTAAGACTTTGGGTTTATTCTGCAGCAAGCAAACCAATGGCGAATATGTCTATCCCGGCATTTTAATCGAGGTTTGCAAAATCATCCAAAATGCACTGTTAGGTAAGTCTTACTATTACCGTATCGTTCCGAGCCGCAATGAGCGCAATCAAGAACGTGTAAGTGCATATGGTAACTATATGGCGGCGCTGAAGTCTATGCTGTACTCTTCAGAAATTAGCGGCCAAACGTTGATTCAAACCATGATTACTCCACGACTGTGCGGCGTGAATATGAAACAAATGCACGACATCTATGTCCCAGACGGGGTCGTCGTTGTATTGAATAACCGTATTTATACCGACTTGCACGAATATGTCTATCCAACCAAGAATCTACCGGTTGAACAAGGTATCATTCAAGCATTTAAGAAACTGAATGCGTTTACGCTTCGTTCTCCGTTCTTGTGGAAAAGTCAGCTTCTAATCAAAGAGCTATGGGATGCAAACAAATTTGACGCATACCTGAAGCAAACCTATGGATTTGCACTGGAGGATTATCTTGATATCAAATCCAATCTGCATTGTGCGTTAATCGGCAAAGACGTAATCAAAGGCAGCCACTCGGATATTGATGGTGACTTGCTGCAAATTACAGTATTGCCGGAAGAGGCGCAGCAAATGATGGCTGAGTTTAAACTGAGCAACATCACTGAAAAGATGGAGCAATGGGATGAAGACTTCCTGCAGTCAGAATATGACAGCATTAATAAGTTAGATTGGAAGAAGCCTTATAAGCTGAATTACACTCCTACCTATTGCAAACGTCCTGGCGATGAAAGCTACATTGACCTGATTACAAATTCAGCCAACGCGAAGAAGGCCGTGGGTCAATAATTTGCCTATTGCAACTTTTGCAATCCGAATGTATTATAGTATTAAAAACTATAAAAGGATTGCAAGATATGAAACGAGGTAACGCTACAACTACAGAGCAAAGTTTTGCTTACTTTAAAGAAAAATGCATTGAAAGATATGGCGACATTTATGATTATTATGATTATACATGGATTAATAATCCTGTAAGAATAGTCAATAAGGTTACCAAGGAAGAATCCATACGTAGAGCAAAGTCCCACATGTTAGGACTAAAAGAAGTGAAATTTAAACATACAGGTTTAAAAGACTTTGATAAGTTTAAAGAGTATGCTTATGAGCAATACGGGGATAAATATGAGTATTTGGAATATCTGTGGCCCGAAAGAAGAGTAAGATTCGTAAAGAGGGACACAGGAAGAGAGTATATTCAAATAATCTATGAACACTTCAAAGGTATAACCGTTCAGGAAAGACTAGATACTGCTTTTGACAAGATTGTCGAAAAGCACAAAGAAGCATTTCCTGGGAAATTCCTATATTCAGATTACTCTGGATACAGGAATAAAATGAAGCTTACAGAAATAGAGACTGGAAAAGAGTATTGGCAATACCCTGTCCATGTATCTAAATTGCATTTACCACAAAAATCTAAGATAATTTGGGATTTCGAGACCTTTAAGTCACATTGTTCAAAGATGTTCAATAATAGATTTGAATATATTGACTACTCAGGAGATACAGGAAACTGTATTGTAACCATGATTGATAAGGAAACTGGCCTTAGCTACAATCAAACGGCTTTCCATCATATTAGAGGTTCATTTCCAAAAGAGCTTTCCCGAAGGAATACTTCCAAATTAGAATTAGACGTTAGAGAAATAGTATTGAAAATGTTTCCAGATGAAGAGGTTATATTTGGAAAAAGATACCCATTTCTTGATTCGAAATCTATTGACATATACTTTCCTAATTTAAAATTAGGCATAGAGTGTAATGGTACTGCATATCATCATTCATCGGATATCGAAAGCCCTCGCAACTTCCTAAGCAAAACATCGAAAGATTATGACTATCATCTAAACAAGTCACAAAAATGTTTGGATAATGGCATAAAACTCATCCATGTT